>WNEZ01005307.1_pt1 | contig 11269 bp, 8 predicted proteins | sample 5400521 | NCBI WGS metagenome assembly WNEZ01 (sample SAMN13153339, study PRJNA577476) | soil metagenome | isolation source: 120 cm saprolite under Douglas fir tree site 2 hole 1 replicate 1 | place: USA:California | collected 2015-04-18
CCGCTGCCGATGGTGAACAAACTTTCGCGGCTGGCGGCGCGATTCTACGGCGATGAGGCACAGATGGAGAACTTGCGCGTGGCGATCGGAAAAAAACTTTCCGCGCGCGATGCGCTCCGCGCGGGCCTGGTTACCGCTGCACCGGATGATCTCGATTGGGAAGACGAAATCCGCCAGGCCATTGAATCGCGCGCCGCGCAATCGCCCGATGCCCTCACGGGGCTCGAAGCAAATCTGCGCTTTGGACCGGCGGAGACGCTAGAGACGCGAATCTTCGGCCGGCTCTCCGCATGGCAAAACTGGATCTTCATCCGCCCGAACGCAGTCGGTGCGAGCGGAGCGCTGAAGGTGTATGGAACGGGAGCGCCGGTGAAATTCAATTGGGAAAGAGTTTAGCGGGCAAGCCCGAGCGTGGACTTCTGAGGAAATCGCCATGATTAACTACACTGAAAAAATCCCCAACAACGTCGATTTGGGCAGAGACCGCGTCCTGCAACGCGCCCTCGAGCATTGGCAGCCTGCGTACATGGGCTGGTGGTATGACATGGGGCCGAACGAGAGCCACAACTATGAGGTGTACCTGCGAACGGCTATCAGCGTGGAACCGGACGGCTGGGCGCAGTTCGACTACGTGAAGATGCCAGAATACCGCTGGGGCATTTTCTTGCAGCCGCGCGACGAGAAGCGTGAAGTGAATTTCGGAATTCACAAAGGGCAGCCCGCCTGGCAAGAAGTGCCCGGCGAATACCGTTCGACTTTGCGGCGCGTGATCGTGACGCAGGGAGACACCGAACCCGCCTCCGTGGAACAGCAGCGGATGCTGGGGACCTCTTGTCCGTCGATGTACGACCTGCGGAACATTTTTCAGGTGAATGTGGAAGAGGGACGTCACCTCTGGGCCATGGTGTACTTGCTGCACCGCTACTTTGGGCGCGATGGCCGTGAGGAAGCCGAATCCCTGCTCGCGCGGCGCTCCGGAGACGCCGACAATCCGCGAATTCTCGGCGCTTTCAACGAGCCGACGCCGGACTGGCTGGCCTTTTACATGTTTACCTTTTTCACCGACCGCGATGGCAAATTCCAACTCTGCGCTCTGGCGGAATCCGGTTTTGATCCGCTGGCCCGCACCTGCCGGTTCATGCTCACCGAGGAAGCGCATCATATGTTTGTCGGGGAGACGGGAGTTAGCCGCATTATTCAGCGGACTTGTGAGGTGATGAAGGAAAACAAGGTCGAAGATCCGTCGGATGTGCGGGCACTCGGCGTGATTGACTTACCGACGATACAGAAATACTTGAACTTTCACTACAGCGTCACGCTCGACCTTTATGGCTCGGACGTTTCTTCGAACGCCGCGAATTATTACACCAGCGGGCTGAAAGGGCGCTTCCGCGAAACCAAGCTGGAGGACGATCATGTGCTGACGGACGCGGAATACCCAGTCTCTGAAGTTGTGGGCGGAAAGATCATCAGCAAAAACGCGCCGACATTGACGGCGTTGAACGAACGCTTGCGCGATGACTACATCGATGAGATTGCCGATGGCGTTGGCCGCTGGCAGCGCGTGATTGATATTACGGGCATCCCATTCCGTTTGACCTTGCCACACAAAGGCTTCCATCGCGAAATCGGCAATTTCGCAGGGCATTTGATAAGTCCCGATGGACAAGTTTTAAGCGAAGAGGCGTGGAAGAACCACGAACTCGAATGGCTCCCGAATCCCAAGGATCATGCCTACGTCCAGTCGCTGATGAGTGGACGAGTCGTGGAGCCGGGCAAGTTTGCGAATTGGATTGCTCCGCCGGCGCGCGGGATTAACAACCAACCTTTGAACTTTGAATACGTTCGATTCAATTAGTGCGCCCAGGTGAAGGCGCAAGCTTCGACGAAGGACGGCGTTCTCTGCTACCGATCATAGACATTCACGTTCACATCATGCCCTATCACATGGTGAAGCCGTCAGCGCTGGAATTGATCAAGCATGGACGCAAGGACTTCGCCGACGTGGAAAGATATTCGGCCGATCCAAAAGCATTTCTCAAATTTCTCGACACTCTCGGCGTCGAGCGCGCCGGGCTGATCAACTACGTGGCGCCAAAGATTATCGGATTCACACCGGAAGTGAATGACTGGAGCGCAAAGTATTGCAGCGCAGCGCCGCATCGCCTCATCGCGTTCGGCGGCGTGCTTCCAGGGACGGTTCCCGATCCGGGTGCCGAAGTGGACCGCCTCGCAAAGCTCGGGATTCGCGCCATCAAGATGCATCCCTCGCACCAGGTGCTTTCCCCCAATGATTACATGGACGGCAATCGCGGCCTGGCGGCGGTTTACGAGCGGGCTCAAGCAAACGGACTGCCCATCATGATTCATACCGGGACTTCGATTTTCCCTGGCGCGAGAAATCGGCATGCGCAGCCGATGCTTTGCGATGATGTGTGCATTGACTATCCGAATCTCGTGGTCATTCTTGCGCATGGCGGCAGACCGCTGTGGATGAACGAAGCGTTCTTTCTCGTTCGCCGGCACAAGAACATGTACATGGATATCTCCGGCATCCCCCCGCAGAAATTGATGGAATACTTTCCGCGAATCGAGGACGTAGCCGACAAAGTTTTGTGGGGCACGGATTGGCCCGGGCCGGGCGTTCCGGAAATCAAGGGAAACATCGAGAAGTTCAACGCGCTGCCGATTGGGCCTGCGGCGAAGCGCAAGATTTTGTACGACAATGCGGCGCGGCTGTTTCCACGATGAAATGTTTAGGCCGCCGACGTGGCCGCAGCAAATGGCGTGTTTCTGGTATTTTCCTTCGGTCTTTGTATATCCGTCCAACCATAATCTGAACAACTGTTCGCTTTCTGAACCATTGTTCAGAATCCTTTGACATAGGCGGCCCGAAGATGGACACTAGGGAGGCAGTTCGATCCTGCAGACTGCCCGTCGTTCGAGTGCTGGAGAATGAAGTTGCCAAACAGCCAAGCCAAGAGTCCGCGCTATGGCCATCTCAAGCGGCGATATCTTTCGCAGCGACTGGAGATCCTGCGCGCCGCGGGACGAGAGTTTCGCGTGCGCGGTTTCGCGGAGACCGGCATGCGCGACATTGCCGCAGCCGCGGCCCTTTCTCCGGCAAATCTTTACAATTACTTCCGGGGAAAGCACGACATTCTCTTCTTTTGCCAGGACAATTCTCTGGATCGTATGATCACCGCGCTCGACAAGGCTCGCCGCATGAGAACCAGCGCGGCGATAAAGCTGCGCATGGTGATCGTGTCGCACCTGCGATGCGTACTCGACGAAGTCGAGGGATCCGCGGCGCATCTCTTGACAACGGCGCTCCCGTCCCGCCAGCAACGCTATCTGGTTACAAAACGCGACAAATATGAAGAAGGCGTACGGAATCTAATCGTTGCAGGCATGCGCTCGGGGGAATTCGCTCCCTGTGATCCGGCGCTCGCGGTGCGCGCCATCCTGGGAGGTCTGAACTGGAGCGTTCAGTGGTTCAGCCCGGAAGGCCCGCTAACGGCGGCGGAGATCGCGGAGAGATTTGCAGACTATCTGATCCGGGGTTTGCTGGCCAAACCAGATGCCCTGCGGCGGCCTTCCTTTGAGAGGGAAACGCATCGCGCCGTCCGCGGGCCCGTTCCGCAGGACGAAAGAAAGCGCGCATCGGTCAGGTAATACTTTGGCGAGGTAATTGAACATGACCATACTGCCCATCGAATCGCAAAAGACTTCACAAATACGGTTCACGTTGAACGGCGAAGAGACCGATGTCTCCTTCGCGCCTTACAAGACTTTGCTGGAAGTCCTGCGCGAGGATCTCGGTCACACCGGCACGAAGCACGGCTGTGAACTTGGAGAATGCGGGGCTTGCGCCGTTCTTCTGGACGGCAAGCCCGTGCTTTCCTGTCTCGTGCTGGCACTCGAATGCGGTGGAAAGCAAATTCTGACTGTCGAAGGCCTCGGAGAAGATGGAAACCTTCACCCATTGCAGGATGCCTTCGCCGATCTCGGAGCGGCGCAGTGCGGCTATTGCACGCCGGCAATTCTGGTGACCGCGAAAGCTTTGCTGGATCAAAATCCTCACCCTACTCGCGATCAGATTCGCGAAGCGATCTCCGGAAACCTGTGCCGGTGCACGGGCTATCTTCAGATTTTCGAAGCCGTCGAAGCCGCGATGCTCAAGATCGCGGACCGGAAGAGCTCCGTAACATAGATTGCGCGGCGAGGGCACGGACAGCCACTCAGGAGGGCGCATGCCGAATGAAAAGGATTCGCGAACAACACCCGCTGACGCTTCAAAGGCCAACGGAGACAGACTCCGCGTGATCGGAGTCCCTCGGCGCAGGGTCGATGCCCGCGCAAAGGTGACGGGACAAACTCGCTTCGCCGACGACATTTTTCTTCCGCGGATGGCGCACTGCAAGCTGCTGCGGTCTCCTCATCCTCACGCGCGCATCCGAAAAATCGACACATCGCGCGCCGCCGCTCACCCCGGAGTGTATCTGGTGCTGACAGGGAAAGACGTACCCATCCAGTACGGAATTCTTCCCGTCAGCCAGGACGAGCAAGCTCTTTGTGTCGACCGCGTGCGGCACGTCGGAGATCCGGTCGCCGCCGTCATCGCGCGCGAGGAGCTGACGGCCTTCGAGGCGCTGGACTTGATCGATGTCGATTATGAAATCTTGACGACGATCTCCGATCCCGAGGAGGCTCTGGCGACTCCTGAGCCGCGGATCCACGAATACGGCGAAGAGGGGAACATTCATAAACTGGTGGCGCTGGAGTTCGGCAACGTGGAAGAAGGTTTTGCTGAAGCCGATGAAATTTTCGAGGACACTTTTTTCTTTCAAGGAAGTACCCATCTTCCCATCGAGCAGCACGCTTCGGTCGCCATCAAGGACCCGGATGGGAAGCTGACGATCTGGTCCAGCACGCAGACGCCGCATTATCTCCATCGCGCGCTCGCCAAGGTGCTGGAAATGCCGCCCGCTCATATTCGCGTGATCGCCACGCCCAACGGCGGCGCCTTCGGGGGAAAGAGCGACCCTTTCAATCATGAAATCGTGGTGGCCAAGGCCGCGCTGTTGCTCGATCGGCCCGTTAAGATCTGCTTGACCCGTGAAGAAGTTTTTTATTGTCACCGCGGCCGCCATCCTGTCCTGATGAAATTCAAAACCGGTGTCAAGAAGGACGGCGCAATCACCGGAATGCATCTCCAGACGTTGATCGACGGCGGCGCCTACGGCTCGTACGGAGTCGCCAGCACGTTCTACGCCGGCGCGCTGCAAACAACGACGTACCATATTCCACGCTATCGCTACCAAGGCTGTCGCACCTTTACGAACAAACCGCCCTGCGGCCCCAAGCGCGGACACGGCACTCCGCAACCGCGCTTCGGTCAAGAAGTCCAACTCGACAAGATCGCCGAGAAGCTCAAGATTGACCCCGCGGATTTGCGTCTCCGCATCGTGGAATCTTCAAACGCCGTAACGGCAAATTTCTTCCGCCTCGGAACCGTAAATCTTGCCGAATGTATTCGCCGCGTCGTCAAGGTTTCCGATTGGAAAAAGAAATTCCGCAAACTCCCGGAGGGCCGCGGCGTAGGTCTGGCCTGCTCTGCTTATCTGACCGGCGCCGGTCTTCCGATCTACTGGAACAAAATGCCGCACTCGGGAGTTCAGCTCAAATTCGACCGCAGCGGTGGCGTAACAATTTTTTGCGGCGCCACGGAGATCGGGCAGGGATCGGATGATGTTCTCGCCGGAATCGTTGCCGAGGTCCTGGGCATCGACACCTTCGACATTCGGCTGTTCACAGGTGACACGGACCTCGGGCCGGTGGACCTGGGATCGTACTCGAGCCGCGTCACGCTCATGGCGGGAAACGCGGCGCTGCAGGCCGCGGAACGCGGAAAAGCAATCATTGCCGACGCCGTTGCGGAAAAACTGGAAGTGCCCAAAGAACGGCTGCGCTTTGCTGACAAACGCGTATTCGATTCCGCCACGCCAGAAAAGGGCGTCACCTTTCAGGAAGCTATTTGCCTGGCCGAAGCCCGCTTCGGCACGATCGGTACCGTGGGCTCCTACACTCCGCCAAAATCTCCCGCACTGTACAAAGGCGGCGGCGTAGGGCCGTCTCCCACCTACTCTTATTCCGCTGCGGTCGTCGAAGTCGAAGTGAACCAGGTCACTGGCTGGGTCACCGTCCCAAGAATTTGGATCGCGCACGACATTGGCCGCGCTCTGAATCCGACGCTCGTGCGTGGCCAGGTCGAAGGCAGCGTCTACATGGGTCTCGGTGAAGCGCTCATGGAAGAGCAGGAGTTCCGGCGCCTTCCAAAGAAGCTTTCACACGCGCTGGTGCACAAGTTCCCTTCGATCCTCGAATACAAGAGCCCGACCTCGCTGGACATGCCCGAGGTAATCACCGAGCTGATTGAAGAGCCAGATCCCCGTGGCCCGTTTGGCGCGAAAGAAGTCGGTCAAGGCCCGCTCCTACCGATCATGCCCGCGGTCGCCAACGCCGTCTACGATGCTGTCGGAGTGAGGATTGATGAAGTTCCCGTCACTCCCGAAAAAATCATGAAGGCGCTTGCCGAGAAGAAGGCGGGACGTGACCCGCGTTTCGGCCCAAGCCATTTTCCGCACGTTAATTGGCCGGAAGCCCTACGTATTCCTCCGCCGTGGGAAGGCGGGGACGGCAACGCGGTGAACGATGTTCCGCGGCGGGCAAAGACGGAATCGAAGAAAGAAAAGATGCTCGCGCCATGATGCGGCTGCCACTTTTTGAATTCCGCGCGCCGCGCACTCTCGAAGAAGCCGCGCGCATTCTGGACGGCGAGAGAATGAACGCGATGCCTCTCGCGGGCGGTACGGACCTGCTGCCCAACATGAAACGGCGGCAACAGGTTCCGCGGACGCTGATGAGCCTGCGTCACATTGAAAGCTTGAACCGCGTCGCATGGAGCCCTTCCGGCTCACGCCTCGGCGCCTGCCTCACACTCTCCGATATCGCGGCCGACCCGCGCTTTCGAAACGGTTTGACGGCGCTGGCACAAGCGGCTTCTCTGGTGGCCACTCCGCAAATTCGAAACATGGCGACGCTCGGCGGAAACATCTGCCTGGATACGCGCTGCAACTACTACGATCAAAGCTACGAGTGGAGAAAGTCGATAAATTTCTGCCTGAAAAAAGACGGCACGACCTGTTGGGTCGCGCCGGGAAGTGCGAAGTGCGTGGCGGTCTCCTCGACGGATACGGGGCCGGCGCTGATCGCGCTCGGCGCGCGCGTCCGGCTGGTGTCCCGTTCCGGGGAGCGCGAACTCCTTCTCTCCGAGCTGTATAACAACGATGGGATCGACTACATCAAGCGCCGGCCGGACGAAATTCTGGCGGAGGTCTTGCTGGATTCACTGCACGGATGGAAGAGCACCTACTGGAAACTCCGGCGCCGTGGCTCGTTCGACTTTCCCGTGCTATCCGTCGCGGCGGCGGCGCGCCTCTCCAAAGATAACGTGGTCGAGGACGCTCGCATTGTCGTGGGCTCCGCCGCGTGCCGCCCGCTGGCTGCTATGGAAGCGGCAAAATCGCTGCTAGGCCGCCCCTTGCATCCGCAAGCCATCGAAGAAGCCGCCGCACTCGCAGCTCGCATCGCCAAGCCGCTGGACAACACAGATTTCGACATGACGTGGCGCAAGCGAGTCACCGCTGAGTTTGTGACCTATGCGCTACGCGAGCTTCGCGGCGACGATGTGCGGGCCGAGCGCGAAAGCTTCACGCGCTTCGCTTTCGACTGATCCCGATTTCTCACACGAACGCGCTCACTCTCGATACCATACCCATAGCCATTGTCATCCGGAGCCAAGCGAAGTTTGGCTGGGAGACTAGGATTCGAACCTAGATAGCCAGATCCAGAATCTGGAGTCCTACCATTGGACGATCTCCCACCCGTTGCGAGGAAAAAAACGAACCGCAGCGCGTTCCCGCTGATCGGGACAGCCGCGATTCTACCTACCTAATTTAATCGGGTTTCTTGCAACCGTCAACCGCGCACCAGGCACAGCGCAGCCCCAAGTTTACGATCGCGGAGCGTCTTCCGCGGGCTTGGCCGCCGCGCTTTCGTTGCCAGCGATGGGCACCATGCGACCCTGGCGAATCGCATATTCGACGTTGCCCCAGCGGATATGATTCGAACCAAAACTCGCCAGCCAGATCACGAAATGAATCGCGTCCCGCAGCGGCACTAGCCAAATCTTGCGGCGCAGGACTTCGTCTCCCACGCCCCAAATTCCCACCGTCCAGGCCATCGCAAAACGCAGGACAAAGTACGCAAGCAGGTAGACGCCCGCGATCCACTTCACCGGCGCGAGAAGTGCGGCAAGGAGCGCCCAGGGAAGTCCTTGGGTAAAAAGCAGCCCCAGATAAGACAGCGGCCTGCACATCCGCACCGTCCGTGCCCAGCGCACTTGATGGTCCCAGAAGCTGCGAACTGTCTGCGCGGGATACGTGGTCCAGACGCATTCGCGTGAGAGGACGACCTCGCCACCCGCTTTCACGATGCGGTGTCCGAGTTCATAGTCGTCTGCAAGGGTATCGGCAATGGCTTCAAACCCGCCCATTTTCGCGAGCCATTCCTTGGTCGTCGCGATAGAAGCTCCCAGCGCGAAGGTAATTCCTTCCGTCCATCCCGCCACCAGCACTCCGGCGAAAAAATCGCTCGAAGCGCCGACGGCTTCGATTTCCGCGCCGAGATTTTTTTCGGCGATCCCGCGGTAGAAGCAAGTCACCGCGCCGGTCTTGCGATCCGCGAGCGGCGCGACAACTTCACGCAGATAGCGCGGCCCCACGCGCACATCGCCATCGGTAAACACCAGGACATCGTTTTGCGCTTCCCGCGCGAGCCGCGCCAGCTTGTTTACCTTGCGGTTCGCGCCGAGATGCTCCGCGCCCACGAGCAAGAGAATTTTCCGCTCGGGAAATTCCGCGATGATTCGCCGGATCACCTGCACCGCGGGGTCGCCGTCGTCGTTCACCGCAAACAAAACCTCGTAGTCCGGGTATTCCTGCCGGCAAAAACTTGTGAAATTTTCATAGGAGCCGAAATCCATGCCGCGCACCGGTTTGAGCACGCTAACCGGAGGAGTGTAGTTCGGCAGGGCTCGCGCTCGCTCGCGCTTGAAGAAGCGTAAAGCCGCCAGAGTTGCCAGCGCGTAGTAAACCAGCGGGGCCGCCGCCAGCAGCAGCAGTGCGTCACGCCACGCTGCGGAGACGTGAATCATGCGGATTTGCGATTCATGGGCGGCAATTTTTCCGGCACGCTTGTTCTTCAAGCTACTCTAGCAGCTTGCGCCACACGCGCCAATCATGGGCGATCTTGGAATTCGGAGATAGTTTGGAGGGATGGCGCCTCGCAGGAGCCGAAAAACTTTTGGTGATTATTGGTGTGCGCTGGCGCGGCGTTCCTCGGCAGGAATCAGCCGCACCACACCGCGCTCGGTAAACTCGAAGAAATCATCGCGCCAGCCAATCCTCCGGCTTGCATAGCTCGCCATCCACAGCAGGGATCCCACCAAGTCGCGCAGCGGATAAAGCCACGCGAGCCGAACGGCGTCTCTGTCCTTCACCACGTACCAGCCCACCAGCACGGATTGGAACACCCGCGCCGCCACGGTCCATGCCAAAGCCGCCAGACCCAGCCAGGGCTTGCCAACCATCGTTGCCGTCACGAACACCAGTAAACCGAACGGCAAGCCAAACGTGAGCCCCGTCCCGAGATGACCCGTCGGCCGCGAGAATCGCGTGCTCTTCATCCAGTTCCACTGGTGGCCCAGCGACTTCTCAAACTTTGTATTCACGATGCAATGATCGATCACATGGTCCGACAGCACGACGGTGCTACCGCTTTCGGCGACGAGCCTGCCAAGCATGAAGTCATCCGCGTAGTAATCTCCCAGCTTCTCGAAGCCGCCGATTTGATCAACACAACTTTTCCGCACGGCCATTGACGGGCCAAGAGCGAATCGCATGCCCTCCAGCATTTCCGCCACGAGCACGCCGGAAGTCATCTCCACGGACATTCCCAGCCCTTCCAATCGCGCCCAAAATCCACCCTGGGTGGGTACGCCGCGATAGACGGAGGTGACCAGTCCGGTCTTTTCCTGCCGGAATGGTTCCACCACCGCGCGCAAATATCCGGCCTTGACGCGCACGTCACTATCCGTAATCACTAAAATGTCGTGCCGTGCCGCGGACTTCATCTCATTTAGCGAAAAGCACCGCGCATTGGGCCACGGCGGCTCTCCGGAAGTCATGATCCGCACCGGCACGCGAGGATATTTTTCAGACAAATCGCACGCGATCGCCAGCCCTGGGTCCGTCTCGTGCCGCGCACAGAACAAGATTTCGTATTCCGGATAATCCAATTGGAAGAATCCTTCCAGGAACTCCCGCAGGCCTGACTCCGCGCCGTGCAACGGCTTCAGCACGCTCACAGGAGGCGTAAAAGCCGGCTCGGTCTTCGGCCGTCGCCGAAAACGAACCGTGGCGGCGAAAACCAACCCGAGGTAAATCGTCGAGGTCAGAATTCCTATCAACCCGAAAATAAAAAGCATTCTCAACATGTCGAATCACGCCAACAGCGCGCAGTGCTATCCATTTGCGGTGCAACAATGAATTTTGGATGAAGTCCGGGACCGGATGTGCGGAGGGGAATCGGAATGTACAAAAGCGATGGAACGCACGCAAACAGCCATGCGGTCCCAAGCATCAATGCAATCCAGCCGAGAGTCTCCAGCAACATTCCTTCGCCCCAAGTCCCCATTGCACGGCGAAAACCGATGCGATGGGATCCTGTCCGTCACGCAGGAATCCCGAACTACAAGCTGACTTGTCGAGTCAGATGCCAAACTGTTTTGATTGGTTGCTGCGGGCCAGACTTGGATTCCCGCGCCGATTCCAATCCGTTTTCTAAATCTTATCAAAACTCTATTATTTATCGATAAATATTAAATTAGAAAGCGTGGCCCTCAACCCGCCGCGACCAACGCTACTCCCGCGCAAACCAGCACGACACCCGCCCAGCGGGCTGCGCTCACGTGCTCGCCCAGAATGTATTTGGCGCCCAGCGTGCCAGCGACGTAGCTCAACGCCGATGCGGGAATCACCAGACTGATGGGCTCCCAGGAAAGCAAAACCAGCAGCGAATAGAATGACAGCGCCATCAGCGGCACGCCCGCCCAGAACCAGCCATTGCGCACTGCCCGCCCCAGGAA
>WNEZ01006463.1_pt1 | contig 11268 bp, 10 predicted proteins | sample 5400521 | NCBI WGS metagenome assembly WNEZ01 (sample SAMN13153339, study PRJNA577476) | soil metagenome | isolation source: 120 cm saprolite under Douglas fir tree site 2 hole 1 replicate 1 | place: USA:California | collected 2015-04-18
GATGCGCCGAGGCAAGGGAAGGGAGAGGACGAGGATGACGTAGCGGACAAGAGGGAACGAACAGATTCGTAGGTTGGGTCGAGCGCCATAGCGCGTCGCGACGCGCGTAAACGCGCTTAAGGCGCGAGACCCAACATCGCGCGACCGGCGCGGGGTGTTGGGTCTCGCTGCGCTCGACCCAACCTACGGCATCGCTACGGCATCGCTACGGCATCGCGCTATTCGCCGGGCTGTTTGACATCGTGAAGAGGACGACGACGGCCGAGCCGTGTAGGGTGGGCAAAGGCGCGGCCAAGGATTCAGGTCTCGCCACGCGGACGGTGCAGCGCCGTGCCCACGCGGATCGGACAGAGATCGTAGGTTGGGTCGAGCGCTCTTGCGCGAGACCCAACAACATCCTTCGACGGCATGTGCGTTGGGTCTCGCTGCGCTCGACCCAACCTACGGCATCGGACAACCGAGCTCGCATGGAGAGACCATGATGAACGCCTTCACACGGATGATCTGGCTGGGCTTGGCGCTGGCCGTCGCCGCGCCGGGCGCCCAGGCGGCCGAGCTCAAGCCGTTCAAGATCGGCATCTCGGCGCCGGTGGTGACGATCTTCCCGGTCTGGATGGGCGAGGCCGGCGGCTTCTACGAGAAGGAAGGGCTCAAGGTCGAGGTCATCAACATGGAGGGCGGCACCCGCGGCTTGCAGGTACTGCTGTCCGGCGAGATCCAGGCCATGCATGTGGGGCTGGCGCCCGCCGTGCTCGCCAACAGGCAGGGCGCCGACCTCCGCCTCGTCACCTCGACCTGCAACACCATCCCGATCACCATGTTCGCCAAGGCCGCGGTCGACCGGCGCGAGCTCAAGGGCAAGACCTTCGGCATCAGCACCTTCGGCTCCGAGACCGACATCGCGATCAGCATCCTGCTCAAGGAGCTCGGGCTTGCCCGGGCGGACGTCACCGTTTCCCAGATCGGCGGCAGCTCCCAGCGCTTCGCGGCGCTGGTCGCCGGCCGCATCGACGTCGCGCCCCTGATCGAGCCGGCGATCACGCTCGCCAAGGAGCGCGGCTTCCATCCGATCGTCGATCTCGCCGCCGCCGGGACGCCGTGGATCTTCGATTCGGTGGTGGTGACCAGCGGCACTCTCAAGGACAATCGCGACACCCTCGTCCGTTTCGTGCGCGCCTATGTCGCCGGCGCCTATCTCGCGCTCTCCGACGAGGGGAAGGCGAAGGAGGTGATCGCGCAGAAGTTCAAGACCAACGACGCCAAGGTCATCGACGCCACCTACCGGGACTTCCGGCGCCTGATGCCGCGCGACGCGGCGCCGTCCGCGCACGATTTTGCCCACGCGTCGAGTTACTTGCAGGCCGAACCCTCGGTGAACGCCACGCGTGGGCACGGCGCTGTGATCGTTCCGTGGCGCGAGCTGAGTTCTTGGCCGCGCCTTTGCCCACCCTACGAGTGCTGAGAGACTCGCCGTGAACGCCATCGACCTCGAAGTCATCTATCAGTCGACGCTGCAGATCGCCCGCGAGCTCACGCTCAACATGCTGCGCACCGGCTATTCCACCATCATCAAGGAGAGCCAGGACTTCACCTTCGCCATCTTCGACGGCGACGGCCGCATGGTGGCGCAGGGCATTCCGCAGCCGCTGCACATCGGGCCGCTCGCCGCGCAGGTGAACGAGATCCGCCGGCGCTTCCGCGACGCGATCGAGCCGGGCGACGCCTTCATCGTCAACCATCCCTATCAGGCCTGCCAGAACCACGCGACCGACGTCACCGTGATCTCGCCGACGTTCGCGGGCGAGCGGCTCGTGGCCTTCATCGGCAACATCGCGCACAAGCCGGACCTCGGCGGCAAGGTGCCCGGCACCAACAGCGGCGACGCCACCGATCTGTTCCAGGAAGGCCTGCTGATCCCGCCGTTGAAGATTCTCCGGCGCGGCGAGCTCAACGGCGACGTGGAAGCGTTGATCTGCGCCAATACCCGCACCCCCGAGGTCACCTGGGGCGACATCAAGGCGCAGGTCAACACCAACAGCTACGGGCTCGCCAAGCTCGCCGAGCTCATCGGCAAATACGGCGTCGACCGCGTGCTCGCCTGCTGGCGGCGCTGGATGGAGATCTGCGAGAGCGAGCTGCGCCGGGAAATCGCCAAGGTGCCGGACGGCCGCTACGGGCCGCAGACCGATCACCTCGACGACGATGGCGTCGATCTCGAGAAGCCGCATCGGATCGCGGCGTCGCTCGCGGTCGAGGGCGACACGCTGCACTTCATCCTCGACAGCGACGCGCAGGCGCGCGGACCCATCAATCTGCGGCCCTGCGTCTCCCGCAATTTCATCGAATGCCTGGTGAAGATGATCTTCATACCCGCGCTGCCGGTGAACGACGGCTTGTCGCGCCCGGTGCGGGTCACCTATCCGCCGGAAGGCTCGCTCATCAACCCGCGCTTCCCCGCGCCGGTGAACATGTACGTGCGGCCGAGCCAGGTGCTGACCTCGGTCATCATGCGCGTGCTCGCGCAGGCCGTGCCGGGACGCGTGCCGGCGCCGGGTAGCGCGGCGGGCGGATCGCTCTCCAGCGCCGGCCGCCATCCGCAATCGGGCCGCTGGTACTCGCAATACGAAATCCTCACCGGCGGCACCGGCGCGCGTCCCGACGGCGACGGGGTGAGCGCCATGGACGAGCTCGTCGTCAACGTCATGAACACGCCGGTCGAGGCGATCGAGACCGAGTTCCCGGTGCGGGTCGAGCGCTACGAGCTGGCGTGCGACTCCGGCGGTCCCGGGACGTTCCGCGGCGGCCTCGGGGTGCGCCGGCAATGGCGAATCCTGGCGGACGAGACCACCGTCAATCTGCGCATGGACCGCTTCAAGTTTTCCTCCCCCGGCATCTTCGGCGCCAAGCCGGCGCGCGCCTCGCAGGCGGTGCTCAACCCCGGCGGCGCGGCGGAACGCGCGCTCACGTCGAAGGTCGCGGGCCTGCGGCTGCGGCGCGGCGACCTCCTCTCGGTCGAATTCGCGGGCGGCGGCGGCTGGGGCGATCCCCGCCGACGCGAGCCCGCCCGGGTGCGCGACGACGTCGCGCGCGGCTACGTTTCGCCGCGGTCCGCGCGTGACGACTACGGCGTCGTGATCGGGCCCGATCTCGCCATCGATGCCGAGTCGACCGCGCGGCTGCGGCGGGAAAAGACCGGCCCATGAAACTGCGCGTCGGCATCGACGTCGGCGGCACCTTCACCGACGTCACCGCCTTCGACGAGGACCGCGGCGAGCTCGTCGCGGTCCGCAAATATGTCTCCGATCCGGCCGACCCCGCCGCCGTGATGGAAGGCATCGCGAAAGATCTCGCGCGCGACTTCGGCGCGGATTCGGTCGCGCTGATCCTGCACGGCTCGACCGTGGCGCTGAACACGCTCATCGAAGGCAAGGGGGCGCGGGTCGGCCTCATCACGACGCGCGGGTTCCGCGACGTCTACGAGATCGGGCGGCAATGGCGCGGCGAGGCGGTGTTCAACATCTTCGCCCCCGCGCCGAAGATGCTGCTCACCCGCGACCGCATCTTCGAGGTGCGCGAGCGGATCGGCACGCAGGGCGAGGTGGTCGAGCCGCTGGCGGCGGAGGACGTCGCCGATGCGGTCCGCAAGCTCGTCGCGCAGGGCGTCGAGGCGGTCGCGGTGTGCCTCCTGTTCGCCTATGCCAATCCCGCCCACGAGCGGGCGGTGGCCGAGATCGCTCGCGCGATCGCCCCCGGACTCACCGTCTCGCTGTCGCACGAAGTGAACCCGGAATGGCGCGAGTACGAGCGCACGGCAACGACCGTCGCCAACGCCCATATCGGGCCGCCGGTCGCGCGCTATCTGCGCACGCTCGAGGAGTTGTCGCTGCGGCACTTTCCGCGATCGCGCGCCCTGATGATGAAATCGGACGGTGGGGCGGCGAGCGCGCGCATGCTGGCGCCGACGCCGATCAAGACCGTGATGTCCGGACCGGTCGCCGGCGTCATCGGCGGCCGCCATCTCGGCGACGTGAAGGGCATCGCCGACCTCATCACCTTCGACACCGGCGGCACCAGCTCGGACATGGCGGTGCTGCCCGGCGCGCCCCTGTTCAAGTCCGAGCTGGCGGTCGCGCGCCATCCGCTGCGCACCCATACCGTCGACATCGAGACGATCGGAGCCGGCGGCGGCAGCATCGCCTCGGTGCAGCATGGCGGCGTTCTCAAGGTCGGGCCGCGGAGCGCCGGCGCCGACCCGGGCCCGGCGTGCTACGGCCGCGGCGGCGCCGAGCCGACGCTGACCGACGCGCTCGTCCTCCTCGGCCACCTCAATCCGACCGCGCTGCTCGACGGCGCGATGCCGATCGCGCGCGGGCAGGCGCGCGCGGCCGTGGTGACCCGCATAGCCGAGCCGCTCGGAATGACGCCGACCGAGGCGGCTTTCGGCATTCTGCGCGTGCTCGCCACCAATGTGATGGCGGCGATGCGCACGATCACGGTCGAGCGCGGCTACGATCCGCGCGAGTTCACCCTGCTGCCGTTCGGCGGCATGGGACCGACCATCGCCGGCATGATCGCGGGCGAGCTCGGCATCGCCCGCATCCTGATCCCGCGCGATCCCGGCGCCTTCAGCGCCCACGGCATGCTGACGACCGACGTGCAGCAAGCGCGCAGCCTCACCCGCATCACGCCGGTCGAGGGCGCGACCGCGGCCGAGCTCGATGCGATCTATGCCGAGATGGAAGCGGCGGCGCTCGCGGACCTGCAGCACGAAGGGTTCCCGCGCCAGCGCCTGCTGACGCGGCGGCAGGCCGGCATGCGCTACCGCGGCCAGTCCTACGAAGTATCGGTGCCGGTGCCGAGCCTCGCCGGCGCGGACGATCTCGCCGATCTCGTCCGGCGGTTTCACGAGGCGCACCGGCGCCGCTACGGCCACATGGCGCAGGCCGAGGCGGTCGAGATCGTCAATTTCGAGGTCATGGCGGTCGGGCTCATCCCGAAGCCCGCGATGAAGCGCTTCGGCAAGGCGTCGGCGCAAGCGAAGCCGCGGGAATCGAGACCGGCCTATTTCAGCGCGACCGATGCCTGCGACGTACCGGTGTTCCGTCGCGGCGACCTCGAGCCCGGCATGCGGATCGCGGGACCCGCGGTCATCGAGGAGACGACGTCCACCACGGTGCTCTATCCCGAGCAGCGCGCCGAGGTCGACGAGTACCTGAACATCGAGGTCGCGCTGCCGACGACGTGACCCTACACACCGTTCGGCAATGTTCGGCCGGCGATTCCTCTTACCCCGTTCGCAGGCCGCCCTTCTCCTCGATGAAGCGGACGACCGCGTCGATGCCGGTTCCCGCGCGCAGATTGCTGAGCACGAACGGCCGCGCGCCGCGCATGCGGGCGGCATCGCGCTCCATCACCTCGAGCGAGGCGCCGACGTGGGGCGCGAGATCGATCTTGTTGATCACGAGCAGATCGGAGCGCGTGATGCCGGGGCCGCCCTTCGAAGGGATCTTGTCGCCGGCGGCGACGTCGATGACGTAGATCGTGAGATCGGCGAGCTCGGGCGAGAAGGTGGCGGCCAGATTGTCGCCGCCGGACTCGATCAACACGAGGTCGAGGGCGGGAAACTTCTTTCGCATATCGGCGACCGCGGCGAGGTTGATCGAGGCGTCCTCGCGGATCGCGGTGTGCGGACAGCCGCCGGTCTCCACCCCGGCGATGCGCTCGGGCGCGAGCGCCCCCGAGCGCACGAGATATTCGGCGTCCCATTTGGTGTAGATGTCGTTGGTGATCGCCGCGATCTCGTAGCGGCCGCGCAACGCCTTGCACAGCGCATCCATCAGCGCGGTCTTGCCCGAGCCGACCGGACCGCCGATGCCGACGCGGAGCGGGCCGTGCGGGCTCGCCGTCATGATCTGAACAACCGGGTATACTGGGTCTCGTGGCGCATGCCGGCGAGGTCGGCGCGCAAGGCGGCGCCGCCGACGTCGTCGAGCGAGGTCGAGAGCGCGCGCTGCGCCGTCGCTGCCACCACCGGCTCGAGCGCGGCGAGGACGCGCTGGCCGTCGGTCTGCCCGAGCGGCACGAGGCGCACCGCCGCAGAGATGAGATTCGCCGCAAGTGCGTGGAGATAGGCGCGCAGCGTCGGCGCGAGCGGCAGCGCGTGCCCCGCGCTCGCGACGCCGACAGCGACCGGCAGCGCGACCGTGCCGTCGCAAATCGCCGCCAGCCGGTCGAGCGCAGGCGCGGGCCAGGCCGCGCGCGTCACCTCGAGGAAGGCGCGGCCCTGGGCCGTGGTCTCGAGGTGGCGCTCCTTCGACGGCGCGAAGGCCGCGGCGAGCTCGGCGACCGCGCGCAGCCCGGCGTCGTCGGCCGCCGCGCGATGGGCGTGCGCCAGAAACACCGCGTCGCAGAAGCCGCTGCCGTCGGCGATCACGACCGCCAGCCAGCGTTCGAGCGTCGCCGCATCGACGATGTCGCCGGCCTCGACCGCCCACTCGATGCCGCTGGAATACGAGAATGCGCCGATCGGATAGGCCGGCGACAGCCAGGCCATCAGCCGGTAGAGCGCGCTCGCGGGAAGCGCATCGCTTTCTTCACGAGCCATGATCGTGATGCGGATGTCCATAGGCGCCGGGCTCCGGATCGAACGGCGCCTCGATCGGCGTGAGCCGGGCGCCCAGTCCGCGCAGCATGTCCTCGAGCACGTGATCGCGGCGGATGCGCAGCCGATCGCCGATCACCTGCAGGTCGGCGTGGCGATTGCCGATGTGCCAGGCGAGCCGCGCCAGATCGTGCGCGCTCGCGGCCGCGATCTCGACGAGCAGCTCGGGCTTGCCGGCGACCCGCACGATCGAGCCGTCCTCGAGCACGAGGCCGTCGCCGTCGCGCAACGCCGTCGCCTGCGGGAGATCGAGCAGAAATCGGGTGCCGCGCTCGCCGGTCAGCGTGATGCGGCGGCGGTGACGCTCGTCGGCGTCGAGCACGACGCGGTCGATGACGCGAGGGCTGTCGACCTCGGCCATGGGTGCGATCGAACAAGCGCGGCGCATCGGTTACTCGTTTCGGGGGTCTTCCGGAAAGAATTCGAAATCGAGCATCTCATCCGCCGAGAACGGACATTTCTCCGGAAAGATTCCGATTGCCACACCAGTTTCCTCGGACGCGGCGACGGTGGCTCCGATGTAGCAGATATGTATTCTCTCCAAAACGTATGCCCGCAGGCTCGGACTGCTCTGAACGATTTCCGCGAGGGTGTCGCGCTGCTCGCGAATGGTCCTGCGCCAGCTGTTACCGCGCAGGCCGGGTTGGAATTTCCACTTCAGCAAATGGGTAAGCAGGATCTTCAGGCGATTTCGAATTTCCCTCTTTTCCGAGGATCCCACGCTCTCCACCTCATCCACCAGGTTGTCCAGGTCGAGATCGTCAAAACGGCGCTCGCGCAAGAGGCGCGCCTGCTCTTGCGTCCAAGCGTAAAAGTCAGTCTCGTAGAGCGTGTTCGGCGGCGCTTTGATTTTGGTGTCGGACATGCCGGCATTCTAGAACAGGAAATACCGCTGCGCCATCGGCAGCACCTCGGCCGGCGCGCAGGTCAGGAGCTCGCCGTCGGCGCGCACCTCGTAGGTTTCCGGATCGACCTCGATCCTGGGCGTGGCGTCGTTGTGCACCATGCTCTTCTTGGAGATGCCGCCGCGGGTATTCTCGACGGCGACGAATTGCTTGTCGACGCCGAGCTTGCCGCGCACCCCGCGCTTGAGCGCGGCCTTCGACACGAACACCAGCGAGGAGGCCGCGAGCGCCTTGCCGAAAGCGCCGAACATCGGCCGGTAGTGCACGGGCTGCGGGGTCGGGATCGAGGCGTTGGGATCGCCCATCGGCGCCGCGACGATGCTGCCGCCCTTGATGATGCAGTCCGGCTTGACCCCGAAGAACGCGGGCGACCACAGCACCAGATCGGCGAGCTTGCCCTTCTCGACCGAGCCGACGTGCTTCGACACGCCGTGGGCGATCGCCGGATTGATGGTGTATTTGGCGACGTAGCGCTTGGCGCGGACGTTGTCGTTGTCGCCCTTCTCCTGCCTGAACCGGCCGCGCTGCTTCTTCATCTTGTCCGCGGTCTGCCAGGTGCGGATGATCACCTCGCCGATCCGGCCCATGGCCTGGCTGTCCGACGACATCATCGAGAGCGCGCCGATGTCGTGCAGGATGTCCTCGGCGGCGATGGTCTCCTGGCGGATGCGGCTCTCCGCGAACGCCAGATCCTCGGCGATCGACGGGTCGAGATGGTGGCACACCATCAGCATGTCGAGATGCTCGTCGATGGTGTTCCGGGTGAACGGCCGCGTCGGATTGGTCGAGGACGGCAGCACGTTCTCGAGGCCCGCCACCTTGATGATGTCGGGCGCATGGCCGCCGCCGGCGCCCTCGGTATGGAAGGCGTGGATGGTGCGGCCCTCGAACGCCGCGATGGTGTCCTCGACGAAGCCGGATTCGTTGAGGGTATCGGTGTGAATCATCACCTGCACGTCGTAATCGTCCGCCACCGACAGGCAGCAGTCGATCGCCGCCGGCGTCGTGCCCCAGTCCTCGTGCAGCTTGAGCGCGCAGGCGCCGGCCTCGACCATCTCCCGCAGCGCTGCCGGCCGCGAGGCGTTGCCCTTGCCGGCGAAGCCGAGGTTCATCGGCAGGCCGTCGGCGGCCTGGATCATGCGGCCGATGTGCCACGGCCCCGGCGTGCAGGTGGTGGCGAAGGTGCCGTGCGCCGGGCCGGTGCCGCCGCCGAGCATCGAGGTGACGCCCGCCATCAGCGCTTCCTCCACCTGCTGCGGGCAGATGAAGTGGATGTGGGTGTCGAAGCCGCCGGCGGTGAGGATCTTGCCCTCGCCCGCGATCACCTCGGTGCCGGGGCCGATGACGATGGTCACGCCGGGCTGGACGTCGGGATTGCCGGCCTTGCCGATCGCCGCGATGCGGTCGCCCTTGAGCCCGACGTCGGCCTTGACGATGCCCCAGTGGTCGAGGATCAGCGCGTTGGTGATGACGGTGTCGACGGCGCCCTGCCGGCGGGTGGCCTGGCTCTGGCCCATGCCGTCGCGGATCACCTTGCCGCCGCCGAATTTCACCTCTTCGCCGTAGGTGGTGAAATCCTTCTCCACCTCGATGATGATGTCGGTGTCGGCAAGCCGCACGCGGTCGCCGGTGGTGGGGCCGAACATGTCGGCGTAGACGGAACGCGAGATCCTGGTCGCCATATTTGATTCCCACTTTCCACAGTCGATGCGACCGCATGCCGATTGATTCCCGGCCGGCGGCATCTATGATCCTCGTCAGCTCGTCGCGTTTCTCCCTGGTGACAGGAAGCTGCCTCGAGACGATCGGTTCCGTCGGTTGTGCGCACCTCCGACGGCGACCCGAGTTCATGAAGGCTTCGTGTTGTCGAGAGCGGACCTTTGAGCTCGGCGGGCAAGCCTCCGGCTTGCCCGCTGCTATTTTGTCGTGTCTCCCTCGCCTGTTGCCGCATTTCCTGCTCCGACGGCGTCGCTCCGGGATCGCCCGGCATCGGCGGCGGGTGCAGCCGCCGCATCCGCCGCGCGAAACCGGTTCTCGAACGCCGGCCGCAGAATGTCGTGCGCGAACTTGTTCCCGTCCCGGCGCCGTCGGGACACGGTTTCCGGAGAGAAATCGCGCATGCCGTCCTTGTCGTCGGCCGGATTCTGGGCGGCGGGAACGAGCGTGGCGATAGGGTCCTGCATGTCGATGTTGACGATGCAGTCGATGACCTTGTAGCGACGCGCCTCGTCGAGGCGCGCGTTCAGCCAGCCGCTGCGATCGTCGGGCGCGATTTTCTCCGCCAGCTCGTCGATGGTCTCGACCAGCGCATTGATGCGCCGCGCCGAGTCGTGGTCCTGGCGCACGCGGTTGCCGAAGCTCAATTCGTGCATGCGATCCTCGACCCCGGCGAGGTTGCGCGGCAGCCGCGCCCGCAGCGGATAGAGATTCATGACGACCAGCATGCGGTCGACGTCGCGGTCGGTGCTGAAGGCGTCGATGGCGGTCCCGAGCGGCGTGTTGTCGACGAGGCCGCCGTCCCAGTAGGGCATGCCGTCGATCTCGGTCCATGGGAAGCCCGGCGGCAGGCTGCCGCTCGCGAGCACGTGGCGCGGCTCGATCCTGGTAGCGGGCACATTTCCGAGCGGCCGGTTGGCGAATATCCGCAGCATGCCGGTCACGAGCTCGACCGCGGTCACCGCAAATGCGATCGGGCTGGCGTTGAGCGCGTTGAAGTCGACGTGGCGCGCGAGCGTCGCCAGCAGCGGCCGGGTGTCGTAGAGGTAGGTCCAGCTCGGCGCGGTCCAGAAATCCGGTCGCGGCGCGTAGAAGCCGGGCAGACCGAAATAGGCGAGGTCGCGCTGGGCGGCGCGGATCCAGAACGGCGGCGCCTGCAGGGTGAGATCGTCCCACAGCGCGTCGAGCCGCGCGCGGGCGTCGCTGCGGGTCTTGGCGCCGACCACGCAGGCCGCGTTGATCGATCCGATCGACACGCCGGTCACGACCTTGAGCTCGATCTCGTGGCTGTGCGCCGCGAACTCGTCCATCAGCTCGAGCAGCGCATTCAAGGCACCGCATTCGTAGGCGCCGAGCGCGCCGCCGCCCTGCAGGACGACGCCGACTTCAAGGCGCTTGCTCGATGTCTCGGACATGGTCGGTGCTCGCTCGCAGGCTTCGGCTCAGAGCTTGCCCATCACCTCCTGGCGGAAGCCGTAGATCACGCGTTTGCCGGCGAGCGCGACCAGCGTGACCTCGCGGGTCTGCCCGGGCTCGAACCGCACCGCCGTGCCGGCGGCGATGGCGAGCCGCATGCCGCGCGCCTGCTTGCGATCGAACCGCAGCGCCGGATTGGTCTCGAAGAAGTGATAGTGCGAGCCGACCTGGATCGGCCGGTCGCCGGTATTGGTGACGGTGAGCACGACCGTCTTGCGGCCGGCATTGAGCTCGATCTCGCCGTCCTTGACGAACAGTTCGCCGGGGATCATGCCGCGGCCTCCCTTTCAGCGTATCGGTTCGTGCACCGTCACCAGTTTGGTGCCGTCCGGAAACGTCGCCTCGACCTGGATCTCGTGCACCATCTCGGGGATGCCGTCCATCACCTGCGCGCGGGTGATGACGTGCGCGCCCGCCTCCATCAGCTCGGCGACGGTCCTGCCGTCGCGAGCACCTTCGACGATGAAATCGGTGATCAGCGCCACCGCCTCGGGATGATTGAGCTTGACG
>WNEZ01005308.1_pt1 | contig 11267 bp, 6 predicted proteins | sample 5400521 | NCBI WGS metagenome assembly WNEZ01 (sample SAMN13153339, study PRJNA577476) | soil metagenome | isolation source: 120 cm saprolite under Douglas fir tree site 2 hole 1 replicate 1 | place: USA:California | collected 2015-04-18
CTGCCTATCTGGTCAACGAAATCCAGGAGGTCTACCGGCTGCAGGGCGTGCTGATCAACGACAAGCACATCGAAGTGATTGTCCGTCAGATGCTGCAGAAGGTGGAGATCACCGACCAGGGCGAGACCGACATGATCTCGGGCGAACAGATCGACAAGATCGAGTTCGACGTGCTCAACGCCAAGGCCAAGGAAGAGGGCAAGAAGATCGCCACGGGAACGCCGGTGCTGCTCGGTATCACCAAGGCAAGCTTGCAGACCCGCTCGTTCTTCTCGGCGGCCTCGTTCCAGGAGACCACCCGGGTGCTCACTGAAGCCGCCGTCAACGGCAAGGTGGACCCGCTGGAAGGCCTCAAGGAAAACGTTATTGTCGGCCGGCTGATCCCGGCGGGCACCGGCGCCTCGATGGCCAAGATTCGCGAAGTCGCGGTGAAGCGCGACAAGCTGATTCTCGACGAGCGCGAAAAGCAGGCGACCATCGTGCCGGCGGCTCCGGAAGTCGAACCTTTGGCGCTGCCGCCCGCGGAGTAATCGGCAACGAATCGCAACAACTGAAAAGGCCGGCCTCGCGCCGGCCTTTTCTTCGTTCGGGTTGGAATGATTTTCAAGGCCGACTTGAGGTTGAAAATCGACAGTGGTCGACACGCACGTCTTTAACGCGTCGAGTATGATCCGAAAAAAAGCCTGCCCCGCACGTCGGCAGCGAATGGGATGTTTCCGGTTTTCGTTGAGCAAAGGAGGGGCGTTTCTGCGGCCACGTGCTCAATCATGACAGAGCAACAGCGCGGCGAAGCTCGTCCTCAAATGATCCCGCTGTATCGGTTGCGCGATCATCAAACGCTTCTTTGGGCGCGCGTGCGCGTCAACAATTCGTGTTTCGCAAGTGATACAAGGCGATAGTGCGGGCGAAAGCCGCCAATTCTCTCACGGATGTCCGCTTCGAAATGTGCGTCGCAAAAGTTTTGCTTGACCGGTGACTCCCTCATTTACAATGTAAAGATAAGAGAGGTGATGGCTGAAAGCTCAGCGCGTTCTGATCGTCGCGCCGGCCATCACAGCAAGGATCAAGGCAGCCCGAACGTGTGGATGGTTCTTCGGTTCTCTGCAGGAGCCGGGCGGCTATGCGCCAGCCGTAGTTGCCTTCGACACTCCGGTTGATTGATAAAGTCAGCCGATAGGGAAGTGCTTTGAACATCCACTGCATGGGACTTGAAGTCGACCTTCAGGGTTGGGCCTATTGGCCCGGGCGGGATGACCTCTCAGTCGAGTTCACGCGGCTCGTTGGCGCGGCACAGGAAGGCCGGGCGACCGTTGCCGAGTGTTTCGCCACCGCAAGCCGCATCGATTTCTCCGACGATCATTCCTGGTACCGCGAGTGGAAGAAGACCGCGGACGCGAGTCATCAGCGCGGCAATGACGCGCGCGGCAGAGGCAATCTGCTGACGGCGAGAAGCAACTGGCTTCGTGCCATCAACTACTACCAGACCGCGGTATCGCCTCTCGACCTTGCGGACAAGAATCATCAGGCCGCGATCGCAAGCATGCGGGAATGCGCCGGCCATTATCTTCAGCACAGCAAACCATCCGGCGAAGTCGTTTCGATTCCCTGGCCGGGCGGCTATCCGCTGGAGGGTTATTTTCTGCCGGCCCCGGCGGCGGGTTCCGTTCGCGCGCCGGCCATCATCTGCATGGGTGAGCCCGGCCAGCGCAAGGAAGAGTACCTCTTTAAGGTGGCGCGCTATGCGCGCGCGCGTGGGATCACGCTGCTCGCGGTGGACCTTTTTGGGTCAGGGCCGGATGCGCGATTCGAGGAGGCGGTCGGCCGTTCCGATCTCGAAATGACGATCGGCCATATCATGGACTACCTGGTGGCCAGGGACGATGTCGATGAGCATCGAATCGCAATCCTCGCGGATGGATGGGGCTCGTCCTTTGTGGCGCGGGGAATCGCCTTCGACGACCGGTTCGTCGCCGCGGTTTGCGACGGCGGCATCTGGGACTTGCACGAGCGGGCGTTTCTCAGGGATCGCGTGGCGCATCGCGATGCGGATGTCCTCGGCCAAGCCCGGCTGAGCAGGGTTGCCCGAAACATCAAATGCCCCGTGCTGATTTCCACGGGCGAGCGCGGCTGGCTCAAGGCCGAGCGCGTGCGGGAACTGTACGACGAACTGCAAGCCGATGGCCGGGACGTGACCCTCAAGATCTTCACTTGCGAGGAAACCGCGGCGGCGCAAGGACACGCGGACAATCCAACGCTCGCCAACGAGTACATCTTTGACTGGATCGGCGCCAAGCTCGGAATCAACGCCTAGCTAGCAGGAGGGCCGGCCGCGCCTCGTCGGGGTGAAGGTGGGCGAGGGCGGCAAGCCCGGCGGAATCCGGCATCCATGCCATCCGGCCGCGTCGCGAGCGGCTTCCCCAAGTTCAGGTGTCCACGACCACCTTCAAGCAGGCCTTCTCCAGCCGATTCTTGAGTGCCGCCAGTTTGCTGGTGAACTCGTCAAGTTGCTGGTCGTTGAACTCGGCGAAGATAAACTCGTTCAAGGCTTCCTGCTGCGAGGCCAGGCCCGCCAGATGCTTGTAAGTCTTGTCCGTCAGCGACATCTGGACGATCCGCGCGTCCTCGGTCGAGGTGCGGCGGCGCAGAAAACCCTTCTTTTCCAGAACCTTCGATTGAGTGGTGATGAACGACGAATCCACGTGCAGCTTCTTCGACACGGCGTTGACCGGCACGCCATCGTCCTGGTCCATATCTGCCAGCGCCATGAGAATCATCCACTGGGGACCGCTGATTCCGAGCGTCTTCGCCCAGAAGTAACGAAGCTCCTCAAGATGCACGTTTATAGAGGCGATCACCCACGTGAATCGCCTGATGGTGTCTTGATTCCTAGTGGCGGCTTTGCCCAACCGATTACGCCATCGCAGGACCTGCCGGTCCCGCGTTCCTCTTGTCTTTGGCTCCCATAACCGCATCTTGATCGGTTTGTTATGCAAAACAAGAAAAAAAGATCGCTGACGAACTCAATAATCCTGGGCAAAAGTGGGAATATTCTGAAAAGCGCCGTCGGATAAAATTGCGCCGCGATACGTCAGTTGCAAAAAAGAGACATCATCTGTCAATCTAAAATCTTATTAAATAAAGTATTTTGATTATCAAAGTTAGGCATGCATATTCATGAACGACGGCTGGGGGTCCTGGATCGTCCCGCTAGGTAGTTCGCTCAAGTCCCGCGCTGATGCGGGGGTATCCGAAGGCGCGAAACGACTGAGCGGTCATTCAAGGGAGCCTGCCCTTGGGGGATGAAAACCCCCCGAGGGATCCGGTGCCTTTGCCTAGAGAGAACAACTTGGAGGTTTAGCGAAATGAAGATGATTAAGAGCCTTGTCCTTGGCTCAGCGGCGGGTCTCATCGCCATGACAGGGGCGCAGGCTGCTGATCTTCCCGTCAAGGCCAAAGCGGTCGAGTACGTGAAGGTCTGCTCCCTGTATGGTGCGGGATTCTTCTTTATCCCCGGCACCGACACCTGCATCAAGCTGGGTGGCTATCTGCGCATCGACACCACGTTTAACGGCAGTGGCACCCAGGACAACCCGGCTTGGAACGGCGATCCCGGTCAGATGAACCGCTATCGGGACTACTTCTCGACCCGTTCGCGCATGGCGTTCACCGTCGATACGCGTACCGCCACCGAATACGGCGTGGTCCGTACCTTCGCTCAGGCCGACTTCCAGTTCGATACGCTGGGCGGCTCGACCTATAACCCGAACTCCCTCAGCACCACCCTCGGCAACAACGGCAATCTGCTGAACTCGGCGGGCGGCGGTTACACCGCGGTTGAGTTCGTGTTCCTGCAATTTGCTGGCTTCACCTTCGGTAAGTCGGCATCCGCCTACGCCACGCCTTGGCAGGGCTATCCGGGCAACAACTCTTCCTATCTGCTCGGCGGTCAGGACACTGTCACTGGTGTGAACAACATCCAGTACACCGCTCAGTTCGGCAACGGCGTGTCGGGCACCATCGGCCTCGACGATCCGACCGTGTTCAACCGGACGTCTATCTACAACCTGGCCACGGGTGGTACTTCACTCGCGACCCTCAACGCTGTCGGGACCGCCGCTCAAAACTCCTACGCCGGCGTGCAAGCTCCAGACGTGGTCGGCAATATCCGTATCGATCAGGCTTGGGGTCTGTTCCAGCTTTCGGCCGCTGCGCACGAGGTCGACGCTTCGTACAACAATCTGACGGGCGGTTTGCCGAACAGCCTCTCGGAAATCTCCGGCCACCCCGAGACCAAATGGGGCGGTTCGGTGATGGCCGCGTTGAACATCAAGAACATCCCGACCGGTGCCGGCGACGACATCAAGATCGACGCCAGCTACGCCAAGGGTGACACGAAGAACGTGATCGCCACCAGCGCTGCCTCGCCGAGCTTCGCGATGTTCAGCGGCAGTGGCGTCGGCTACCAGAGCGTTGGCTTCGGTGCGACCACCGACGCGGTCTACCTGCCGGTCTCCGCTGGCGGTGATGGCTCGCTGCACTTGACCGAAGCCTACGGTGTCCGCGGTGCCTTCAACCACAACTGGGATCCGTACTGGTCGTCCAGCTTGTTCGGCAGCGCATCTTGGGTCAGCTATGACGCCACCGCCAAGGCTGCCTACTGCGCGGCTTACACCGCCAGCAACAAGCTGACGGCCGCGAACACCTCGGCGGACTTCAGCTGCAACCCCAACTACGCTGTGTACCAGGTTGGTGCCATCACCCGCTGGACCCCCGTCAAGAACCTGACGTTCTCGGCCGAAGTCATGTACTCGCGCCTCGATCAGAACTTTGCAGGCACCGCGGTTCTGACGCCGGCGGCTCCGAAGCCGACCGCGGTCTATCAGTTCAAGGATCAGGACACGGTCTCGTTCAACGTTCGCGCCCAGCGTAACTTCTGATCGCAATCGTCTGACGCTTTGACAGGAGAGCCCCGGACGGCAAAACCGTCCGGGGCTTTTTCAGTTGCGCGAAATCCGTCGGCCAAAGCAGTGATGCGCGACTGCAACGATCCGGTCGAATGAAGATCAAATCAGTCGATTACCCAATAATCTTATTTACTCAATTAAATTTATCATGTATTGTGATTTTCAAGTAGCCGATCAAGTCGTTTGACGGCAGCTCAGTCTCAAGGAGACGACTTCCACCTTTATGATAAACCTCCAAAACCACCGGCAATGCCCTGCCGGTGGTTTTTAATTTTTTGGGAACAACGTGGCGCCGCTGCACTGCTCAGGCTTGTACCTGAGCGCGATGGCCATCCGCTGAGGGCAGTTATGCCCAGAGGCGCGGCAAAACCCCGCCGTTTACAGGCCGCAACCGCAGCTGGCGATTCTCAAGCGATTCTTGACCCATCGCCGAACGAAGCGCCCGACGTTACGAACGACGGAACACGTCACCCGCAAGACACGGTGCTCTTGAAAACGACCGGCTTTCGCCGGTCTTTTGGCGCTTTATTTGGTTGCTGCGGTGCGGGAACGCATTTTGTTCATCTTTCCTTCAGAGTGAAAAGTGCTCTTCCTGTGGCGAGTTAGACCGGCAGTTCCCAAAATGGGCGCCGGAGACGACGGAACAATCATGCTTGATCTTGCAATTGTAGGTGGCGGCCCTGGCGGGCTGATGAGTGCTTGGTATCTGAAGAGGAAACTTGGCGAGCTTTGCCGCGTCACCATTTACGAGGCGTCCGACCGGCTCGGCGGCAAGATTCTGACGCGTAAATTCGATTCGACGCCGGCGATGTACGAGGCCGGCGTCGCCGAGATCTACGATTACTCGATGACCGGCCCGGATCCGCTGCGTGAGCTGATCCAGCATTTTGGGCTGCAGACCATTCCGATGGATGCCGAGCAGGTCCAACTCGACGGCGAGCTCTTGAACGACGTACCGGGGATGCGTCGCAAATACGGCGCCAAGACCGCGGATGCGATCGAGGCGTTCCGCAAACGCTGCACCGAGATGGTGTCCCCAATCGAATATTACGAAGGCGTCGGCGCGCACGACAACGAGCACCCGTGGGCCTACATCAGCTGCGAGGAGTTGCTCGACAGGGAAGTGGACGATCCCACCGCCAAACGCTTCCTTAAAGTCATGGCGCGGTCCGATCTCGCCACCGAGAGCCACAACACCAATGGGCTCAATGCGCTGAAGAACTTCGTCATGGATGTCGACGGCTATATCGGCCTGTATTCGATCCAGAACGGCAACGAGCAATTGATCGAATGCCTGCAGTCGGAGGTCGACGCGGACATCCAGCTCAATCACCGGGTTCTCAAGGTTGGCAAGACCACGGCCGGCCGCTATCAGCTCAATATGATGAACGGCAAAGGACCGGAAACCAGAGATTTCGATCTCGTGGTGATGTGCCTGCCGCACTCCTGGCTCGCGACCATGCGGTGGGACGGCGAAGCGCTGCGCAAGTCGATGGTCAAGCATGTGGCTTATTTCGATCGGCCTGCGCATTATCTGCGGGTCTCGATCCTGTTCGATACGCCGTTCTGGGGAGAAAAAATCCCGGGCGCATGGTTCATGTCGGAAGCGTTCGGCGGCTGCTGCGTCTACAACGAGGGCGCCCGTCATGACGTCGGCAAGCACGGCGTCCTGAACTGGCTGATCGCCGGTTCCGACGCGCTGGCCTTTGCCAACCTCAGCGATCAGGAACTGATCGACGCCGCACTGAAGTCGCTGCCGGCCTCGCTCGGTAACGCCCGCGAACATTTCATGGAGGGCAAGACCCATCGCTGGCTCTCGTCGGTGAATGCGCTGCCGGGCGCCATGCCGGCGCGCGACGTCATGACCAATCACCGGCCCGATCCAAAACAGCATCCCGGCCTGGTCGTGGTCGGCGACTATCTGTTCGACTCGACGCTGAACGGACTGCTCGACTCCTCCGATGCCGCCACCGACATCATTCTCACCGAGATGATGCGGCTGCGCCGCGCGCGCGGCGAGGGTACCAGGCCCGCATCCGACAAGATCGACCGGCAGTATTTCGAGAACTATCGCGGGCTTGGTCCCTATCAGGAGGTCTGGAGCCGGTTTACCGATCCGGCATATCTCACCGACCTCATCAAGATCGTGTGGAACAGGGCGAGGGGTTACAAGCTCCTGGTGGCCGGATCCGCCAGCGGAGAACTGGTGGGTGCGCTGCGCGATCGTGGCATAGATGCATGGGGCATCGAGAACAACCGCGCGATCCATGCTCACACGCCGAAAGCGCTGAAGAAGTTCAACAAGCTCGGATCGATCGTCGAAATGCCGTTCAACGACGGCGAATTCGATTTCGTGTTCGAGACCAGTCTGTGTCATGTCGCGGAAAAGCAGGTGCCGCGGGCGGTGCGCGAGTTGAACCGCGTCGTCAAGACCGGGCTGGTGTTCGGATCGGTGACATCGGACATGGCGCCGGCATTGATCGACCAGTACGACCTGCTGCGCGGGGTCAAGAAGCTCGGCACCTGGTGGGAATGGTCGGAGCTTTTTTTCAGCAACGGGTTCGACCTGTCGATGCATCGCCGCGACTGCACCGATGCGATCTGGGCCGCAACGCTGGCCGCCAACAAGGGGCCAGGTCAGTGGTATGCGGATTCCGACAGCCTGCGCTACTCGTTCTTCGACAAGGTGAAAGCCGACGACGATTGAGCCAGTAAACGCGTCGTCCCCGCGGTTCGCCGGGACGACGCGTGGAAAGTTCTTCGCTGTTGCTTTGCCGAATGCGTGCCAATCGCATAGGATCGACGCGGTGGCACTCTCGGCCATCTCCCTCGATTTTGCGGTCATGCTGGCCGTGCAGCAACGGTTGGTGTTATGGCGCCCAAGCCTCCATCATCGGATGATCAGATTCCGGATTCCGCGGAAAAGCCGGTTGCGCCGGAACTGGACCAGAAGCTCGCAGCGGGCGCCGACCGCGTCATCGGCGACAAGACCGCAGGCTCGCCTCCGCCCGATGACGAAGCGGAGGATGACGACGAACTCGATATCGACGACGAAGATGACGATGAGGATCTCGTCGTCTTTACCGCAAAGGAAGCCGCCGGCGCGCTCGCGACGGTCTATGCGTTCGTCAAACCATACCTGAAGAACTACAAGAAAATACTGGCATTCGTCGGCCTCGGCGTCCTGGTCGAGACGCTGTTCAACGTCATCATGCCGTTGAGCCTGAAATTCCTGATCGACGATGCGCTCGGCGAGGAAGATTTCGAGGCGCTGGTCAAGATACTCTCGGTACTGGCGGCCGCGGGTATCGTCACCTCGGTCGTTGCGGTCTGGTACGAACGATGGGACGCCGAACTCGCCGCAACCCTGATTTCAGACGTCCGGTTGCGCCTGTTCGAGCACGTCCAGAACCTGCCGTCGGCTTATTTTGCGCGCACCAAGCGCGGCGAGATTCTCTCGCGCTTCTCGATCGATCTGTCGGCGTTCGAAGGGTCGATCAAGAGTTTTGCCAACAGCGCGGCGCTGCCTTTCTTTGAGTTGATCGCCGGCATCGTCCTGATGCTGTTCCTGAACTGGCAGCTGGCCGCGGTGGCGCTGCTGGTGTTCCCGATCACGCTGATCGGCCCGCGGATTCTGACGCCGAAGGCGGTGCAGGCGAATTACGAACAGAAGATCAATGAATCGGCACTGCTCGCCATGGTGCAGGAAAACGTCGCGGCGCAGGCGGTCATCAAGGCCTTCAGCCTGCAGCGCCGGACGCTCGGCTGGTTCACGATGCGCAACGACGACGCGCGCCGAAAAATTGCGGCGGCGGCATTCCTGTCGACCATGGTCGAGCGCACGGTCACGATCTCCGTGTTGTTGCTGCACCTCGTGGTGCTGGCGCTCGGCGCCTACCTCGCCACCAAGGGCCAAATCACCATCGGGACTTTCGTGACGTTCGAAAGTGCGTTCTGGGAAGTTTCCTACAACATCGCCCATTTGATGCATTTCATCCCGGTGTCGATCCAGTCGGCAGCGGCGGTGCGCCACATTCAGGAACTGCTGGACGAGCCGACCCGAGGCGCCGACCGCCCGGGTGCCCCCGATCTGCCGCGCATCACCAATGACATCACCTTCGACCGCGTGACATTCCAGTATGAGGGCAGCCAGACGCCGGTTCTCGACAATCTCAGTCTCAAGCTCAAGGTCGGCAAGAGCATTGCCATCGTCGGCCCCAGCGGCTCCGGCAAAAGCACGCTGCTCAATCTGATCCTCCGGCTCTATGTGCCGGATGAAGGGCGCGTGACCATCGACGGCGTCGATATCCGAAAGGTGACCCGCGAATCGCTGCGCAGGAGCATGGCGGTGGTGTTCCAGGAAAACATGCTGTTCAACATGTCGATCCGGGAAAACATTCGGCTCGGCAAGGAGGGTGCTACCGACGAAGAGGTCGAGCAGGCGGCGCGCAAGGCCGAAATCCATCGCTACATCATGAGTCTTCCGCAGAAATACGACACCTCGGTCGGCGAACGCGGCGATACGCTGTCGGGCGGGCAGCGCCAGCGCATCGCGATCGCCCGGGCGATCGTCCGCAATCCGTCGATCCTGCTGCTCGATGAGGCGACCTCGGCGCTCGACCAGACCACCGAAGCTGCGATCAATCGCACGCTTCTGAAGGTCGCCAAGGGCCGCACCATGATCTTCTCGACCCACCGCCTGACATCGGTGGTCGATATGGATGAGATCATCGTGATATCGGGCGGCAAGGCGATCGAGCGCGGCTCGCATGCCAAGCTGCTCGCCGCCAATGGCGTGTATCGAAAGCTGTGGGACGATCAGGGCTACACGCCGCATGACGCGGCCGATCAGGCTGACGACGACAGCGACGACGATGATGAGGAGGACCGGTGAAGGCCGCGTCTTCGAACCGGCGAATTCGCCACCCCGGCAGAGACCATTAGCGCCAAATCCAGCGATTTCGAAGCCGGCTCGGAATGGCGACGCATTGCTGCCCAGGTGCTGGTCGATGTCGGGCCGGGCAAATCGCTAGGCTACAGGGTGGAAGCTGGCCGGCAGCTCGGCGTCTTCGGAGCCGGCGCCAGGGGTTCCGTAACCGGCTTTCAGAGCCGCCAGCCGAGAAAATGGGCACGGCATCCCCTCAACCGGCCCAAAAAGGCTATATTACCCGGATAATATTGCGGTGAGGCTCATCCTGCGCCGGCTACATCAAGAGCACGCGGAAGAGGGCGGTGGACAGGTTCGTACGAATCGTTGGCCTACCCGCGCCAAGAGCGTTGGTTCACCTGCTCCGAAATTCAAGCGCACGCCGATTCCGCAGGCGCCAGAGGCGCTTCTTACATTGTCCTTTCGTCTTGACTTAGCTATCCACCGCCGATAAAACCCGCGCACTTAACGACAGGCGGTGAGCGACGCCACAGTCGGAACGGATCACCCTTCAATTCCCTTGGGCAACTTTCTCCGGGGATCGAGACGGGCACCAACCTCGACGAATGCCGCTCAAACGCTGTCGAATATAGCTAGGCAAATGCCAGGACGATTTTGGTTCTCTTGAGCAAGTCCTCTTGAGATTGATTTCGGATGCATGACCTCGGTACCTGACTGAACGGCATACGCTGACCAGTTACGATTGCGGTCCTCTGTGGCGTCGAAGCGCTTTCCGCTCAGCAATGAGCAGTTGGCGCGATTTCGCTTTGCGCGGGTTCAATTCGCGAGGCGACCGGATGGGACTTCCAGTCCCGATTGAGAATTTGCGCAGCCGTTTTCCGGTTTCGCACGAATTAAAGGGTGAAGGCTGACATGCCGACGATCAACCAGCTGATCGCAAGTCCGCGCGTCGTACAGAAGTCGCGCAAGAAGGTGCCGGCGCTGCAGCAGTCGCCGCAGAAGCGCGGTGTTTGCACGCGCGTCTACACCACGACCCCGAAGAAGCCGAACTCGGCGCTTCGCAAGGTCGCAAAGGTGCGCCTGACCAACGGCTTCGAGGTCATCGGCTACATTCCGGGTGAAGGCCACAACCTTCAGGAACACTCGGTGGTCATGATCCGCGGCGGCCGCGTCAAGGATTTGCCCGGCGTGCGTTACCACATTCTCCGCGGCGTCCTCGATACCCAGGGCGTCAAGAACCGTAAGCAGCGCCGTTCGAAGTACGGCGCGAAGCGTCCGAAATAATCGGGAACAGAAGAGATGTCTCGCCGCCATTCTGCTGAAAAGCGTGAAGTGCTTCCGGATCCGAAGTTCGGAAACATCATCATTACCAAATTCATGAACTCGGTGATGTACGCCGGGAAGAAGTCGGTCGC
>WNEZ01005897.1_pt1 | contig 11267 bp, 10 predicted proteins | sample 5400521 | NCBI WGS metagenome assembly WNEZ01 (sample SAMN13153339, study PRJNA577476) | soil metagenome | isolation source: 120 cm saprolite under Douglas fir tree site 2 hole 1 replicate 1 | place: USA:California | collected 2015-04-18
AGGAACGCTAAGCACAACCACCTGGGTTGCGTGAGAAAAAATGGGAATGTACAGAAAACTGGCCCGTTCCAAGAAGGGCATGAGCACAATATTCGGAGCACTCTTCTTCGTTATACTGATACTCATGGGTTTCAACCTGATGATATGGGGCTTTATCCAGATGGACGCCTACAACAGCGTCATTGCCAGCATGAACGCGCGAGACCAGGGCACCGCCTCGGAAAACCTAGTTCCGACAAACCCGGGAGCCACCGACTTTACCGCTAACGCTTTCAACATAACAGCGAACAACCTAGGCGGCACGTCGGTAATCATAGCCCGGATCTACATCTTCAATATATCGCCAACAGGTACCACGCCTACCCTGTGTGCCGGTTCAAATGCACCGTGCATAGTGGACCCTTCTCCCTCGGGCACAGGATATAGTTTCACAAAGGGCAACGTTCCGGTGGGCGAAATCAATCACAAGATTAGAGTCAACGGACTCGTAATCAATGATGGCAGCGGCTATCAGGTAATATTGACAAGTACTCGCGGCAGACAGTTCAGTTTCTTCTACCCCTGGCCACAAGCTATACCCAACAATGGTCAAGGGAACTTCGTTACGAACATTGGACCGTTAGCGATCTACTTCGACTTCAAATCGTTCAACTTTACCCAAGGATCTCAAGCGTTGAGCAATACAGCCTTCTGTGTTCCGTCTATCCCACTAATGTCGTTGGGTACAATTTCAACACTAACCCGTACAACCTGCCGGCCGCTAACCCCAACGGACCTTCAGGATTCACGATTGTAAAGTTCAGCGCTTCGAGTCAGGGCGCCGCAGACGCACAGAATATGCGTAGCACGGACAACTGGATTACTTTCATCGGTTTCTACTATTTCTACCGGGGACAGCTTCAGGGTCAGACAATTCCTTTCATGGATTTCAAGAGCGTCAGCTCATACCCATCGGACTGCTAGCAGGGAGCTACGTGGGATGACCCATGAGCTACGATGAGCAGAACCAGCCTAACAACGACCCATATGCCTACCAGGACCCCTCAGCGTACCAGCCCCCGGAGACAAACAGCGGTTACGAGTCCCAGGGCTACGAGAACCAGGGCTATGACAATTCATCCTATCCGCAACAGACACCAGTCCCCTCACAGCGCCAGCGCCCACAGCTAGCCCAGCTCCAGAGAATACCGTCCGGCATTCCAGGATTCGACCAAATAGTCAATGGCGGCCTCATCCGGGACCGTGTCTATCTTCTCTCGGGACCGGCGGGAGCAGGCAAGACAATCTTCGCCTCCCAGTTCATCCTCAACGGCCTAACCAAGTTCAACGAGAACGGCGTCTACGTCGTGCTAGAGGAAACACCTCAACAACTCCGAGAAAACATGTTCAACAGCTTCAGCTGGGACTTGTCATCTTTTGAAGAATCAGGCAACCTGATACTTCTAGACGCCATCTCCAGTAGACTAGGACTAAGCAGCGACGAGCGTTTCGTCGTTCCCCGACCTTTCACCCTGGAAGCTCTCCTCTACGAGATAGAAAACGCGATTAGAACCGTGAATGCACGCCGGGTAGTCATAGACTCGCTAGACGCCATGAGCCTCGAACTGACCCAGGTGGACCTGAGAAGTCTGATCCAAAGGTTGACCATGATTTTGAAATCGTTCGGTTGCACAACTCTCTTGGTAAGTGGGCAGGCCGAGACCATTCATCAGGGAAGAAAGGGTGTCGAGGAATATGTCGTTGATGGTATGATCAGACTTCAACATAATCTGGAGGAGAGCGTGAGCGGGGAGACTGTGCTAGAACAGAACGGAATGGAGGGCAACTCTCTAGCGGAGGACTCCTTCTCGATGAAGCTCAGGGCGCGGAAGATAGAGATTCCGAAAATGCGTGGCACAGCCCACTCACACTACCAGCATCCATTCCTCATTGGCGACCAAGGAATAGAGGTAAAGTCGGAGCCTGAAGTCACCAAGCGTCTGCGTCGGGCCATCTTCAAGGCGAAACAGGTTGATTAGCAGATCCATGGCCCAGAATAGAATTCTACGAATTCGGACAGGCATGGGTGGCCTGGACGAGAAACTGGGCGGTGGAATCCCTGCTGGCAGTACCATTCTTCTGATCAGTAACCAGGAGGGACCCGTGAGACTGTTCTGTCAACAAATCGCGTACTCGTTGGGAAACGAGGGCCACCGTATCCACTATTTCACAATCGTCAGGGAACCTTCGTACATCCGGGAAGAGATGATGGTTTACGAGCGGGATACCGTGGAAATGGAGGAAAGGGGACAGTGGACCTTTATTGACGCTTACAGTCCCAGAGTTCAGGCCCTCTTACAAGGGGGAGGTCAGGGACAAGGATTCCTCGGTCCCAGCACTGGAATGATGAGTGCCGGGTCGAGGGTTCTCGGCTCGGACCTCTTTGTCACTTTGAGGAGGGACATACTGTCACAACTGGATGAGGGAGACATAGTGATCATAGATTCGCTCTCGGACCTGCTGGTAAACCATGATCCATCCTCCGTCCGGGAACTATTGGAAATCTTGGGTAGCCAGATTCACGCTAGGAATGGACTGGTCTTCATGCCAATACTGTCAGACATTCACGACTCAAAGATCGTCGCCGGGATCAGCCACTTGTCGGACGTAGTTGTAGAGTTCGAAGTTGAATCCGAACACTTGGAGGGAAAGCTACGGTTTTGGAAGATGAGAAGGGCAACCATGCGACCCTTACTCTTGCCTTTCTCGATCACTGACCGGGGAATAATGGCTGAGACATTCGGCAGGGTGATTTAGAATCATGTCGAAAACCGTGAAAACTGGGCCCGAGAAGACCGATAAGATCGACAACATCGTCGGAATGCTGATGGAATATGAGCGCATGACGCTCGACCTCATGCGCAAGGCAACTGACACACCCATAGTTGAGCAGTACGACCTAAACCCGCCCTACGCCAAAGCACGCATAATCAAAGAAGACGGATCGATAAAATACAAGATAGATGAGGTCGTACTTAGCGACGACGAGACCAAGAAGCTGAAAGAGATTGGAGAGCTTCTCATAGAGGAATTGGACGTTGATGTTAAGAGGCTGGGAAGCAACGAGAACGCAGGCGCGTACATTCGCAAGCTCGTTGAGAAGATAATCAAGAACTACAAGATCAAGCTTCCACCGGATTCTCTGGACCGGCTCATGTACTATGTGGTCCGAGACTTCGTCCATTTCGACAAGATAGACCCATTGATGCGCGACCCGTGGATAGAGGACATTTCATGCAACGGGTTCGGAATACCCATTTACATTTGGCACCGGAAACACGAGTCGATACCTACCAACGTGATCTTCCAGACGGCTGAGGAGCTGGACAAGTTCACCCTTAAACTCGCCTACATGACAGGCCGCGCCATCAGCATCGCACAGCCAGTTCTCGACGCCACATTACCAGACGGCAGCCGTGTCCAGATGACTTATGAGAAAGAGGTCACGCGACGCGGGTCAACATTCACAATCCGAAAGTTCCGGGAGCGGCCACTCACCTGCACGGACCTGATTATCTACAATACTCTCTCAGCGGAAATAGCTGCATGGTACTGGTACATCATCGAAAAACAGGCCTCCTGCATAATAGTCGGGGGAACAGCGTCGGGTAAAACCACTACCATCAACACTCTTGCGATGTTCATAAAGCCCAATGCGAAAATCGTCAGCATCGAAGACACATCCGAGATTCAGCTCCCCCACGAAAACTGGCTCTCCTCAGTAGTCAGAATGGGCTTCGGAGTAACCGGAGAGGTTTCAGAGATCACACTCTTCGACTTGCTCAAGAACGCGATGAGACAGCGGCCCGAGTACATCATCGTGGGAGAGGTCAGAGGAGAAGAAGCGTACACCCTCATGCAAGCCATAGCCACCGGACACGGAGGCCTAGCAACGCTTCACGCGGACTCTGCCGAGGCAGCCATTCACCGGCTAGAAAGCGAGCCCATGAACATTCCAAGACCCCTAATCCCTACAATAGATGTCATCGGAGTCCAGACCCGTGTCCAAGTGGGCGAGAAGAGCGTCCGTCGCATGGTCGACGTAGCCGAGGTCGTCGGACTTGACCCAACCACAAAAGACGTGTTGACTAACGACGTCTTCAAGTGGAATCCGAAGAGCGACACCTACGTGTTCTACGGGAGAAGCTACGTCCTGGAGAACATCATGAAACGCCACGGCTACAAACACGAAGAAGTCATGGAGGAACTCAACAACAGACGCCTCGTCCTGGAATGGATGGTTCGAAACAATATCCGCGACTTCAAGGACGTTGTCGAGATAATTCGCACCTACTACCAGACCCCTCAGCAACTGCTGGACCGGGTTAAACGGGAGAAAATGGTCGAACCGACCGGAGGTAGGAACGCATGAGTCTCCTCGATCCCATCGTTCCAGTCCTGGGACCGTTCGGCCAGGTTCTTGCCGCGAGCGACCTCATCGTCGTCGGGCTCGGACTGTTCGGGCTTGTATCCTTAGGGCTCTACTCTGCAAAACGGACGATTTTCGAGACCAGTAAATCATGGGTGGGCGCCACCGTCGCCCTATCCTTCCTTACCATCCTCTTCCGTGGAATGAACTATTTATGCGGCTGCGCCTGGTTCACTGACCCCACTACAGGCGATATCACCCAGCTAGTCCCGCTCACCTATCTTTTGATATCCGGGTCCTTCTTCGCCATACTATACAACTTCAACATACCTAAGCTCAAGAAGTTCAAATGGGTCATCAGCGTCCCTCTCTCAATACCCTTAGCTCTCGCCTCAGACATTTTCCTGCCTCTAGTTCCTACGCGGCCCGCATGGCTATTCCTCGAGATCCTGTTCATGGCTCCTATCGGAGCAATCTACAGTAGTTTCGTGTACGAGAAAGCGGTCATGCACATGGGTGAGTACCGAGCTCGGCTAAGAAGATTCTTCGAGCAAACAGAGAAGGGCAAGAAAGGTGCAGTTGAATTGCCCCAGGAGAAACAAGGCTTCGCATATTTCACCTACGGATTACTCGGGCACAGACTGGTCAAGATAGTTCCCTGGTTCAACTCTCTGAAAGGTATTCTGTCGCTTGCGGGAATGAAAATCGGCCACAAGGCCTACATCAGCATGATGCTCTTCGGCGCAATCGTGGGAACCGGAGTCTCCTTCGTAGTCTGGCTATTTCTCCTATCGGTGGGGATAGGATCCTCCATCGGCCTCGACTTCTCCGGCATCGGCATTCTCTTTACCGTCCTCGCCGCGATGGTCCTATCTGTACTCACCGGGCTCATGGTTCTCGGGGTCTTCTACATAATACCGTTCATGAAAATGGGTAGTAGGAGACAGCGTCTCGACCAGTTCCTACCATTCACATCCAGCTACATGACTGTACTTGCATCCGCCGGTGTAAGCCCTGAGAGAATACTTAGGTCCACTGCCGAGAAGGATCCCAAGTTCATGCTCTCAGACGAAATAGCCAACGTTGTCGGACGAATAGACCTTTTGGGATACGATGTTATCAACGCCATGAACGCGGAAGTGGACAGGTCTCCCTCCAACGCCTACCAAGACCTCCTGCGAGGGTTCGCAGGAGTAATTCGGACCGGGGGAGATATGAAGAAGTTCTTCCACGGAATCACTGAGCACTTCTTCCAGAAGAGAGCCCTCCAAGTACAATCCTTCCTCGACACCTTGGGAATCATCGCCGAGACTTACGTCCTGATGCTGATCGCCTTCCCATTGATGCTGGTGGTCATGCTCTCCATCATGGCCTTTATCGGAGGAAGCCTAGGGGGAATCGATGTCTTCTCCTTCATGTACCTGCTCGCCTTCATCCTAATACCGATCTGCGGAGTAATGTTCCTCTTCATCCTCGATTCGATGCAGCCGAAAGGTTAGGAGTACCCAAAAATGTCACAACCAGACAATACCCCGCAGCAGGCCGCAGGAACCAATCTAGGAGCGGAAACCAGGAAGGGAAGTGCCAAAGAAAAACTCGAAGGCGGACTCCTACTAATAGTAGGCAAAGTCACGCGGAAACTAGTATGGGTGTTCAGCGGCATAATCTTTGCAGGAGTATTCTTCTGGGGCCTGGTCGAAATCGCGCTTAACGGTCCCTTAGTCAAGATTGTCTTCTTCGGCAGCACGGGCAAATTCTCCCTGGACCGGTTCGCCTTATTCGCGGGAATACTCTCCCTCATTCCACCTGCGATAATGTACTTCCAGGACTCAAGGCGGAGAGATTCGATAGACAACAACATACCCCACCTTATCAGGGACATCGCGGACGCCGGACGAAGCGGCATGACCTTGACGAGGGCGATTGAGATATCGGCTGAACGGGACTACGGGCCTCTGACTAAGGAGATCAAGAAGCTCATGGCAAAGATCAGCTTCCGAGTTCCCTTAGAAAAGGCACTCCAGTATTTCTCTGATCGGACGGGAACGATGCTTGCTCGGAGGAGTGCCATGTTGATATCCGAGGCTAGCAAGTCGGGAGGAGACATACAGGAGAGTATGGAATCCGTAGCCAAGCATGTTCAGGACATCCAATACTTGGAGGGGAAGCGGAGGGCGACCTTAAGACCGTTCATAGGAGTCATGTATATCAGCTTCGCAGTATTCCTCGTCACCGTATACCTGCTCATCAGCAGTTTCTTCAAACAATTGGCCAATACGAACTTCGGCGGTTCCGCCGTGGGAGGAGTCGGGTTCAACTTCGTCAGCCTACCTCTAGACAAGATTACAGCAGTGTTCCTCTACATGGCCATGATAGAGGCGGCCTTTGCTGGCCTAGTAGGGGGCAAGATGGCTACCGGATACCTCAAGGATGGGCTCAAGCATGCAATACTGCTAATGATCATATGCTTCATCGTCTTCGTGTTCATGATCTAAGTCCCGTCTAACAGCCCAAGCCGCAGTCGGTTAAACGATAACCATCATTTCAAGAAACCTTCCTATTTCATGACAAAATTTCTGAACCGGGCACAGCGTCTCAGCGCTTGGGCAAAGTCTGATAGTCCAGCAAGAAGGTATCTTTGCTTCCAGAGATCAAGAACTCGTCTAGAACGCATTTATCGACAGTTGGATTGTGCAGAACTGTTCTGCGATTAGAGAAGCATTGTTGAACCAATTGGAAGACTACAGGTCCTAAAATCTGAACCCGTCGCTCCCGGGTTCTCGATATCGAAAGATTTACCATTTTCCGCGGGACTCGCACTCGAAAGTTACTCCCGGGTGAACCATCGCCCTGCTATTCTGAATGCAGTAAGACTAAGGGCTGTCTAAGAAGGAACCCTGACCCATATTCCGAGACTCAAAGACTTGAGCGAGAGGCTCATTTTGAGAAGATCATGTATGCTCAGCGACTCTAGAAAGTCGTTCACGATACACCCTGGTAAGGACTAATTCTTGGAAAGATGTGGGTGACCCTTTCAGGGGAAAGGGTCCAGTTAGTGCCTAGTCTACGAAAATGGTTTCCTTCGGGAAGACCTCGATCCCGTTACTGGAAATCTTGTACGGGCGGGGTTGCATGTCAATTGGTGTCTCTCTCATCTTCTCCACTTGGAGAACGCGGTTGTAGGTCTTACCAACCTTCGCATTGGAGAGGATTATCACGCCGTGGGCAAGGTACTCCTCTAGTTGAACAGCTCTCTCCACCGTCGGCCCGAAAGCCCGGAGTTCAGTGGTCAACAGACAAGTAGCACCGGTCTTCACTAGTGCATCGACCAAGTCTAGGACTGCGGTCCTCCGCTCGGTCATCTCTGGGTACTGGAAGATCAGTGATGTCACCGGGTCAACCACGACCCTCTTAGCGTTGATCAGCTCGGTGTGTGTCTTGATACCTTCGATGAGGCTGAGTATGGAAAAGTCTTTCCTGCCAATAGCCTGGCGGCCGATCTTGACCTCGCCTGGCATATGACGCAGGGGAGACGCGTTAATGAACGCGAACCGTTTTGCCTTCTCGAGTTCCTCAAACTTCCAGCCCATCTGGGCCATTTCGCGGTAATAGTGGGATTTTGTCTCGTCTAGGCTGACAAATGCGCCGTTCTCCCCGTACATTCTGATTCCGTTGACCAAGAACTGGCTCGTGAGAATCGTCTTCCCAGTCCCGGGCCCTCCGACCAGCAGGATGACTCTCCCACGGGGGAAGCCGCCGCTGAGAATTTCGTCCAATCCACTGACACCTGTAGGTGTTCTGTCGACAAGAGGCATTCTCTTTACGCCCTGAGCCGAATCCGGCACCGCTCTTTGCATGATACCAATCGCTCTGAGGATTGCGCACTAGGTTTTGAATTCTATTGTTACCCACCGCTACATTCGATGGTTACGCCCGGTTTAGCTCGATAGGAGGAGCCATCAAGCAACATCGAGCCTTCAGGCTTCCTCCCGGGTCCCATAAACAATGGTCGCGGTGGAGAGCGTGGCAAATCGAAGAAACAAGAATCCCTACCAGCCCCTTGCTCCACCGGAACTACCTACTTTCGGCACAGTTCCAATCATACCGCACAATCTAATAGTCATTTTTCGCCTCGCTCGTCCTAGAACCTGGGCGTTCCCGGTCCTCAGCTTCATACTGGGCTACACGATCAGCGGAGGAGGCCCTCTCTATCCGGTCCTGCTTGGCCTAGGCGTCGCCTCTCTCGTTACTGCTTCGACCAATCTTGTAAACGCCTACGCAGACCGAAGGGAGGATGCTGTCAACCAGCCATCCAGAGTCTTCCTGGTCGACAGAATAGGAGCGCGGGGAGCACTCGCTGCCAGTCTCCTCTTCTATGCAATAGCCGGAGCACTCTCCATCTACCTGGGCATATTATTCGTTCTGGTGCTAGCAATCGGAATCTTCAACTCCCTATTCTACTCCCTCCCGCCCCTCCGGTTCAAGGCGAAACCTCTAGCCAGCCTAGTCTCGTTCTCGGGAGCAGTTGGCCTGGCCTTCCTCAGCGGCTACAGCATAAACGGCTCAATCAATCTGTTCAACCCTGTCTTCTTGCTAGCAACATACTTCATGCTAACTTATGGGACTGTCAAAAACCTCCCTGATTATTCAGGGGACAAGCGAGCGGGTACCAGAACCTCAGCCACAATATTCGCAGACGTTAGAAAGGCAGTCCTCTTCACAGGCGTACTGCTCTTCACTCCATACATTCTTCTGATTGCCCTAGTTGAGACTGGACTGCTCAGCACAATCTATCTTCTTGATCTGGGACTAGCACTCATCTTGGCGTTGATAGTAAATGGTATGTGGAAAGCCAAGACGCCTGAAGGCTTGGAAAAAGCTCACACCTTTGGCTTCTTCTACGCAATCTCCTTCCTTGCCTTCACTCTAGTTCTATCCTCGCCAACCCTCCAATCGTTAACAGCGGTAACAGGAGCATTCGTCTGGACTCTCCTCGTATCACAGGTCAAAGTAGACTCGAGAATTGAGAAGAGAGACTGGGAGAAGAGGAGGAACAAGAGCTGACCAACACCCTTCCTCCGAGAGAACTCTCCTTCGACATTCTCAAAGGTATGATTATCACTCCAATATCAACGGGGCTCAACATTGGTGTGCTGGGTCCTCCGGGCGTAGGCAAGACAAACTTCTGCCAGTCTCTTCTCAGAGAGGCTGCGAGAGCTGGACTGAAATGTGTATACGCAATAACCAACAACCCTCTTCCACTGATACGTGACCAGCTCCGAGCACACGGTATCCCTCAGCCCGGTAAACCTGACCCGGTCATATACGTGGACATGTACTCCTGGTTGTTGGGAGAGAGGGGAACCGAGAGGTTCCAGATAGACAATGCTTCAGACATGGCAGCGCTAAGCGTCGTTCTTTCCGGCGCAGCCGAGACCGTGGGAGACAGGGCTTTCATCGCCTTCGACTCGCCATCTACTCTCCTTGCTTACAATACCGAGGAACTGATTGTCAGATTCTTGAAATCACATCTCGCCAGAATGAAGAAGCATGATAATGTGGGGGCCTATGCTATTGAAACAGGAATTCACAGCGACTCGTTCTACAACGAAGTTAGAGCCTCTTTCGACAGTATAATTGAAATGAAGCTCGAAGAAGTCGACGGCGAACTTCGTCGTTTCATCCGCATCTACAGTCACAGGGGCGGACATGAGACCAAATGGTTCAGGTTTCTCGTCACCCCATGACAATTCGATAAGAATTTACTGAGAAACAGGATGAAAAACATGAAAACTTCAACGTCGTCGGACCTGTTGACTTTTTCACAGAAGAAGGGTACACTCTGCTTAAATCGCCTCGTCGAGGAGTTGAATTTCAAGTGACGAACGTGGAGCCTACCGGCATCAAGGTCCTAGACGACCTCCTAGCGGGTGGGATTCCAAGACCTTCGGCCCTCGGCATAATTGGCGCCGTCGGAAGCGGCAAATCCTCTCTGGTCCGACAACTCGCGGTCAACATGCTAGAACGAGACTTTCGAGTACTGTACTATGCAATCGACGAGTCAGCAGAAGACGTGCGAGAAGGCGTGTCTACATATGGAGTCGACGTACCGAAATACGAGCAAGAAGGACGCCTTGCATTCATCGACATCTTCGCACTGGGCGTCGAGAGGCTCGCCGAAGCCTATCCAGTCGAAGAGCCTGAAAAGATCGTCGACAGCACCTTCAAGTTTTCCGACCTAGTCGCTCAAGGCAGAAGCTTTACCCTGAAACACCTCGGCAAGAAACAGTTCGTCATCATGGACTCCCTCACACCATTCTTTCTAATGGTGGAAGCAAAGAGAGTATTTCAGTTCGGACAGGTATTGAAGTATGCTACACGCTTCGCAAAAGCAATCGGCGTGGCAACCCTCCACACCAAAGTCCTCGACGAGTCCATAGAGAACGCGATGATAAACTTCGCAGACGTGGTTTTAGAGTTGGAGAGGAAGAAGACAACCGAGGGTATCAGCCGGGGCGGAACTCTACGGCTCGTGAAGCTGGGCAAAACAGCCGTGCCCTCGAGAGGGTATTATTACGAAATGACCCCTCAAGGGATCGTAATCAGCACAACACCCCCCATTTAGGCCACTGCTAACCATAAGCTCCGCCAAGATTTAGTAGCCAGTCACACTTCTGAAACATGGAATGAACATAACGGCCGAGGCCATTTCAGGCGACGAGATGCAGGTCATCGAGCTAAACTCGGAGTATCTAGGCGTCACCCACTTCCAGCTTATGGAAGCAGCCGAAGCCGGAATCGCCCACGAAATAGCCAACCGTGCACGGATCAGAGCAAACCCGAGAATTGATGTTTTTGC
>WNEZ01005925.1_pt1 | contig 11266 bp, 11 predicted proteins | sample 5400521 | NCBI WGS metagenome assembly WNEZ01 (sample SAMN13153339, study PRJNA577476) | soil metagenome | isolation source: 120 cm saprolite under Douglas fir tree site 2 hole 1 replicate 1 | place: USA:California | collected 2015-04-18
GCCGGTGCTCATGGGGTAGCTGAGCATCAGCTTGATCTTCTTGTCCGGTCCCACCACGAACACTGTGCGTACCGTCGCATTATTGACCGCCGTGCGCCCTTCACTTGTTTCACCGGCTTCCGCGGGCAGCATGTCATACAGCTTGGCCACCTTGAGCTGCGGGTCGCCGATCATCGGATACTTCACCTTGTGACCTTGCGTCTCTTCGATGTCCGCGGCCCACTTACTGTGGCTGCTCACGGGGTCCACGCTCAGCCCGATGATCTTGCAATTGCGTTTCTCGAATTCCGGCTGCAGCCCGGCCATATAACCCAGTTCCGTTGTGCACACCGGCGTAAAATCCTTGGGGTGCGAGAATAGAATCGCCCAGCCGTTGCCGATCCATTCGTGAAAGTTGATTGTCCCTTGAGAAGTTTCGGCGGTGAAATTGGGAGCTTCATCGTTTATTCGCAACATGGTTTGTCTCCTGGTAGTGTGCCTTCCATCCTGGAGCTTTCGTCCCGAACTTGCAAGGCGTGACCGTCTACCTATTTTATCTGTTCAATTCCGTTCGCCCACGACACGGTCGTCTCCGCCAACTCCCGCAGCACTTCCGCGTCGCTCCTTCCCGACTTCTTCAGCACATGAAACGAATGATCCGCCGTTTCAATCACGTGCAACGTCGCCCGCGACCCTAACTTCGCACAGATCGGACGCAGCAATTTGAGATCAGCCAGTTCATCCCGCGTTCCCTGCATGAAGAGCATGAGCACTGTGACTTTCGTGAGGTGGTCCGCTCGTTTCGTTCCTGGCTGCTTGGGCGGGTGAAGTGGAAAGCCAAAGAACACCAACCCTCGCACTCCATACTGGTATCGAAGCGTCGCTACGCCCACGCCTGCCAATTCGTCCGCCAGCTTTTCCATAAATGGGTGGCTCATCCCCGCGCCAGCTCCGTGCGCCAAAACGAGGAGCCATCGCGCGTTCGCCGGCCGACAAAGCAACGCCGATACTTCGCCTCCGCCTTCCACGCCAAATCGTAATTGTTCGGCCTCGGCCATCTCGCCGCGATTCTAGCAGAACCAACTGAGCGTGTTGCTCGTCGCGAGCGTATAGCGAATTCGATTTGCTGCTTTCTGCTACTCTTTCCTTGCCGTTTTCAGTAACGTCACAACCTATGGCCACACCACGCAGTCTTAAGACTCGGCTCATCCTCCGCAGCGTCATCGCCGTCATTTTCGTCGCGGCGATCCTCTTCATTCCCGCCGGTTCTCTCCGGTATTGGCAGGGTTGGGTGTTCATGGCCATCTTGTTCGTCCCCATGCCGATTACCTCAGTTTATTTCCTGAAGCGCGATCCCCAGTTGGTCGAGCGCCGCTTGCGCACCGAGGAAAAAATCACCGCGCAGAAAACCATCATTCGCTGGGCCCAGTGGGTTGTCTTCGCGTCCTTAGTGATTCCCGGATTGGATTTTCGTTTTGCCTGGTCTCGCGTCCCGCTTTGGTTGACGATTCTTTCCCAACTTCTCGTCTTCGCCGGCTACCTCATCACCCTTTGGGTCATGAAAGAAAATAGTTTCGCCTCGCGCACCGTCCAAATCGAAGAAGGGCAGCACGTTATCTCCACCGGCCCGTATCGCCTCGTGCGCCATCCCATGTACTTCGGCGCCGTGCTTATGCTGCTCTTCACGCCGCTGGCGCTTGGCTCCTGGTGGGCGCTCCCGGGCTTCCTCCTCGTCATCCCTTTAATCGTCCTCCGCCTCCTCAACGAAGAAAAAATGCTTCACCGCGACCTCCCCGGCTATTCCGACTACTGCCTCCGCACCCGTTCCCGCCTCCTCCCCCTCCTCTGGTAGTCTGTTTTAAGAAAAAGCAGTCTTTGACCTTCTCTTCTTCCTACTTCCCCGCCTTACACGGAAACGCCCCTGCCAACGCAATCGAGGCTATGTAACGCGTCGGCCGGTGCGCCTTCCCAGGATTGTCAGCAAGGTATTTCTTAATGACGCGAACAACTTGAATCGTCGTCACTCCACGGGGCACGCAGGCCATCCGGTCCCTTCTCGGGACACTGAGCAGCTCCCCGTACACCAGGAAGCCATCGGTAAAGCCTGCAGCCCAGCCCAGACACGTAGCATCGCGTTGCACGCGAGCAGCGTCTTTGTTCCCTTCACTGTCTACACTAGAACAGACTTTCAGGAAATCGCGGCCCGATCTGCTGATATCCAGCTGCACCGGTGCGCTCTGTTGGCCAGTGCTGTAAGGCGAGTCAACAAAGCAAGTGCTGGCACGCAAACAAATAAAGAAGATCGCAAGCAATGCAGCAACAAGAAGCAGGCGCACGGCAGCCTCCAATCCGTCGCGCGATTCTACGTCTGATTCACGATGCTGTCAGCACAGCGAAACCTACAGGCGAAAGGCGGATCACGTCTCTAGCGTCGCGCAAGTGATCCTGGCAGGGGTGATCGGTCTTCTACAATGGCAATCTGCATTTTCCCAACAGTTCCTGAAAGTTGGAATTGCTCCGTACGGGGTCGAGGCGCGGTTCGACGGCGAGAACCATCATCGCCCAATCCCGTTCCTGATAAGCCTTTTGCAGATAGTGCAGGGCCGTTTCTTTCTCGTTGAGGGCGACGTGAATGACAGCCAAGTTGTAAGCGGGGACCCAATCATGCTTCGATTTCTCTTTTAAACGCTGGAGAATCCTTCGGGCTTCCGGCTGGCGCCCTCCCGCAGCAAGGCTGTACGCAAGCTCTGTCAAACCAGCGGTGCTGTCCGGCATTGCCTGCAGGACTTTTTTCGATTCTGCAATAGCTTCCTCGTACAATCCTTTCTGGGCATAGACCCGCGCCAGCCAGAAATGCGTGCGATAGTAATCGGGATTAAGCTGTAAGGCTTTTTGGCCGTGCTCGACAGCCCGATCGTAGTCTCGGGCATAGTAAAGCGTTCGAACTACCTCGGCATTGTTGGGCAGAGAGAGCGGGTCCAGCCGCATTGCTTGGTTAATCTGCTCCCAAGCCTCCTCGTGCCGCCTTAGTGTCACAAGGAGCGCCGCGTATAGGCGGTGCTCGGTGGAGTAGCTTGGATTCAGCTCAATGGCACGTTTGAACTCAGTCTCTGCCTGGGACCAGTCCCATAGACCGAGCATGACGCTGCCCACGGCATTGTGTGATTCAGCCAGACCTTCACCGAGGGCTACGGCTTGGTGTGCCGCGTCCTGGGCTTTGGATTCGCCGTCCCGTGGTGACATGGCGTCCGTGACGACAAGGAAATAATAGGAGTCCGCCAGTCCCGAATAAGCTTCCGCGAAACTGGCTTGTCGATCGATAGCTTGCTGAAAATAGGTGATCGCCTTCCCATAGCCAACTACGGTAAATTGGTTTCCAAAATACCGCCCCCGCAGATAGGCTTCGTTTGCTTGCGGATCAAGAGGCTGCGGGCTGGAGTGTCCATTGTAAGCCGGACTGAGTTTTATTCTGATCTGTTCCGCTACCGCCCTTGCGACATCTTCCTGCAAGGCAATGGAGCGACTGATGTGCCGGTCGTAGCTGTGCGCCCAGACATGCACCTGGTCCGCTGTACGGATAAGTTGGGCGGTAATGCGCACCTGGTCCTCATCGCGGCGAATACTGCTCTCAAGGATGTAGTCCACCCCCAATTCTCTTGCGATCTGTTGCGCGCTCTTCGATGTACGCTTGTAAGCCATCGAAGTTGTCCGTGCGATTACACCCAGTTGGTCCGGGCTTAACGCTCCTAGTTGGGTAATAATTTCTTCCGTGAGTCCGTCGCTGAAATAGTCTTCGTTCGGATTTCCGCTAAGATTTTCGAAGGGAAGTACCGCCAGCATAACGTGGCCAGAATTTGAGGATCGGACAGTATGTGCTCGCCGCCAGCCGAGGTAGCCGACAAAAGCAACCAAAAGCGTAAGGGGGATGACGAGAGCCAGCGTCGAAAATCGAGGCCATTGGCTTAGCAGCAAGAGTGGCCTTGAGTTAAAAGAATTGGGTGCTTTGACCGGGGAGGTGGGATCGGCGGCAACCGATGCGCTTCTATTTCCGTTCTCGGTGATCTGCCCAATGAAGCGATAGCCGAGGCGCGGCAAGGTCTCAATGTAAAGCGGAGCGTCGACGGAATCGTTCAGAACATCACGAATTCGCTTGATGGCATTGTTGAGTCCGTGGTCAAAATCAACGAAGGTATCGGCAGACCACAAGGCCTGATGGAGCTCCTCGCGAGTGACCAGTTCCCCAGGCTGTTCCAGCAGCATGCGTAGCACTTGGAAAGCTTGTGGGGCGAGCCTTAGCCGTGATCCGCCCTTGAACAGCTCCTGTGTGCGCAGGCGGATTTCGTAGGGGCCAAACCGGACCACTTCTAGTGGGTGCGAGTCTTCCACTCCGTCAGTCCCCCGACCTGGGGGCGTGGATTATAGCATGGTGCTGGCGGAACCTTGAGCACGCAAACCTGCGCATCTCCCTATAATCCAGCGGCTTGCACGATGATTCAGAAAGGAGCCTAAACGGAGCGGGAAAGGATTGCACCAAATGATTGATGCGCGCAAATTCGTGCCGCCCGAAGTTGGGCTCCGTTCTCCGAAACGCAATTACGCAACGAAGCCGAGTGCGTCCCGGCTCGAATTCGCTTGCCTATCTGACGGACGGAATCTCACAAAAACGAAAAGGACAACTTTTATGAGAACAAAGTCGGGAATGGTCATCGCGGGCCTCGCTATGGTCATCGTTACGGCGATGCTGGGCCCTATCGCTTCGGCCGGGTGTGGAAAGCTGGACAAACCGAGGACGGGGGCATCTCTGTGGCAAGAACACTCCGAGAAACAAGACGATGACCCCATTGTCGGCTTCTGGAGAGTAAAGCTTGTGTCTAAGGATAATTCGGGCATCCCCGACGGTGCCGTCCTTGACGCCGGATACTCCCAGTGGCACAGCGACGGAACGGAAATCCTGAATTCTTCACGCCCACCTGAGACGCAGAGCTTTTGTCTCGGCGTGTGGAAGAAAGTGGAGCCATTTCACTACAAACTGAACCATTTCGCGATCAGTTGGGCCAACGGAAACTTACTAGGACCGGCCAATATCCGGGAAGACGTCGTACTGAGTCACGACCGGAATAGTTTTACCGGAACGTTTACGATTGATCAGTACGATCAAGCGGGGAATATTCTGGTTCACCTCGTTGGCCAGATTGAAGCGAAACGCATAACTGTGGATACTCCTGTCACAGACGTTTTATGACCGACCCGGGGCGACTCGATTCTCACTTCGCCACACGAAGCGGCTCTTGAGTTAGCAGCAGGTATTGCAGGATGGCGGTTGTTTTTCCGACCGCCATCACTGCCCTCTGGCGGTCAGCGAAACGATCGGAAATCTCCTGCCACCCTATCTGACAATCGCCATGTCTTTGAGCCAGCGATATGTACAAGCGCCTCTTCCCCCTCTGGTTACTTCGGGGTCGCGCCAGTCGTAAGGCCCGCCTTACATGGAGGGCCGACTCTGTCGTGCCGCCCCATCGCCGCCCGTCACCCCCTCCAACTCTGCTATCATCCCGCCTCGCATCCCCGGAGGCGACATGAGCTTTAGCCAAAGGCTCGACGAGATAGCAACCGGCTTCGAGCGGCCCTTCTGGGTCGCCAACATCACGGAGATCTTCGAGCGCCTCTCCTACTACGGCGCTTTCGCCTCCCTCGCCAACTATCTTCACGAAAAGCTGAATTTTCCCACCGAGCAGACCGGCACGCTCGCCGGAATCTTCGGCGGCATGGTCTGGTTCCTGGCGATTTTCGGCGGCGCAATCGCCGACCGCCTCGGTTTCCGCCGCGCTCTCTCGTTGGCCTACTTGATTCTTGCCACCGCGTATTTTCTGCTCGGCTCCATCGGCGCGCCGTGGCTCGCTCCGGTCAGAGCCGCCGTTCCACCGGTGATTTTCGTGGGCTTCATTTTGATTCTGCCCGCGCTGGGCATTTCCATGGTGAAGCCCTGCGTGGTGGGAACCACCGCCCGCGCTTCCAAGGAAAACGTCCGCTCCATCGGCTACTCCATCTACTACACCATGGTGAACATCGGCGGCGCTTCCGGCCCGTACGTCGCTTCCTGGGCGCATCGCCATCTTGGCGTGGAAAATGTTTTCCGCGTAGCCGCCCTCAGCGTCTTCCTGATGTTTTTCGGCGTTCTGATTTTCTTCCGCGAACCGAAGAAAGTTGGCGATGCTCCGCCGCCCAGCGTTCTAGAAACGTTGAAGAATTTCCTCACCGTTCTCGGCAATCCAAGATTCATGCTCTTTCTGCTTATTTTCACCGGCTACTGGATCGTCTTCTGGCAACAGTACATCACGCTCCCCGGCTACATTCACGGCTACATCAGCGCCGACGCCGACGTCGAGCTCATCCTCATCACCGACGGCCTTGCTGTCATCTGCCTCACCGTGCTCATCAACTTTCTGATCCGCAAGATGCCCGCATTCCAGTGCGTCATTCTTGGCACACTCATCACCGCTCTCTCCTGGCTCATCCTCGCCTTTCAGCCCACCGTCGTCGGAGCGGTCCTCTCCATTTTCGTCCTCGCTCTCGGCGAAATGATTCAGGCGCCCCGCTACTACGAATACATTTCGCGGCTGGCGCCCCCTGGGCAGCAAGGCACTTACATGGGCTTCGCATTCTTGCCCATCGGTATCGGCTCGCTCATTGGAGGATGGTTCGGCGGCCGCGTCATGCACCAATTCGGCGAAATCGCGCACCAGCCTCAGCGCGTCTGGTGGGTCATCTCCGGCGTCGGCGTCCTGACAGCCCTGCTGCTCTGGATTTACGACCGCGTCGTCATACCATCCGGTCAGGAGGCGGTCTCGTGAATTCGACAAACCTTGAAATTGAAGGAAGATTCTTCTCAACTGAACAATTAGAACTGAAAATCTTTTTCGGTTGACTTATCCACGAAGGAGACCTCTTCTTCACTGAAGACTTAGAACTAAGAACTGAAAACGTTTTTTCAGTTCACCATGCGGCGGAGCGAAGCGAGCGCCTGCTGCGCCAGCGAATAGCGCGGCTCGATTTCCAACGCTTCCTGGAAGCAGCGCATCGCGTGGCTATACATCTCTTTTCCGAGATATGCGCGACCCAAATTGTAATGAGGAAAGTGGCGCGGCTCGTAGCGGCGCGCTTCCGTGGCGCGTTCCAGCCAGGGAATCGCCTCCTCGTACCGGCCCAGCTCGATCAGGTACGCTCCGATGTCGTTGTAAGGGTTGCCAAATTCCGGATCGAGCTCGATGGCGTGCTTGCACTCCGCGATGGCTTCTTCAACGCGCCCCTGGAAATGATACGTCCAGCCCAAAAAGGTATGGGCTTCGGCGGTGGGATGCAGCTCCAGCGACGATTGATACAGCTCGACGGCGCGATCGTAGTCGCCTTCCATCTGCGCCTGATAAGCGTCTTGCAGGACTTCCCATGCCCGCGTGAGAGTCTCCATGCTCATGGGACATAGTTAGCATACGGTTTAGTCCGGGTCAAAAGTACGAAAGTTCCGGAAGTGCAGGAGAGGCACCTGTACTTCGTGACGGGGCCAGAGTGGAATTTCTGGCCGCAATTGGAGAAAATGGCTAGGTCCCAGTGTGGCTTCATCATTCAGCGATAACGACGATTTAGAAGAGGGGGCATCGTGAAGCGGAATTATCTGATACTTGGGATCGCAACTCTGGCAGTGGCCGGAGCACTCTTTGCGCAGGAGCAACCGGAAAAAACGGCGCCGAAAAAGACGTCGAGTCACGGCGCGGCGGGTTCCGCGGTGCGCGGCAAGGAAGTGTTTGAAAAGAAATGCGCCATGTGCCATTTCGCCGACAAGGACGAAAAGAAAATCGGACCAGGACTCAAGGGCCTTTCCAAGCGTGGAACCTTCACGGTCAACGGCAACAAAGTTACAACCGAAGCGTTGACCACGTGGATCGAAAACGGCGACAGCATGATGCCCGGCATGAAGGAAACGCTCGAGCCCGCGCAAATCAAAGACGTCGTCGCTTACGTAAAAACTCTCTGACCTTTTCGCGGACACGATGAGGCCGGAGTTTTCGTTTTCCGTAATCAGTTCTCAGTTTTTTGATTGTTGGTTGTTGAGTTTCCGAGGACAGTTTTTTCGGCGGGAAAATTTTCAGTCGGTAATGTTGGTTTTTGTTTCGCTGAAAACGGAAGACTGACAACGCAACACTGCAAAGAGAAAAGCCCCCAAAGGCCTGATCGCTCAAGCCGCCGGGGGCCCAAACTCAAAATAAAACTGCGCCTACTTCAGGACGGCGTCTTTAAACGCCTTCGATGGGCGCAGGCGAACGACGGTTTTCGCCTTGATCTTAATGGCCTCGCCGGTCTGTGGGTTGCGGCCCATGCGCGCCTTGCGGTGCGCCTTTACGACGCGGCCGATGCCCGGGATCACGAACTTGCCGGCCCCGCCCTTGGCTTCCTTCACGGCGAGCTTAAAGAGCTCTTCAAAGAACAGAGCGGCGGTTTTCTTCGCTGTGCCGACTTTCTCGGCGATGTGTCCCACAACCTTGGTCTTGCTCAGTGGCTTGGCTGCCATCTAGTATGCTTATCCTCCTGGTTTTTCTTTCCACTCCGATTCGAATCGAAGCAGGCCGCGAGCTGACTACCCCATGTTTTTCTGCGTAAAAACCCGGGCCGAAGGGGACTATAGCCAAGGAAAAAGGAGAACGCAAGGAAAAATCGCAAAAAAGGCCGGAAAAATGCGGATTTTTTTGGATGGGTGTGGAAAACACCGCTAAAACAGCGGGTTACGAGCGTTTCGACCCCCGAGCTGGCGGTGTCCGGGGATGGAGGAAAAGCGGCGGCAAGCCGCCGCACTCCAAACTGGCCGCCGCGCCTATAGAGTGGCTAGATCGGCCTAGAAGTGGGCGATGGCTTTAATGCCACCGAAATAGTTTCCAGGGCAATGTGCTCATCGACGGCGTGGGCGTTTTCATCGGGCTGGCCGAAGCCTAAAGTCGCCTAATCAAAATCTCTTCAAGCGCTTGAGGTTCAATGTTTCTTGTGGATTTCTTTGATTAGCCCTTCAACCAATTTCTCCGCCGCTTCGCGAGTGCCCTTTTCACTGGTACCACCGGTAAGCGCCCACGTTCCCGCGTACTTGCCCTGCTGGTCGGTGCGGAATAGCTCTTTGCTGGTTTGCGCATCGCGAAAGATAAAGCGAACCTTCACCTTCGTCGCACCGGCCCCGCAACAGAGCATGGCCCGGGCAGCTTGGCTGCCCGGGTCATAGCCAATTATGGTGCCGGATAGAATGAGGCGGCCCGGTTCTTCGGGCGTGGAGGAGCCATTGGCCGCGCCGACAGCGGGTTCCGTAGCGTCGATCACCTTTTCGAACATCTTGGTCGCGGCCAGTTTTGCCACTACGGTCTTCTGGATGACACCCTCAAAGTCCTCCGGAAAGCCCTCTTTGGTTGAGAGGGTACCTGCCGCAAACTTTTCCACGGTAATGACTGTGTAGCCGGGAAATGGGTTCTTGGGCTTCTGCGCCGGCAATAAGGTTGGACTTTCAGCGTTTACGACTAGCAAGGCCACCAACACGCTCAAGGTTATGGACCACCATCGATTCATCGGAACACCTCCACAATGGGTCTATTTCTTCTTGCCGGACTCTTCCACCTCGACCTCTAGCCGAAGGCCAGTCTTTTCTTCCAGGTCGGCGATGACTCCTTCGAAACTGTCCTTCGAGAGTTCAAACACAACAACCTCTACCTGGCCGGGTCCATTGTTCAATTCGAGACTCAGGAAATGCTTCTTCTTTTTGGCGAGCAGAACAAACAGACCGCCTACTCCGACGGCCGCCGTCGTGGCCACGGTTGCGGCGACGTGTCGCCCAACCTTCTTGCGGTAGACGATCTTGGTTACACTTGTGAAAGGAACGTCCCAGTTGCCCTTGTCCCAGCGGAAGACCAAGGTTGAGGGATCGGAGGTGTCTAAAGCACCCTGTTGTTTTTCCTGGATGGCTGTGACGGTGCCGCCGAGGTACACGGCCCGCTTGTCCCCCGCCGCAGCAGCTAGAGGCACTGCAAACCCCAACAAGGAAGCCAAGACAACGCTTAACACTCTCTTCATCGCCGCTCTCCCTAGACCAACCAGCCGCATTCTTGCCAGATTTCTATTGCCAACACCGTTCGCCCACGGGATCACGGTGTTGCCGGAGCAGGGCGAGCACTGCGGATTTGGTTGACAATATCGATCGCCAGCCGCTGCGCCGCGGCGGGACCGTCAATTGCGGTGACCTTCCCCGTGCCAAGGACCATGCCCGTTTTCGGGTTAATCATTTTGAAGATCCAGTCGTATGTCAGGAAAGGCCGCGTGACATCAATATAGATGTCGGCCCCATGGCGGTCGTCGACAATACGGATGCCCCACTCGCGTATCTCGGGGCGCGTGTAAAGCGCATCCTGCAGCAAATTGCCCTTCATCCAGATCGTGTGGGATTCCACAAATACCGATCGAGCAGAACGAAGAATTCCTGCCGGATCGCTTCCTGATTCACGAGTCGGCGTGGCGTTCATTTCCGATGTTCCGGTCGGTCTGTCTAGCTCTTCGCGCGGGAACTGCACGGCACTGGCGAGCTGCTCCACAATTACTGCCGCCAGCTTCGGACCGGCGTCGAATTCATCGGTTGCTTCAACCGTGCCTGAAGCGAGTGCTAAGGACTTCGGCTGATAAACCAGCGTGTACGTCCAATCGAAGGTCATGACCGGCCGGTCCACGGTAATCGCGATGTCAGCAGTTTGCCCGTAATCGGCGAAACGCAATCCCAGCTGCTGAAACATTGGCGTTTTGTGAATATCATCCTGCAGCCGCTCCCGTCTCAAATAAATCGTTTTCGAATGCACCGAAATCGTCCGGATTTGTCGCTGGTCTCCGCGTGGCACAGATAGGTTGGGAGGAGCTGCCGGCATTGCCGGAGCAGGGTTCGCAGGAGCGCTGGCATACGCTGGCGCTTTCGTGCCGAATGATTGCAATCGAGCGCCGGAGTCAAAGCGCGTTCCACCAGATCCATTGCCGAGGCCCGCGATGCTTTCGATGGGCACCGCGAAGTTGATGTTCTGGCCGACGCTGAGCGATCCTACGACAATTCCAAGTATGCGAGCATCGGCATCGACCAGCACGCCGCCGCTGGATCCGGGCGACAACGGAGCGGTGAACTGCAGAATCCGGTAGCCACTACCGGCCCCGGGTACATCGTCGGCCATTCGTGTGGCGCTCAAGATGCCGGAGGATGCAGTCCACGGTAAGCCGACAGCGTTCG
>WNEZ01005311.1_pt1 | contig 11265 bp, 4 predicted proteins | sample 5400521 | NCBI WGS metagenome assembly WNEZ01 (sample SAMN13153339, study PRJNA577476) | soil metagenome | isolation source: 120 cm saprolite under Douglas fir tree site 2 hole 1 replicate 1 | place: USA:California | collected 2015-04-18
CGGATTCTGTGAATTCGATGGCGGGCAACTTGACGGGCCAGGTGCGAAACATCGCGGAAGTTACGACGGCTGTGGCTCGCGGCGATTTGTCACGCAAAATCACAGTCGACGTGAAGGGCGAAATTCTCGAACTCAAGAACACCATCAACACGATGGTGGACCAACTCAACGCGTTCGCGGGCGAAGTGACGCGCGTGGCCCGCGAAGTGGGTACGGAAGGAAAGCTGGGTGGCCAGGCGCAGGTGCCGGGCGTGGCGGGAACGTGGAAGGATCTCACAGATAACGTGAACTTCATGGCCAGCAACCTGACGGGCCAGGTGCGTAACATCGCGGAAGTCGCAACGGCTGTGGCTCGCGGCGATTTGTCACGAAAGATCACGGTGGACGTGAAGGGCGAAATTCTCGAACTGAAGGACACTATCAATACGATGGTGGACCAGCTGCGATCGTTCGCCTCGGAAGTGACGCGTGTGGCTCGCGAAGTGGGTACGGACGGCAAACTGGGCGGGCAGGCTTTGGTGCCGGGTGTCGGCGGAACGTGGAAGGATCTTACGGATTCCGTGAACTCGATGGCCAGCAACCTGACTGGCCAGGTGCGTAACATCGCGGAAGTTTCGACGGCGATTGCCAGCGGCGACCTGTCGAAGAAGATCACGGTGAACGTGAGCGGCGAAATCCTGCTGCTCAAAGAAACCATCAATACGATGGTGGACCAGCTCAACGCGTTCGCTGCCGAAGTTACGCGTGTGGCTCGCGAAGTGGGATCGGAGGGCAAGCTGGGCGGGCAGGCGCAGGTTCCGGGCGTGGCAGGAACGTGGAAGGATCTCACTGACTCCGTCAATTCCATGGCGGGAAACCTCACTGGTCAGGTCCGCAATATCGCGGAAGTGACCACGGCCGTGGCGCAGGGAGATTTGTCGCGCAAGATCACGGTCGACGTGAAGGGAGAAATTCTCGAACTCAAGAACACGATCAACACGATGGTGGACCAGCTGAACGCGTTCGCGGGCGAGGTAACGCGCGTGGCCCGCGAAGTGGGAACGGAAGGAAAGCTGGGTGGACAGGCGCTGGTTCCCGGTGTCGGCGGAACCTGGAAGGACCTTACCGATTCCGTGAACTTCATGGCCAGCAACCTGACAGGCCAGGTGCGAAACATCGCGGAAGTGGCGACGGCTATCGCTAGCGGCGATTTGTCGCGCAAGATCACGGTCGACGTCCGCGGCGAAATCCTGCAGCTCAAAGAGACGCTGAATACGATGGTGGAGCAGTTGCGATCGTTTGCGGCTGAGGTGACGCGCGTGGCTCGCGAAGTCGGCACGGAAGGACGGCTGGGTGGACAGGCCAACGTGCCCGGCGTGGCGGGAACGTGGAAAGATCTCACGGACTCCGTGAACGCTATGGCCGGTAACCTTACGGCCCAGGTACGAAACATCGCAGAAGTGACGACGGCTGTGGCCCGCGGTGACCTGTCGCGCAAGATCACGGTCGACGTGAAGGGTGAAATTCTCGAACTGAAGAACACCATCAATACGATGGTGGACCAGCTGAACGCGTTCGCTGCCGAAGTGACGCGCGTGGCCCGCGAAGTGGGAACGGAAGGAAAGCTGGGCGGCCAGGCGCAGGTGCCGGGCGTGGCCGGTACGTGGAAGGATCTCACCGACAATGTGAACGTGATGGCGGCGAACCTGACCGAACAGGTGCGCGGCATCGTGAAAGTTGTGACCGCCGTCGCCAACGGCGAACTCACGCAGAAACTGACGGTGAACGCCAAGGGCGAAGTGGCGGCACTGGCAGAAACCATTAACAACATGACGGACACGCTGGCTACGTTCGCCGATCAGGTAACGACGGTGGCTCGCGAAGTCGGCGTGGAAGGGCGTCTGGGTGGACAGGCGAACGTGCCTGGAGCCGCTGGAACGTGGAAGGACTTGACGGGCAACGTGAACCTGTTGGCCGACAACCTGACCAACCAGGTGCGGGCCATTGCGGAAGTCGCGACGGCGGTGACCAAGGGCGACTTGACCCGGTCGATTCAGGTAGAAGCCAGCGGCGAAGTCGCAGAGTTGAAAGACAACATCAACACGATGATCGACAACCTGCGACTCACCACCGACCGCAATACGGTGCAAGACTGGCTCAAGACCAACCTTGCACGGGTTACGGGAATGTTGCAGGGGCAGCGCGATCTGAGCACGGTGGGCCGCATGCTCCTGTCGGAGCTGGCGCCGCTGGTCAATGCCCAGCTGGGCGTGATTTACCAGATGACGGAAGCGGAGGAGTCCAGCGGCCTGGTCTTGCTTTCGGCGTTTGCCGATACCGGGCAGGAAGGGCACTCGCACCGTCTGCGGATTGGAGAGGGGCTGGCGGGACAGTGTGCGGCAGAAAAGCGGCGCATGCTGATCAATGACTTGCCGCCTTATACGACTCCCATTCGTTCGGGACTGTTCCAGGCAGTGCCGCGAAACGTAATCGTGCTGCCGGTTCTGTTCGAAGACCGGGTGAAGGCCGTGATCGAGCTGGCATCCCTGAGCGCGTTTACGCCGTCCCACCTGGCCTTCCTCGATCAGCTTACGTCGAGCATCGGCATCGTGCTCAACAGTATTGAGGCCACGATGCAGACGGAAAGCCTGTTGAAGCAGTCGCAACAGCTCGCAATCGAATTGCAGACGCAGCAGAAAGAGTTGCAGCAAACCAACGAGCAGTTGGCGCAGAAAGCGCAGCAGCTGGCAGAACAGAACGTGGAAGTGGAGCGCAAGAACCAGGAAATCGAGCAGGCGCGCCGCGCTCTGGAAGAAAAGGCCAAGGAACTTGCTCTCACGTCGAAGTACAAGTCAGAATTCCTGGCCAACATGTCGCACGAACTGCGCACGCCGCTGAACAGCATTCTGGTGCTGGGACAGCAACTGGGCGACAACCCGGACGGCAACCTGACGCCCAAGCAGGTCGAGTTTGCCCGCACTATTCATGGAGCGGGAACAGATCTGTTGAACCTGATCAGCGACATTCTCGATCTCTCGAAGATCGAGTCGGGTACGGTCTCGGTGGAGGCCGAGGAGGTGTTCTTCAACAACCTGCTGGAAACGGTGGGAAGGCCATTCCGGCACGAGGCGGAGAACCGCAAGCTGTCGTTCGAGGTGCACAGCGATTCGCATCTCGCCCGCAGCCTGGTTACGGACTCGAAGAGGTTGCAGCAGGTGCTCAAGAACCTGCTGTCGAATGCGTTCAAGTTCACGGAGCAGGGCGGAGTCCGGTTGACGGTTTCCGAGGCGCGCAACGGCTGGACCGAGGATCACCCGATTCTCAGCGGGGCAGCGTCCGTCATTGCCTTCGAGGTCGCGGACACTGGTATCGGTATTGCCTACGAGAAGCAGCGCATCATCTTCGAGGCCTTCCAGCAGGCAGACGCCGGCACCAGCCGCAAGTACGGCGGCACCGGACTGGGACTGGCGATCAGCCGCGAACTAGCCAGCCTGCTCGGCGGCGAAATCCAGCTGCGCAGCGCCCCGGGATCGGGCAGTACCTTTACGCTTTTCCTGCCGAAGACCTATGTGGGGCCGTCGGCGTCGAGCACATCGGCGGCGGTGGCGGCGGAAAGCAAGACGACAATGACCAGGGCCCCGCTGCACCTCGCCAGCGTGAATGTCGTGGAAATGCCGGTGGAGCACATTGCTGACGATCGCGATAATCTGCAGCCTGATGACACCGTATTGCTGGTCGTGGAGGACGATCCGCACTACGCTCGCGTGTTGTGCGACCTGTCGCACGATCAGGGATTCAAGGTGTTGGTTGCGAATCGGGGCGCGGAAGCACTTGAGCTGGCACGTGAGTATCACCCGGCCGCGATCTCGCTCGACGTATTCCTGCCGGACATGCTGGGTTGGACGGTCCTGAATCATTTGAAGCAGGATCCGGCCACGCGGCATATTCCGGTGCAGATGCTGACTCTAGACGAAGACCGTCAACATGGTTTGGCGCGGGGGGCATTTGCCTTCGTCACCAAGCCGACGACGCCGGAGGAAATCGAAGGAGCGCTGGCTCGGATCAAGGACTACTCGAGTCCGCGGCGCAAGCAGTTGCTGATCGTGGAAGATAATGCCAGCGAGCAGATGAGCATCCGCGAGTTGCTCGGTTACGACGATATCGACATCTCGGTAGTTTCGAGCGGGAAGGAAGCGTTGACCACGCTGGATGAACAGCAGTTCGACTGCGTGGTGCTCGATCTGAAGCTGCCCGACATGTCGGGCTTTGATGTCCTCGAACACCTGCGCGATACGCCGGCACTGAGCGAGTTGCCAGTGGTCGTCTTCACCGGCAAGGAGCTTTCGCCGGACGAGGATGCCCGCCTGCACACGCTGGCCCGCAGCGTGGTGGTGAAGGGAGTGGAATCGCCGGAGCGCTTGCTCGACGAGACTGCGCTGTTCCTGCACCGGGTGGTGGCGGACCTGCCGCCGGAGAAGCAGCGGATGCTGGACCGGCTGCATCGATCCGATGACGCGCTAGTGGGCAAGAAGGTGCTCATCGTCGACGATGACGTGCGCAACATTTTCGCGTTGAGCAGTGTTCTTGAACGCAGGGGAATGACCGTGCTCACGGCGGGTACGGGACGCGAGGCTATTAACATCCTCGAGTCCACGCCTGACTTGGAGATGGTACTGATGGACATCATGATGCCGGAAATGGATGGGTATGAAACGATGCAGGTGATCCGTCAGAACCCGGCATTCCGGCGGCTGCCGATTATTGCGTTAACCGCGAAGGCGATGAAGGGCGACAGAGAGAAGTGTCTGGAAGCCGGAGCTTCGGAATACCTGGCCAAACCCGTGAACACCGAGCAATTGCTGTCGGCGTTGCGGATGTGGCTGCATCGATAGTATTCCCACCCGCAGAGGCGTTATCAAAGCTTCGCGGAACAGGGAAAAAGGGGAACCATGAGCGTCCATGAAAAAGTGAACATCCTGATGGTCGACGATCAACCCGCCAAGCTGCTGAGCTATGAAGTCATGCTGGGCGAGTTGGGAGAGAACCTGATCAGGGCGAATTCGGGCAGAGAGGCGCTGGAGTTATTGCTGAAAAATGAAGTCGCGGTGGTGCTCATGGACGTGAGCATGCCGGAGCTGGACGGCTTTGAGCTGGCGGACATTATTCGCCAGCATCCGCGCTATCAGAAGACGGCGATCATCTTCATCTCGGCGGTGCATCTGACCGATCTTGACCGGCTGAAGGGATATCAGCGCGGCGCCGTGGATTACATCTCGGTTCCTGTGGTTCCGGAATTGTTGCGGGCCAAGGTGTCAGTATTTGCCGAGCTGCACCGGCGGGCTCACCAGCTGGAGATGCTGAATCGTGAGTTGCGGCGGCTGTCGAGCAGCCTGATCGCGATGCAGGATGACGAGCGGCGGCGAATTGCGCGTGAGTTGCACGACGGTCTCGGTCAGGAGCTTACCGCGGCGAAAATGATTGTCGACGGGATTCTTTTCCAGGAGAAGGGGGGCGCGTCGTCGTTCAAGAAGAATGCGGCGGCGGACGCGAGTTCCCTGATTGACCGCGCGATCCAGCAGGTTCGCAGCATTTCTCATCTGCTGCATCCGCCATTGCTGGACGAAGTCGGATTGCTTTCGGCGCTGCGCTGGTTCCTGGAAGGGTTTACAAAACGCAGCGGTCTGCACACGGTTCTGGAAGTGGAGCCGCAAGAGTTTCCCAGACTCTCTTCGGAACTGGAGACGGCCATCTTCCGTATCGTGCAGGAGGCCCTCAATAACGTGTTCCGCCACTCCAAAGCCAAGAATTGCTGGATTACGGTGAAGAACGACTCCGGCCAGGTGACGGTCACGGTTCGTGATGACGGTAAGGGCGTGGAACAGGGCGTGACGGAGTTTCGTCCCGATCGCATCGGGATGGGGATTGGCGGCATGCGGCAGCGCGTGAAGGAATTTGGCGGCGAGCTGCGGCTGGAGAGACTGAATCCAGGGACGCTGGTGGAAGTGGTGATCCCTACGAAGTCGTTGCCGCAGGCGCCGCAAACGTCAAAGGCTTCGTCGGCAGTGTTGGCTTCGATAGCAAAATAGGTGACGTCACCTCAGTGGCTAAAGCCACGCTCAATTTTGTGGCTCTTACGGCGCGGCTTGAAGCCGCGCCCTTTCAAAACTTATGCACAGATGGCGCGCTTCGTCGAGGATTTGAAGAAAGCCGCGCTGGCAATTCAGCGCTAGGTAGGGATCCTTCGACTCCGCGGAGCGATTCGCTCTTGCGAATCGCTCTGCTACGCTCAGGATGACAAACCATAGAGTCATTTTTGGTAGATCACTCCACCCTTCATTACGAAAGCGACGTTGCCGAGGACGCTGACGTCCTGCAGCGGGTCGCCGGGGACGGCGACGATATCGGCGAAGTAACCGGGATCGAGTGAGCCGATCTGTCCTTCCCAGTCTAGCAATTTTGCGCCGTTCAGCAAATCCGCCTGCAGTACGGCGAGGGGCGACATGCCGAACTTCACCATGAGGGCGAACTCGCGGGCTTGCGTGCCGTGGGGAAACGGGCCGACGTCGGAGCCGAGCGCCATGGGGACTCCGGCGGCAACCTGCCTCTTGAATTCCTGGGCGTGCATATCGAGCATCTGGCGTTCGCGAGCGGATTGCTCGGGCGTGGCGGCGTGGTCGGCGAAGTATTCGAAGATGGTGAAGGTGGGGACTGCGAAGATCTGCTTTTCACGCATGAGGCGCATGGTTTCTTCGCCCAGTTGGTTGGCGTGGTCGATGGAAATGACCCCGGCTTGGGCGGCGTAGAGAGTGCCGGGCTCGCCGGTGGCGTGCACGGCGATGTGTTTACCGAGCCTGGCGGCCTCCTTGACGGCGGCGGCGAGTTCGGGCTCGGTGTATTGGTAGACAGTGTGGAATTTTCCGTCGCGCACGGAGTCGCGGCCGGTTTCATAAATCTTAATGAAGTCGGCGCCTTCCTTGAACTGCTGGCGGATGGCGGTGACGAGTTCGTCCGCATTGTTGGCGTAGGTGGCGTTGGGCAGGACATGCTGCTCGGGATTGTAGTTGAGGGCGTCCTCGTGTCCGCCGAGGATGTTGATGGCGTTGCCGCTGATGCGAAGGCGCGGGCCGGGGATGAGTCCCTGATCAATCGCGTTGCGGACGGCAGTGTCAGCGGAGCCGGCGCCTTCGGTGCCCATGTCGCGTTCGGCGGTGAATCCCGCCATGAGGTCGTCGCGGGCGGCCAGCGTGGCGATGATCGTGCGCTGGGGCACAGATTCCTGAACGGTTTGTAGATCCTCGGCGCCGGGATGCAGGAAGAGATGAATGTGGGCATCGATCAGGCCGGGGAGTAAGGTGCGGTCTCCGAGATCGATTACTTCCGCGCCGGCGGGATGCTTGACGGAACTGCCGGCTTCAACGATGCGCTCGCCCTGAACCAGAATTTCGCCGGGCTTCACGATGCGGCCGTTCTTGACGTCGAGCAGGCGGGCGGCGTGCAGGATGATGGGATGCGAGGGCTGGGACTGGGCGGAGAGTTCTTGAGCTGTGCCGCAGAGCAATAGAGTCAGCAGCGATGACGAGAGCGTCCGAAACGTGGTCATGATCGGACGCGATGGTACCACCTTGCGCTGAGCAGCCGCCAGATGGAATGCTGCAAGACGACAGTGTTCAGGTGGCTTTTAGAAGCTGCGGGGAAATTCTCTTCAAGGGCAGACTCATCTCGGCCGCTAAAGCCGCGGTCTTTTTCATGGCAGTTGCGGCGCAGCTAAAGCCGCGCCCTTTCCAAACCGAGTCGCGGATTTCAAGGACAGGAGGGAGGGCGGAGAGGGTCCCGGGGTGCCATTGTATTGTTCAGCTTGTTGGGCGGACAAAGGCGGGCAAAATACGGGATGGTTTACGGTCTGAGATAGAATGGAAAGGATTTAGGGGCGTATTACAGGGTCTGTAAAACCTGTATGCGTCGGTTCGATTCCGAGCCGCGCTTGCAATCTTTCCGTGAGTTTTCCGACCTTCAGACATGACCAACAGATGGCAACGGTACGTGCTGAGTTTCCTGATTGCTATGCTGACCTCTTCTGCCACAGGTCAGAGAGCGGCTCCACGCGGCAACGACGGCGCATGGGTGTTGGCCTGGAGCGACGAGTTCAATGGACCAAGCGGTTCGCCAGCCGATCCCGCAAAGTGGGTCCTGGAAACCGGAGGAGGAGGTTGGGGCAACCATGAACTGGAGTACTACACCAGCCGTCCGCAGAATGTTTCCCAGCAGGACGGCAACCTGGTCATCAAGGCGATCCCTGAAAAATATACCGGCACGGACGGTGTAACACGCGACTATACGTCTGCGCGTCTGAAAACACAGGGAAAGTTTGCCCAGGCTTATGGCCGATTGGAAGCTCGCATCAAGATTCCGTATGGACAGGGGATGTGGCCTGCGTTCTGGATGCTCGGAGAGGACATCGACAAGACCGGCTGGCCGGCGTGCGGTGAGATTGACATCATGGAGAATATCGGGAAAGAGCCCGGCATGGTTCATGGCACAATTCACGGGCCTGGGTATTCGGGCGAAAAGGGAATTGGCGCTCCTTATACGGTTTCGGGGAAACAGAAGTTCGCGGATGACTATCACCTCTTTGCCGTGGAGTGGGAGCCGGCAGTGATCCGCTTCTATGTGGATAAGGATCTGTATGCGACGGTAATTCCGGGTGATCTTCCCAAAGGATCGAAATGGGTTTACGATCACCCATTTTTCTTGCTGTTGAATGTTGCGGTCGGAGGCGACTGGCCCGGGAGTCCCGATCCCACCACCATCTTCCCCCAAACCATGCTGGTGGATTATGTACGGGTCTACCGCAGAGCCAACTGACCAGCGACCCTGCACCAGGCCCACCGGGCTTGCCGACACACACTCGCAATTCAGGAAGGCTTGCTGCCGCCTCTGGCGTGGTCGTAGACTTGTGCCCGCATTCAAGGCAATTCACCCGCAAAGGACCGAATGTATCGTCACAAGCTGTTCTTAGACGCAAAACTGATTCTCGCCCTTGCCGCATTCTGCTTCATTTTCTCCGGCGCCGAAGCTCAGAGTGCGCCTGCTGACGCGGTTGCCGACTACGTGCGAGCGGAAATGCAGAAGCAGCACATCCCCGGGGTCGCGCTTCTGGTCGCGCGGCAGGGAAGGATCGTTCGCGCGGAAGGCGTTGGTCTGGCGAATGTTGAACTTGAAGTTCCGGTGAAGCCAGAGACGATATTCCAGTCGGGATCGGTCGGGAAGCAGTTCACCGCCACGGCGGTGATGATGGTCGTCGAAGAAGGCAAGGTGAGTCTGGATGACCCGGGCCAGTGAAGGGTACTCGTGCCATATTTGGCTCCGAATGCGGTGACGATGCGCGCGAGATCCTTCGCTCCGCCTGAAGGACGGCTGCGCTCAGGATGACGCCCTCCAAGAGCGATTGCGGCGAATTCAAACCCGCACCACTACCCAATGGCGCTTATTTTTTACGACTTGCGGGCTGCTTTAGGAATCTAAGACTCGCGAAAGGCGGCTCTGCTACCCTGTTTCCGGTCGGCTAGCTCCAACTCCTTATGTGGTTAGTTCGCCTGGCGCTGCGGCGTCCCTACACGATTGCTGTCTCTTGCCTGCTGGTCATGCTGCTGGGGGTGCTGTCCCTCACCCGCATGCAGGTGGATATTTTCCCGGTCATCAACATCCCGGTGGTTGCGGTGGTGTGGAACTATCCCGGGCTTTCGGCGCAGGACATGGAACGGCGTGTGGTGCTGATCAGCGAACGGGGCTACTCCACTACGGTAAATGGAATCTCACGCATCGAATCGCGCTCGATCTCGGGAATCGGGCTGCTGAAGGTGTATTTCCAGCCGGGAACGGACATCGGGGCAGCGATTGCGCAGATCTCTTCCGTTTCCAGCACGATTCTGCGAATCGCGCCTCCGGGCATCACGCCGCCGAGCGTGATTCAGTTCAATGCCACGAATGTGCCGGTGGCGCAGCTGACAATTTTCAGCAACACACTTCCTGAGCAGCAACTTTACGATTACGGCCTCAACTTCATTCGTGTCCGGCTGTTTACGATTCCGGGTCTGTCGACTCCTGCGCCCTTTGGTGGCAAGGAGCGGCAGATCATCGTAGACATCAATCCGCAGGCCCTGGCTGCGAAGGGGCTGTCGGCGGGGGATGTAGTGAGTGCGCTGCAGGCGTCGAACGTCATTCTGCCGGCGGGGGACGCGCGCATCGGAAGCACCGACTACATCGTGCAACTGAACTCCAGTCCAGATACGGTTGCGCAGTTTCGCCAGATTCCGATCAAGGTGGTGGGCTCGGCTCCGGTGTTGCTCGGCGACGTGGCAAAGGTTTCCGACAGCTTTGCCGAACAGCGCGCCATCGTCCACGTGAACGGCAAACGCGCGACCTATCTTGCCATCCTCAAACACTCTGATGCATCGACGCTGGCGGTCGTGGAAGCGACGCGGGAGGCGCTGCCGCTCATCAAGGCGTCGGCGCCGCAGGGCATGGAACTCAAGATTGACTTCGACCAGTCGGTGTTCGTGCGGGGAGCCATCATGGGAGTGGTGCGGGAGGCCATCCTCTCTTCGATCCTGGTTTCGCTCATGATTCTGGTTTTCCTCGGAAGCTGGCGGAGTGTGATCGTGGTGTGCACCTCCATTCCGCTGGCGATTTTTACGGCGATCATCGGCCTGAACCTGAGCGGCGACACTATTAACATCATGACACTGGGAGGGCTCGCACTGGCGATTGGCATGCTCGTGGACGACGCCACGGTTGAGATTGAGAACATCAACCGCAATTTCGATATGGACAAGCCGATCACGGTGGCCATTCTGGATGGTGCGAGCCAGATTGCGGTGCCCGCGATTGTGGCGACGCTGGCGATCTGTATTGTGTTTTTCCCGGTGGTGCTGCTGTCGGGCGCGGCCCGCTACTTGTTCACGCCGATGGCTTTGGCGGTTGTGCTGGCCATGCTCGCGTCGTATTTGCTGTCGCGCACGTTGGTTCCGACATTGTCGCGAATCTTGTTTGAAGGTCATCGCGAATCGGATCACGCCAAAGAAGAGCCAAAAGGCATCGGTGGACGGCTCAACCGAAGACGGGAACGCGCTTTTGAGCGGCTGCAATCCGCCTATGGCAGCGTGCTGGAACTGGTGCTGCACCATCGGGTGTTTGCGATGTGCGTGTTCGTGCTTCTTTTTGGGGTGACGGCGGTGCTGCCGTTTCTTGTCGGCAGCGATTTCTTTCCGAGCGTCGACGTCGGACTCA
>WNEZ01009234.1_pt1 | contig 11264 bp, 6 predicted proteins | sample 5400521 | NCBI WGS metagenome assembly WNEZ01 (sample SAMN13153339, study PRJNA577476) | soil metagenome | isolation source: 120 cm saprolite under Douglas fir tree site 2 hole 1 replicate 1 | place: USA:California | collected 2015-04-18
CAGGATGGCCCCCAGGATTCCACCGGCCAGCCCCAGCAACAGCCCTTCTACCAGAAGTTGTTGAATCACCCGTCGCCGCCTGGCGCCCAGCGCATAGCGCACGGACATCTCACGCAATCGCCCCGCCGCGCGGACCAGCAGCAGGCTGCCTACGTTGGCGCAAGCCATCAAGGTAACCAGTCCCACCATTGCCATCAGGATGAGCAGAGGCGTTTGCATATCACTGCGCAGTGGAGAAAATCCCTTTTTTCCATCGAGGAGCGAGAGGTGGGACTTGGCCACGAAGTTCTCATTGAAATTCTCCGTGCGATGTTGCATCTGTTTCAGTTCGTCGGTGCGGATCGCATTCCACAATGGATTGATGCCAACCTCCGCCTGTTCAAGGCTGATGCCTGGCTTTAACCGCGCAACAATGTTGAGCCAGCTAGAACGGCGGTTCTCCAGGTCTTCATTTCCCGGCATGACCTGGGATCTCATCGTCATTGGTGTGAACAGGTCAGGAGTGTCGCCCATGACGACGCTATGAAAACCCGGCTGGGCTACACCGATCACGGTGAAGGGATGACCGTTCAGCGAAATGCTCCGGTTCAGAACACCGCGGTCTCCACCAAAGCGCCGCTGCCAATAGTTGAAGCTCAACACCGCCACGGGATTGCCGTTGGGCACGGTGTCGTCTGACGCCACCAAGAGACGGCCCAATGCCGGCTGCACTCCCAACACGTCGAAGTAGTTACCGGAGACCAGTTCCGTTGCGGCAAGCGCCGGCTGATTACGCCACTGCAGGCCAGCCTGCGTCAAATCGGTTGCGATGATCCCGCTGAAGACAGAATTCCCGTCGCGCAGGTCGCGATACATTGGGTAAGAGAAGTAAAGGTGCCCATCCGAACGGGAACTAAGGCGTCCCGTATTACTACCGGAATATCGCAGCAGCACCAGACGTTCAGGTTCCTTTACCGGCAGGCTGCGCAACAAAGCCTGATCGAGCAGCCCGAATATGGCTGTGTTCGCTCCGATCCCCAGAGCCAGCGTGATCACTGCAACTGCAGTGAATCCCGGGCTCTTGCGCAGCTGCCGAATCGCATAGCGGAGATCCTGAAGTATTCCATTCATTACAAGCTCCTCACTCGTACCGCAACGCGACTATGGGATCGATCTTTGCCGCACGCTGCGCGGGCACGTAGCAGGCGACGAGCCCAACCAGAGTTAGTACGGCCACGGCCGTGGCGACGTTCCACGGATCACTCGGACTCACGCCGTACAGGAGACCTGACACGGCATGCGTCAATACGAGAGCGGCTACGAGACCTGCGACTTCACCTGCGAGCACCAGTCGCATCGCCTGTGCCATGACGAGTCGCAGCACGTCCCTGTGCCGGGCTCCTAAGGCCATGCGGAGTCCGATCTCATGAGTGCGCTGCACCACCGAGTAAGCGATCAGTCCATACAGCCCTACTGCGGAAAGCACGAGCGCCAGGGTCGCAAAGCTCGCTGCCAAAATTGTGCTGACGCGCCGCAAGGTAACCGACTGGGAGGCGAGCAGCGTCATCGGCATGGGGTCGAAGATGGGCTGATCTTTATCGACATCCCAAATGATTTGCTCACCCGGCTTAAGCAACCCGGCTGGGTCGCCGGTGGCGCGCACCACGAAGGCGAGAAGGGGAAACGGCGACTGCTCCAGAGGACGATAGAGGTCCGCATGGGGGGCTTCTTCCGGGCCGAAGGCCTTCACATCAGAGACCAGTCCGACGATCCGCCAACGCTCCGTGCGTCCAGGATCTCCCAGCTCAAGCACTTTACCGACAGGATCCGCACTGCCGAAATAACGGTGCGCCAAAGTCACATTGACGACGGCCACCTTTTCGGAGCCGAAGCGGTCCGAATCCGTGAAGTCGCGCCCGCGAAGGAACGCTATGTCCATGGTCGAGAAATAGCCGGGCGTCACCAGACGACTGTCGGCGTTCGGCTTCGCCTGGTCCTTTGGCACCGGTTGGCCTGCTACGAGAAAGTCCGTTGATCCCCAAAATCCAGTCAGCGGAAGGTAATTTGTGGCCGCAACGGATTGGACGCCGGGCAGCCTGCGAAGCCGATCAAGAACATTGTTGGTAAAGCTGCTTCGCTTTTGCGGCTGGCCTGCGGGGTAGCGATTGGGCGGAAGAAAAACTTCGAGCCCGAGCAACTTGTCGGGACGGAACCCAAGATCCGCGCGAGAGACGCGACGGAAGCTCTCTACCATCAGTCCGGCGGCCGTAAGCAGCACTAAGGAGAGAGCGACTTCTGCAGTTACGAGAGCGCGGCGCACGCCAGCGGACTTCGAAGTAGAGGTCAGGGTGCGGCCGGATTCCTTGAGTGCGTCATTGCCGCTTAATCCAGCCGATTGCAGTGCAGGTATGGCGCCGAAGACCAACCCGGTGAGCGCGGTAATTCCCGTCGCGAACCAAAGGACGGGTGCGCTGATTGGAATCGCCTCCACCGTGGGGATACTCAAATTGGCAATATTATTTGGGTGAAAGAAGGAGGTTCTCGCTCAGGAACTGCTGCAGAAGCCGAAGACGGCTGGCGCCAATTGCCACCCGCACTGAAACCTCGACCCGACGGCTGGCCGCGCGCGCCAGCAAGAGACTGGCAATGTTCACGCATGCGATAAACAGCACAAGGACGACTGCCCCTGACAAAGCGAGAAGCGGCGCGCGGATATCGCCCGCCAGTTGATGACGCAGCGGCGTGATCCAGGTTTCATTACCGGCGTCGGTATCCGGATGTTGGGCGGCAATCTGGCGCTCCAGAGTGCTCATCCTAAGCTGCGCTTCGGTGACGGAAACGCTGGGCTTAAGACGGCCTAATACGCGAATGTAGCGATGCTCGTAATCGCCGGCGACAGCTGGAGTAATTGCAAGGGGCATCCACAGCTCGGTCCGAGGTGGATAGTTAAAGTCCGACGGCATCACGCCAACGACTGTGTACGACTTGGCATCAAGCGAGATGGATTCTCCGAGGATGCGCGGGTTTCCGTGAAACGTCGTACGCCAGAGTTTGTCGCTCAGCACTGCTACCTTCGTCCCGGAGGTAGCCTCTTCGTCCGTGAACGTACGACCCATTTTCGGGGCCACGCCGAGGATGTGGAAATAGTTGGGAGAGGTAGCGTAGCCGAGCACCAACTTCGGCTCCCCGGCGCCTGTAAGCGTCACCTCGTTGTCACAGGAGGCCGCAATGTCTTCGAAGACATCGTTTTTCTGCTTCCAATCGGTGAAGTCGCCGGCAGAGATGGGAAACTGACGATCGCCGCGCGAGGGATTGCTGCCCCAGAGCATCATCAGGCGATCGACATCGCGATAGGGCAGATGCGCCAGCAATACGGTGTGGACGACTGAGAAGATTGCAGTGTTCGCCCCAATTCCCAGAGCGAGCGTGATCACTGCCACGATCGTAAATACAGGACTCTTGCGCAGTTGCCGCACGGCATAGCGTAGGTCCTGAAACAGTCCACTCATCTTGGTCTCCTACTCATAGCGCAAGGCCACCATGGGATCGACCTTGGCCGCCCTGCTAGCAGGAATGTAGCTGGCCAGCAAGGCGAACGCCGCGAGCACAACCGAGACTGAAGCCAGCGTGGCCGCATCCCACGAGCGCACTCCGAACAACAGCCCGCGAATCAGCGTCGCCACACCCACAGAGCAGACCAGCCCTGCCGCAATTCCCCCGCCTGCCAGCCACGCCGCTTCCGTCATAATCAGTTGATACACAGAACTGCGTTGAGCCCCCAGCGCCATGCGCACCCCGATTTCGCGCGTTCTCTGCGTTACTGAATACGCAATCACTCCATAGAGGCCGACTACGCCGAGAAGCAATGCCAGAAATGCAAAGCCCCCAACCAGCCATGCTGACGAGCGATGGAAATACGCAGTGGGAGAATTGTTGATTCTGGCGCTCATGGTGGCCTCGCCCTCCGTACCGATGCCGGGATCGACTTCATGCACGGCGGCGACCAGCGTGGGGAGCAGCGAAGCCTCTGACTGTGAGGTGCGCGCGACCAGAGAGAAATAGGTGTCAGGACTCTGGTTGAAGGGATAATAGATGGCTGGCCAGATTTCAGAATCCAGCGCGCCGTCTTTTACATCCTCAACCACTCCGATGATCTCGCAGATCGATTTCGACGACAGTTGATAGTCGCCGATCTTCTTGCCGATGGGATCTTCGCCGGGAAAATATTGCTTTGCCAGAGTCTGGTTGATGATAGCCACGCGAGGTTTGGAGGCATCCTCGTCGTCAGTAAAGTAGCGGCCGCGCAGCAGCTTGGCCCGCAGCGTGGAGAAAAAGGCGGAGCTTACATCCCGCTGGTTCACTTCATTGTGCTCGCCGTGATAGGGACGGCCCACGAACCGCAGCCACATGGTGTTGCCGTTGAAACTAACAGGCAGCACGCTGGAGAGTCCTGCTGATTCGACGCCGGGTAAGCTCGTGATGCGGCTCAACAGCTGGCGTGCTACTGCAACCTGTTGCGCTTCCTTTTCGTAGCTGACCTCGGATAGTTGAACGTTCAAAGTGTCGAGATGTTCCGACTGGAATCCGAGTTCGACGTGTAGTAGCCGATAGAAGCTCTTGCCCAGCAGTCCGGCGCCCACCAGAAGCACCACGGCAACTGCCAGTTCGACGACCACGAGATTTGCGCCAAAGCGCCGCCACAGAGTTCCGGCATAACCCCGGCCGCCTTCGACTAACCCCTCGCGGATTCCTGTCAACGGCAGGCGGAGAATTGGCGTGATTGAAAATAATCCGGCGGCGCCCAGGCAGATGGCTCCGGCAAAAACCAAAACATGCCCGTTCACGCGGAGCCCATTCAAGTAGGGTGCGTAAGCCAACATGTCTTTCGAGATCAGCCGCATCAAAACTTGCATGGCGCCCTGAGCGCCGAACACGCCCAACACACCGCCCGCCGCTACTAACAGAGATCCTTCGGTGCTGAACTGCCAGATCAACCGCATGCGGGACGCGCCCAGCGCGCCACGGACAGCAATTTCACGCTTGCGACTCTCAGAACGGACCAGCAGCAGACTCGACACATTCACGCAGGCGATCAGCAACAGCAGACCGGCTCCGCCCAGCAACACCAGTAGGATGGGACGAACGTCTGCGACAACCACGTCGGAAAGCGGGGCAACAAATGCTCCCTGGCCGCGATTATCCTCGGGATATTGCTGCTCCAGTTGCCGCGCAATCGCCTTCATGTTGGCCGATGCAGTTTCCACAGAAACGCCGTCTTTGAGCCTGGCTACGCCATCCAGGTCGTGGCAGCTTCGTCTGCGGCTGCAAGGGTCGGTGGGGTGAAGAGTCGCCCAGAACTCAGAGTCGCCCCGCAGAGCGAACTGAAAAGTCCGGGGAAGCACAGCAATAATCGCGCAAGGAACCCCGCTCAGCGTGACCGTCTCTCCAATCACGTTTTTTCGCCCGCCAAAACGCTTCTGCCATGCGGAGTAGCTCAACATCACGGTGTTGGGCGCTTCCGGCAAGTCCTCGCCCGCATAGAAGTCACGGCCCAGGATCGGAGCAGTTCCCAGAGCACGGAAGAATCCATCACTTACCCGCACCGCTGAAACCGGTTCCGTGCCCGAGTGGGTGCGAAGCAGAAATCCGGTGTCGTGAAACACTTCCAGAGTACTGAAGACCTGATTGAGTTTTTTCCAATCCAGATAGTCGGGATAAGAAATGTTAGCGTGCGGAAACAACGGAACGCTCTCAGTCACAAAGACCAATCGCGCGGGATTGGAATAGGGCAGTGGTTTAATCAGCGCAGCGTCAACGAAGCCAAAAATCGCCACGCTGGCGCCGATGCCCAGCGCCAGGGTAAGAATGGCGGTGCAGGCAAACCCCGGGCTCTTGCGCAGTTGCCGCAACCCATACCGCAAGTCTTGGACAAATCCGGTCATATTGATTTCACCCTCGTTACTCGTACCGCAGCGCCACCATGGGATCTACCTTGGTCGCGCGCCGCGCCGGAATGTAACAAGCCAGCAGCGCTGTCCCAACGAGGAGCAGCGTCACCCCGCCGAAAGTCAGCGGATCGGTGGCAGTCACGCCGAAGAGCAGCGACTCCACGGTGCGTGTCAGAGCCAGCGACCCGATAATCCCAATCGCCACCCCAATGAAGATCGTGCGCAGTCCCTGGCCCAAGATCATCCTCAGTACATCGCCGGAGCCCGCCCCGAGAGCGACACGCACGCCAATTTCGCGGGTCCGGCGGGTGACCGAATAGGCCATCAGGCCAAACACGCCGGTCGTGGCGAGTAGCAACGCGGTGATTCCGAAGAATCCGATGAGAATGACGTTGAATCTCCGCGAGCCCAGAGAAGCGGAATAGACCTGCGAAAGCGTCCGGAACCTCGTCGGAGTCTCCGGGTTGAGATCCTGCAGGATTTCACGCGCGGCCGATGTGACCAACCGGGTATCGGCGTCGCTCAGCATGGTTAAGGTGATGGCCGCGCGCGGCCGCTGGAACAAATTCACGTAAACGGTCGGACGCGGCGGCGCATCGAGGCCATATTCGTGGGTGTCGCCCACGATTCCGACGATGGTCAGCAAACGCAAGTCGCCATCCATATTTCCAAACTCAATCGTGTGGCCGATCGGGTCCTGATTTGGCCACCGGTCGCGCGCCAGCGATTCGCTGATTACGACGACGTTCGGGGTGTTCGCGCCGTCGCGCTCGTCGAAGATGCGCCCTCGAATCAGCGGAATACCGAGAACCTGGAAGTATCCGTCCGTGGCGACGCAGAAATCCGCAATGCCAATGCGTTCCTTTTGCTGGAACATTGCGTCAAGACCGTCGGGAGTCTTGGGGGTCTCATTCTGCGTCATCAGGAGAAACATTCCGTCGGGAAGGCCGCCATCCATCGGCAGCACGCTAGTCGCGCCAACCTTGCGCACGCCCGGGATTTGTTTGAGCCGGTCAATCAGGTTTGAAAAGAAGATTGCCTGACCTGCCTTTACCTTGGGATCGTTCACCCACTGAAGCGAGACGTCCATCGTGACAACTTTGTCCACGCGGAAGCCGGGATTCACTTCGAGCACCTTCATCAGGCTGCGCCCGAATAATCCCGCTCCGACCACGAGAACCAATGTGATCGCGATCTGCGACGCCACAATTATCCGGCCAACGCGCTGGCTGCCTTGGGAACCCGCCTGTCCACGCCCTCCTTCCACGAGGCCGTTACTCGGGTCTCCGGAAGTCGCGCGGGCCGCGGTAAACGCTCCAAGGCCCGCAGCGACGGCCGTAGAAAGCAGGAACGCGAATACAAGTACTGGAATGCTGATCGAGACGCTGTCCAGTCGCGGCAGAGTTTCCGGCGCCAGCGCAATCAATCCCGCCACCCCCCAGTACGCTCCCAGTACGCCAAGGGCGCCGCCGGCCAGCGAAAGCAGGAATGCTTCGGTAAGGAATTGGCGGATCAGCCTTCCGCGCGCCGCACCGAGCGCGCTGCGAATGGCAAGCTCGCGCTCTCTCACTGACGCTTGTGCCAGCAGTAAATTCGCCACGTTCGCGCATGCCACTAGCAGCAGAAATCCCACCGCGCCGAGCAAGACCAGCAGCGGAGAGCGAGCGTTGCCGGTAATCGAGTCTTGTAGCGGGACGACCATTCCATCTTTGAGGAGATAATCGCCTTGCTCGCTCGACGTGTTGTGAATGCGTCGCGCTATTACGCCAATGTCTTGATTCGCTTGCTCGACAGTCACACCATCGCGGAGGCGCCCGACTGCAGAGTAGTTATGCGACGTCCTACTTGGATTTTCGCCGTCCAAATCGGCCGGCAGCCACAAATCCACGTCTGCCGGGAAAGCAAATCCCGCCGGAAGCACGCCGATAACCGAGAAGACCGCGCCACCAATCTTCAGGTGCGACTGCGAGAGATCCTGCGGCGATCCGAGATGCTGCCTCCAGTATCCATAGCTGACAAGAACGGTGGGGCCAGCCCCTTTTTTCGCGTCGCTGGTGCTGAAATCCCGTCCGAGGATCGGCTGAGTACCGAACACCTTGAGAAAGTCGGGCGAGACCCAGGCCACCGTTGTGCGCGTCGGCTGCGAAGCTCCCGAAACGGACACGACGTAGTCATTGTACTTAGCAAGCGCCTGAAAGCTGCGGCTTTGATCGCGAAAGTCGTCGAAGTTTAGGTCCGCAAGGCGAGACCACCCACCCTTGGAGTTCACTTCGAAGACGGCCATGATCCGGTTCGAGTCGCGGTACGGCAGCGGCCTCAACAACACGCCGTATACAACGCTGAAGATGGCCGTGGTCGCACCGATGCCGAGGGCTAGAGTGAGGACTGCTACGGCGATGAAGCCGGGACTCCTCCATAACTGCCGCACCGCATAGCGAAGGTCTTGGACTAGTCCATTCATGCATGCACATCCGCCATCAGCTTTTTCAGCTCTTCTTCCGCCACGACCTTGCCGTCGAACAAATGCACTTCACGCTGGGCATGCTTGGCGAAGCGCGGATCGTGCGTCACCATGCAGATGGTCGCCCCCTCGCGGTGCAGGTTCTGCAGGAGTTCCATCACGGCTTCGCCGTTGCGCGAATCGAGATTTCCGGTAGGCTCGTCCGCCAGCAGGATGGAGGGTTTCCCGCCCAGAGCGCGCGCCACAGCGACACGCTGCTGCTGGCCGCCGGATAGCTGCGAAGGATAGTGCCGCACGCGATGCGCCATGCCCACGCGCTCCAGCGCCTCCATTACGCGCTTCTTGCGGTCGGGAGCAGGCATTCTCTGCCGGTATGTGAGCGGCAGCTCGACGTTTTCATAGACCGTCAGGTCGCCGATCAGGTTGAAGCTCTGGAAGATGAATCCGATCTCCTGATTGCGAATCCGCGAGCGTTCGGCAAAATCGAGATTCTCGACTGTCTTCCCGTTCAGCGCGTACTTGCCTTCTGTTGGCGTATCCAGCAGGCCGATGATCGACAGCAGCGTCGACTTGCCGCAGCCCGAAGGCCCCGACATGGCCACGTACTCCCCTTTGGCAATCGAGAGGTGCACTCCAGAAAGCGCATGGGTTTCGATCTCATCGGTGTAAAAGACTTTGGTTAGATCCTGGATCTGGATCAGTGGCTGTCCCGCTTCGGTCATAAGTTTCTCGCCTCGAATTCGTGGTGTGTGTTTGTCACTCAAGCCGGATGCGATCCGTCTTGTCCCAGCGCGACATGTCGGAAAGAATCACCGTGTCGCCTTCGTGAAGGCCCTCAAAAATCTGGATCGAGTTCACCGATTCGCGTCCCACCTTGACCGGCACGCGCGCGGCTTCTTTACCGTCCGCGTCCAGTTTGAACAGACTGATGGTGCTGTTTTCCTGTCCAAACGCAGGCCGCCCCACATAGAGAACGTTGTCCAGTCGCTCCAGGTCGATGGTTCCGTCAACGCTGAGATCGGGCCGGGCTCCCTTGGGCAGCTCGCCTGTTAGTTTGACGTCCACGGTCACCGTTCCGTTTTGTACTCCGGGATCGACTCGCATCACCGTGCCGCTGATAATGCCGTTGTGGGTGTCAATTGCTGCAGGCTCGCCAAACTGCACGTCGCGGGCTTGCGTTTCCGCGATCTTCAGTGTTGCCATCAGATGTTCCGGTTGCACCACTTTGGCCAGCATGGCTCCGGGTTGAACGTGCTGGCCGACCTGCATCGGGAGATCGACGAGTACCCCACTGATGCCGGCTCGAACTCTGAGCGCATAGAGTTGTTTCTGCTTAAGTGCGGCGAGAGTGCGCGCCTGGTCTACCTTGGCCTGCTGCTGCGCCAGCTGAGTTTCAATGGCTTTCTTGTTGATGGTCAGCCTTTGACCTTCAAGGTCATTTCTGGTGGTGAGTTCGTCCGCTTTACCTTTGGATGACTTGTAGGCCAAACCTGAAATTACGCCCAGGTCGTAAAGCGCCTTGTCAGTGTCGGCCTGTCGTTGCGCCTGACTGTAGTCCGCGTTCACGGTGGCAGCGCCGGCTTTCTGGGTCATGAGCTCGCTGTCGAGCCGCACGCGCAAGCTTTGATACTCCGCTTCGGCCGCCTTCAATTGAAGCTGCGCATCAATCGCTGCCTGTTCGACCTGCGAATTGCTCATCTCGAGGAGAACGGTGTCAGCTTGCACTTGTGTGCCGGGCAGCACACGGATGCGTACTACCGTGGCTTCGGTTTCGGCGGGAATCTGACGAACCGCTTCCTGGGCAGGAATCAGCGATCCCGGTCCCCGTACCTGACGCAGCATGGATCCTCGTTTCACGACATCGGTCCACACGGTGCCGCGCTCGACGGAGGGAGCCGCCGGTTTCAGCCTCATGACGCCAATCGACACCGCCACTACCACCACGACCCCTACGCCGAACAGAACGATCTGGCGGCGGCGCTTCTGGAGCTTGAATTCAGGCCGAGCGATGTCCATCACTTTGCTCGTGAGCAACCAGTGCGCCACCTTTCAGAAGAGCCAACTGGTGAAAACACAGAAGATAACTACATATCAGGAGTACCGCAGCAGGTTACAGTGTCCATTACCGAACGAGGGTGTCCACGACCGAACAACACTGATCAGGGCTGCCACGTTTTGTTTAGAACCTGGAACCGCACATCTTGATCCTCGTTAGCGATTCCGAAAGGATGAGTCGATGCGGATGAACTTCTTGTTGGACACGAATTTCTGAATCGACGCAGTTTTGACAACTCCGGGTCGCGAGCTAATGCTGTGTGTGGTTTCCCCTTGACAGCTTAGGAGAGATAGCCTATCCTCCTAATCATCTTAGGAGTAAGCGTGACTGACCAAGCCCAACTTCTTCCGGGCACACTCGATCTCCTCATCCTGAGGGCGGTCTCCCTCGGCCCCTTGCATGGCTACGGGATTCTTTTGCGCATCGGGCAGATCTCCGGCAATGCCCTGTTGATCGAACAAGGCGCGCTCTATCCCGGCTTGTTTCGCCTCGTCCGTCAGGGACTGCTCAAGGCGAACTGGGGCACATCGGAAAACAATCGCCGCGCCAAGTTCTACGAACTTACCGCGGCGGGCCGCCGGCGTTTGCGTGAAGAGACCGCCAACTGGAACCGGCTCGTGACTGCAATCGCGTCCGCGCTCTCTGTGCAACCGGAGGAAGTATGAAACTCCTCGCTGCGCTTAGCCTCCGCATCGCCACTCTTTTCCAGCGCTCACAGATAAACGCCGAGATGGAAGAAGAACTTCGTTCACACATCCAGCACCGTGCCGACGATCTTGCTCGCGACGGCCTGGATCGTGCCGAGGCAGAACGCCTCGCG
>WNEZ01019276.1_pt1 | contig 11264 bp, 10 predicted proteins | sample 5400521 | NCBI WGS metagenome assembly WNEZ01 (sample SAMN13153339, study PRJNA577476) | soil metagenome | isolation source: 120 cm saprolite under Douglas fir tree site 2 hole 1 replicate 1 | place: USA:California | collected 2015-04-18
CATCGTCGTGCCGATCTTCAGCCGCGGATTGCTGGCGGCCGCCCACGAGAGCCCCACCACGGGATCGAACACCTGGCCGGTCAATACCTCCGAGAGCCAGAGGGAGTCGAACCCCATATCGTCGAGACCCGTGACGAGCTCGGCGAGCGCGCCGGTCGTGGCGGAAGCGCCGCCGATTCCCACTCCGATTCGTATCTTCATGTCACCCCTCGTCCCTTTGTCTTAGAGAGCCACCGAGAGTCCCGCGTCGATCGTCAGCACCTGGCCCGTGATGTAGGACGCGGCGTCGGACGCCAGGAAGATCGCGGCGCCCACGAGCTCGTCCGGCCGGCCGAAACGCCGCAGCGGAATGCGACGCGCCAGCTCGGCGATGCGCGGCTGGGCGAAGAACGGCGCGTTCCCTTCGGTCAGGAAGAACCCGGGTGCGATCGCGTTGGCGGCGATGCCCTTGTCGCCGAGCTCGACCGCGAGCGCGCGCATCAACGCCTCGAGCCCGCCCTTCGACGCGACGTAAGCCGGGTCGCCCTGGAACGACTGCGGCCCGACCATCGAGCTGATGAACACGAGTCGACCCTGGCCGCGCGCCGCCATGTGCCGGGCGGCGGTGCGTGAGAGCTGGTACTGCGCCACCAGGTTGATCTCGATCACGTGGCGGAAGTCGTCGGCCGTGATCTCGTGCAGGGGCCGCCGGTCGCGCACCGCCGCGTTGTTGACGAGACAATCGAGACGGCCGTGGCGCGCCACGATGCCGTCGATCGCGTCCGTCGCACTGTTCAGATCGGTGATGTCGAACGACGCGGCGAAGGCATTGGGAATGCTCTTCGCGACCTCATCGGCCCGCTCCGCGTCGCGGCCGTTGACTCCCACCACGGCGCCGGCAGCGGCCATGCCCCGCGCGATCTCGAGTCCGAGCCCGCGGGTCGCGCCGGTGACCAGCGCGATGCGCCCCGCGAGCGAGAAGCGTTCGAGACCCGATGCGTGCGGACGTGTCATTGACAGGATTCCAGCCAATAGGCTACTTCATCCTTATGGTACCCACCAGCATCCGCAAGGACTTCCCGGTGTTCGACTGCGACAGCCACGTCGTGGAGCCGCCGGCGGTCTGGGACGAGTACGTGCCGGCCCAGAGCCGCGCGTGGATCAAGACCCAGTTCTGCTTCCACACCGACAGCGACCTCCTCTATATCAACGGACGGGTGGTCCCCGCCGCGCGCGAGCGCTCGAACGCCGCCGAGGTGGGCTGGGCGCGCTGGGACAAGAAGGAGGTCGGCAAGCTCACCCCCGGCACCGCGGCCTGGCAGGAGAAGTTCGGGCGTCTGCTCGGCTGCCGCGACCCGCACGCCCGGCTCAACGACATGGACGCGCTGGGCACCGACCAGGTGATGCTGTTCCCCACGTGGTTCGTTCGCCTGGCGCTGGTACGGAGCGCCGAGGCGGCGACGGTGCTGGCGCGGGCCTACAACGACTGGGTGCTCGACTACTGCGCGGCCGACCGCCGGCGGTTGTTTCCCTGCGCCGTGCTGCCCCTGCAGAGCGTCGAGGCGTCGATCGCGGAGCTCAAGCGCGTTGCCGCGCTGGGGTTCAAGGCGGCGGCCGTGCGGCCCTGCTTCTGGAACGGCCGCTATCCGACCTTGCCGGAGTTCGATCCGCTCTGGCGCGAGTTCGAGGCGGCGGGCGTCGTGCTCGCGATGCACACATTCCCCTCGCGCGAGGCGCTGACACCTGATTGGGGTCAGCGTATGGCCGAGGCGCGCGGGCACTCGGGGCAGGGGCTCTTGTTCACGGACGAGTCCGTGGTCTACTCGCCCGGCCAGTTCGTCTCGAACATCACCGCGGCGATGGACCCGGCCATCGATGCCTCCGAGACCCTGGGCTTTCTGATGGAAGCAATGACCTGGGTGACGGTGGTGGTGCAGACCGGCTGGCTCGAGAAGTTCCCGACGCTCAAGGCCGCGGTGCTCGAGTCCAACGCCTCGTGGCTGCCGCTGATCCTGGCCCGAAGCTCGAATTTCTCGAACCTGTTCGCGTTCCAGCGTGACAATCGGCTCATCCGCGATCCCGTCGAGGTCTTCAACGAACGCTGCTTCATCGGCTTCGAGTCGGACGAGACGCTGGTCTATCGCTTGTGGGACGTGTTCCAGGACGTCGCCATCTGGTCTTCGGACTATCCGCACCACGATGCCGAAGACGCCTGGGACGGCCTGCACCACATGGGGGAGTTCAACGTGCCGGTCCAGGCCCAGCGGAAGCTGATGGGAGAGAACGCGCGCCGGCTCTACGGCATCGAGCCCTTGATGGCGATCAAGGAGCGGATCGAGAAGTACGAGCCCGCGATCCTGCCCTGGTAGACGCGACGAAAAGGAGAGGCGCCATGACGAGGAAGCAAGGCTTGTATGTCGGTGCGGTGGCGATCGCGATCGTTCTTGCGTGGATCGGCTCGGTGGTCACGCTTGGTGCCCAGCAAGCCGCGACCGGCGCGGTGGGCATCGATGGTGACGACATCGGCGGCGTCGTCAGCGGGCCGAGCGGGCCCGAGGCCGGCGTGTGGGTGATCGCGGAGACGACCGATCTCCCCACCAAGTTCGCGCGGATCGTCGTCACTGACGAGCAGGGCCGGTACGTCGTGCCCGATCTCCCGAAGGCCAGGTACAAGGTGTGGGTCCGAGGCTACGGCCTCGTCGATTCGCCGAAGGTCGACGGCGAGCCCGGCAAGCCGCTCGATCTCCGCGCGGCGGCGGCACCGAACGCGGCCGCGGCGGCGCAGTACTACCCGGCGATCTACTGGTACTCGATGCTCAAGATCCCGGACGCGGATCAGTTCGGCGGCAAAAGCAACATCCCCGCGAACATCACCCAGAGCGAATGGCTCACCGTGGTGAAGAACAGATCCTGCGTCGGCTGTCACCAGCTCGGCCAGCTGTCGACCCGGACGATTCCCGCCGCGCTCGGCCAGTTCGATTCGTCGGACAAGGCGTGGATCCGCCGCGTGCAGTCGGGCCAGGCCGCGCCGTTCATGTTAACCCCGCTCACGCAGGTGCTCGGCGGTGTCCCGTTCAAGTACTTCGGCGACTGGACCGACCGCGTCGCCAAGGGCGAGCTGCCACACAGCAAGCCACCGCGTCCGCAGGGCGTCGAGCGCAACATCGTCGTGACGACGTGGGAGTGGGGCGACCCCAAGAAGTACCTGCACGACCTGATCGCCTCGGATCGGCGCTATCCGACGGTCAACGCCTACGGCAAGCTGTACGGCTCGCCCGAATACGCGACCGACGAGTACCCGATCCTCGATCCCAAGACGAATACCGTCACGACCTTCAAGGCACCGGTGCGCGACGCCGACACGCCGGAAGCGCTCGGCCCCGGACACGCCGCGATCGAGAAGCCGATGGCGCCGTCGGCCTACTGGGGCGAGGAGAAGCTCTGGGACACCAAGGCCAACAACCACAACGGCATGTTCGACCGGAAGGGCAGGGTCTGGTTCGCGGCGGTGGTGCGCGGGCCCAAGAACCCTGCTTTCTGCCAGAAGGGCTCGGACCATCCCTCGGCCAAGCTGTTCCCGCTCGAGCGGACGAATCGCGCGCTCACGTTCCTCGATCCGAAGACGATGAAGTACACGTTCGTCGATACGTGCTTCCAGACGCACCACCTGCAGTTCGGCTACGACGCCAACGACACCGTGTGGACCAGCGGCGGCGGCCCGGTGCTCGGATGGGTCAACACGAAGATGTTCGACGAGACGGGGGACGCGGCGAAATCACAGGGGTGGACGGCGTTCGTCCTCGATACGAACGGCAACGGTAAGCGCGACGACTACGTCGAGCCCGACCAGCCGGTCGACCAGACCAAGGACAAGCGGATCGCCGGCGGCGTCTATGCCGTGATGCCGAGCCCGATGGACGGCTCGATCTGGGGTTCGGTCGGAGTCTTCGGCGGCACCGCGGCGGTCGTGCGGGTCATGCCCGGGCCGAATCCGTCGGCGACCGCGCTCGCCGAGATCTACAACGTGCCGAAGCCCTACTTCGGGATCCGCGGCGCCGATATCGACAAGCAAGGCGTCGTGTGGGCGTCAATGGGAAGCGGCCACATCGGCAGCTTCGACCGGCGCAAGTGCAAGGGGCCGCTCAACGGACCGAAGGCCACCGGCGACCACTGCCCCGAGGGTTGGGCTTTCTACCAGTATCCGGGCCCGGGCTTCCAGGGAATCGGCGAGAACAGCGCCGAGTCGAGCTACTACACGTGGGTCGACCAGCACAACACGTTCGGCCTCGGCGAGGATGTGCCGATGTCGACCGGCAACCTCAACGACGGCCTGATCGCATTGAAGGACGGCAAGATGATCGTCCTGCGCGTCCCGTACCCGCTGGGGTTCTACGCCAAGGGATTCGACGGACGCATCGACGACCCGGCGGCCGGCTGGAAGGGCCGAGGGTTGTGGACGACCAGCGGAGACCGGGCGCCGTGGCTCATGGAGGGCGGCAAGGGCAAGAAGCCCATCGTCGTCCACTTCCAGCTGCGCCCCGACCCGCTCGCGCACTGAACGCCAGGCGAAACGAAGAGGGAGGAATCGCGTGCGTGCGACTGCCGACAACCTGCGACGCTTGATCAGCACCATTCTGACGTCGGGCGGAAGCGCGACACCGGAAGCCGGCCTGGTCGCCGACCATCTGGTGCGCGCGAACCTGATGGGCCACGATAGTCACGGCGTCGGGATGATCCCGACGTACGTACGCCACTTGAAGGCTGGACTCGTCGTGCCGAACACGCGGGCGAAGCTCGTGAAGGACGACGGGGCGCTGCTGATGTTCGACGGCGGTCGGGGTTACGGTCGCCCGGTCGCGGGCGAGGCGGTGGTTGTCATCGTCGTCCGAGAACGGAATGTAACGGCATCCCGTGGTGTGGCTGTGAGTGCCATCGGAAGAAGGGAGGCAAGGCATGAAACCGGACTGGCTGACGCTTCGGATGTACCGGATTGATACCATCATGAAACGGTACGTGGATGAGATCGAGTTTGTGGCGGGTCTGATTGCCCTCTCGATGTTCCTGCTCATGCTCGGCGGCTGCGGCGCGGTCTCGCGCGTCGTGATCTTGCAGAATCCAGCGACCAAGCAGACGGTCGAGTGCAAGGAAGGATTGCGTCAAGGCTTACGAGCAGGCCGGCTACGGTGTCGTCGGGGACAGTGACAAGTGACTTGTGACAAACTCTGTGACATGTGCCGAGAGCCTGTCACAGGGTTGAGCTACAACCTCTCGCCAACGCAGCATTCCCGAAAAACGGACAACATGTTCACGGTGCTCGTCGACCCGTGCCGGCTCGCGGGCGTGGACTGGCTGCGTCGAGAGATCGACGGCTTCATCGACTACGTGAAAGCCTCGCCGCCGGCCGATCCGAAGCTGCCCGTCCTGGTCCCCGGGGAGCCGGAGCGCATTGCGCACAACGAGCGCGCTCGCACGGGCATCGAGGTCGACGCCCACGACCTGGGCCGAGATCCTCGCCGCCGCGGAGGCGGTCGGGGTGGCGCGCGCCGAGGCCGTGGCAATGGGCGCCTGATGGGGCCGCGGCGCCCGCGTCCGCTCTAGAACGGAAGCGCGATCTGGTGCGACTTGAAGAACGTGGCCACGGCCGCGGTCCAGAGCGGCGTGCCGGCGGACGAGGGATAGACGCCGTGCCCGCGGCGCTCGGGGAACGGCGGGAGCATGACGAAGTCGCCCCGCCCGCCGGCCGCGCGGAAGCTCTCGAACCAGAGCTTCGCCGCGGCCGGGCCGATATATTCGTCGTTCTCGGCATAGAACCACAGCACCGGCACCGCGATCTCCGGCGCGATCGACGCGAACAGCTTGGCCACGGGGTCCGGCGCGCAGGGTAGTCCCGGGTGCGTGTCCGGGCGGCCGCCGCGGCCAGGCGCGAACGCCAGCACCGCCACGAGTCCCTCCGGACGCTTCGACGCAGTGTAGATCGAGGCGAATCCGCCAGAGCTCTGGCCGACCAGCAGCCAGCGCTTCTGATCGAGATCGCGTTGCGTCTTCGCCCACTCGACGGTGGCGAGGAGATCCAGCGCCGCGCCTTCACCGGCGCGCCGGAAGTCCGGCTTGTTGCAGGAACCGTACGAGTCGCCGAACTTTTCTCCGCCGCTCGCGCCATAGCCACGCCTCACCGGTACGATTACCGCATAGCCGCGTCGCACCCACTCGCGTATGGGATTCAGAGACCGGTAGCGGCCGATCGTGCGATTGGCCTCCGGCGTGGGAGCGGTGCCATGGCTCATGACGATCCACGGAAATGGCCCCCAGGCGCGCGGACGATAGCTGGTGACCACGATCTTCGCGCCCGCCGCGGCGACGGACACGCTGTGGATCTCTTCGCGGAGCGACGCGTCGACCTGGTCGGCGCGCGCGGGCGAGACCACGCACGCGCTGATGACGAAGGCCACGAGCAGCGGACGGAGCGCGGCGGGCAGGACCGGGCGCCAGATCATGAGCCGAGCGCTGCCTTAACCCTCGGCGCGGTGACGGGCAGATGCCGGGCGGCAGCCGCGCCGACAGCGCAGGCCACGGCGTTCGCGACCGCGCCGCCGACTCCCGACGTTCCGGCTTCTCCGGCGCCTTTCACGCCGAGCGGATTCGACGGCGCCGCGGCTTCGTGGACGAGGACCTCGACGGAGGGCACGCGGGCCGCGGTCGGTATCGCGTAGTCCATGAAGGTGCCGGTCAGGAGCTGGCCGCTGGGGTCGTACACGAGCTCTTCCAGGGTCGCGTGGCCGAGACCTTGAATCACGGCACCCACCAGCTGACCCTCGACGATGGTCGGATTGATCGCGCGGCCCACGTCGCACAGGACGAAATGCGTCTCGGGACGGACCTCGCCCGTCGTGACGTCGACGCCCACCACGGAGAGATGGACACCGAACGAGCCGACGGCGCGGGTGGTCTCGTGACGCCACGCTGCCTCGAGCGGCCCGCCGGCGAGTGTCGCGATCTCGCGTAGCGAGCAGCGCCGATCGGGCACACCGCGCACGAACGCGGCACCGTCCTCGAGCTCGACGTCGGCCGGGCTGGCCTCGAAGCGCCGAGCCGCGAGCGCCACGATCTGCTCGCGCAAGCGCGTCGACGCCTGGTGCACGGCGGAGCCGGCCATCACCGCGGAGCGGCTCGCGGAGCTGCCGACGCCGTGCGGCATCCAGCGCGTGTCTCCCAGGTGCACGCCGATGTCGGCCGGCGGAACCTGCAGCACCTCGGCGCAGACCTGCGCGAGCGTGGTCGGGAGTCCTTGACCGAGCGACGTGGCCCCCGCCGCCAGCACGATGCGGCCCTCGGAAGTCAGCGTCACCTTCGCGTTCTCGTACGGGCCGGTGCCCGACGTCTCCACGACGGCTGCGATCCCGATCCCGTACCTCACGTCGCCGCCGGCGGCGTTTTGCTCGCGACACGCGGCCAACCGCGCCTCGTAACGGCCGGCCTTCAGGGCGTGCTCGAACATCGCGCCGAAGTCCTCGCCCGCGAAGTCGGCGTTCCGCCCGGTGACCGCCGCGGCCACCGTGCTGACCGTGTACGGCTGGTCGTCCGGCCTGGCGAGATTGCGGCGACGGATCTCGCCGGGATCGAGCCCCAGGCGCGCGGCGAGCAGATCGAGGGTCCGCTCGCGGACGAACGTGCCCTCGTAGAATCCCGGCGCGCGGACGGTGCCGGTCGGTGTCTTGCTGGTCATGACGCAGGAGACGCGACAGCGATAGCTCGGCCACTGGTAGGGTCCGGGCAGGTACGACGCGGTGAGCGCGGCCGCCCAGACGCCGTGGGTGCGCAGATAGCCGCCCATGATGTTGACCAGAGAGGCGTCGAGCGCGAGCAATCGCCCGCGATCGTCGGCGCCCGCCACGACCGACCATTGCTGCTCGCGCGAATGGTTGATGGCCAGAAAGTGCTCGGCTCGATCCTCCACCCACTTGACGGGGAGGCCGAGGCGCCGGGCCAGATGGGGGATCAGGAAGTCCTCGGGATAGAACTCTCCGCGCGCGCCGAAGCCACCGCCGACGTCCGACTCCGCGAAGTCGACGTGCGTCTCGTCGAGCTCCAGCATGGTCGCGAGCGTGCGGCGATTGAAGTAGGGGACCTTCGTCATGCCCCACACGGTCAGGCGCCCTGCGGCGGCATCCCACTCGGCCAGCAATCCACGAGGCTCCATCGGCGCGGCGGTCTGACGTCCGACGGAGAACCGCTCGCTGACGACACATGCCGCCTCCCGCAGCGCCGTGTCGACATCGCCGAGGGCCGTGGTCCACGAGTCGGCCACGTTGCCTTCTGGAAAGAGGAGCGGCCCGGTTTCGTCGGGACCGACGAGCGCCGGCAAGACGTCGTACTCGATCTCGACGAGCTCGCGTGCATCAACGGCGGCGGCGCGATCGGTCGCGACGACGACCGCGACGGGCTGACCAGCGTAGCGGACCCTGTCGCCGGCAAGGGGCGGCTGAAGGTACGCCGCGTGCGCCGGCTTGCCGCCCTGACGGATCGGAATCGACGGCACGCCGGCGAGATCGGCTCCCGTCAGGAAGGCCTGCACACCGGGTTGCGCGAGGGCGCGCCGCCCGTCGACCTTGCGAACGCGAGCGTGCGCGTGAGGACTGCGCACGATGACCGCGTGCGCCATTCCTGGTCGAACCAGATCGTCCACGTAGCGTCCGCCGCCGACGAGCAGGCGCGGGTCTTCCAGTCGCTTGATCGGAGCGCCGATGAACTTCACTGGAGAGGGAATGGTACCATCCGCTCGTGAAGTGGGAACGCACCGTCACGGTGATCGGCTGCCACGTCGGCGGCGAGGACAACCACGTGATCATTGGTGGAGTCCTGCCGCCGCCGGGTGCGACGATGTTCGAGAAGAAGCGCTACCTCGAGACGCAGGCCGACGAGCTTCGACGCTGGCTCCTGCTCGAGCCGCGAGGGAAGCCCTCGCTGTGCGTCAATCTGGTCACGCCGCCCACGCGGCCCGACTGCGACGTCGGCCTGATCATCATGGAGGCGACCGACTATCCGCCGATGTCCGGATCGAACACCATCTGCACCGTGACCGTTCTCCTGGAGACCGGCATGCTGCCGATGCGGGAGCCGGTGACCTCGATCACCCTGGACACGCCGGCGGGCCCGGTGCCGGTCGAGGCGCGCTGCCGCGACGGCAAGGTGGAGCGCGTCCAGTTCACGAACGTCCCCTGCTTCGTGACGCATCTGGGCGTGAAGCTCGACGTCGAGGGCTTGGGCCTTATTCCGGTCGACGTGGCGTATGGCGGGGCGTTCTTCGCGATCGTCGACGCGCCGTCACTCGGCTTCTCGGTCGAGCCGAAAGAGGCGCGCGATCTCGTCGCCGTCGGCAACCGGATCGTGGCCGCCGCCAAGCAGCTCTCCGTGCGCCATCCGGAGAACCCGGACATCCACGGCGTGACCTTCGCCGAATTCGCCATGCCCTTCGCGGGCCCGGGCACGGTGAGCCGCAACGCCGTGATCGTCGCTCCCGGACGCATCGACCGGAGCCCGTGCGGCACCGGCACCTCGGCGCGACTGGCGGTCCTCCACGCGCGCGGTGAGCTCGGACCGGGCCAGGGATTCATCCACGAGTCGATCATCGGCTCGCGGTTCGACGCCGCGATCGCCGCCGAGGTCACGGTGGCAGGACGGCCGGGCATCGTCCCCACCATCGCCGGCCAGGCGTGGATCACCGGCGTGTTCCAGCACGGCGTCGATCCGTCGGATCCGTTCCGGAACGGCTTCACCTTGCCCGACATGTGGTTCGCAGGAGGATCTCCATGAGCGAGCCGAGCACGCACCCGGCGCTGGACCTGTCCCACACGGCGATGAGCGAGGGAGACGCGCTGCGTTTTCTCGACGGCCACCGCATTCGTATGGGAAGCCGCACGATGGACCCCAAGGCCCAGATCGTGGGCGAGTTCGTCAAATCGATCCGCGTGCCCGGATTCTTTCCGCCGTTGCCCGAGCTACGCCAGCAGCTCCGCGTCATGGTGTCCCTGATGGACGAGCCGGCGCCTGCCTTGCCACGTGTCGAGGACATCCGAATCCCGGGACCCGCCGGCGAGATTCCTGCGCGAGTCTATTCCTCGAGTGCCGCGAAGACGCCGCAGCCGGCCGTCGCCTACTTCCACGGCGGTGGCTGGGTGCAGGGCGATCTCGAGACCCATCACGGACTCTGCGCGCGGCTGGCCAAGCACGCGGGCGTGCTCGTCGTCGCCGTCGACTATCGGCTGGCGCCCGAGCACAAGTTCCCGGCCGCGGTCGAGGACTGCCTGGCGGCGTACCGCTGGCTCCGGGCAAAAGGCCGAGACGTCGGCGCCGACACCGACCGCGTGGCCGTGGCCGGCGATTCGGCCGGGGGCAATCTCTCGGCCGTCGTCTCGCAGCTCGCCGCGTCCGGCGGCACGCCCGTGCCGACCTGTCAGGTGCTCATCTATCCCGCGGTCGATTTCTCGCTCGAGACGGACTCACACCGCGAGCTGGCGGACGGACACGTGATCCCACGCGACCGAATCCTCTGGTACACGGAGCAGTATTTGAAGAGCGAAGCGGACAAGACGGATCTGCGGGCCTCGCCGCTGCGCGCTCCCAGTCTCAAGGGCCAGCCGCCGGCCATGATCGTCACCGGCGGCTTCGACCCGCTTCGAGACGAGGGCCGCGCGTACGGCGATCGCCTGCGTCAGGCCGGGGTGGACGTCGTCTACCGTGAGTACCCCGGGCAGATCCACGCGTTCGTGTCGCTGACCAAGGCGATCCCGCAGGGCATGGCGTGCACGCTCGAGATCGCGGAGTTCCTGCGTCAGCGTCTGGGCTGAGTCGGCCGTGACTAGCGAGCTCGTCGCCGGCATCGAATTCACGACCTTCTCGCTGATCGGCCGGTGCGAGCGCACCGGAATGCTCGGGGTCGCGATCGCGACCAGCGAGATGGCGGTCGGCTCACGATGCATCCACGTGGCCCCGGGCGTCGGCGCCATCGTCACCCAGGCCAGCACCAATCCGCGTCTCGGTCATCTCGGGTTGAATCTCCTGCGCGCCGGGCATGCGGCGCCGCGCGTCCTGGAAGAGATCGCGGCGAGCGACCAGTTCGTCGAGCGTCGCCAGCTCGGCTGTCTGGACGTGAGCGGCCTCGCCGCCGGCCGCACGGGCTCGGGGAACAAGCCGTGGGCGGGCCATCGCGCCGACCGGAACGTGGTCGTGGCCGCCAACGCGGTCGTCGGCGCGGAGGTTGCCGACGCGATGTTCGACACGTTCAAGCG
>WNEZ01005313.1_pt1 | contig 11263 bp, 7 predicted proteins | sample 5400521 | NCBI WGS metagenome assembly WNEZ01 (sample SAMN13153339, study PRJNA577476) | soil metagenome | isolation source: 120 cm saprolite under Douglas fir tree site 2 hole 1 replicate 1 | place: USA:California | collected 2015-04-18
TGCTACTAACACCCGTGGGTTAACTCGATAGGCCCAGGCCAACCGCTGGATGTAACTGGTGAGACTCTCAATCTCGACGGTTCCCATCCCCAAGGGGGCCAGGCAGTACAATTCGCTGCGAGGTGGCATCTCGATCATTCCCCGATGCTGGTGGACTTTCCGTCCGGGTAGTGTATTGGTGGTCAATGGGTCAATATTCATCCTGCCACCTGCTCTCTGTGGGAATCTTGATCGAAACCCTCGCCGATGTCATCACGGCCTGGATTCCGATCACCTGGCTTTTGGCCACGAGGTCCAGGCGCTGGCTGATCCTGCATGTTCCCAGGCGTCGTAGGCACGACGGCGGCCTTTTCTCTCAATCCAAGCAACTCCAGAAGTCGTTCATCCGCTCCATCTGGTTCTGTCAGATCCTCTTCACCTGCGAGCGCGGCACTCAGCATCTCTTTGACGCGATCTTCTGACGGAGCCGTCGCTCTCAGATGCGTTTCGGTGATCGTTTGGGCATTTTCCGTCAGCGCCAGGGCGAGCGCGCGGATGAGGTGCAGTTTCAGCAGTCCGATACAGCCCAGGCTCCGGGCATACAACATTTCCCAGTGCTGCTCAATGAGCAGTGGCTCGATTTCGAGCGGGAGTTGCCGTTGGAGTGCCCACAAGACACTGCGAAATTCTTCGCGATCTTCCTTTTTGGTCGCATCGTAGCGACGAAAATGGACATCCACACTCCTGCCTGCCAATTGAGGCGTGACGGTGCGGAAGCGTCGCATTTCGTAGGTACCCACAAGCACATGACACACCCCGGTGCGATTTTCCAAATATTTGAGATGATCGAGTTGGTCCTGGAGCGTCCGACCGCTCGCGGCTTTGGCGAGATGATGGGCTTCATCGACGATCACCGCGTAGGGGCGATGCTGGATGAGGGCTTCTTCCATTGCCTCGCGCATGTCACGCACACGGATAGCTGACGGCTTCCGATTCAGAAAAGGATTGCTGACCTGCCGAAGGATCGCCGCGTAGTAATCGACCCAATCAAAGCGGCCTGATCCTGGGCCGGTGGCACTGATACTCACAAAGGGGCGATGGGCAGGCTCACGGAGCAGACGCTCGCCTGCTCGCGCGATCAACTCCTGCTCCAGGAGTCGAATGAGCGTCGTTTTGCCAACTCTCATTGGTCCAATGACCAGCACCATGGTCCCCAGCCGGTTCAAACCGGGCCCTTCTCCGGGCGAACAAATGGTTTGGAGGATGGCATCGCGTGCTTGCAACAGATACGTATGTTCAATGGTACATTCCTTTTCAAACCAGGCTACCCGCGAGGCTTTCGGCTGCGTGAGAAGCATCGGATCAAACCGCTCTGGTCCCTCGTCAAGCTGTTTGTCTTCTTCCATCAGCGCAGTCGCCTCAATACCCGCAGGGTATCGCCGTCGGAAGTTGCGTGCCGGGCGGTGAGTTTCAATGGTTCACGCCCCTCGTCTGGAGTCGGTTCTTCGGGAGCGGTGGAATGGAGTGCAAGTGGCGTTCCACGTTCGCCCTTCAGAACGGACAGAGCAGCTTTCGTTTCCCGATCATGGCGTTGCTGACGTAAGATCACTTCTTTTGCTGCATTCTTCCGCCGGAAGTCGGCAAGCTGTTTCTGCGTAATCTCTACCTGTTCTTTTCCATACAACAGGCGATCCTGTTGGCGCAATTCCGCAGCTAAAAGCTGAAGCTCACGTTCTGAGCAACCCGCGAGTTCGTCAGCGGGACAAATGCATTTTCTCCACTGTTTGTTGATCCATGCGAAACCGACGGTCACATCAAAAGGATCATAGCGCACTGCTACGCTGGTACGCTCAACAGCTCGGTCACGCATCTCGTCGCACCAGTAATCCAGGTAGTTCATGCGCACGCCCTTGCCTGGCTGCACCAATGCTTTCCCTTTCTGGGTCGTCGGGAAAGTTGCTTTTTTGAAGCGGTCATCATATGGGATACGTTTGTGATCTCGCTCTCCATCTCGCTCCATACTCTGGGTGTAGGCGTCACGTGGGGTCATTTTCAATGCCGGATGAACAATGGTATCATATTCCTCATCCGCCCATTGCTGCACTTGTTCTGCGAGATCCGGTAAGGTCCAGACGGCGTGACGTTCAGGATCAGTCGCTTTGGTCATGCTACGGGGATGCCGACTCGCCTGGGTGTTGCCGAGCAGGTGGTAGATGAAGGAGGTGTCCATTGTCCCGAAAAGCCTTTCCAAAGGAGACCCGAATCGTGGCTCCGAAGAAGGGCGTTGGTGCTTGCGCACTCGATACAGCGCGAGAAGTTGTTCAAAGTACACACTCCTGAACTCTGGCCCACCATCAACCGTAATAGCCGTGGGGAGTCTCCCATACCGCTTGACACACAGCCTCATGACCATCATGGCAGAGCGGTAAGAAGGAGGATCAAAGGTCAAGTAAAACGCAGCAATGCGCCGGGGATACGAGAGGATCATGAGCGTGAGCCAGCATTTGCCCAGGAGTTGGTTCGTTTTGGAATCGCAGAGCTGGAGATCGACTTCCAGATGGTCGATGTGCGCCATCGACCAGGCGTAGCTTCCATGGCGATGGACGGTTTTTTCTGTGGGGTGGTGGTATTCCTTGAAAGGGTAAGCGGCACGGGCACCTTCACGTGCTAATATTTGCTCATACACGGTTTTGTGGCGCTTTGCTCGTGCGTAAAAGGTTCTTTGGGAGACGGTTGGCAGATGTTTCTCCTTGGACTGCGTGACGTACTCGCCGTAGGCTCCGCGTTTGGGTTTGCGAGTGAGCGTGTCGTAATGCGTCGTGAGCACCTCTTCAATGAGGTTGTTGACCTCCGTTTTCACCTTTGGGACACCTCCCCGGTTGGTAAAGTGGGGCAGCAGACCAATGTACCCACTCCCATACGTGATTTCTGCTTCCCGGTACAATTGTCTCCAAAGGCGTTTTGTTCGCGCCGGAATGGTCGCAGCCCGAACGGCTATCTCTTCTTGCTCATCATCATGATACTGCTCAGGGGAAATGACGCGATTGCGGAGGGTTGCGGTCGCCAGGTCCACCTCCCGTGCGAGATCCAGTAACGCTTCTCCCTCAGCCGTAATGCTGGAGCGAGTCTCCACTTGGGCCCCGACAATTTTGCCTTCCTTGACCAGGCGCTCGAAAGCCGAGCGCGAAAGGGGTATGGGCTTTCCCTCTTCGCATACCAGTGTTAACTCCGTTTGCCCTACGGCGATGCGCCATGGCTTACCGTCCCACAAGATTTGACTGCCTTGCTCGATCACAACAGGATGAGCTGCAATACCGAGATCATCTGCTCTCTCGTTGGAAGAGTGATGGGCAAGTGCTGCTTTCCGATTGAGGAAAAGGGGAGCGTGCTCTGGTTCTGTCAGCCGGTAGGTTTTCAGGTCAATGTAAAGGGCATGGCTGGCAATGGCAATATTGATGTGTTCAGAACGAATGGGAAAAGCGGCCTTACGAAGGTCAGCAAGCGTAATGCCTGGGTGGGCATCCACAATCTGGGAGAGGGTAGAGAACTCTGTCTCAGAAATCGCTAACTGCTCCAGGTCCTGGTAGTAGTCGTCAAGGTAGAGCCAGTTGTCCTGGGCTGCCCAGTTAATCTGGTCTGAGGCTCTCACGCGGTAGGTCAGCCCATACCTGGCGGCAAACGCCTCTCCTGGAGGACACCGCCATTGTCCCTGCTCATCGAGTATGTATCGTTTCGAGTGCTGCTGGGCGAACTGGATCAGTTTTTCCAGGGGCTTGCACTCCTCCCAACCCGCCGATCCGTAGCGAAAGACGAAGTAATCAGCGGTGTGAAGCGGCTGTTGGAGATGTCCTCGCCGATCGTGGTAGATCAGTTCAATGGGCGGGGGTTGATCCCAAAACTCTACCACTTCATCGTCGTGTTCAGCTTCGAGAAGAAAAGCGAACTCTACCTTGGCACTTTCCCCCTTCATGATGCATTGCATCTTCTTGGACGGATACCAGACTGGCATATTGCCTGCACGACTATCCGGCAGACGGCTTGGGGGCGAGGAACGAACGGCTATCAACTGGTCCTGCGCATCTTTTTGCAGATTGAGACGCCGAAAGTAGGTCTGAAGGGCAATACCATCAAGGGGTCTGGTCATGAATTGCTCCTGTCTCATTGATACGTCCCGATGGGGATACAGGCAGGGTAACATATTTCTCGAAATGATGGCAATGTATTGCTTCTTCATTAGGAATTACGGCAAGTATTTCTTCAGGTTGGGTGACCGAGAGAGCTACTTTTCTCGCAATATGGGGCAAAAAACGGCAAGTATCTCTTCCGAATGCGGCAACTTTCTCCTTCTATTTGCCGGATGGGTGGCTCCCAGCCTTCGCTCGCAGCAAGCTCTACATCCAGTTCGTATTCATCGCGGAGTTCATTGATAAATCGAAGCAATGCCGTCTGTGACTCTCCATCGAAGAAGTAGAGGCGATGTTCAGCACAAACAGCGACAAACTCACGATAGAGCGCATTATCCATGCGCACGAGAGGTTGTCCCGTCTTTTGGCGGCGCCTGGCTACAGCGAGCAGGAGAGCCTGCCGAAAAGTATCCAATTCTACCTCTCTTGGTAAATCGCGTGCGAGGCGGGCAGCGCGCTGCCTTCCATCAGAAAAGAGGAGGACTTTCCGGCCCATATTCGGCGCTGAGTCCAGATCTATCTGCTCTGTCGCGCTGGGTGGCTGTAATTCAAATTGGCGGCGGATGAGGTTTACAAACGGTTGCTCACCTTTCGTCGATAAACTTGTGATGGATGTCTCATGGAGTCGCTTGCGGCAGACGGGACAGGATTTCCAGTGCAGGCTATACTCGTCGTTAGCATCCTCCTCCGATTTGTCTTTACGCCGCACAGAGGGTGATACCTGCGTAGGGCGATAGACACGCAGCAGATCCACATCCTGATCCAGCAATGTCTGCCTGTTTTCACGTGGCTGTGCCGCGATGACTCGTCCTGTGATCGTGTGCAAGTAAACCGCCTCCAGATTCGAGGCCTTCGGGTGTGGTTGTCCAACCAAGAGAAGTGTTTCCCTTTTGTCACCCCCGCCGAAATGTGCAATATCACCCGGTTCGTGCCAGTAGAAGTCCGCAGGCTCGTTGGGAGCAAAAGCGCGGAGAAAGATGGCGCCACAATTGCGGTGCCCGTAGAGTTCATAGACGCGCGCGCCGCAGGTACAATGGAGGCGGGGGCTGAGCCACAGGGCGCCTAGCTCCCCAGGAGTATCATCGTTGATGCGCCTGGCGCTGCACTGTGGATTGACGCACGCGTAGATCGGGGGCAGACCGCGAAAGAACAGGTGTGCGCGCACGGGCAGGAGTGGGCGCTCATCTGTGGTGGTGGCAGCTGCAGCGAGGGCGAGTAGCGCGCTCGTTGCTAACCCTCTCTCTTGTTCATCTAAAGTTGGGAACAGGTGGTGCGCAATATTCTGAAAAGCCTGCGCGTGACCGGTAGTGAGCTTCCACAGTTGGCGAAAAGCCTGCAATCGGAGAAGCTGCTGCCCAAGGTAGTGAGGTAAGCCTTCGTATGGAGGCGGAGATGGCCAACCCAGATCCTCTGCAAGTGTTGCGACAGCTTCGCGCCCGGCTGTTGGATTGGTTGTACGATGGGTGAACGCCTGTAGATCAAATTTGGCAAGAGCGGTGGCTTCCTGCTCAGGAGTGTATGAAGTAGCTGAAGAGGGAGGAGCCTCAACACGCTGGCCCTGGATAATAGCAAAACCAGAATCTCGCTGCGTGCGCGTGCTGACAAGTGTGTCGGCGAAATCAAGAATACCACGCTGCCCTTCATCCCCTGTATCGAGGCTCGCGCTGGTCAGGATATAACGCACACGGTCGCGGTCAATGCCCAATCGGGCCTGTAGCCGACGTAACAACAGAGCAATTTCAGCACCTGTAACGCCGCTGTACAGATGCGCCTCGTCAAGCACGATCAGCAGCGTATTCGCTGCGTCCTGCCTCAGCCATTCAGCCGTTTGCTGGAAAATCGTTCGCTCAATGGGGCGCATCAACATATATTCCAGCATCGAGTAGTTGGTAATCAGAATATCAGGGCAACACAGGTGCATTTGATGTCGGGTGTAGAGTTCGTAGTCGTTATCGCCAACATGTATCTTGCCAGCGAGTATAGCCATTCGTAAAGTTTCCAGGTCGAGTTCGGGCCAGCGTCCCCGGGCTTTAAGTTCTTGTGTCTGCTCAGGCTGCTCCTGTGCCAATGTCAGATAGTAATCGAGCAGTGGAAGCAATTGCTTGCTATTCTTTTCGCCACTCATCATCCCAGGATAGGGAGTACGGGAAGTGTACATTCCGAAGCGCACCGGGCGTCTTGTCCCGTAGCGTTGTCGAAGCCACGATGCCAGGCGGGGATCGCCAAAAAGAGCGCGCAGGCGTTTCAACTGGTCATTCACAAGCGCATTCATTGGATAGAGGATGAGTGCGCGCATGGCCGACATCCCGAACGCACGTGGGCGCAGTCTGGCCTCTTCAAGAGAACGCATTAGAATTGGAAGCAAAAATGTTTCTGTTTTACCAGACCCGGTGCCCGTCACCACGACAAGGTCATCATCACGACCAAGAAATGCCTCTAATGCCTCGGCCTGGTGCTTGTAAAGGCGAGACGGAATGACAGGTTGCTCCCATGAAGCCAAGTCTTCTAACGCGGCGGTTATGGGAGAAGGAAGAGCAAGGCTGCTGTAGAGTGGCCCCGAGGCATATCCAGGTGTGCTTTCGATAAACGGCTCTTGTGAGATAACCTTTGTCGTTTCCAGCAGTGCGTGCCGCTCAGCGACAACGCTGGCATGGCGAATAGGATATTGTGCCTCGATGTAACGCTCCAGTTGTACATGTAATTCACGCGCGAGTCCGGGTACATCAAGCGCGTGAGCCGTTTCTTTGCTGTTGAGCTTTCCTTGACCATCATTCATCTATACTCATACCTTCCTTAATGAAATGAATCACTTCTATCTGAATGCCTAAATCCTGGAGCATCGTTAAAACAGGCGAAAAATCCATTGCAATAATCCATCGCCTGGGATAATAGTTGCCATCTGTATTCTCTTGCAATGTACCAACCGACGAGAGAAATTTTCGCTCTCGCCCGGGAAGCTCGCTTCTCAAGATAAGTTCACGTTGCACTGCATTCCATTTCACGCTCGTCGGTTTCCCCGCTCTCTTATCCAGGGCGTAGCAAAGCCGACGAATATCGATTTGCCACAAGCCAGCGCTCTGTTGTGTCAACCTGCGATTGCTGAGAAGCCCGATACTGTATTGATATGCGCCCCAGGGGGTGCTAGTTCTGAGCAGGTAACGTCCTTCTGTAACCTGGTTGAGTGATCGCCAGCGCAAAAGTTGCGGCTTATCATCGCTGGCTACGTAGGCTTCTAGCGATGTCTTTGAAACATTCTGGTGAGCAACGGTGAGCAGCTCGTGCCCATCGAAATATCTGATGAGATCATCTACTGTTTGAGATGAACCCAGCCACCTCTGAAGCGATTGGAACTGCCATTGAATGATTGACCCAGAGCCTTGTTGTAGTGATGAAATCGCGTTGCCCTCCACGTGACGAAAACTGCCATGTAAACGGAGAGTGCGAAGTAGTATATGCGGGAGAAGATGGGTCGGCATCCCACCCACTAACAGGTGATGCGTTGGCGTAACAGGAACAAAGCGGGATGTGTCAGAACTGAGACCACAGGAAGCAACAAAACGTGTTGGACACTTCTCGCTCGCCATCCTTCTGTGTTAGGCCACCAGCACCATGGCCGAAAGCGCTTCCAGTCGTTGACGGAACACCTCGCGTTGGTGGGCAAGGGAAACCTGTTGCTTCAGGGTGGTCCGGACCCGGAAGAACTGGCGCACTTCATCGAAGGCTCTGCAGAAACGTGAGGCTGAGGCGACGCTTCCAAACCCACGCATCGGGTAGTAGCGTTGTTTGATGCCACGGTGGTCTTGCTCCAGTCGATTGTTGAGATAGTGATTGCAGCGATGGATGACCTCATTGCCCAGGGTCTCGCGGATGGCACGGGGGTAGGAATCATGCCCATCGGTCGTGACTCGCCCTGGGGCATGACCAACCACGTCGACGGCTTGCTTGAAAAAGCGATTGGCCGCCTCCATATCTCGCTTCTCGCTCAACATCGAGTCCACCAGGTTGCCATCCCGATCGATGGCCCGATAGAGATAGCACCATTTCCCTTTGACGCTGATGTATGTTTCATCGACGTGCCAGGATTTTCCTGCCTGTCCGCGTCGCTTGATCCGTAGCTGATTGGCAAGGAGGGGTGCAAAACGAGCTTCCCAGTCTCGAACTGCCTCATGGGTGAACACAAAACCGCGCTGCAAGAACATCTCGGCCAGATCACGCAGACTCAACTTATACCGCAGCCGCCAGAAGACGACCTGCAACACAATATCGGTGGGATATTCCAGATAGTTGAAGGCCGTACCGGTGCGTTCATTGAAGCTGCGTCGGCACTCTGAGCAACAGAACGTCCGATAGCCCAGCGCGGTTTTCTTGGTTCGTGCTTTGGTGGCGGTTGAAGCACAGTATGGGCAGTTCATGATTCCCTCTTCTTGAAGATGTTCTCAATGACCCTCAGTATATCATAAGAAGTCACTCCACACGGGATCTTGTTCCCAGTTCTGACGCTTCCGTGTTTTTCAGAGGGTCTGAAGAAGGCTATTGCTCAGTTTATAAAGTGCAACTGTAGTGGAAGGAAAACGTATTTCCCCTGAAATTCTGATATAAGGGCGTCTGCCAAAGTGTGGTGCAGATGACGAATTCGTTATACAGAATTTCAGATAGTGAAAATGTGCAATAGATTTGTGCTCTATCCTATGGTACCCTTAGACTAGGTATATCGTATTTTGACAAGGATAGTTCCCATATGAGGGTCGCCATTACAGTCTTGCTACGCAGCGGGTCTCTGCAATGACTCGTTATCTATATACCAGAACGAAAGGAGACGCCCGCAATGCAAACGATGGGCAGAGAAATCAAGGATGAAGTCTTTGTAGATGAGTACACCGGTGGGCTCGTTGGCCCGAGTCTCGGCTTCGCAGCGACGATCAAGGATGGAGGATATATCGGTTGTGTCGTTCCTCCTGGCTGCTGGGGACCAATGATCACCCCGGAGTTCCGTGGCGGCCACGAGGTAACACGCCCTGTAGGCGTGGAGGGAGCCAGGGTTGGTGATGCGCTGGCTATTACGATCGAGTCTATGCGCGTGCTTTCACTGGCGACGGCTTCTGGTACGATGGTGACGAACAAAGCTGCGTTTGGCGACGATCCTTTTGTTGATCGGAAATGTTCAGGATGCGGCACCCTGTGGCCCGCTACCCGCGTTGAAGGAACCGGAGAGGATAGCATTCGCTGCGTCAAGTGCGGAACGCCCGTCAAGCCATTTGGATTTGAGGAGGGGTATACCATCGTGTTCGATCACGACAGCATGGTCGGATTGACGGTAGGTGAAAACACCGCGCACGACTTTGCGCTGCGTGCCCGCGAGGTCGCGGCTCTGCCAGCAAATGCTCGCCAGCATCCTATTCTCCTCTTTGAGCCACACACCATTCCCGGCACACTTGCGCGACTCCGACCATTTATCGGCAACATTGGCACAACACCGAGCGTCGATCTCCCCGATTCGCATAACGCTGGCGATTTCGGCAACTTCCTGGTTGGGGCGCACCACCCCTATGGCATGTCGCTGGAGACCCTCAACCGTGCGAAGACCGATGCACATCTTGACACGAACGAAGTGCGCGCCGGAGCAGTCCTGATCTGCCCGATCAAGATTGATGGCGGCGGTGTCTACATCGGCGACTGCCATGCAAATCAGGGCGATGGCGAGCTTGGGCTGCATACCACCGACATCACGGCTGAGGCACGCGTGCGCGTCAATGTCATCAAGAATCTCCAGCTTGATGGCCCCATCCTGCTGCCTGTCGCCGAAGATTTGCCGTTCATCACCCGTCCTTTCTCGAAGGAAGAACTGGCGGCGGGGGAGCAACTGGCGCAGCGTTACAACGTCAAGTTGCAGCGCAACGTCGGGCCTGTCCAGTTCATCGGCACCGGACCTACGCTAAACGAAGCAACTGATAATGCCATCGAGCGTGCAGCCGCTGTCCTACAAATGACGCAGGCAGAAGTACGCAATCGCTGCACCATCACCGGCTCGGTCGAAATCGGTCGCCTGCCGGGAGTCGTGCAGTTGAACATGCTGGCGCCTTTGTCGCGGCTCGATACCATCGGCATCGGGTCATACGTGCGTCAGCAATATGGCCTGTAATCCGAAGTGGTGAGAACTGACCGTTCTCCCTCTCGCTACGCTCGTCTCCTTCTCTCCAGACTGTGAGGAGGGAGAGAGGCGAGCATCAGCGAGGCGGAGGTAGGAAATTTCAATGTTGCCAGAGCAGCAGGTGTAATTAGGCAGAGCGAGATCATGCAGTTACGTGTCGCACTCTATGGCGGGGCCCGTGTAGTCGTCGACAAGTCGGTCGTTGACCTGTCGTTCGACGCGCCTTCCGTCACTCTGGCACAGCTGGTGGAGGAGTTGATCGCTGCCTACCCCCGCGTGCGACCGTATCTGCTGGATGCATCGGGGACGTTACACACGTCTATTCGGGTGCTACTCAACAATGAGCGGCCCGATCCTGACGTCACGCTTGCTACACTGCTGCACGCCGAAGACCGAATCACCTTTCTTGTAGCTGTGGCAGGTGGTGCGACATAGGTGCTTCTCTGCCCAGCATCTATAGGGGCACGGTCGCTCTGCATCTTACCGAAAGCGCCAGTGGTTGTCTAACACAAAAACTTGCACATCAGATTATTCAGGTCAGAGTACCTGGTCTGAGTACATCTGATCTGTAGAAAGGAGAAGTACCGACCGACACACACCTTCATTCGTTTTTTATCCCAGAGGATGCGTGATGATATCTCTCCCCTTCTCAAGGTGAACCTGAAACCCTCCACAACATCTTGTGGATGACGCATCCTCTCTACTCAGCAGGCACCAGTGTCTGCGACAAGCAACTGTCTATGTATTACTAATCTCGTGACGAAAGGTGGAGAAACTACAATGGCACAAGCGGCAGCAGAATCTGAACAAGCGGCAGCAGCACCAGTCGGAGTCAACGCAACTCCTCTTGGTTTGTTCGCTTTCGGCTTGACCTTACTCGTTCTCAGTTTCATTAACGCGGGTCTCATTATCCCCGCAGTAGGTGCAGGGCTCAACATCATTGTTGGCCTGG
>WNEZ01006070.1_pt1 | contig 11262 bp, 10 predicted proteins | sample 5400521 | NCBI WGS metagenome assembly WNEZ01 (sample SAMN13153339, study PRJNA577476) | soil metagenome | isolation source: 120 cm saprolite under Douglas fir tree site 2 hole 1 replicate 1 | place: USA:California | collected 2015-04-18
AGGCGCGCAAGATGCACTATGGCGAGATCGAGCACCGCTCGATCTACGGCGAAGCCTCGCCGCAGGAAGCCAAGGAGCTGCACGAAGAAGGCATCGAATTCCATCCGCTGCCGGTGCTGCCGGAAGAGCGGAATTAGCGTCGCACTTCGAACCTCGCAGCCACCCTCAACCCACCCTCATCCTGAGAGCTTGTGAATCTATTCGTGCTTCGCTGTTTTCGGAGGCCCTAAGTCCTTGATTTGACTCAGGTCGAAAACTGCCAAAATCAATAGATTCACAGCCTCTGAGGAGCCCGCGCAGCGGGCGTCTCGAAGGATGGCCGCTTGCGCCATGGGTGCTGCGCCGCATCGGCCACCCTCGTCCTTCGAGACGCCTGTCATCGCTGCGCGACGACAGGCTCCTCAGGATGAGGGTGGATGAAGAGTAGCGGCCGCGACGAATCGTCGACGCGCAGATGGCTCAGCTTGGCTGTATCCGGCGTTTCGACGCCGTTTGCGGATTCCTCTGACCTGCGTTGTCCAGATCAGTCACGCGCCCGTCGGTGATCTCTCGCTCGAATTTGAGCTCTGCGCCCACGAGCGGCGAACGCCGCAGCGCGCAAAGAATTCCGATGCTTGCGCGGCCATTCGAGGACTTTCTCGTCCTTTTCGGCGTGCGTTTGGTCGTCTTGGCCTTCGCTCTCCGCTAATTCCGCTCTTCCGGCAGCACCGGCAGCGGATGGAATTCGATGCCTTCTTCGTGCAGCTCCTTGGCTTCCTGCGGCGAGGCTTCGCCGTAGATCGAGCGGTGCTCGATCTCGCCATAGTGCATCTTGCGCGCCTCGACATTGTCGGCGTTCTTGGTGAGATGGTCGCGCAGCTCCTTGAGCTTGGCGCGGAACTCGCGCTCCTGCGGCGACACCATGGCGACCGGCGCCGGCGCCTCCGCTGCCGGCGGCTGGGCGGCCGGCGTGGCAGGCTGCGGCACATCGATCGGCTTCTGCGAATGGCCGAGCCGTGGCGCCATGATCGCCTTCTCGACCTTCATCGAGCCGCACAGCGGGCAGGCGACGAGGCCGCGCTTGACCTGCTTGTCGTAGGCGGCCGAGCTCTGGAACCAGCTTTCGAAATCGTGCTGGCGCTCGCACACGAGGGCGTAGCGGATCATGCCTTGCCCCCGACCGTGTGCAGATGCGCGGGCTCGGCGACCGGCGCGATCACCTCGAAGCGCCGGCCGTGCTGGAGCGAGGGAATGCGCGCACGCGCGGCGGCGATTTCGGCGGGATCGATCTCGGCGATCACGACGCCCGGATCGGTGCCGCCCTCCGCGACCACGCGGCCCCACGGGTCCACCACGAGCGAATGGCCGAACGTCTCGCGTCCGTTCTCGTGCCGGCCGCCCTGGGCGGCGGCAAAGACGTAGCAGGTGTTCTCGATCGCGCGCGCGCGCATGAGCGTGTGCCAGTGCGCTTCGCCGGTCTGCCGGGTGAAGGCGGACGGGATCGCGAGGAAGGAGGCGCCCGCTTCGGCAAGCGCGCGGTAGAGCGCGGGGAAGCGCAGGTCATAGCACACCGTGAGACCGAGCCGGCCCCACGGCAGGTCGGCGGCGATCGCAAGCTCGCCGGCGCGGAAATTGCGCGATTCGCGATAGGTCTCGCCGTTCGCGAGATCGACGTCGAACATGTGGATCTTGTCGTAGCGCGCGGCGATCTCGCCCTTCGGATCGATGAGGAACGAGCGGTTGGCCGCCTTTTCGGGCGACACCTTGATGGCGAACGATCCGACATGGACCCAGAGGGCGTGCTTGCGCGCGAGATCGCGCATGACCGCGAGCCCCGCGTCGGCTTCCTCCGGCACGATGGCGCCAAAGAGGCTTTCGCGCCGGATCTCCATGATGTTGGTCATTTCGGGCGTCTGCACGTAATCGGCGCCGGCGGCTTTGGCTTCGCCGATCAGCTTTCCGGCGGCCTCGATATTGGCCTGCGGACTGCGGCCCGAGCGCATCTGCACGAGGCCGACCCGAAAGGTCGAAGGCTTGCCGGTCGCCTGTGTCATCATGCCCTTTCAGGCCGTAAGCAGCGGATCGAGACCGCCCGCTTCGTCCAGCGCGTAAAGCTCGTCGCAGCCGCCCACATGGGTGTCCCCGATGAAGATCTGCGGCACGGTCACGCGTCCGCCCGCCCGCTCGACCATCTCGGTCCGCCGCTCCCGATCGCCCGCGACATTGATCTCGACGTACTCCACGCCCTTGCGGCGAAGGAGATCCTTCGCTGCGACGCAATAGGCACAATAAGGGGTCGTGTAAACCTCGATCGCGGCCATGGACGCTAGTCTATCTTCCGGCGGTAGCGGCTAAGTAAATGGCGCCAAACGCTTTATTTATATGGGGTTGCGGATGCCATCGACAACCCGGGCAAACGTGAGCACGTCGACCTGAGCGGCGCCGGCGCGCAACAGGGCGCGGGCGCAGGCATCGAGGGTCGCGCCGGAGGTCAGCACGTCGTCGATCAGCACCAGCCGCTTTCCGTCGACCTGGGCGCGGCGGTCGTCGGGCACCTGGAAGGCGCCCTGCACGTTGGTGGCGCGCTCGGCCTTCGCCAGGCCGACCTGTTGGGCGGTCGCGCGCACCCGCCGCAAGGCCTCGTCGAGCACCGGCACGCCGTTCGCTGCGGAAATTGTGGCCGCAAGCGCCGCCGCCTGGTTGAAGCGCCGCGTCCACAGCCGCCGCCAATGCAGCGGCACCGGCACCAGCGCGTCGGCGCCCTCGGTCAGTTCGCGGCCGGCCCGCGCCATCCAGCGCCCCATGGCGGGCGCGAGATCGAGCCGGTCGCCGTATTTGAGCGAATGCACCAGGGCGCGCGCGATCTCGTCATAGCGCACGGCGGCACGCGCCCGGTGGAAGGCGGGCGGGTTCGCCACCGCCTCGGTCGACAGCACGCCCGGACCGGGATCGTAGCCGAACGGAATGCCGAGCCGCTCGCAGTAGGGCCGCGCGATGAAGGACAGCTTGGACCAGCAGGAAGCGCACAGGCCGCCGTCATCGCCCAGCACGCCGCGGCAGGCGGGACAGAGCGGTGGCAATCCGAAGTCGAGCGTGAAGCGCAACGTCGAGCGCCAGCCGGAGCGCACCGCGTTTGCGGCGCGCGCGAGGCGCGATCGCGGCGCCGGCGCCACGGTTTCCACTGGCTGCATGCGGCGATGCTAGCGCATCTGTCGCCGAAGTCGCTACGGCCTGGCCGCGCCCATGCGCCAGCCCCTCGTCTATGGCTTTGACCGCGGGACCGGCCGGCGCGATAAGGCGCACATGTCCGCTCCGCGCGTCTTCGACCGCCTCCTGCTGCGGCAGCGCCGCCGCCGCGCGCGGGCGCTCGGCGCCGCCACGTTCCTGATCGACCGCGTCGCCGAGGACATGGGCGACCGTCTCGCCGCCGTGCTGCGCCGGTTCGACCTCGCGGTCGATCTCGGCTCGCCGACCGAGGCGGTGCGCCGCACGCTGGCCTCCCGCGCGGGCGCGATCGTTGCGGTCGATGCCGTTCCGCAGCACCTCGCGGGACATGCGGGCCTGAAAGTCGCGGCCGACGAGGAGGCGTTGCCCTTCGCGGACGCCTCGCTCGACCTCGTGGTCTCGGCGCTCGCGCTGCAGGCGGTGAACGACCTGCCCGGCGCTCTGGTGCAGATCTGCCGCGCGCTCAAGCCGGACGGGCTCTTTCTCGCCGCGCTGCTCGGCGGCGAGACGCTCACCGAGCTGCGCCAGAGCTTTGCCGAGGCCGAGAGCGAGATGGAGAGCGGCGTGTCGCCGCGCGTCGCGCCCTTCGCCGATACGCGCGAGGCGGGTGCGCTGCTGCAGCGCGCGGGCTTCGCCTTGCCGGTTGCCGACGTCGAGCGCATCACGGTGCGCTACGCTTCGCCGCTCGCGCTGATGCAGGACTTGCGGCGCATGGGCGCGACCAATGCGCTCGCCGAGCGCCGGCGCTCGCCGTTGCGGCGCGCCACGCTCCTGCGCATGACGGAAATCTACGCCGCGCGCTTTTCCGATCCCGACGGCCGCATCCGCGCGAGCTTCGACGTGGTGTGGCTGTCCGGCTGGGCGCCGCATCCGGGCCAGCAGCAGCCGCTCAAGCCGGGTTCGGCGAAAGCGCGGCTCGCCGACGCGCTCCACACCAGGGAAATTTCGGCCGGCGAGAAGCCCGAGCGTTAGCGGCTACATCCCCCGGAAGTAGACCTGGTTGGGCCGCTGGTTGAGCTCGATATAGGTGCCCCAGGGATCGTAGATGAAGGTGAGCGAGACGCCGTTCGTCGGATTCTTGCTGATCGGCACGGCCGCCTTGGTGCCGGCCGCCTCCAGCTTCTGCAGGAACGCCTCAAGGTCGAGCACGTCGAAGCCGATGTGATCGAGCGTGCGCCCCTTGGTGGTTACAGTCGGCGTATCGGTCTTGGTGAACGTCAGGTTCGCGCCTGGAACGTCGGCCGCCTGGTTGGCGCCGCGCATCCCCGGCTTGGCGCCGAACAGTTTTGCGTACCACGCCTGCATGTCCGGGATAGCGGTCTGCGGGACGTAGAAATGCACATGGTGATGGCGGATCGGGATCGTCTGGGAGTTGTCTTCCAGGATTTCGATGCGCACGCCGTCCGCCGTCGTGATCCAGGCTTGATCGTTGCGGCCGTTGGAACCGGGCTCCATCGCCAGGCCCGCGGCCTTCCATTTGGCGACGGCCTCCTGGACGTTCGGTACGAGGAATCCGAAGTGGTTGACGACCGTTCCGACCGTGCCGCCGGTCGCGGGCGGCGCTCCCGCGCGCTGGTTCATGTAGACGTTGACGCCGGGGAATCGCACGATGTTGAACTCGCCGCCCACGTCGGCGCCGCCGAGGCCCAAGAAAATCCTTTTGTTGGCCGCGATGTCGCGCGAGTTGAGATGCAAGTGCCCCATGGTCACGCCCGCGTCGTTGGGCGTGAACGGCTGCGCCCATGCGGTGCCTGCCGTAAGGCTCGACGCGAGCCAAAGCGCTGCAATCAGCTTTTTCATGACGGACCCCTGCAATAGCCACGTTGCCCGGACGTTCGGGATCGAGGCGAACGCTACCAGTCGCGGGGGGTGTGGGGAACCGGCTTGCGGCGCGACAGCCTTCGACTGGGGCCGGCGCGGGAGTCGAGTTACGTGTGTCGCCTTACATATTGGCGAGCGCGTTGGAGATCGCGTCGTAGAGCGTGGTCTTGATGCCCTGGCCGGTCGAAAACACGACCCCCATGATCGCCACGCCGATGAGTGCCGCCATCAGTCCATACTCGATCGCGGTCGCGCCGCGCTGATCGGCGAGGAAGCGTCCGAAGTTGCGCGCCAGTTCGGTGCGGAAAGCTTCTGGAGTCATGGTCCCTGTCCTCGCTTCGCGGATTACAGCAGCCCGGTGAGGTGCGGAATGAGCGGCGTGTCGGCGGGCGGCATCGGATATTCCTTCAATCGATTTGGCTTCACCCAGGCGAGCCTTTGGCCTTCCTTCGGCGTGACCGTTCCGCTCCAGCGCCGGCACACATAGAGCGGCATCAGCAGATGAAAATCGGGATAGCTGTGGCTCGCGAAGGTCAGCGGCGCGAGACACGCCTCGTTGACGGTGATCCCCAGTTCCTCCTCGAGCTCGCGGATGAGCGTTTCCTCCGGACGCTCGCCATTCTCAACCTTGCCGCCGGGGAATTCCCAGAGGCCTGCCATCGTTCGACCCGGCGGACGTTCGGCGATCAGCACACGCCCGTCAGCGTCGATCAGGGCGCAAGCCGCGACAAGGATCACTTTCGCGCTCATCGCCCCGAGCCCGGCATCCAAGCAGTCCGTGGTAAAGGACGGTTCAATTTCCACCGGCAAAACTTGCGCGTGTTCGAACCACCACGGGCGCGGCTCGACAACTGGTTAACGGATCGTTACCGACGGATCATGAGCGATAGTCCCCGTTGATGGCGACATAGTCTTTGGTGAGGTCGCAGGTGAGCACGCGGTCGTGCCCGCGGCCCAGTCCGAGCGCGACCTTCACCGGGATCACCGGCTTCTTCATCGCCGCCGAGACCGCGGCCTCGTCGTAGCCCGGGTCGCGCAGCCCCCGATGGGCCACCCGGATGCCGCCGAACCAGATCGACAGGCGGTCGCGGTCGGCCGGCTCGCCCGCCTTGCCGACCGCCATCACGACGCGGCCCCAGTTGGCGTCCTCGCCCGCGATCGCGGTCTTCACCAGCGGCGAGTTCGCGATCGACATGGCGATCCGCCGCGCCGAGGCTTTCGACACCGCGCCTTCCACCGTGATCTCGACCAGCTTGCGGGCGCCTTCGCCGTCGCGCGCGACCTGCTCGGCGAGGTTCTTGAGCACGCCGTCGAGCGCGTTGCGGAAATCGCACAGCCGCGGATCGGAGCCGCGCGTGATGACGGGGGCGCCGCGCGCCGCGCCGGTCGCGAAGGCGAGCAGCGTGTCCGAGGTCGAGGTATCGCCATCGATCGTCACGGCGTTGAAGCTGTCCTCGACGCCGCGCGCGAGCAGCGACTGCAGCGCCGGCGCCGCGATGGCCGCGTCGGTGAACACGAAGGCGAGCATGGTCGCCATGTCGGGCGCGATCATGCCGGCGCCCTTGGCGATGCCGCAGATCGAGACATTGCTCTTGCCGATACGCGCGGTCGCGGTCGCGCCCTTGGGGAACGTATCGGTGGTCATGATCGCCTTGGCGGCGTCCTGCCAGCGGCCGGGTGCCGCGGACGCCACCAGGGTCTCCATCACGCCGTCGAAGGCGGAGGCCTTGAGCGGCTCGCCGATGACGCCCGTGGAGGCGAGGAAAACGTCGTTCGGCTTGCAGTCGACCGCCTTCGCGGCGACCTCGGCCGTGAACTTCGCCGCATCGCGGCCGGTCTTGCCGGTGAACGCATTGGCGTTGCCGGAATTGACCACGAGCGCGCGCGCCCTGCCGGCCTTGAGGCGGGCGCGGCACCAGTCGACCGGAGCGGACGGACATTTCGAGCGCGTCAGCACGCCCGCAACGGTCGTGCCCTTGTCGAATACCGCCAGCAGCACGTCGGTGCGTCCGGCGTAGCGGATGCCCGCCGCCGCGGTCGCGAGCCGCAAGCCGGCGACCGCCGGCATGTCCGGAAAGCGCGCCGGCGCGAGCGGAGAGACGGAGGGTGCCATGGGGAGCCGAGCCTTTTCCCGCGACGCGCGGGATCGAGCCGCTCATCCATCAAAGGACCGGGCGTTCGTCAAGAGCGACGGACTTGCGCAGGCGACGATGTCACCGGCAGCGGCGCCGGGGTGACGCCGTCATTTCTTCTCGGCCGGCTTGTCGAGGCGCTCGATCTTGGCTTCGGTGCGCAGCTTGGTGACGAGATCGACCTGCGCCTTGCGCACCACATAGTTCTCGAGCTGCTCCTTGACCTTGGCGAACTCGGGCGGCTGACGCATGCGCTTGTCCTCGACCTTGAGCACGTGCCATCCGAACTGCGTCTTCACCGGCTCGGACACGTTGCCCTTGTCGAGCTTGAAGGCGACCGCGGAGAATTCCGGCACCATCTGCTCCTTGGTGAAGTAGCCGAGATCGCCGCCGTCCTGCCGGCCGGCCGGATCCTCGGTCAGCTCCTTGGCGAGCGTCACGAAATCCTCGCCCTTCTTCAGCCGCTCGATCACCGCCGTGATCTTCGCCTCGGCTTCCTTGCTCGCCTTCTCGTCGGTCGGATTGGCGACGCGGAAGAGGATATGGCGCGCGTGCACCTCCTCCTCGTTGCTCATCTGCTTGACGGCTTCCTCATAGGTCTTGCGCAGCGCCTGATCCGTGACGGAGCGTTTGCCCTCGCTCTGCAACAGGGCTTCCATCAGCACCTTGTTGCGCGCGAACGCGGCGCGCTGCTTGAACTCGGCGTCGTCCTGGAGGCGCTTCGCCTCCGCGGCCTGGGCCAGCAGGATCATGTCGGTGATGTAGCTGATGAGATAGTCGCGTTTGGCCTCGGCGCCGCCCTGTTGCGGCAGGTTCTGCCCGACGTCTTCCTCGGCGATGGCGAGGTCGCTCTGGTGCACTTCGATGCCGTTGACCCGCGCGACGACCGGATCGGTCGCCTGGGCGAACGCGGGCGGCACGCTGGCGCCCAAGAGGGCGGCGGTCGCGGCGGCAATCAATGCGCGCCGCAGCCCGGCACACAATGGCAAAACAGGCAGCTTGGTCATAGAGATATCCCTGGGAGAGCCGGCTCATCCGCGGGTGCGGCGGTCGGGGCGGACAGTCGCGCAATCGACCCGGATTGGCAACGCCAGATTGTCGTCTAGGCGCTAACGAGGGCGTGATTGCGGCGCGTTCGATGACCGGTTTGCGACGCCGGAAGCGGCCGATTGACAAGGATCGGACCCCCTCCTATGTCTCGGCAAACTCGCCGGTTTCCGATGTAGCCCTTCCGCCTCATCGTAGCCCGAAAAGCGCCGAATAACGGATGCGTTCGGGCGTCATGCCGGCCGCGCGGCGGCCAGCCGCGCAACACTTCGGCGGGACAAGAGAGGATCCGGCATGTTTGGCGCCGTTGCCCGAAAGCTGTTTGGCTCCGCGAACGATCGGCGCATCCGCAGCTATCAGCCCCGCGTCGACGAGATCAACGCGCTCGAGGAGGAGATCGCCAAGCTCTCCGACGACGAGCTGCGTGCGCGCACCGATGAATTCAAGAAGCAGGTCGCCGACGGCGTCGCCCTCGACGACATGCTGGTTCCGGCCTTCGCGACGGTGCGCGAGGCGGCCAAGCGCACGCTCGGGCAGCGCCATTTCGACGTGCAGCTCGTCGGCGGCATGATCCTGCACGAGGGCAAGATCTCCGAGATGAAGACCGGCGAAGGCAAGACGCTGGTCGCGACGCTGCCGGTCTATCTCAATGCCATCGCCGGCCGCGGCATGCACGTGGTGACGGTCAATGATTACCTCGCCCGCCGCGACGCCGAGTGGATGGGCCAGATCTACAAGTTCCTCGGCCTCACCGTCGGCGTGATCGTGCACGGGCTCGACGACGAGCAGCGCAAGGCCGCCTACGACTGCGACATCACCTACGGCACCAACAACGAGCTCGGCTTCGACTATCTGCGCGACAACATGAAGTACCGCCTGGAGGACATGGTCCAGCGCGGGCACATCTACGCCATCGTCGACGAGGTGGACTCGATCCTGATCGACGAGGCGCGCACGCCGCTGATCATCTCCGGACCGCTCGACGACCGCTCCGACTTCTACAACACCATCGACGCCTTCATCCCCAATCTCGACAAGACCGACTTCGACGTCGACGAGAAGCAACGCACCGTGACGTTGACCGAGGTCGGCATGGAGAAGCTGGAGCAGCGTTTGCGCGAGGCGGACCTGCTCAAGGGCGATTCGCTCTACGACGTCGAGAACGTCTCGACCGTGCATCACGTCAACCAGGCGCTGCGCGCGCACAAGCTCTTTTCGCGCGACAAGGACTACATCGTGCGCAACGGCGAGGTCGTCATCATCGACGAGTTCACCGGCCGCATGATGCCGGGCCGGCGCTATTCGGACGGGCTGCACCAGGCGCTGGAGGCGAAGGAGCACCAGCCCATCCAGCCGGAGAACCAGACGCTCGCCTCGATCACCTTCCAGAACTATTTCCGCATGTACGAGAAGCTCGCCGGCATGACCGGCACGGCGGCGACCGAGGCGGACGAGTTCATGGACATCTACGGGCTCGAGGTGCTCGAGGTCCCGACCAACATGCCGCTCGCGCGCATCGACGACGACGACGAGGTCTACCGCACGGCGGAAGAGAAGTACCGCGCGGTGCTGGGCGAGATCGAGCGCGCGAACCAGCGCCAGCAGCCGCTGCTGGTCGGCACCGCCTCGATCGAGAAATCCGAGCTGCTGGCCGGCATCCTCACCAAGCACGGCTACAAGCAGATCGACTTCGACGATCCGAAGGCGCTCGATCGCCTCTATGCGGCGGCGCGCTCCGGCAAGCCGAGCAAGCAGTTCGCCGTGCTCAACGCGCGCTTCCACGAGCAGGAGGCCTACATCATCGCCGAGGCCGGCGTGCCGGGCGCGATCACGATCGCGACCAACATGGCGGGCCGCGGCACCGACATCCAGCTCGGCGGCAACGTGACGATGCGCATCGCGCAGGAGACCGCCGGCATCGAGGATGCGGCCGAGAAGGAAAAGAAGACCGCGGAGATCCGCGCCGAGGTCGAGCGCTTCCGCGACATCGTGCTCAACGCGGAGGAGACGATCGAGATCGAGCCCGCCAAGGGCGAGCGGCCGGCGAAGACGGTGGTCAAGCCGGGCGGCCTCTACATCATCGGCACCGAGCGCCACGAGTCGCGGCGCATCGACAACCAGCTGCGCGGCCGCTCCGGCCGCCAGGGCGATCCTGGCCGCTCGAAGTTCTTCCTCTCGCTCGAAGACGACCTCATGCGCATCTTCGGGTCGAACAAGCTCGACGGCATGCTGCAGAAGCTCGGGCTCAAGGAGAACGAGGCGATCATCCATCCGTGGATCAACAAGGCGCTGGAAAAGGCGCAGCAGAAGGTCGAGGCGCGCAACTTCGACATCCGCAAGAACCTGCTCAAGTTCGACAACGTGATGAACGATCAGCGCAAGGTGATCTTCGAGCACCGCGTCGAGCTCATGCGCGACGAGACGGTGGCGGAGACCGTCGCCGACATGCGCCACGACGTGATCGACACGCTGGTCGCCAAGCACGTGCCGGAGAACGCCTACCCCGAGCAATGGGACACCAAGGGGCTCAAGGAGGAGCTCAATCGCGTGCTCGGCCTCGAGCTGCCGGTCGACGAATGGGCGAAGGAAGAGGGCATCGCCGAGGAGGAGCTGATCTCCCGCATCGAGCGGCGCGCCGACGAGCACATGGCCGGCAAGGTCGCGCAGTGGGGCCCGGACGTGCTGCGCTACATCGAGCGCTCGATCCTGCTGCAGACGCTCGACCACCTCTGGCGCGAGCACCTGCTCATGCTCGATCACCTGCGCAACGTCATCGGGCTGCGCGGCTACGGCCAGCGCGATCCGCTCAACGAATACAAGGCCGAGGCCTTCAGCCTGTTCGAGACGCTCACCTCCAATTTGCGCGAGGCCGTCACCGCGCAGCTCATGCGCGTCGAGATCGTGCAGGCGCCGCCCGAGCAGCAGCAGGCGCCGAACCTGCCCTACATGGAGGCCCACAAGGTCGACCCGAACACCGGCGAGGACGAGATGGCGCTCGCCATGGCGGGCGGCGAGACGCTGGCGCGCGCCGGCATCACGGGCGGGGCCGCCGCGGCGG
>WNEZ01052539.1_pt1 | contig 11261 bp, 13 predicted proteins | sample 5400521 | NCBI WGS metagenome assembly WNEZ01 (sample SAMN13153339, study PRJNA577476) | soil metagenome | isolation source: 120 cm saprolite under Douglas fir tree site 2 hole 1 replicate 1 | place: USA:California | collected 2015-04-18
CCCGCGCCGGCTCGGCAATCCTTACGTTTTCGTGAACATTCCGGGGTTCGGCCTCGAGCTCGTGCGGGACGGGGTTCCCGTGTGGCGCACGCGTATCGTCGTCGGGAAGGCCTTTACGCCCACGCCCGTGTTCAGCGATCGGATCGTGGCGGTCGTGGTCAACCCGCCGTGGAACGTCCCGCAGAGCATCGCCCTCGGAGAGTACCTGCGCGAGCTGCGGAAGGATCCGAGGGCGTTCAAGCGCCGCGGCCTTCGCCTGCTCGAGGGTTCGGAGCCGACCACGTCCAGCACCGGACGGCCGCCCGGTCGACGCGGCCCGTACGTCGGCTCGGAGCGCTCGACGTAGCGCCGCACGGTATTGCGCGAGATGCCGAACTCGCGCGCCACCCGCCGCACCGGCAGCCCTTCGACCAGCACCTTATGCCGCACCACGTGTACCTGATCCATCCTCAACATCCTCCAGCGGAGCCCCGGCACCGACGGCCGAGCAACTTCCGCGGTTTGGACCGCTGGGTGGATCACTTTTCGAGCGGCGTTTGGATCACTTTTCGGCCGGGGCGATCATCCCGCCCGGGACAAGTCGCTCAGCGGGAGCGCGCGTCGACGAGCCGGTCGAGCGCCGCGCGATCGTCCGGCGACAGCCGTTCCTTGGGAGGCGCCTTGAGGATGCGGTCCGCGCCCGCCTCCGGTGCCCGCCGGCCGGCGGCCGCGGCCGCCGGCGCCGGCGAGCGCTTGCGCGACCCCGCGTCGAACCAGCCGAGGGCGCCGCGCATCGCCTCGGAAGCGGCGGCCGGGAGCCCGTGCCGCTGCGCGCGCTCCCACAGCGTCCTCCCGCGGAAGGGCACCAGGCAGACGGCGACCGCGGCTGCGACGACCAGCAGCAGGAGCGCCTTGCGCATGCGGCGGACGCTGCCACGCGCAACGCCCGGCAGCCAGTTTCCGGACCGCTTGACGCAGCGGGGGTCGGCCCGCATGGTACCGGTCCCATGGCTTCCGGCCCCTCCGGCACGGCGGACCGCCTCCTGTGGGGGCTCTTGGCCATCGCCGCCGGCGCCGTGGTGGTGGTGGCCATCGCGCGCGGCCGGGCTCGCGAGGCTCCCCGGCCAGCCGCCGCCGCGGCGCCGAGCATCTCGCTGCCGCTCCTCGACGGGAAGGGCCAGGCCTCGATCGCGAAGGGGCGGGTGACGGTGGTCGACTTCTGGGCCACCTGGTGCGCGCCCTGCCGCGTGTCGATGCCCCGCATCCAGGAGGTGTGGCGGGAGTACGGCCCGCGCGGGGTCGATCTCTACTCGGTGGACACCGACGATCCCGGGGCGGACCGCGAGGCGCAGGTGAAGGAGTTCCTGCTGCGCAACGGCCTGACCTTCCCGGTGGTCCTCGACGACGGCACGGCCTCGAGCGCGTTCTCCATCGCCGTCCTCCCCACCATGCTGGTGCTGGACCGGGACGCGCACGTGGTCTGGAACCACGTCGGCGCACTCACCGGCGCGGGCGAGCGGGAGCTGCGCGGCGTACTCGACCGCGCCCTGGCCGTGCCCGCGGCCGCTCGCGGCGGCGGCTGATCGCTCAGGTCACCGTGCGGCCCATGGCGTGGTAGCCCTTGTCCACGTAGACCGTGGTCCCGGTGATCCCGCTCGCCAGCGGGCTGCAGAGGAAGGCGGCCGCGTTCCCCACCTCGGCGGCGGAGAGCTCCTGCGGCAGCGGCGCGTTCTGCGCGTAGTACTTCACCATCTCGTCGATGAAGCCGATCGCGCTCGCCGCGCGCGAGGCGTAGGGGCCCGCGCTGATGGTGTTCACCCGCACGCCGTACTTGCGCCCTGCCTCGAACGCGAGCGTCCGGGTGTCGCTCTCCAGCGCGGCCTTGGCGGAGGACATGCCGCCGCCGTACCCCGGCACCACGCGCTCGCTGGCCATGTACGTCAGCGAGACAACCGCTCCGTCCGGCCGCAGCAGCGGGCCCAGCCGCGCGAGCAGGCCCACCAGCGAGTAGGCGGACACGCTCACCGCGGCCAGGTATCCGGCGCGGCTCGTCTCCAGGAGCGGCTTCTTCACCTCCGGCCCGTTGGCGAGCGAGTGGACCAGGATGTCGATGGGCTTGTCCCCGAAGTCCTTCACCAGCTGCGCCGCGAGCCCGGCGATGGAGAAGTCGCCGCGCTCCACGTAGCGCTTGTTGGAGCGGATGTCCTCGGGAGCGTCCTCGAGCCGATCGTACGCGGCGTCGAGCGGATAGATGCGTTCGAACTCGAGCATCTTGCCGTCGGACAGCCTGCGCGACTCGTCCATCTTCCCGCGCCGCAGGAGGTTCTCGAAGATGTTCAGCGCCGGCGGCCAGGTGCCCACGCAGATGGAGGCGCCCGCCTCGGCCATCGCCTTGGCGATGGCGAACCCGAACCCGCCGTCGTCGGCCACGCCCGCGACGAGCGCCCGCTTGCCCGAGAGGTCGATGGGGAGCATGCGCGCCCTATCGCGCGCGCCGCTCCGGGATGCAAGTCGCGCGATGGTGTAGGGTGCGCGGCCCATGCACCTCTCGGCGTGGGCGATGGCGGGGCTGGTGCTCGCCGCGCTGGCGGCAGGCATGGTGGACGCGGTCGCCGGGGGCAGCGGGGTCATCGCGGTGCCGGCGCTGCTTGCCGCCGGTCTCCCGCCGCACCTCGCGCTCGGGACCAACAAGGCGCAGGGCGTGTTCGGGACCTGCGCATCGACGCTGCGGTACGCGCGCGCCGGCCTGCTCGACCCCAGGCGGGCGCGGGTGACGTTCCCCGCCGGGCTCGCGGGATCGCTGTGCGGCGCGGCGCTCGTGCTGCTGGTCCCGCCGTCCATGCTGCGGCCCGTGGTGCTGGTGCTGCTCGCCGGCGTGGCGGTGGCGCTCGCGCTGCGGCCGGCTCCCCGCAACCGGACCTCCCTCTCGACCGCGACCCCGAGCTCTCCCTCCACGTGGGCACGCCGCGCACCGCGGCTCGCCGCCGCGGCCGTGGCCCTCGTCCTCGGCGCTTATGACGGGTTCTTCGGGCCCGGCGCCGGCACCTTCCTCATCCTCGCCTTCGCCTTCCTCTTCGATCTGCCGCTGCAGCGCGCCTCGGCCGATGCGAAGCCGGTGAACTTCGCCAGCAACCTCGCGGCGCTCGCGCTCTTCTCCGCGCGCGGGGCCGTGCTGTGGGAAGTCGCGCTGCCCATGGCCGCGGCCCAGTTCGCCGGCGGCTGGCTGGGCGCGCACCTCGCCGTCCGCGGCGGCGACCGCCTGGTCCGGGCGGTGGTCCTGCTGGTCGTCCTCGCGCTGGTATCGAAGCTCGCCGCGGACATGCTTCGCGCCTCGGGTTGAGGTGCCTGTCCACCTCGGCGGAGCGGGGGACAGATCACCTGCAGATCCCCTGTACAGCTCGTACATGTAGCGCGGAGCACTCTCCCGGGGCGGCCGCTCGGGGGAAGCCGCCAAGCTGATAAAATGGAACCGTGGGTCACCACCCTCGACCTGACCAAGGTGTTTTTGTCTGCCGTCACGTCGCTGAAGGCTCCGCTCCCGTACTGCGCGTGAGCCACGATGGAGACGGGGACTGGCAATTCCTGTGCGGCGGATCGCACGGGGAAGGAAGCGGCGAAGGACCTCTCCTCTTGCACTTCGGTCACGTCCTCGAGCGCGATCCATCGCTGGGCCAGATTGAAGTCTGCATCGGAGACTCCCTGGTGCGTCGAAGCCCGGCCGAGGCGTGGCGGATCGAGGAGGACTTCGAGGCGCGCACGCGACGTCACATCGTCCAGTTCGGCTGGAGCGTCGTGCAAATCGCAGCCTACGGCTCGGCGCCGGTATTCGCGTACACCTTGGGACTGTGGGAGACCCTCGCCCATCCGGAGTTGATCTTGATCGGTCTCCGGCGCGACACGGCGCACGCGGTGTTGAACGATTGCGGCGGACGTATCAGGCAGGGCGAGAAGCTCCGAGCGGGCATGGTCGACCGGGAAGTGCTGCGGGGCTACCCGGTCGTCTACGTAGACATGTGGCCTGAGCACGCGCCGACGTGGACGGGGGCAGCGCTGCGTCACTATCGCGCCAAGGGGATCCCGCATTTTCTCCAGATCGTGTGGCCCGACCGCGATGGCCGGTTCCCGTGGGACCGCGGAGCGCCAGAGGACCTCAGGAAAGCGCAGCCGGTGCTGGGGACGCCGCCAAACCAGTGATGCTTACTCGGTCCGCCACTGGCCCATCGGGGCGGGCGGGGGAGGGATGTCTTCCTCGCGGGTGCGGCCCAGGCCGAGCGACTCCGCCGCGCGGGCGACCAGCCCGATCAGCGCGCCGTCGCGCCAGCCCTTCTTCGCTTCGCCGTAGAGGAACTCGATCGCGCCGGAGCGGGTGCGCGCGCGGTGGTAGGGCCGATCGGCGCGCGCGGTGGTAGGGCCGATCGGTGGTGATGGCGTCGTAGATGTCCGAGAGCTGCAGGATCTGCGACGGCAGCGGGAAGTGCGATCCCTTGATCCCGTCGGGGTAGCCGGTGCCGTCGAGCCGCTCGTGGTGCCAGCGGATGATCGGCAGCAGGTGGCGCAGGCTCTTGAGCGGCTCGCAGATGCGCTCCCCGATGATGGGGTGCTTGTTCATCACGATGCGCTCTTTGTCGGTGAGCCGGCCCGCCTTGTTGATGATCTCGTTGGGGATGCCGATCTTCCCGATGTCGTGCAGCACGCCGCCCTGGCGCAGCGCCTCGCGCGTGTCGTCGTCGAGCCCCGCCAGCCGCCCGACCTCGTCGGCGAGCGCGCCGACGCGCTCGGTGTGCCCCTCGGTGTAGGCGTCCTTCGCCTCGACGGCGTTGGCGAGCGCGAAGATCACCTGCGTCGCGTCCTCGAGCCTCTCGGTGACCGCGCGGTTGCGGAGCACGGCGCGGATCCGCGCCTGCAGCTCGGCCCCGCCGGGCGGCCAGTGGGCGACGTGATCGGCGCCCGCGTCGAGCGCGGCGACGGTCGCCTCTCCGTTTCCGGTGACGAACCCGATGATGGGCAGGAGCCGCGTCGCCGCCGCGCCCTTGATCCGCCGGCACACGGCGTGTCCGTCGGCGCCCGGGCGCAGGTCGACGACCACCGCGGCTGGCCGCGCCGCGAGCAGCGCGTCGGCGGCCTCCGCGACGTTGGCGGCTTCCACCACCGTCCAGGACGTGCCCAGCACCGCTCCGACGCCGGACCGGAACGCAGAGTCGCCCGTCAGGAGGATGCGCGGCTCTGATGGCATCTGCGGAAATTTTAGCAGACTTCAACAGCGCCGATGGTCCGGTTTTTCGCGATTCCGCGGTGCGACGCGCACCCACAGCAGAGCACCTGAAATCCTGCACCGCTCCTGCTCAGCTCCCCAGGCCGACCCACTCCGAGCCGTCCTGGTAGTGCTCGCGCTTCCAGATCGGCGCGTCCTTCTTCAGCTCCTCGATCGCGTGCCGGGCGGCGGAGAAGGCGTCGGCGCGGTGGGGCGAGGCGGCGGCGATCACCACCGAGACCGCGCCCGGGTCGAGGCCTCCGATCCGGTGGTGGATGGCGAGCCGCGTCCCGGGCCAGCGCGTCCGCGCCTCGTCCTCGATGCGCGCGAACACGCGCAGCGCCATCTCGGGGTACGCCTCGTACTCGAGCCGCACCACCGCGCGGCCGCGGTTGTGCGCGCGCACGGTGCCGACGAAGGTGACCACCGCCCCGCAGTCCGTTCCGGCCACGGCGGCGATCGGCGCGTCCACCGCGAGCGGCCCATCGGAGATGCGGTGCGCACCGGCTCCGCCCGACACCGGCGGGATGAACGCCACCTCCGCGCCGTCGCGCAGCGGCCGCTCGGCGGGCGCGAATTGCTGATCGACCGCGAGCCGCAGCCGCTCCACGATCGCGCGCAGCCCGGGATGCGCGGCGCACGCGGCCTCGCGCGCGTCGGCGGCCGTCGCGCCGTCGCGCAGCTCCACCGTCTCGCGGGGGATCCCCGCCCGCTCCCGCGCCGCGGCGAAGTAGAGCAGGGTGACGCGCATCCAGTCCTCCTCGATCCCGACCTGGACCTCGACGTCAGTGTCCAGCCCGATCGCTCCTTGTACCTCCTGTGCACCCCGCGCCGAAGCTCGTTGCCTACCGGGGCGGTGTTCCCTAGAGTGCGCCCCTCCATGGCCGACGGCGGGCACAACCTGGGCACGGTGGAGCTGCTCGCGCTCTTGCGCGACGGCTCGCTCAAGCACGACAGCATCGCCGAGGAGATGCAGTGCGCCGGCGCGCACCCGTGCACCGCGGCGCAGATCGCCGAGGCCCGCGAGCTGCTCGGCCTGCTGCGGCGGGAGCAAGCCGCCCAGTCCGCCGGGCTTGCGGCCGAAGGCGCGGCCGCCGAGCCCGAGGTGGCGGGCCGGATCTCCGCGCTTCCGGAACCGCTCGCGCTCGCCCTGGTGCGGGCGGCCGGGGACGCGCAGCGGCAGGAGGCGCTGGTGGAGCTGGCCGCGGCGCCGCAGAAGGCGCTCGCCAAGGAAGCGAAGCGTGAGCTGCAGCGGCTGAAGCAGCGCGGGTTCCAGGTCCAGGAGCTCAGGCCGCGCGGCGAGCCGGTGCTGAAGCCGCCCCCCGAGGTCGAGGCGCCTGCCTGCTACGCCAGCTCGATCGACGCCTACGGCGAGCGCGCGGTGTGGTGGTCGCGCGCGACCCGCGGCGGCGTGGAGGTGGTGCAGGCGGTGGTCTCCGACGTGAAGGGCATCCTCGCCATCGACGCGCTCGCGCTGTCGCGGCGGAACTTCCGTGACTTCGCCAAGCGGCTGCCGCGGCAGGGCGGGGTCGTGACCAGCGTCGAGGTGCCCAAGGACCACGCGCGCTGGCTGATCGCCCAGGCCGCGGAGGAGGGCGCTCGCAACGGCTTCTCGCCTCCGCCGGCGTACGCCGACGCGCTCCGCATCCTGGGGCCGGCGCCGCAGGAGTCGCCGGCGCCCGGCGCGTCCATCGAGTTCGGTCCGGACGGCGAGCTGCCGCACCGGCTGGCGGGCGCGGCCCTCTTCGCCGACCCTCTGTTCATGACCTGGATCCCGGAGGAGGAGGCGCTGCGCTCCTTCGCGCTCAAGGTGGACGAGATCGCCGTCAGCCGGCTCTTCATCGACGACGCCCAGCGCAAGGCGGCGTTCGAGCGCGCCGCCGAGGACGCGGCCGAGGCGTACTTCGCGCCCCAGCGCCGCGCCCGCTACGCGCGCCGCCTGCTGGAGATGGCCCACGTGCTCGCCTCGGAGGGCAGGGTGGACGCCGCGCGGACCGCGGTGGCCGTCTCGCGGGACCTGCAAGGAGAGCTGGGCGCGAAGAACCCGTTCTGCCGGGCGCTCTTCAGCCACGCTCTGGAAGGCCGCTGGCAGAAGCCCGCGGAGACGCCTGCCGCGCCCGCCACGCCCGGCGGGCTGATCACACCCTGATGGCCGAGCACAAAAACCCGCTGCCCACCACGGACGCCGTGATCGCCGGCCCCGACGGGCGAGTGGTGCTCATCCTGCGCAAGAACGAGCCGCGTGGATGGGCGCTGCCGGGTGGCTTCGTGGACTATGGCGAGGAGCTGGGCCACGCCTGCAGGCGCGAGGCGCGCGAGGAGACCGGCCTCGAGGTGGAGCTGATCGAGCAGCTCTTCACCTACTCCGACCCGCGGCGGGACCCGCGCAAGCACACCATCTCGACGGTGTACGCCTGCCGCGTCCGCGCCGGCACGCTACGCCCGCTGGTACGCCGAATCCGACATCCCCTGGAAGGACCTCTGCTTCGATCACGCCGAGATCCTGCGCGACTACTTCCGCTGGGTGAAAACTGGCGAGCGCCGCAAGCTCTGACGGAATGGGCAAACTACAGAACGCGGAGGCGCTGAGGCGCGGAGGATTCGTTTCAGCAAACCCCAGATCCTCCGCGTCTCCGCGCCTCCGCGTTGATCTTCTAGTTCCTACCGCGGGGAGTCGGGGCCGGTGGGCGGAGGGACGGGGAGGCGTTCGGGGCGGGCGAGGGTGCGGACGCGGGCGTCGGTCTGCTGCCACTGGTTGTAGGCGTCGACGGCGCTCGCGCGCAGGTCGGCGGCTTGCTTGCGCAGCTGCGCCTCGCGGACCTGCGCCTCGGCGACGCGCGAGTCGATCGCGCCGCCGTTCGCGGACTCCGCCTGCGACACGTCGGCGGCTTTCATCGCGCGGAACTTGGCCTGCTCGACCATCGCGCCCGCGGTGTCGACGTGGGCCGCCGCCGCGTTCCGGTCGGCTTGCGCCACCTGGACCATGCGCTCGAGGTAGGCGCGCTTCATGTCGGCCGCGCGGATCCGGTCCTGCGCCGCCCGCACCTCCTCGTCGGCGTGCGCCAGCTGGTCCTGCGGCGCGTACTGCTTCTTCAGGAGGTCCCGCTCCGCCAGCGCGCGCTTGAGCTGCGCTTCTGCGACGCCGCGCTCCGTCTTCGCCACCTCGAGACGCGCCTGTGCATCCGCTTCGTTGGCCCGGGCCCGGGCCAGCGCGTCCTGGGCGCGTCCCTGCTCGACGCGGGCGTCGTCCACCGGCTGCATCTGCGACTCGTCGAGCCGGGCCAGCCCGGAATCGTCCACCTTCTGCACCGGCTTCGGGCTGCTCGCGCAAGCCAGCGCGAGCGCGCACGCCGGGACCGCCCACAGTGCATCGCGCATGGTCGCCCTGCTCCTCGGGCAATTTTCCGTCCGCTGCTGAACGTAGTTCCTGCGCGGTGGGGATGCATCGAGTACACTGCCGCGCCGTGCTTTCCATCGTGTTGACCATCGTCGGCCTGGGGCTGCTCATCGCCGCCCACGAAGCAGGCCACCTGGTGCTCGCCCGCCTGCTCGGAATGCGGGTGGAGACGTACTCGCTCGGCTTCGGGCCGCGCATCGCCGGTTTCCGGCGGGGCGAGACCGACTACCGTCTCAGCGCCATTCCCCTCGGCGGCTACTGCAAGATCGCCGGCTTCTCGCCCGACGAGCCGGCCGCCCAGGACCCGACCGATCCGGGCTCCTACGCGAACAAGGCGGCCTGGCGCCGCTTCCTGGTGATCGCCGCCGGCCCCGGGGTCAATTACCTCCTCGCCTTCCTCATCATCGCGGGGCTCTACACCACGCGCGGCTTCGTCGACCTCTCCACCACGCGCGTTCAGGTGCTGCCGGGCAGGCCGGCCGCGGCCGCGGGGCTGCAAACCGGTGACCAGGTGGTGGCGATCGACGGCGCAAAGGTCTCCTCGTTCGCCGACATGATGCGCGAGCTGCGCAAGGCCGGCGCACCCGTGGAGCGGCGGTTCGAGGTGCAGCGCGGCGCCGACCGTCACGCCATCGAGGTGCGCCCCGACAACGGGGTCATCGGCGTCACGCAGGACCGGGTATTGATCCAGGTCCCGCTCGCCGAGGCGCTGCCGCGGGCCGCCCGCGACGTCTGGGCGCTGAACGCCGCCATGCTGCAGGCCCTCTGGGACATTGCGCGAGGGCGCGGGGGCGCGTCGCTCGCCGGACCGGTGGGGATCGTCAAGCAGGCCTCGGCCGAGGTGAAGCGGGGCCTCGCGGAATTCGCCGGCATCCTCGCCAACATCTCCGTGGGGCTGGCCATCTTCAATTTCCTCCCGGTGCCCGCGCTCGACGGGGGGCGGCTGGTGTTCCTCGGGATCGAGCTGGTCAGCGGGCGCAAGGTGAACCAGCGGGCCGAGACGGTCGTCCACCTGGTCGGCTTCCTCTTCCTCATCGCGCTGGTCCTGGCGGTCACCCTGTTCGGCGACTTGCAGCTGGGGCGGAAGCTGTTCCGCGGAGGGTGAAGACCTCCCTCGGAGCGGTTCGGTCGAATTTGACCCCACTGGAATATGCCGGTGTAGAGTCCGGCTGTGACTTTGCGGGTCGCGATCGTCGACGCCCACCCGCTGTACCGCGCGGGGCTGCGCACGGCCATCTCCGGCCATGGTCGTGGGTTGGAGATCGTGGGCGAGGCCGATTCGCTGCAGAGCGCGGCGGCGCTGCTCGCGAACGCGCGGCCCGACGTGGTGGTGCTCGATTCCTCGCTGCCGGGCACCGGAGGTCTCTCGGTCCTGCGCCAGCTGCTCCGCCGGCATCCGGAGCGGCGCGTACTGGTGCTCTCCGCGCAGGTCGCCGAGGACTTCGCAGCGGAGGCGTTCGCCGCCGGCGCCATGGGATATGCCGGCAAGGACGGGAACGCGGAAGAGATCGTGGCGGCCATCCGGGAAGTGGGCGCCGGCCAGCGATACCTCTCCCCCCGGCTCGCGCTCGAGCGGGTGAACCAGCACTTGCTCGAGCGCCCCGCCGGAGACCGCGCGCCGCTCGATGTGCTGTCCGCGCGCGAGCGCGAGGTGTTCCGGCTGCTGGTGCTCGGCTGCTCCAACGAGGAGATCGCCAAGCGGCTCCGCATCAGCCGGCGCACGGTCGAGACGCACCGCAGCCGCATCCTCAAGAAGCTGCGCGTCCATTCGGCGGTGGAGCTGCTGCGCCTGGCAGCGCGGCACGGCCTGATCAGCTCGTAGGCCCCCCTCGCCCACGACGCAGGCGTGCTACAACGCCGCTCCCAGGGTGCCCCATCTAACTTTTCCCCGTCCCTGAGGGTCTCCCTGGGGGCGGGAAGGATCCGCCCGCGAGGGACCTGAACCGATGCTCCAGAAGGGCCACATCGCGGATCGGCTCGGCGCCTGGCTGGCCGGCACCCTGCCGCAGGACGACGCCGCCGAGGTGCGCCGCCACCTCGATTCGTGCCCCGCGTGCGCAGAGGAGCGGGACCTCTTGCGGGAGGCGACGTCGATCGTCGCTCCCCTGCCGGCGGTCGATCCACGCCCCGGATTCGCCGGGCGCGCCGCCGCCCGAGCGAGCGAGCTCCACCCCCGGCCGCTGGGCGCGCCGTGGTGGCGCTGGGCCTTCGGCGGCGGTCTGGCCGCGGGCGCGGTCGCGGCGGCCGCGGTGCTGATCGCGCGCCCGCCACCGCGCGCGAGCGGAGAGGAGCTGATCGTGGCGCAGCGCCTCGAGCTCTTCGAGGATCTGAACGTCGTGCAGAACCAGGACGCGCTCCGCGACCTGGAGGTGGTGGCGGTGCTCCACACGCTCCAGCCCGAGGGCAAGCCGTGATGCGCCGCGCCGCGCTCGCGCTGCTGGTCACGCTGGCCGCCGCGCCGCCCGCCTCTCGCGCGCAGGCACAGGGGCAGTCCGCCGAGGAGCGCTTCCGCAGCCTGCCTCCGGAGAAGCAGGAGGAGCTGCGCCGCCGCTACCGCGAGCTGCAGCAGCTGCCGGCGGACGAGCGGCAGCGGATCCAGGAGAACCTCGCGCGGCTGAACCGGATGGCTCCCGA
>WNEZ01005316.1_pt1 | contig 11260 bp, 11 predicted proteins | sample 5400521 | NCBI WGS metagenome assembly WNEZ01 (sample SAMN13153339, study PRJNA577476) | soil metagenome | isolation source: 120 cm saprolite under Douglas fir tree site 2 hole 1 replicate 1 | place: USA:California | collected 2015-04-18
CACCCTGTGCCCCGTGACCACCCTGTGCCCCGTGGCCACCCTGTGCCCCGTGACCACCGTGAGCAGCGTGACCACCGTGAGCAGCGTGACCACCGTGAGCAGCGTGGCCGCCGTGTTCGTCGTGCCCGGCGTGGTCGTCCATGGGTGGCTCCTTCTCCTTCACAGCATGCCACTACGGTCCGAAGCGCTCATCTTCATCCCTCCTCGGTAATGCTCAGGAGCTGGCGCAGGCAATGCTCGGCAAGCTCGTGGGGGAACCGCCCGGCCAGCCGGTAAAAGACGATCCGTCCCTCCTTCCGGAAGGTGACCAGGCCTGCCGTCCGAAGCAGCTTGTGGGCGTAGGAAGAGGAGAAAGCCCACCAGCACGATGGTGGCCACCGATGAGATGTCGAGGTGGTAGCTGAGGTACACGCGACCCAGGCCGCAGAAACCACCGATCAGCGAGGACTGCCAGAGTATCCTGGCGAACCCGTTGCTGAGCGTCCGGGCCACCACTGCGGGAACGACGAGAGCGGCCTCGATGAGTGACGTCCAGCCCATGTGCAATCCGGCGAGTCGCGCCGACGCCCCCGGGAAGCCCTGGGAGGAGGCACGAGCGCTCAACGAGCAGATCGAAGCCCTGGAGGAGGACAACCGCCGCCTGCTGGAGCGGCTGGTAGCAGGCCGGCCGGCGTAAGTCCCGGCCGAGGGTCGTCCCGCTGCCGCAACGCGTCACGGTGACGCTGCGCCCCGGAAGAAGCAGGTTGATCCGGACTGTCAGCTTTCGGATTCCCGGCAGGACACGCAGAGCCCGGAAATGGCGAAGTGGGTCAGATCCGGCTCGAAGCCGTGGTGCTTTATGACGCGCCGTCTGAGCTGCTCCGCGAGCTCCGCCGGCAGATCGTCCTGGCGGCCACAGCGAAAGCAGAGGTGGACATGGTCCTCTTCGCCGACGCGGTGGTAGGCGACTCCGCCCTCCTGGTGGGAATGCCGCACGACGTCGAGTTTCTCGAGCAGCTCCAGGGTGCGGTAGATGGTCGACGTGTCTACCGCGGGCAATCGGGCTTGCACGGCCTTGGCGAGACTCTGTGCGGTCAGCTGGCCCTCTGTCCGGCTGCCACTGACGGCTGGAAGCTCAGGCCTCATTCCCTCGTGTGCACGCGCCTCCCGCCGGAAAGCAGGCAGGGCCAGGGCACCGGCGAGGAGGGCGGCCGCTCCGAATATCTCGAGGGCCACGGGGATGCCTCGGCCCAGAAGTAGTTGGAAGACGAGGCTGCCGAGCCCGAAGCCGGCGAAGAGAGTGAAGACGTTGAGCGCCATGGCCTGTCCCCTGTTGGCCGACAAGTCGGTCACGATCCCGGCCAGCAAGGGCTGCGTGAGGTCGTAGCCGAGCGAGAGCACGGTGACGGCGACGCCAGCCAAAGCCAAAGGGGGTCGGATGGCCAGGATGTGAGCGCTGACGCCTGCAGTGAAGAGACCGAGCGGGATGAGGCGGGACCGTCCGTACCTACCGGCAACCCGACAGATCGCGGGGCACAGTAGGAAGCCCGGAATCCCGTATCCGAGCAGGGCAGCCCGATGCCGATCTCTCCGAATCCGTAGTGCCGCTGGAAGGAGAGCCCCAACCACGTGAAGATCCCCGAGTGCACGACCGCGTTCACGAGGACATAGGCGTACGTGCGCTGGCTGCGGAAGGAAGCCAGCAGCCCGATGTAGCCTCGGGCCACGATCCCGAGCCGCCGAGGCTCACCAGACGGTCGTCCGCTCAGGAGATCGCGCCGGCGGAGGAGCAGGGCGAGGACCAGGACACCGAGGCCTGAGACGCCCAAGAACAGCCCCGGCCAGCCGATGACCGGCTCGAGGAGGGCCCGGCTGTCGATCCCACCGCCATGCCGCCCGCCATGGCCCCGAAGAGCCAACCGAGGGCACGGCCTCGTGCGTGGAAGTCGAAGAGGTCGCCGAGCAGGGCCATGGCGATGGGCACGGCGCCGCTGGCACCGATCGCGGTGACGCTTCGCGCAGCGATGAAGGTGCCGACAGAGTTCGCCGCGGCAGTGGCCGCCGTGAGCACGACGACGGCCACCCCGGCCAAGCTGGTCGGACATGGGTCCCCAGACGAGCGTCATCACCCCGTACGGGATGAGGTAGGCGGGGATGGCAAGGCCCACCGACGCCGGCTGGGTCGAGAAGATCGCGGCCAGAGCCGGCAGCAGTGGGGCGATCATGACGCCTGGAAGAAGACGAGGAACGTGGCAGCCGCCAGAATGTAGAGCAACCGTTGCCGCTCGTCGGCCGCAGGTTCGACTGATCCGTCGGTCATCTCGGTCCCCCTCATCTTGACCCCCCCGCGCCCCGTCGTGCGTTTCAACCCAGGAGGCGTGGGGGAACGCGCGGTGCAGGCCTGCTGTTGCGGCGGCCGTCCCTCCCACCGCCGGAGCCGTAACAGCCCGGGCGGCGGGAGGGCAACGGATTCCTAGAGCCGCTTACCGATGCCGGCGGCGGCCAGTTCCTCCCGGTTTGGCCCGGAAGCCTGGCAGCACGATGCGAGCTGCCCGTCAACGACCACAGCGGGGACCGTCTTGAGGCCGTACTCGGCCGCCTTGTCAGCAGCCGAGCCATCCGTTTGACGCAGGTCGTGCATAGTGACCTCGCAGTCGGGGCAGGCCATTTCCTGAACCAGCTGAACGGCCGGCTCGCAGACCGGGCAGCCTGCCGTGAAGACCTCAACTTGGCGCTTTGCCATGTGCGTCACCTCCTTCGGGTGCCAAGGTACACCTTCCATTCGACTGGAAGGTCAAGCGGTTATCATGGAGGCAAATGCGCATCGGGGAGCTGGGGGAGCAGGCGGGTCTGTCTGCCAAGACGATCCGCTACTACGAGGACATCGGGATCCTCCCGGAGCCGGACCGAACGGCGTCGGGCTATCGGGTGTACGACGACGGTGCCCTGGAGCGGCTGCGATTCATCAGGGCGGCACAGGCAGTCGGATTCACTCTCGGGGAGATCAAGGAGGTACTGGACTTCGGCGACCGTGGGGAAGCTCCCTGCCTGCACGTCAGGCACCTGATGGAGGAGCGAATCCGGAACCTGTCCGAACACATCCGAGGTCTGGAGCAGATGCGAAGCGAGCTGGAGCGCCTGGTGAAGAAGGCGACGACGCTTCCGGCGCCTAACCCCGGCACCTTCTGCCACATCATCGAGCTCGCGAGGCCTCCGAATCAGGAGAGGGCCAAGCCCGCCAGGGTCGGCCAGTAGGAATCCGGCCCGGAGTTCGGGGTTCACCCTATAGTCACGGAACTCTACAAAAGAGGTGACTGGGGACTGTCCTAGGGGAAAAGCCAATTCCTTCAGACTGGGGACGCCCAGTTCATCGCCACGCCCCTCGACCAATACTGGGAAGCCCGGAACTTGGTGGTCGAGGCCCGCGGATGGGTGGACCGATCCGCCTCGTCGTCGAGGGACCCCGGCCATCCCCACGAGCTTGGGACCCCGGTACAGACCGGGTTCCTGGATCGTGATCCAGGAACCCGCGCGGCCGGTGGTGTGAACCCCTGTGTCGGCTTAGTCTCCGACAACGGCTTTCGGACATGCCGCGAAAAAACGACGAACCTTCGTCGTCAGGGGGGTTGTCTTGTTGCGATACGCTGACGTGACGCTCCTCTCTAGAGAAGCGCCGAAAACATCCGCTCGTCAAGCTCTTTGACGGCTTGGGTGCCCTTCCAGGGTGCAGGAAATGCCGTACGGACCTCCCGCGTTCGTCCAAGCAGCCTCGGGTAGGGCATACCCACGGCGATCTCCAAGGCGTCTCCGGTGAAACGACAGGCCTCCTCGGGCTCGTCGCCGTACAGGTGAGTCAGAGCCAGATCGGCGAGGATGCGGCCCCGCAGCTTGCTGAGCCCCGGCGGCGCCGCCACAAGCGCCTGCGCCAGAGCCGGCAAGGCCATGTCCACAGGCGCGAGATCTGCGGCACAGCCACCCCGGTACCGGGTCACGCGAGCCTCATCGAACCCGAAGGCCTCGGGCCAGAGGGGGTCAGTGTCCAGCGCGGTGGCCTCCTCGGCCCTCTCCAGGGAACGAAGGCACTCGATTGTGTTTCGAGCCCTGGCCTGGATGGAGGCTTCGAGGACGGCCAGCCTGGCTTGCGCCTCCGGGGGGGCAACGCTGCGGGCATGGACCAGGCAGCGCACCGCATCATCGGGCAGGTGGGTCTGAGCTGCCCAATAGCCCATGCACCCCGCCATGTAGGCTTCGAGCGCCGGGCTGCCTGACCGCTGCGCGTACGCAACAGCCGCCCGGTGGTGCTCCCCGGCCGAGCGCTCGTCACGCACATCATCTGCGAGCCATGCTGCGAGCAGCGACGTGTTCGAAGCGGTGGTTGCCAGCTCCCCCGACCAACCGAACTCGTCGATCAGACTACGAACGTGGTCGAGATGGGCCAGGACAGGGCCGAGAAGTTGACGCGCGGGGGCGCTGTCGTCCAACCGCCGGTAGCTGCCGGTGATGGCCGTCAGGGCCTCAAGGGCGCCGTTCTCGTGCAGATGGGCAGGGTGGCCGACGAGACTGCGTGTGACCTCACCCCCGGGGGCAGCACAGCCCACACGGCCGCCGCCTTCGCTGCCGAGGAGAACAGATCCAGGAACTCCCGTCGCTCCACGTCGTCCCGATCCTCGATGGTGCTCCCTTGCATTGTGACGGACGCGGGAACCTGCCGGAAGGGGCCAACCAGGCCCAGCTCCTCGGCGGTGGTCTGGAAGAGCCGGCAGAGGAGCTTCGGGTAGGGCGCTCGGGGCATGGTGATGCCCCGCTCCCACCGGCTGACCAGGTGGCGGGTGACCGCGACTTGCCGTTCACCAATCTCGATGCCGGCATCGAGATTGCCCTCGGGCCACGTCCTCCTGGGACCAGCCTCGCAGTATCCGTTGGGCCCGTAGGCGCTCGTTCGCCACAACCTTCACCTTCTGGACGAGGATGTCTGGCGATCCTACTCACCCACCGTGGCGGGCTCAAGGCCGTGTGACCGAGATGCCACTGGATGATCCTCCCAAGGAGTCGGGCAGCCCGTAGGGTCGAGGTCATGGAAGAGCGCCGCAAGCACGACATGCTCCCGAACTTTGGGTCAAAACGACCGCAAATGGGCACTTTTGACCCAAAGTTGGTGTCCATTTCTGGGACGGACGACATCGGGGCCGGAGTCGCACAGCCGGCATCCGGGCTAAGTAAACGGTATTGGGGCTAGCTCAAGGGCTAGCTCAACCCGACGGGCGTGCGCGGGTCCCGATGGCGGGTGGTCCGTCGTGTCATTGAAGCGAGCACCCGCTCGTAGAAGGCCAGGTGCTGGCGGGCGGTCCGCGCCCAGCTGAAGCGGGCGGCCACCGCCGGGCCCCCGGCGGCCAGGCCCAGGCGACCGGCGCGGTCCGTCATCATCCACAGCATCGCCTCGGTCAGCGAGGCAGAGTCTCCCGCCCGGGCAAGGACCGCCTCGCCGCCGCCCAGGAACTCACGGAAGACCGGGATGTCGCTCGCCACCACCGGCAACCCGGCCGCCATCGCCTCCAGCACGACGAGACCGAACCCCTCCTTGACCGAGGGGAAGACGAACGCGTCGGCCGCCTGGTACCAGCCGGGCATCTCGTCGTCGGGCACGGTGCCGAGCACGACGACGTCGCGATCGGAGAGCCCGAGGTCTGCCGCCCGGGCCAGGGCCGCCTCCCGGTACGCCGCGTGGTCCTGGAAGGAGTGCCCGCCGACGACGGCGAGCATCGGCGGCGGATCGAGCTGGTGCCGGAGCGCCCCCAGAGCCTCGACGAGATGGAGGCTGCCCTTGCGCGGCTCGATGCCGCCGACGGTGAGGAACAGGAAGCGTCCGTCGGCGCCGGCCCGGGCCCGCAGCGCAGCGCGCTGCACCACGGATGCCCGTCCGGTGGCAAACCGCGCAGCGTTCACCCCGTTGGTGACGACGGTCGCTTCGACGCCGTAGCCCTCCGCGAGCGCCCGGCGCCAGAACTCGCTGACCACGAGGAGGTGGTCCGGCTCCAGCACCGATCGGTGCTGGCAGTTGACGAGGGCCGACGTCGTGAAGTCGTCGAGGTGGTGGACGGTCCGCACGATCGGGAGGCAGGGATGCTCCTCGCGCAGGCGCACCGCGGCCGTCGAGGCGATGCAGTCCTGGACGTGGACGATGTCGAACCGCCCCGGGACCGCCGCGGCGAGGCCCGCGGCGAGCGCGTCCACCGAGGCGAACACCCGGTCCTCCAGGGTGCCCCCGGGCTCGGGCCCCGCGAAGATCGTGTGCGGTACGTCCAACGGCCGGAAGAACCCGGCGCCGGGGTCGCCGATGGTGAAGACGTGCACGGGGCAGCCGGCGGCATGCAACGCTTCGGCAAGCTCCAGGGTGTGCACCGGCCCGCCCCGCGGGCGTGTCGAGTACGTGACGAGGCAGATGCGGGGCAGCCCGGTCAAGCGGGGCGCCGCGCTTGTGCGATCGAAGGGTCTCGGGCGACGATGGCGGCGGCCAGCAGCGCCGCCCGGGTGGCGGTCGGGGCAAGGATGCAGCCCGCCTCCTCCAGGGCCGCGCCCTGCCGGGAGCGCACCTGGGGATCCGCCTCGGTGCCGAGGACGTAGGCGACGACCCGGGGACCGGTCGGCCTGGCCGTCACCGAGCGGCACGCCGGCGCCAGCACCGATGCCGGGTCTGGGTGGCCGCCGAAGCCCAGCACGACGTCGATCAGCACCACGCCGACCGTCGGGTCGCGAGGGGCCGCTGCGATGCGATCCGCCCGGTCGCCGGGGTCGATCATGGGATGCGGTCGTCCACGGGTGTACTCCTCCTCGCCCAAGTCCAGGCACACGTGCCCCCCCGATGGACCGGGAAGCCCCCATGCCGCCTCGAGCGGCGCGTTCGAGTGGACGGGGCCGAGGTGCCGGCTCATCACCACCATCGACTCGTATGCGAGCGTCCCACCCGAGAACAGGCCGAGGACGGCGGTGCGGCCCGGGTCCAGCCCGGCCAACGACGCCGAGACGACCGACGCCAGCCCCGTCGAGGGGTCGGGCACCGACACGCCGAGCCCCCGCAAGGTGCACACGACCCCTGCCTCCAGGGTGTCGGTGACGACGACACCGGCCGGGGCCGCCACCGGCTCGGCGAGGCCGACGAGGGCGGCGACCACCGGCTTGCCCGGGCCCCCCGTGGCGGCGGCGGCGAGCAAGCCCGCTGCCACGCCGGGGGAGGGAGGTTTCGACACGAGCAGGATCGCCTCGGTGGCGGGGTCCCCGGCGAGGGCGGCCAGCCCCACCCGGGCCATGGTGCCGCCCACGGCCCCGGACAGGTCGCGGCCCCCGACGCCGATGGCCTGGCTCACGCCCTCGCCCCAGCGGTCGAGCAGGCACATGACCTCCTGGGCGCCCGTGCCCGCTGCGGCCACCACGCCGACCCGACCGGACCGCACGGCGTTGGCGAAGCCGAGCCCCGTGCCGCCGAGCATGGCGGTGCCGGCGCCCGGGCCCATCACGAGCCGCCCCAGTCCAGCCCCCCGCTCCTTGAGCGCAACCTCGTCCTCGACGCTCACGTTGTCGCTGAACAGCAGCACGTGGAGGCCCGCCGAGAGCGCCTTGTGGGCCTCGAGGGTGGCGTAGGGACCGGGGACGGAGACGATGGCGACGTTGGCGTCGGGCAACGCCCCGGCCGCGTCCTCGAGCGTCCGGGGGGCCTCAATTGCCATCGATCCCGACGCTCCCGCGGCCTCGGCCTCGGCCCTCGCCGCGGCCAGGGTCTCGTGACCGGCGTCCAACCCGGCCTGGGCCTCGTCCACCGAGGTGGCCCGGACGGCGAGCACCAGGTCGTTGGCCCGTGCCGGCGGTGCGTCGATGCCCGCGGCTCGCAGGTCTTCGAGGTTGGCAGCGGTGCCCATGACCGCCGCCGCCCACTCGACCGCGGGGGCCGCCGACATGGCCCGCGTGGCTGCCATGAGAAGCACGGAGTCGACGTAGGTGTCTGGATAGGTACGGGCGGTTGCCTCCGTCACTGCGCCGCCGCGGTTCGCCGGGATGCCGGCACCCGGCCGGCAACGGGGACGATGCGGGTGCCGTGGCTCCCGGCGAGGGCAGTGGCGAGGTGGCGCGACGACGTGATCAAACACTGCTGGCCACCCTGGGTCAGGAAGCGCACCGCGGCCGTGATCTTCGGGCCCATGCTGCCGGCGGCGAACTGGCCGTCCTTGCTGTAGGCGTCGGCCTCCGCCGCGGTCATCTGGAAGATGGGCTGCTGGCCGGGCTTGCCCCAGTCCAGGAAGACGTTGCTGGCCCCGGTCAGGAACACGAGCGTGTCGGCACCGACCGACGTCGCGAGCCGCGCCGACGTCAGGTCCTTGTCGATCACGGCGTCGACGCCGGCGACGCGCCGGCCCCGGCGCACGACGGGGATGCCGCCGCCCCCGCCGGCGATCACGAGGAAACCCTTGCTCGCCAGTTCCCGGATGGCCGCAGCCTCGAGGATGGCCTTCGGTTCGGGGGAGGCCACGACCCGCCGGAAGCCCCGCCCCGAGTCCTCCCGCACCTCCCAGTCCCGGTCGGCCGCAAGCTGCCGGGCGACATCCTCGGCGAGGAACGGCCCGATGGGCTTCGTGGGGTTGCGGAAGGCCGGGTCGGAGGCCTTCACCTCCACGTGCGTGACGATATCGACGACGCCCAGCGTCCCGGTCGATGCGTGGTGGAGGGCCAGCGAGAGCAGGTGCCCGATGGCTCCTTGGGTCATCGCGACCAACTCGGCAAGCGGCTGGGCGGGGACGAGACGGCTCCCCTCCTCCTGCTGGATCGACAGGTTGCCGACCTGGGGCCCGTTGCCGTGGATGAGCACCGGCCGGTAGCCCGACTCCACCAGCCGGCAGACCGCGCCCGCCACCTTGGTGGCGTTGCGCCACTGCTCGGCGTAGGTGCCGGCCTCCCCTTCGCGCGTCAGGGCGTTGCCCCCGACGGCCACCACAGCGATGCGCGGGCGAGGCACCGTGCCCGCTCCTATGTGGAACGCAGCGCCATCCAGATGGCGCGAGCGGACCGGGTGGACGGGTTCCACCAGCGGTGGGGTCGGTCGGTACGGAAATGCAGGGCGTCGCCCCGGCGGAGCACGTACTCCTCGGCTTCCACCTCGAAACAGACGCTACCGTCGAGCATGAAGATCAACTCCTCACCCGGGTGCTCCATGCGCTTGGCGCCGCTGTCGGCCCCCGGCTCGATCGTGGCGACGGCCCCCGCCATGAAGAAGTGCCCGTAGGGCCCGCTGATCCCGGCGAGGTCGAGGCGCTGCTTGGAGGTGAACACCGCCTTGCGTTCGTCGGACCGGACGAGGACGGCGGGTTCGGCCTGCTCCTCGTCCACGAAGTACGCGACGGAGCGGTTCAGGGCCGCGGCGAGCTTCATGAGGGTGGTGATGGTGGGCACCATCCCGTTGCGCTCGATCTTGTGGATCGCCGCTGCCGACATGCCCGAACGCTCCGCCAGTTGCTGCAGCGACAGGTTCTTCTGCCGCCGGAGTTGGCGGACCTTCGGCCCGATCGACGCCACGACGTCTTCCGTGCTCGACCCCTCTCGTTGCAGGGCTTGAACTGGGCTGTCGCCGCGGGTAGAGTTGCCTGCGGTAGACGCAATTTCCATCATAGTAAATTGCATGTTACATCCCGGAGGACCCGCACACCGAACCCCGACAGGAGCCTCACGGTACCTGACGGGAACCCGGTAGGAGCAGAGGAGACCAGCCACGGCCCTGAGGATCGTCGTTGTGGGGGGCGGCGCGGCGGGCATCGGCGCGGCGGGGGCGGCGAAGCAGGCCGACCCGAATGCCGAGGTCACGGTGTTCACCGAGTTCGAGGACGTCGGCTACAGCCCCTGCGGCATCCCCTACGTCCACGGCCGCGAGATCGAGGGCTTCCAGGGGCTGATCCTGCAGGGCAAGGAGTTCTACCGCAACGCCGGCCTCGACATCCGGTACGAGACCACGGTAGCGGGCATCGACGTCCCGGGCCACGCGGTGGTGCTGGCCAGCGGGGAGCGGGTTGCCTTCGACCGGCTCGTCGTCGCCACGGGCTTCAACTACGCGGATCCCGGCGTCCCCGGCTCCGACCTTGAGGGCCTCCACTACGTGAAGAACATCCGGCGTGCCATGGAGTGGGACCCGATCCTCGACTCGGCGAAGTCCGCGGTGGTCGTCGAGGCGTCGCCGCTCGGGCTGGAGATGACGACCGCCCTCGCGCACCGGGGGCTGGAGACCCACCTCGTGGACTCCCATCCGTGGGCGCTTGCCGAGGTGGCCGACCCCGACATCATGAAGCCAGTCCAGGACTCGTGGGCCGAGATGGGCGTGCAGATGCACTTCAACACCAAGCTGGAGGCCTTCGTTCCCGGCCGGGGCGACCAGGCCAAGGTCGTGAAGGGCGTCCGCACCAGCGAGGGCGAGATCCCCGCCGACATCGTGGTCGTCTGCACGCACAAGCAGCCCAACAATCACCTGGCCCGGGAGGCGGGCCTGGAGATCGGCTCCACCGGGGGCATCGTCGTCGACGAGCGCATGGTGACCTCCGCCAGCGGGGTCTTCGCGGCGGGTGACTGCGTCGAGGTGCCGCAAGGCTTCACGATGCTGCCGCTGCAAGGCCTTTCGGGGAGCCACGCCTACTCGCAGGGCAAGACGGCAGGGACCAACGCCGCCAACGGCGACCGCAGGTATGACCCGGTCTTCGTCCCGTGGGGGACGGTGGCCGGAAAGTGGATGATCGGCGGCGTGTCCTTCGGCGAGACGACGGCCGGGGCCCTCGGCATGCCGTTCCACCTCGGGGTGGCCACCGGGATCTCGCGGGCCCGGTACTACCCCGGTATCCACAAGATCCTCGTCAAGTTGCTGGCCGAGCCCAAGACGCTGCGGATCATCGGGGCCCAACTGGTCGGGGGGGAGGGCATCAAAGAGCGCGCCGACTTCCTGGCGATGGCTTCGAAGAAGGGCATCACGATGCGGGACCTCGCGGTGATGGAGAATGTGTACTCGCCGCCGATCGGGGCACTGAACGAGCCCATCGCCCTGGCGGCGCAGAACGGCCTCGCCCGCCTGGCGCAGGCCGGGAAGCCGGCGTAGGGACGCCGGACATGGCCTTCGCGGAGTGGTTGCGGGTCAACTCCCAGCGCTACCTGCTGGAGGCATCGGAGCGTGAGATGGCGCAGCGGTACCTGGGCGAGACGCCACCGCTGCGGGGCGGTGGCCCTGGGGCCTGCTTCTGGCGGCGCGTCTTCGTCCCCGCCT
>WNEZ01016644.1_pt1 | contig 11260 bp, 10 predicted proteins | sample 5400521 | NCBI WGS metagenome assembly WNEZ01 (sample SAMN13153339, study PRJNA577476) | soil metagenome | isolation source: 120 cm saprolite under Douglas fir tree site 2 hole 1 replicate 1 | place: USA:California | collected 2015-04-18
ACGTCACCCTGTACTACGGCGAAGTCCCGCTGGGCGAATCTGTCGAGCTCCTCGTTCTTCGCAAGGGCCTTGCCCGTCAACTCTTGCCCGACGGCCAGATCGGCGCCGCTTCCCAGCATCCCTACTACGAAGTTTGCACCAGCCCCGCTCTTTATGATCTCGTCGCCGCCCTCATCCGCACCCATCAAGCCGCTGAACTAGTCTCCGCCCGCGCCTAACTTCTGCCTGGTTTTTCGCTCCAAAATTCAATGGTAATCAGCCATCACGCCCCGGCCCAATTCAAGTTTTTCACGAGTCACCAGTCACCAGTCACGAGTCACGAGATCCAGCTATACTTCTCCCGGGGGCGAAAGGGGTCCGGTGATCTCCCCGGCCTTCAAAGCCGGCGATTCGGTCCTTCGCGGGTCGAATGTTCCAATTGAGATTGCTCCCATTGCGTCACGCTGGCTCTGCGGGATGGCATGGGCAGACTTAGCCGCTTGGCCCTTCGTCAAAATTCCGAGGCGGTGCACAGATTTGACAAGTTCACTCATCGAATTCCTAACGTTAAGACGGCCGACCCGTGCCGCGAGACCTCGAAGAGGCGAAAAGAATTCATCTACCCTCCGGCGAACTCCTGCCAGCGCTTCTGCGTCATGGACGCCCCAGAAATCTACCAGGCGCCTGGTCTTGTAGTTGTAAGCGAATTTTTGACCGCAATCCAAGCAAATGATGTAAGTTTCTCGGCCAAAGACAGATCGGCGTCCGAGTAGGTTGGATGGGATTGCCACACGCAGCGTTATCGGAGGACCCCTATGCCGATGAAGACAGACAAAAACAAGACGAAGCAATGTCCGTAGAAAGAGCGGGACTCCGAAAACCATATTCCACCACGGCTCGCCACGGCTGAGCGGCCTTTGTGCATTGAACTGACTTCTCGCTGCCGAGCGATACAGAACGATAGACCCCTCGATTCTGTCTGCTCGGGCCACTTTTTTCTGCGGTTGAGGTTGCATGTGAACACCTCGGCCTGATGCTAACCGCGGCGAATATTCGTGTCTGTTCCGTTGTGGACACTGATGTACCACATTGGTCTGCTTGACGCGATACCGCCTTGCCGCTTAGGCTCCGGAAGAAAAATTATTAGCGTGTAAACGCAGCTTTTTCGTACCTCTTAGAAGTGGACCCGCTTCTCTGCCGCGGTCGTTACGCTCAAATGGCACAAAGTATAGGGGATAAAGTCTTCGGGGCAATGAACCTAAACAGGAAGTAATTGGCGAGATGCTTAGTCAACTGGTTAGCCGAAAAATCGGATATGTCCGGTTTCTTATTTGGACTTGAAGGGGCTGCTATCAGGAGAAATAGTGAAACAGACCCAAACCCCGACCTAACGCGACGCTTGCAAGCCATGAAGTGATGACGGCCCCGATAAAGCGAAGCGCCCTATCAAACCTGCCGCGAGGCTCCCCATTCCTGGGAACCAGCGCACTGCGCCACAAGTAAAAGGAACATGCGCCCCAAAGTAAGAATCTAAGCAAGAACGCGTAGTTTAGGGCATCCGTCGCCCAATGGATTCTGCCGACGACCATCATCAGAACTCATCTTTGGGAAAGCAATTTACCACGAGTCGGCGCCAGTGCCTGAGAAGTCGGAAAACCGGACAACTCCGTCCCAGTACTTCACATGTACGGTTTCCGCGTTTATCAGGCACTGGCAAGTCAAAACGGAGAAACAAAAGCGCAAGGATGGGGTACCCGCGCTGTGACGAACTTCCCCTGACCGGGCTTCAAGGCTCTTCGGGGATTTCTAACTGTACCTCTCATATGCTTCATACGTCAGATAACGTCAGATATATAATGCTTAAGACTATTGAAGTCGAAAGAGAGCTGCCGAGGTTTCTATACTTATGGGCGCTCGTACGTGGGCTGTGAGGTTCGGGCCGATGGGCATTCGAAACCTCGCAAAGCCTGTGTTGGCGTGTCTGCTCACCGTGCTTTCGACGGCGATGATGGCGCAGCAAGCCTCACCACCTCAGTCCGCTCCCAAATTCAGGGTCCGGACGGAGTTGGTGACTGTGCCGGTCGTGGTCTTGCGCCAGGGCAGCACCTTCCGGCAACTTCATATTAGAGGCTGGCTTGATGAGCATGTGACCGGTCTTACCAAGGATGACTTCGAGATCGAAGAAGACGGCCAGCCGAAGCCGATTGCATCGTTTGAGGAAATCACTAGCTCAAGTCTCGCCATCAAGCCCGCCCCGCCGCCGGGGGTGTTCACCAATGAGATCGTATCCGATGGCCCCGTCTCGATGGTCGTGATCCTTCTGGACCTGATCAACACGCCGTACTTTTATCAAGAAGCCGCCAAAGAAAAACTGCTGGAATACCTGCAGCGCGACTTCCGGGGGGACCAACCCACCATGCTTGTGGCCCTTCACCCCGACGGACTACGGATTCTCCACGACTTCACCACAGACCCGCAGCTCCTCGTGAAACTGGTGCGGCGTTTGGGTAGTAAGGTCGAGCACGATCCCAAGCTGGACAATCAGACAGAGACGGAATTCAGCCATTCCATCGCCGGGGAGATTGACATTCAGAAAGAATACGACGCGATTGAGAAAGAATTCCTGGCAAACTACACCGGCCGCGACCGCTACGCACAGCAGCTTCTGCGAGGCCGCTTGGAAAGAACGTTTCTTGAGCTCCAGCAGCTCTCGCAGGCGCTCTCGGCGGTGCGTGGCATGAAGACCTTGGCGTGGGTCACCGGTGGGTTCATGTTGTCCTACAATATGGACTCTAGAGACCGGCGGCTCGTAGACCAGCACGCTCACACCTTGAAGACGCTCAGCGCTGCCGGAATCGCCGTCTATCCGATTGATACGGTCCTGGAAACGGTTAACCCGGCCTTCACCAGCCCGCAGTCACGGTATCCCGTTGTTCGCGCTGGCAACGTACAGATCGTCCAGAATTTCATGGATATTTCGCAGCGGACAGGGGGAGATTATTGCCTATTGCGAAAGGATCCCGATCTCTGTTTCCGGAAAGCCGTGGACTACAGTTCACGATACTACACGCTGAGCTATTATGCGCAGCCCGCCGAAACCGCGCGGTGGCGCAAGATACATGTCAAAGTCCACGGCGCAAATCTGCAGGTCCGGGCACGAAGCGGTTATTTTTCGGGCGGCGCGGACGATGACCCCGAGCAACGGCGCAAGTCGGATATTGCGCAAGCGCTCGCTACGCCAGTCGAGTACCGCGGATTGCCGATCACCGTTCGTTGGACAGCTTCCGGCAAGGAACCCATAGCCAAGACCGCGGGCAACGCTGCGCCCTCAGGAGAACCACAGTTGCAGCGGCGCCATATGCAATCCTTCTTGCTTGAAATCAATCCCGCCGCGCTAACGGTGGACGCCGCTGACAACAACCACATAAAACTCGACTTCGTGGCGGTGGCTCTCGACCCTAACGGCAATATCCTTGCGGATTTGACCCAACAACTCGATCTGCATCCGAGTGCACCGGAGCTGGAGCGACTGCGCCGCGAAGGATTTGCCTATGCCAATGCTGTCTGGGTTTCACCCCATACCTCGAAGGTGCGATTCATAGTAAGAGACTATTTTAACGAGCGCATCGGGACTGTCTCCGCGCCCATCGAAGCCCAACCCTAAACAGGCTGATTAGCTAATGGCCGGGTACCCCAGATGTCGGTTTTACGTCTGGGGATTTTCTCTTCGCTTTAGATCTTGTAGACGCGAATGGCCCTCGCTCTTATCGTGGGCCACCCAGAGGCGTACTACCGCGGCCAGAGCCAGCCGAAGGTGCCGGCGGAGCTAAGAGTGTGTCGCACCTATGGCGCTTGAGGGTTTTGGGCACACGGACCCAGACCCAGCGCTTCCACTGCTTGGACCAATTGTTGATCACCATGCCGTTTTACTCTTCGCTGGCCTATTCCGTTATACGTCCAGTGAGCGATGGTGTCTTCAGTAGGTTGTTCACTACCAAGTTGATGGAGTACAGAACCGCCGCGTCGAAAATCTCTGAGTCGGCGGTCCGGTTAGTCCATCCTTCGTTAACTCTTAGAGAAAGGTACTATTGCCGGACTTTGGAGGTCCGGGTCATGGTGAAAGGGTACGAGGGAGAACCCAGCCATGAAGACACGATATATAAAAACTCTAACAATGGCAGTTCTGACGCTGGCGATATCAAGCGCAGCAAAGGCCCAGAAGACTTCGGACATCATAAACCGGGGCGATGACTTCTTGGCGGTCTGCCAATATGATAACGACCATCCGCCTGATGTTTGCCTGGCGTACGTTGCCGGCGTGGCTGGCACGCTCGCGCTCAATTGGTCCGACACCGGTCAGCGAATTTGTGTCCCCGATAACGCGACGCTCAGAACTACTCTTGACTTGGTTCTCCAATACATCAAAGACAACCCGGAAAAGCGAAATCAAAAAACAATCTTTTTGGTTGCGCAAGTAACAATCAAAAAATATGTGTGTGAGGCGCCGAAACAGAAAGCCGCGTCGGCTCCGGACTCGAAGGTGCGCCCGTGAGCATACAAATCCTCATCAAACTTTCAGGCCATCCCTCACGCTCTGGGACAAGAATCGACGCAGCCTCGCCGACGATCCCTACGAGAGACCCCCGGCCACCTCATCAATAAATAATTGAAGAAATCGCTTTACTGTTTGTCGTAAACGACGACGTTATTTACATCCCGTCCCTGCGCGTCCTTGCCCTTGAATGTCGAGGTCCGCGTTATTCCGTCTTTAGGAGATCACCGATGTCACGGTCATCACAACCTGGTCGCCTTTCTTCAAAGTGGACCGGATGGTGCTGGCGTCGGGCCGTTCTAACGCTACTGTATCAGCGTTCGGCACGCCGGTAATCGGGTAGTCCTTGCCGTCGTATTTTGCAGTGTACTCGACGTGAGTCGGATTCCCAGCGGCGTCGATTCCATCTGAACTGAGTTTGATGTTATCTGCGTCAGAGTCGATCTTTACGGAAATACTCTTGGGTGCTGGTCCAGGGCTATACGTTGACTTGGCAGGGTTCATTTTCCAGGTCCCAGAGTGTTGATCGGCTGCCGCGGCAGAAATGTTCAGAGCGAGTGCCACGAGCAGCAGTGTTGTTACGAAAGCAGCAAACATCTTGATGCGCATAATCCGGCCTCCTTCGGCGGGGTCTGGGGTCTGGGTGTGCGCGCATACTAGTGGCGGCGAAGGCGAGTGTCTGTGCAATTGTGAACACCCGCGGGAATACTTGGCTGCGGCATTGGCCTCAGTTCTCCGGTTACCGCGTTCTATAAAGGGGAGAGTCAAGAGAAAACTTCTCCTGCGGCCGGAAGGAGCGGGAATCTTCGCCTTGCTATTCAGCCCATCGCTTGACGTACGCGATCTCGCTCGTCATGCCGCCCATGCCATCAATCACATTCTTCAGATTGAACGGCTGCTTCGTGACGACGGGCGTACCTAAGGACAACTACGAACAATGGCCAAATTCTCGTACCAGGACTTCACTTCTGTGGAGACGCTTTTGCGGGGTGAAGCTTGTTATAGTCTTTTATGAACACGCGCAAGCCGGAGTCCAGCGTGGTTTTTGTATAGCCCGCCGAGAGCTGTTCTTTGTAATGTTCCAAATAAAAATCGAGTGGATCTTTTGGATCCATATCGATGAGGACCAAATCCGCATCGTTCATGACTAGCTTGTTAAAGCGGAGACGATTATTCTTGTATGCCATGTAATTTCCGGCTCGGATATTTTTCACCGGCTTGGCATCCGAACCGCCAAAAATCTGAATAATTTTCTCGCCTTCAATTCGTACGGAGACCACCTTGCCTTCAATATGGGGAGGCGGCAGGATCTGTTCAAGATCAAGGATCAGATCGTCCTCTTCAGCCCGCACACCCGGAACTTTGCCTTCCTTGATCAACCCGCCTAAATCGATACCGAAGAGACTCATCAAACCCTTTACCGGGACATGCATGGCCTTGATTTTCTCGCTGTGCAGACGAAGCTTTCCGTCAGCCGTGGGAGTGAGAATTCCATCCGTCTCGAACGGGATGTCCCCCTTGTCATGGAGTTTCCCCTTCACTTTCACGCGCCCCTTCTCAACGATGACGGATAGCCCTGTTAAGGGCGAATGCGGTCGGGCGAAAACATAAGAATTGAGAAGGTTTGCCAGGTTTGACGAATCAATAGCCATCTCCGCTGTGCTAATGCGCAGGCTGAACGAGTTTTTGTCGTCGAAGATGGGGAATTCATTTTTGCCGAGGGGCACGAGCTCACCGTTCAGCGATTTTATTTCCACCACGACGGTGTCCGAAAAATGATACGTGACGTTGCGCATCTGCGCCTGGACCGTGCTCTCCTGTTTATAGTTGGACGGAGGATTCTGGCTGGCGGCGGTTCCCAGCGCCGCGGCGCAAAGGAGAACGAACAGAGCCCGGGATATCAAAGGCGGTATAGATATGTGGAACGGCGAGACCAAGTTCCTTACGAATTGCAATATTGCACCTCTAGCAGATCTTAGCCGGAATTTCCGATTTGGACCTCCAGCTCGCGCATCGTACACATCTCCTGCCCTGGACACAACGATCTTCAAACTCAACTCCTGAGGGCAGCCAAACTGTTGCAAACTTGCCAAAAAGTTCGGCGAGAAAAGTTCTAACATCGTCTCCTTGGGCGCGCTTTCGCAATGACAATTCCTCGTTTTTGGTGAATGCTCTATTCCCGTTTCGTATGAGGTTCACAAAACAGTCTCTGGAGGAAGTCGATGAGGTTTAGCGCGTTCATAGCCATATTCATGATTCTGCTCTTGCTTTGGGCTGGGGGATTCCTCGTCTACCACGTCGCCAGCGCCCTCATTCATCTACTCCTGCTCTTCGCCGTGATTGCTCTCGTGATTCATCTCCTTGGTGGTGGGCGCAAGAAATGAATTGTCTTGACGGACGGAATTCGCTCTCAATTTTTATTGGCCACAACGTACCATGAGAAGGCATCGCTTCCGACGGATATGACGGCGAGAAACAACCTGACTGCCAAAAATGCCGAAATCGGCAAAGGACAGAACCTTCTGCTGGGGTCCTTTGCCGTCTTGGGGCCCGGGCTGATCACCGGGGCAGCCGACGATGATCCGTCAGGAATCTCAACCTATTCCGTTGCCGGAGCAGCCTACGGATACGCAACGCTCTGGATCGCGCTTCTCACATTTCCGCTGATGGCCGCGATCCAGCTCATGTGCGCACGGCTGGGAATGGTTACGGGGCGTGGGCTGGCAGCCGCCGTGCGAATTTATTATCCACGCTGGGTGCTCTGGGGAGCCTGTTCCATTCTCGTCGCCGCTAACGTCATCAACATCGGCGCTGATCTCGGTGGAATGGCGGAGGCCACGCAACTCATCACGGGAGTTCGATCACTGATCTGGATTCCATTCTACGCGTTCTTCATCATTGGGCTGTTGATTTGGACTTCCTACAAGCTGATCGCGAAGATTTTCAAGTGGTTGACGCTCGTCTTGTTCGCTTACGTGGTGGCATCGTTTTATGCCCACGTCGATTGGAGGCATGCGCTGGCCGTGACGTTCGTGCCCCATCTGGAGTGGTCACGCGGGTTCCTGGCGGTGCTGGTGGCAATTCTGGGCACCACGATTTCTCCTTATCTCTTCTTTTGGCAAGCCGCCGAGGAGGTTGAAGAAGAACGGGCCAAGGGTCGAACCCTCGCCCGGAGCAAGGCCGCAACCATTGGGGAGTTAAGAACGGCGCGCGCTGACACTATCGCCGGTATGTTTTTCTCGAATTTCATCATGTATTTCATCATTCTGACCACTGCCGCCACTTTACACGCACACGGGCAGACCGACGTTACAACGGCCCGGCAGGCGGCCGAAGCCCTGCGTCCACTTGCCGGCGATGGAGCCTACCTGCTCTTCACCTTGGGCCTGATCGGCACGGGAATGTTGGGAGTCCCGGTTCTCGTTGGATCGTGCGCTTATACCGTGGCGGAAGGAGCAGCCTGGCGTGGCTCCATGGCCGACAAACCAAGAAGCGCGCGCAAGTTCTACGCAGTAATGGCCGTTGCCATGGCTTTGGGTCTCACGCTGAACTACGTGGGTTTCAACGCGGTGAAAATGCTGTTCTGGTCGGCGGTAATCAATGGCCTCCTGGCGCCGCCGCTGATCCTGCTTGTCATCCTCTTGACCAGCAGCCAAAAAGTAATGGGCAACCGTGTGAATTCGCCGTTACTTAGGTACTTAGGCTGGGCCACCTTCGTTGTCATGACTGCGGCAGCGGTGGGGATGATCATTACATCTTGAAATACTTATCTGAGCCGGAGAGACCTGGCGAGTGGCAGGTCCTTAGTCGCTGGGCAAGCCGTGGGCGCCGCATGGCGGGTGGGAAGCCTAAGGGAGCGCGGGGCAGCTGGCGCCGGTGAACGAGCCGAACAGTCAACCGTCCCCGACGCTCGACCCGGATGCTAAGTCCTGATAAGTCTTAGGGTTGTATCGGAAGCGCGAAGGGCAATGCGCCTGCACGAGCACGGTGTGTTCGCGCGCTTTCGATACAACTACTTGCACTAAACCGCTAGCGCGGTATTGGTGGCGCTGTAGTTGTGTCGGCATATCCGGTCGTACTCGTCGCTGTTCCAGTTGAACATATCTCCCCTACGGAAGTCCTCTTTGCGAAAGCATGGGGCGGCTGCTCACCGCAGCACATTCCATCTTGCAAAGGAGCTTTCCATGACGTCGCTTCGACAACGGTTTATCGAGGACATGCAGGTCCGGAACTTTTCGCCTGTAACACAAGCCTCCTACACCCGAGAAGTATCGGGATTTGCACAGCACTTCAACAAGTCACCAGAGTTGTTGGGTCCGGAACAGATTCGTGCCTATCAGGTCTATCTGACCAACGAAAGGAAGCTGGGGGTAGTTTCGATCAGCGTTGCCACCTCCGCGCTTCGCTTCCTCTATAGGGTGACCCTCAAAAAGAACTGGTGCATGGCAGACATGATCCCGGCTCCCAAGGTGCCTAAAAAACTGCCTATCATCCTCAGCCCAGAGGAAGTCGTTCGGTTTCTTGACTGTGTCGCAATGAGGAAGCACCGCGCCGTCTTAACCACCTGCTACGCCGCCGGCTTGCGCATCTCCGAGGCCGTTGCTCTCACACTCCCAGCGATCGACAGCCAGCGCATGGTCTTGCGCGTCGAACAAGGCAAAGGACAGAAAGATCGTTACGTGATGCTCTCACCGAAACTGTTAGAGATCCTGCGAGCCTGGTGGCGAATGGAAAGGCCTGGGCACTGGCTCTTTCCGGGGGGCACGCTGGGCCAACACATCACCACCACCTCGGTTGCGCAGATGTGCCGGAAAGCCCGCCGCATTTCCGAAATTCCTAAACCGATCACCTGCATTCCATGCGGCATGCCTTTGCCTGTCACTTGCTTGAATCGGGCACCGACATTCGCCAGATTCAACTCTTGCTCGGCCATCGCAGCCTGACCACCACAGCAAAATATCTGCACATCGCGACCAGCAAAGTGTGCTCGACATCGAGCCCACTGGATTTGCTGCCTCGTCCTGTTTCGATGGAGGTCCAGCCTACTCCGCCGCAACACCTCTAACCGCCGGGCCCCTTGGATCGCCCGAAGCTGGAAGTGGCAGACATCTTCCGCCGCTACGGTGAAGCCTATCGTCAGTAGCATGCTGCGTCGCTATCCCCTGCTCAACGGCGCGTCATGACCGCGATTGAGGTGTGTCGAACCGCAGCCCTTGGTGGTCATCTCGAGCGCTGCGACTGCTGCAATCACGAGCGGCCCTGTTACGACAGCTGCGGCAACCGTCATTGCCCAAAATGCCAGTCGCTCGCACGTGCGGAGTGGGTCGAAAAACGAACGTCCGAAGTTCTCCCGACGCACTATTTTCATGTCGTCTTCACGATTCCCGAACAGCTTGCTTCCATCGCTTACCAGAACAAAGATCTCGTCTACGGCATTCTCTTTCGAGCCACGGCCGAGACGTTGTCCACCATCGCTGCCGATCCCCAACATCTGGGCGCCGAGATCGGCTTTTTCACCATACTTCACAGTTGGGGACAGAACCTGTTTTTCCATCCTCATCTGCATTGTGTTGTTCCAGGCGGCGGGATTTCATTTGATGGTGCCAGGTGGATCTCCTGCCGCCCCAACTTTTTTCTGCCAGTAAAGGTGCTCTCCCGGTTGTTCCGCCGATTGTTCTTGCAGTATCTGCAGGAATCCTTCGACGCCGGCAAGTTGCACTTCTTCACTTCGCTTCAGGCGCTCCAAGATCCGCAGGCGTTCAACTGTCATCTCGATTTGGTGCGAGACGTGGAATGGGTCGTCTACGCCAAGCCACCTTTCGCCGGGCCACAGCAAGTGGTGGACTATGTCGGCCGCTACACGCACCGGGTGGCCATTTCCAATCATCGGATCGTCGACATTGAAGATGGCCAAGTGAAATTTAACTGGAGAGACTACCGCGATAACAATCAACAGAAAACCATGCCCCTCTCGGCGGACGAGTTCATCCGGCGATTTTTGCTCCACGTTCTACCGTGTGGGTTCCACCGCATTCGCTACTACGGGTTCCTCGGCAATCGACACCGCAAGGAGAAGTTGGAGCGTTGCCGCCAACTTCTCGGCATGGCTCCTCCAAAGGAAAACTCTGCCGAGCCCGCGCCACAAGAGGACTATCGTGATCGATATGAGAGGCTCACGGGCCGCTCGCTTCGGGAATGCCCGGTTTGCCATCGCGGCCACATGATCAGCGTCAAACGATTGCCCGAGGTTCCTTTTTCTCCGGTCATCAAAGACACTTCATGATCGCATCGTGTGCCAATCCAACTCGGCCGTTCCAATAACTCGAGGCTATCGAGTCCAAGCAGTGGTGTTGTCCGACAGCACGCAAAACCCTTTGCCGTCAGTCAAGCACGCCACATTTGGCCCCGTGCAAGCCCGCCGAAGAACGCACACTACAGCGCACCATGCTCGTTTCTATCATTACCGACGACCCGTCCTCTCGACCTCGCCCCCCAGTCACCAATCAAAACCCATAACACACCGACCTTGCAGCCGTTTAGTCCAATACATTTTTAGCTCACCGGCGCAGCTCGATTACGATTCCTCTCTGCTCACGCCTATTGTCGCCGCGCCGCCGAGCTAAAAATGCTCTGCAAAATGCAGTGCACTGCATTACTACTTGTACGTACTCCTTGATGTGTTCAGCCGCTACGTCACAGGTTGGATGGTCGCTTATCGCGAAAGCGCCG
>WNEZ01005318.1_pt1 | contig 11259 bp, 5 predicted proteins | sample 5400521 | NCBI WGS metagenome assembly WNEZ01 (sample SAMN13153339, study PRJNA577476) | soil metagenome | isolation source: 120 cm saprolite under Douglas fir tree site 2 hole 1 replicate 1 | place: USA:California | collected 2015-04-18
CGACGGAAGCCTCGCCGATCCGCTGTGGCACTCGGCGAAGCTCCTGACGGATTTTCGCCAGCGGGAACCAAACGAGGGCGAGCCCGCCACGGAGAAGACGGAGGTGCGCATCCTGTACACGCGGAGTGCCGTCTACTTCGGGATTCATTGCCACGATGCGGAGCCATCCCGGATCGTCGCCACCGAACTGCGGCGGGACGTAAGCCAGGACCTGGATGACCACTTCGAGATTCTGATCGATTCGAATCATGACCGCCGTGGCGCCTATGTTTTCGGAATCAATCCGCTGGGCACGCAAATCGACGGGATCGTCGTGGAAGAGCAGGGAAACAACAACGGCGGCGACTTCGACGGCGGATGGGATGGAATCTGGACCTCGGAAGCGCGGATCACCGCGGACGGCTGGACCGCCACGGTGGAGATTCCGTTTACGACGCTGAATTTCACAGAGTCGAAGAACGTCATCTGGGGACTGAATTTCAAGCGCTTCCTCCGCCGGAAGAACGAACAAGACCTTTGGAGCGCCTACCGGAGGACGGAGGGAATTGCGAAAGTCTCGCGGGCCGGAGAACTCACGGGTATCACCGAAATCGGCGGCGGAAGACTCTTCCTCGTGAAGCCGTACGGATTGCTCCAGTACGACAAGCAAAGCGGAAGGGATGCAAAGTTTCCGCTAACCGGCGGGGTGGATGTGAAGTATGGAATTCGCTCCAACGTGGTCTTGAATTTGACGGGAAATACGGACTTCGCGGATACCGACGTCGATCAAGTACAGTTCAATCTGACGCCCTTCAAAATTTTCATTCCGGAAAAACGGCAGTTTTTTCTGGAGAACGCGGGGATCTTCAATTTCAATCTGGGCGACCAGGACCAGTTGTTTTTCAGCCGCCAGATCGGGATCGACCCGGTAACCGGGCAGCAGGTGCCCATCAACGGCGGGGCCAAGCTGACGGGCACGCTGGGCCGGCTGGCGCTGGGAGTGATGGAGGTGGACACGCGCTCGAGCGGGCCGAACCCCTACGCCAACTATGCGGTCGCGCGGCTGAAGGAATCCTTGTGGGGCGGCTCGTATCTAGGGGTGATGGGGATCGACAAGCGGTCGGGCGACACGCTGGACAGCTTTAACCAGACAGGAGGCGTGGACACAAGGCTGGTTTTTTTCAAGGACTTCACCGTCGGCGCGCATCTCGCCGGTACACAAGCGCCGGGCAAACCGAGCGGGGCCAGCGACGCCGGCGCTTCGCTAACCTACAGGTCGAACTGGCTGGATGGAATCGTGGCGCGGAGAAAAATCGGGCCAAACTTCAATCCGGAAGTGGGCTTCGTCGAGAGGACCGACTCCAATCAAAAATATATCGATCTGACCTTCAAAGTGAGGCCGCGGACCGCGGGGATTCGGGAACTGCAATTCGAAGGTTTCCTCTTTCACGCGCCGGATACCCACGGCGTGGTGCAAACTCAGGAATGGCAGGGAACTTTCCGGGCGGAGTTCCACAGCGGCGCGTACACGGATGATGACATCGCGGATGTGTTTACGCAGCGAATCACGACGCCCTTGAACATCTACAAGAGTATTTTCATTCCGAACGGCTTGTACCATTTCGCGCGGCACCAGCTGACTTATGGGTCGCGGCAGGACCGCCGGTTTACGTACGGTTTCTTTGAGCGGTTCGGGGGTTACTACGGCGGGAGTTTGAACGAGTTTCGCGTCCGGGCGAATTATCGTCCGGGGCCAAAGTTTTCCGTCTCCGCTTCGCAGACGTGGAATCGGTTCCGATTGCCACAGGGAAACTTCTCGGTAGACCTGGCGAGCCTGCAGGGAAATTATTCGTTCTCGCGTTTTCTGACATTGAGCGGCACGGTTCAGATGGATACGGCGAACACCCAGGCGGTCAGCGCCAATTTCCGGCTGCGGTACAACTACCGCCCGGACAGCGACCTCTTCCTGATCTACAACGTGGGGACGCAGTTTGTGAGCCTGGCCGCAGCAAACCCGCAGCAGATCCGCGAGACGCGCTTCGCAATCAAATTCACCCGCTCCTTCCATCCCTAGTGGCGCATTCCCCGTAAAACTCCCGGGCAATCTCCCGGATCCTGCGCGCGAGCGCGCGAGGCGCTGCAAGTTTCCTTGACCTCAGATGCGTATTTGCCGCGCTATTTTGCGTTGCCGGCCGTTGCACCGATGTTGGCGATGGCGAAGCGGACGGCCGCCTCGAAGAGTGCAACCCGAGGATAGTGGTTGTGGTCGGCCGCGGAACGGATGCTGGTGTCCTTGGAAGATTCATAGTTGAGGGCGGCGGCCAGGTGATCGGCGCGCAGGACCCCGAGAAAATTGCCGCCGGGGATGAGCGCGTCTGCCTGGAGAAGCTGGCTATCGGTGCGGGGATCGTACGCAGTGAGGAGCTTCCACGCCTGGAGGAGCATTTTGGAAGTCGTGCCGGAATCGGAGACGGCGGCGAGGGAAAAGGAAGGAACGAGCGGATCGGGATGGTCGATATTGAACTGTTTGCGGACGTCCTGACGAAGACTTTCAAATGCTTTGGCCACATCCCCTTCGCACGAACCGAGCTTCAGCGTGCTGGTGTAGCGCTCGACGATGGCGGGCATGGTTCCGGCAATTGGCGACCCCCCGACCGCGCCGGCGACGGTGACGAAAGCGGCGACAGCGGATTGCGCTTGCGAATGCTTGGCGAGGGCTTCCTGAACGTCAGGAGCCCCTTTACTGTAAGCGACCACAATATATTTGCGCTTGTCGCTCTGCATTTTGTCCTGGAGGTAGCTGGCGATCCGTTGCCCGTTTGCGGTGCTGGAGTCATCGGGCATTTGGAGGAACTCGACGGTCATGCCGTGTTTTTCCTGAAGATGGACCTGCCCCTCGGCAAAGGCGTGCGTGTTCGCCTGGCAGGAGCTCAGGACGCCGGGGATGACCAGCACGCGGTACGAGGTTAAGAGGGCAGAGGCGGTAGTAGTTGCAGTGGGACTAACGGAGCCGGGAATTTGGATGTAATTGGAACACGGGCCCCAGCTGCCGCCGTCGGGGTTTTCATTTTGCAGGACTGCGCAGAACGTCTGCGCGAAAGCGGCGGAAAGATCCTTGCCGGAGTCGGCGAGTTTCAGGATGAGGACCTGACCGTTCGAATGGAAGCTGCCGCCGGTGGCGGTCTTGGCTTCTTTGAGGGGATTGTTGGGAAGGAAGCGCGAGACTTCGGCAACCAGGCCGGTGGCGGAAAGAGTTTCTTCGACGTAATCGCGCTCGAGATCGATGTTGGGATCGATCTTGTGGGTGATGCCATTGTTCCGCTGATCCCGTTCGAATCCGACGACATGAGTGGCAGCGCCGACCCACAGGGTTTGCCCGCTGACCTCGTAGGGCGCTTTCCAGATGCGCAGATGGTTGCGGGAGGAAACGACACTGAGGGGTTCGGCATGGGCCCAGCCATAGTCCTGCGGACGTCCAAAGAGGTAGAGCTGGCTCATCGGCATGGTCAGATAGGATTCTTTCGAAAGGCTGCCGAGGATGCCGTGGAGAATGGTGCCTTTAACGTCGGCGTCCACTTTGACCCAACCCGCCGTCGTGAACACGCGCTGCATGGCGATTTCGGAGCCAAGGATCAGGAAATTGACCATGTCGCCCGGCTTGCCTTCTTTATCGGCGATGCGGCGAGGGATTTTGGAGAAGAGCGTGTTGTCGATGCCGGGAAGGGAATTAACTTGTTTGGCGACGACGCGGGTGGCGCCGCTTTCCGGAGAATAGACCTCGATGCGCACAACGTAAATGCCTTCGCCCGTGTCATTGCTGGTTTGATTGATGCCCACGGAGAGGCGTCCCGAGATGGGAGCGAGAACGTCGCGGCGCGCGCCGACGAGGAACGATTGCACCGTATTTTTATCCCCGAGGCGGCCAATCAGCGCGCCGCGGCCCGCCTCATTGAAGGGAAGAATACGAAGGAGATCTTTGAATCCGCGTGGCAGGCCCTCGGGGCCGCTCTGCTCTTTGGCGTCGGGATAGCGGAGTGTACCGCTGGCGGTGATCAGGATATGCTCACCGGCCTCGATTTTGATGCCGGTGTCGAGCCAGGATTCTTCGCCGGTAAGCTGAACCTCCTGAGAAAGGCGCTTCTTGCCGGAAGGATTTTGCGCGGCAGCGCTTTTCTCTTGCGGCGCGCCTTGTTGCGCCGGAGGAGCGGGGTTCTCGCGGACGAGTTGCGCGCGCAGAAGCGAGGGTAGAGCTGCTCCGGCAAAAAGAAGTCCGAGGGGAATCGCGATTTTTTTCACGAGCGCTGCAAGCATAGAGGGGAACCATCCCGCAACTGGATTCGGCGCATCCTCACTGTTAGCAGATGCCATGAAAAGAGGCAAGCGTTGCACTCGTTTGCAAAGAAGAAAAGGTTCGCGATTCCTTGACGGATACTGCAGGCGACGGTAAATTGGCTAAATGCCGCAGCATTGCGACAGGACATAGACCGCTAGCAGATATGCCCTTCCGTGCTGACAACCGCCACAAGCGGAGATTGAGTCAGCGACTGGCCCGGGTGAGAACTGCGGCAAAAGGCATGGAAAAAATATACCGAATGATGGCGCTGATTGGATTGTGCGCGGTAATGGTGTTGCCGTCGCCGGGACACGCCCAAGCGCCATCTCCAGCGCAAGTGCCATCGCAGACACCCGCTCCGGTAAAAGCGCCCGCGCCACTTCCACGCACACGAACCGCCCTGCAGAGCCGGCTCAGCGTGGATGGCAGAGAGGCGATGTTCACGACGATGTGCGCTCTGCTTGCGGCCGGATTCGAATCCAACATCAGCGCCGACGATTGGACGGCCTTCCGCGCCCAGATGCGGGAGAGGTTGCGGCAGCAGCAGGGGCCGGCCGTCGAGGCGATGAGAGAGTTCTACAAGCAACACGAGCTGCGGGATCCCGCAGCAACGCTTTCCAGGTATTTGTGGTTTGGCCTGGTGTCGGGCCCGGCGCCGGCCTTCCAACCCATTTTGCGGCGGGATGAGTTGCCGCCGGAAATCATCGCGCTCGAGGGCTTCAGCGAAATCCTTTCGAACTATTACCAGGAACAGAAAATTGGGCAGCTCTGGCGGCAAGTCCAGCCGGTTTATAACCGGGAAGTCGAGCGGCTCCATGAATCGGTGTCGCAAGTCGTGTTCCTCTCGACGGCGTACCTGCGCCAGATCCTGGACGAAACCGGTCCGCAATCGTTCACGATCGTCGTCGAACCGCTGGTCGGAAGAATCACCAACGTGAGGAATTTCGGGGATCACTATGCGCTGGTGCTGAGCGGGGGAGAAGAAATTCCCACGGACGTGGTGCGCCACGCCTTCCTGCACTTCCTGCTGGACCCGTTGCCGCTGATGTATTCGCACGTGATTGCCGTGAAGCGTCCGTTGTATGAGAAGGCCGCCCACGCGCCGCGCTTGGTCTCCGAACTGAAGGATGACTTCCCTTCTTACTTTTCGGAATGCCTGGTGCGCGCGGTGGAACTGAAGCTCCGGCGGACGTCACCTGGCGAGTGGGAGGCAGCCTTGAGCCGAGACGACGAGGAGGGCTACGTGCTGGTGCGGCCGCTCTTCGCTGCGCTGTCGAAGTTCGAAAACTCCGCGCCCTCCATGAAGCTCTTCTTCCCGGATCTGGTAAGAGCCATTGATGCGCGGGCAGAGTCAAAGCGGCTGGAGACGGTGAAATTTGCGGAGGTAGAGACGGCGCCGCCCGCGGACGAGACCTCGAGCGAAGAAGTGGCCCGGCGCAGGAAGGCGCAGCCGACCACCGTGCCGAATGACGCCGACGTGATCGCCTCTCTTACGGAAGGGGAGCGCCGCATCGCGGAGAAGAATCCACGGGCGGCGGAGGCTTCGTTTCAAAGAGTACTGACGAGATACCCGGACCAGCCCCGGGCGTGGTACGGAATCGGTTTGGTGGCGCTGCTGGACCATAATGCGGCAAGGGCCAAACAGGTGTTCGGAAGGCTGACGATGGGGGAGCACGCCGCTGCGCAGGACCCCTTGGTGCTGGCGTGGTCGCACGTCTATCTCGCGCGGATTTACGACGATGAGGGGAATCCGGAAGTTGCCAAGGCCGAGTATCAATCCGCGCTGGCCGTCGAAGGCGGACCGGATCAAGCGAAGCAGGCAGCACAAAGAGGACTTGCAGCTGTTGGTGGAGATAAGCCAACCGCGCGGCCTTAGAGTAAATTCGATTGCAGTCAGGGGAACACCTTCAGAGGCGGTAAGCGGCCCGGGCTTTCAGGCTCGAGCTGAGGAATGAGGAAAAGGGAGAAAAGGGATGATCAGGAACCGGAATATCTGGTGGGAAGCAGCGGTGATGGCAGGTTTGATGCTGAGCGCAGGCGGATTTGCGGCCGCACAGAATTCGCAGGGCGGGCAGGGGCAGCCTGCAGGGCAGCAGACGGACAAGCCAAAGACTCCGGAGGTCACGCCCCTGACACTCGATGCTGCCCCGCCCGTGAACGCCGAAGAAGACGCGGCGTTCAAGGCCTTCCAGGATGCGCCACAGAGTGACATGAAGAAGAAGGTCGAATTAGGGGAAGGGTTTGTGCAGAAGTATCCGCAGAGCCGGTACCGGCCGGTCATCTACTCTGTGATGACGATGGACTACCTGCAGCTTGGGCAGGTACAAAAGATGATCGAAATTGGAGAGAAAGCCATCGAACTGACTCCGACCGATGTCACCACGCTCGCCCTTCTGGGGCAAACGATATCGCGCGTGGTGAACTCCACCACGCCCGATTTGCCGAAGCAGTTGACCAAGGCAGAGGCGTATTCGAAGAGAGCCCTTGAGATTACACCCACGCTGCCGAAATCGACCGAACTGACCGATGAGGCCTTTGAGAGGGCCAAGAATCAGACGTTAGCGACGGCGCACAGCGGGCTGGGACTCGTGTACGTGAAACGTGGAAAGTATGCAGAGTCCATTCCGGAACTCGAACAGTCGGTCAAGCTCGATCCGACTCCCGACCCGGTGAATTACTACCTGCTGGGCATCGCTAACAAGAACACATCGCATTTCGACGATGCAGTGGCGGCTTTCAACAAGTGTGCGGCTACCGCGGGTCAACTGCAGGCGGAGTGCAAGACCAAGGCGGAAGAGACGAAAAAGCTCGGCGTCACCCAGCTGAGCGCGCCGAAGTAAGTACGAGCGGCCGGCTCGGCGGATTTATGCAAGACTCGACCTTGAATGGCGACGCAGCGCTGGAAGAACGCCTGGGACACAGGTTCTCGATCCGGGCGCTCCTGGAAAGGGCACTGACGCACAGTTCGGCAGTGCCGGAGCTGAAAACGGCAGGTGCGGAAGATGCGGGGAACCCGCTCCCCCAGGACAATGAGCGGCTGGAGTTTCTCGGAGACGCCGTGCTGGAGCTGCTCGCAAGCGAATACCTGCTCGCCACGTTTCCGGAGTGGAGCGAAGGGCAACTCTCGAAGAGCCGAGCCCGGCTCGTCAACGCAGGATCGCTGGAAACAGCGGCAAGGCGCTTGCAGTTGGGCGAACATCTGCGGCTGGGACGCGGCGAAGAAAAGACCGGCGGGCGGGAGAAGCAAACGCTCCTGGCGGACGCTTTTGAGGCGGTCGTGGCCGCTGTCTATCTCGATGCAGGGCTGGGTGCTGCGCGAGACGTCTTGCGGAGAACTTTGTTCGAGCAGGCACTTGAAGAACGCGGCGAACGGATCGCGGACTCCGACCGAAAATCCGCATTACAGTAATTCCTGCAAGGACGAGCGCGGCCACCGGCGGAATATCGCCTGGTTGGGGAGAGCGGGCCGGACCACCAGAAAGTTTTCGTCATCGAGGTCTGGGTCAGCGGCGAGTGCATGGCGCAGGGTGCGGGCAGTTCGAAAAAAGAGGCGGAACAGCGGGCTGCGCGGAGCGCGCTCGAACAGCTCGAACAGGCGGAAGCAGGAAGCTGAGGCGGGATGCCGGAACAAAGCACTTCGCAGATCGAAGAGCGGATTCTCGAGAAGACACCGGAGCGCCGCGAGCATCAGACGACGGTTTCCGAATACCTCGAGTCGCTCCTGGTCACCGTGATCCTCGCGCTGTTCGGGACGAGTTTTGTAGTGCAGGCGTTCAAGATCCCGTCGGCCTCCATGGAGAGCACGCTGCTCATCGGCGACCACCTGCTGGTGAACAAGTTTATTTTCGGCGGGAGCGGCGCATGGTACGAAAAAGTTTTGCCGTACCGCGCGCTGCAGCGGGGCGACATCATTGTTTTCAAGTATCCGTATGCGGATCACCAGCATTTCGTCAAGCGCGTGCTCGGCTTGCCGGGGGACCATCTCAAGCTGATCGATCAGCGGATGTACATCAACGGGTCGGCGTTGCAGGAGCCCTATGTGGTGCACGATCCAGGGGCCCCTTATGATCCGCTGAATTACAACTTTCCCCCGCCAGCCAGCCAGTTGATCACCTCGGCCATGCAGCCTGAATGGGCCCACGAGATGCGCCAGCATTTGCATGCGGGTGAAATCGTGGTGCCGCCGGGAAAATACTTTGCCATGGGCGATAACCGGGATCGCAGCCTGGACAGCCGCTACTGGGGATTTGTAGACCGCGGTGCGATCATGGGACGCCCCTTCTTGATTTATTGGTCGGTGGACGCGACCAGCGGCGACTACAGCGGCGAGAGCACGTTTTGGTCAAGATTGACGGGAATTTTTCAAACGCTGGCGCATCTGCCTTCGCGCACGCGCTGGAGCCGGATGCTCCATACCGTCCATTAAGAATTAGATCCACCGAAGATGTGGGGCAGGGCGAGCTCGCGCTCGCCCCTGTCCTTTTCTGCATGAATCTGCGAAACGTGCGGGCGATATGAAGACGCTGCGAAAGTGGTGGAAATTTGGGCTGGCCGTCCTGGCGCTCCTGATCGCCGTGCAGGCCGGGGTCTCGTTTTTGGCGCGGACCCGCCGCGTCCACGCATACCTCATCGCGCATCTGGAAGGCGCATTTGGGCGCCCGGTCGAAGTGGGAAAGTTCGATGTGCGGATTCTGCCGAGTCCGCAACTCGGCGCCGAGGCTATTACCGTCGGCGAGGATCCCGCATTCGGCTACGAATATTTTCTGCGGGCAGAGCGCCTGAGCGCGGGATTGCGATGGATGGGCCTGTTGCGCGGACATTTCGAATTCGGGACGATGTCGCTCAGCAAGCCGAGTCTGATTCTGGTGCGGAATCAGGAGGGGCGCTGGAACCTGGGGAGGTGGTTGCCTGCGGCAAAGAGCAATTCCGGGCCAACCGCGCGGATCTATGGGCCTTCCCGGCCCCTTGCACCCGTGAACCGGCTGGAAAGAATTGAGTTTGATGATGGCCGGATCAATTTCAAAAATGGCGAGGACAAGCTGGCGTTTGCGTTCACGAATGTTTCCGGCAATGTCGAGCAAGTTGCGCCGGGGCGCTGGCAAATGCAGCTCGAGGCACAGCCTTGGCGGAGCGGCGTCTTGTTGCAGTCAGCCGGCAAGATCAATGTGCGTGGCGATGTGGCCGGCACTTCGGCACGGCTGCAGCCTGCGGAGATCACCTTGCATTGGAGTGAGGCCTCGCTGGCGGATGTTTTTCGGCTCTTGCGCGGTCAGGATTATGGATTGCGTGGCGTCTTTGGCCTGGATGCCACGACAAAAAGCGCCGGCGGCCAGGAGGAACAGGCCGGAGACTGGACCTTCTCGGTGCAGGCGCGTGCCGCGCACATCCATCGCTGGGATTTGACGGAGCGTGCGGACAATCCGCGGGTAAATGCGAATTTCAAGGGCCGGTGGAATGCAGGGGCCGGGAGCCTGGTCGCGGAGCAGTTGGCTGTGGAAGCACCGGGCTCGAATCTGCGCGGGCAGGCGAAGCTCCTCGGGGCAAGTATGCCTTCGATGGAATTGCGGCTGGATTCCATGGGAATTCAGGCAGCCGATTTACTAGCGTGGTACCGCGCGTTCCATCCGGGCGTCGCCGAAGGCGTGACCGCCGAACAGTATTTCACCGGGGGGATGATCTTGCGAGGATGGCCGCTCCAGGTGGAGTCGGCCGCTTTTTCAAGCGGCGGCGGATTCGCCAAAGTACCGGGGCTTTCTGAGCCGATTGTCATCGGCGAGATGCGCGGCGGGCGGGAGCGAAATAAGTTCGTAATGGAACCGGTGAGGCTCTCCCTCGGCGGACAGGAGAAGGCCACGGGAGCGCCGGTCAAACCCGTGACGGCCGCGCCGAAGAAGCGCGTTGCGGCGGAATCGCGAAGCGCCGCGTTCTGCGGTTTATCATATGACTTTGAATCGCAGTTCGGCGTACTGAGCATCGAAGGACAGACCGATAAGGTGGAGGAAATGTTCAAGGTGGCCACGGCCTTCGGGCGGACCCTGAATCACGGTTGGGAGTTAACGGGCGGGGCTACGGCGGCGCTTCGCTGGGGATGGGCGGACTCCCGGCTTCCTGGGCGCTGGGACGGACGAGCGGGGTTTACCAAAGTCCGGGTGGAGGCGGCAGGACTCAATCAGCCACTACAGTTCGAAAGCGCGCAGCTCGAATGGAAGGAAGGAAAACGCTCCGCGGAAATCAGCAAGGCGCTTGGTTTTGGCGCAACGTGGTCGGGAAATATTGCGGAGCTGCCCGGCCCGGCGGCGGGTGGCGCCGCGGCATGGACTTTCAAATTGCACGCGGATCATCTGGATGCCACGGAACTGGATCGCTGGGTGGGACCGAGGGCGCGCCCGGGCTGGCTGCAGCGTCTGTTGCCTTCGCTGTTGGGGGGATCCGCGTCGAGTTCGCCGGCCAGTGAATTGCTCCGCCGCCTGAACGCCACGGGCGAGCTGCGTGTCGATGAGCTCACGGTGGAGAAGCTCAAGCTGAGACAGGTGCGCGCGGAGGGAACATTGCACGAATTGCAAGCTGAGGTGCGGGACGCCGAGGCGCAGTGGGCCGACGGAAAAGTGCGCTTGAAGATGAACGCGAAATTCTCACCTCGGCCTTCGTATGAAGTGGCAGCGGAACTTGATCGGGTGAATTTGGCGCAGTTTCCAGGAGCGGGGCGAATCGCGGAGCAAGTGGCGGGGCTGGCGTCCGGTAAAATAAACTTGAAGACGGAAGGCGTGGGCCGGGACGAGCTGATCGGCAAACTCAAGGGGCAAGGCGATTTTCATTTGACCAAGGTTGAATTTCGCGGGTGGGACGTGAACGCCAGCCTGGCAGACGGCGCGGCACGCGAGGGAGTTTCCCGCTGGGCGGCGGGCGAAGCCTTTTTCAGCATCCAGGACCGCGGCATTCTGCTGGAC
>WNEZ01019225.1_pt1 | contig 11256 bp, 14 predicted proteins | sample 5400521 | NCBI WGS metagenome assembly WNEZ01 (sample SAMN13153339, study PRJNA577476) | soil metagenome | isolation source: 120 cm saprolite under Douglas fir tree site 2 hole 1 replicate 1 | place: USA:California | collected 2015-04-18
CGCTTTTTACGACATCCGGGCACACACCCGCAGCTCGATTCGCGGCGCGATTCGCGGAGAGACGCGCATGACCGAAGACGGCTATCCGGTCGTGTGGGACCTGGTTCTCAAATCACCCGACCGGTACGCGTGGCATCGAGCGGACTGGATGTTCGGAAGCTATACGCGGGAAATCCGACGCTGTCCTCCGCGAAAGGGACGCGCCAGACCGAAGGAGTGAATCAACTCCGCTCATCCTGTCGATTCCCGCGGTCCTCAATCGACGCTCGGGTGTAGGCTACAAACCAGGAGACCGGATCGTGAAATACCTGATGATCATCAAACACGCTGAGAGCTATCGCTCTCAACCGTTCGAAGGGGAGTGTGAGGTACGCCCCTCAGAGGATCAGTAAATCAGTGGCAAGTCAAGCTGACGTCCGCCGCATCGCGCTTTCGTTGCGAGGCACCGAGGAGGCGCCGAATCACTTCGCCTTTTCGGTTGGCAACAAGGGGAAGCTGAAGGGCTTCGTCTGGGTCTGGATGGAGCGCGTCACACCCAAGAAGCCCCGCGTTCCACAGCCGAGCGTCGTCGCCGTCAGGGTCGCGAGCCTCGCCGACAAGGATGTTTTGCTGGGCTTAGACCCGGCGAAGTTCTTCACCGAGCCGCACTACAACGGGTTTCCAGCAGTGCTGGTTCGCTTGCCCGCCGTGAGTGCTCGAGAGCTCAGGCCGCTCATCACGGACGCGTGGCGGTGCCAAGCCCCGAAGGACCTCAACGCTCCTGGTCATCGAGCGTAGCCACTCGGGCGGTCTCAGCCCACGGCTGACCGACGCCGTGCACAGGCTGTGCGACGCAGCCTACGACACCGCCACGCACCCCTACTTCGCCTCCCTGGGCCCGGGGGAGCATCTGCTTGGCATGCAAGGCGGGCAGCTCGTATCCCATCTCATGTGGGTGACGCGCTGGCTCGAGCCCCAAGGCCACAAGCTGCTGCAAACAGCTTACGTCGAAATGGTGGCCACAGCGCCGCAAGCCCAGCGCCAGGGATACGCAAGCGCGCTCCTGGAGCACTTCGTGCCGCTGGTCAGCGAGTACGACCTTGCGGCGCTGTGTCCCGCCAGGGACGGCCTGTATCGTCGGCTCGGCTGGCGCTACTGGCGCGGGCCACTATCCGTGAGAAAGGACGGCCAGGTCGTGCCGACGCCGCAGGAGCGGGTCATGATCATGCCACTACCGCTGACGCCGGCAATCGATCTCGACGCCCCATTGTCCGTGGAATGGCGCCCCGGGGAAGTGTGGTAATCGACGCTCTTGATGAGCCGGTAGCGCGGGTACATTACGGCTCTCAGGTCTCAGCGAGGACGGCTACATGGACTTTACTCCCCTGATACCAATCGTGGCGATCATTGCCTTCGCGGCTGTCAGGATCGCTCGGCTGCGCGCCACTCGTCCGGAAACGCCATCGGCCGACGTGACTGCGCGGCTCGAGGCGTTGGAGCGCACCGTCCAGGGTCTCCAACAGGAGCTCGGCGACACACAAGAACGGCTCGATTTCACGGAGCGTCTGCTCAGTAAGGCACGGGATGAGCGGCGGCTTGGCAGCTAGAGACACCCCCTCTCACTAGGAGCCACCCATGCGCGGCGAGTTCATGGCGTTCTTGAAGCAGTATGGCGTAATCGGGCTGGCCATCGCGGTCATCATCGGCGGCAAGGCAAACGCGCTCGTGACCGCGCTCGTGGACGGGGTGCTCATGCCGATAGTGACATTTTTCGTTCCGGGTGGCGCCTGGCGCACCGCGACGGTCGATGTCGGCTCCGTGCACTTCCTGCTCGGCCCCGTGCTCGGGGCGGGGGTGGACTTCGTCATCGTCGCCTGGCTGGTGTTCTGGTTCTCAAAGAAGGTCCTCAGAGAAGAGACCGTGACGAAGAAATGAGCAAGCGGCCCAAGGGAAAAGGCCGATAGCTTGCCTGCGGCCATATCTCTGACTAATGTCAGAGGTATGGACGGCATCACCCAGGTGCGAAGCTTCAATCGCACGGTGACCCAGCAGATCGGAGCACTGGCTGGGGGCTTTCTCGGCCGCACCCGGTCGCTCGGCGCATGCCGCGTCCTCTTTGAGATCGGCGAGGACGGGATCGAGATCCGGCAGCTGCGTGCCCGTCTGGCCCTGGACTCGGGCTACACCAGCCGCCTGCTGCGACAACTCGAGGCGGAGCGACTCATCCGCACCAAGCCATCGCCTCGCGACACGCGCGTGCGTTTCGTGACCCTCACCACCGCGGGCCGCAGAGAGCTGGCGGTTTTGAATCGGCTGTCGGACGAGGCTGCCGCGTCGCTCCTCCACCCCCTCCCGGAACCGCAACGCGCGGCCCTGCTCGCCGCCATGGGGACCGTCGAGCGCCTGCTTCGGAGCGGCGCCGTGAGCCTCTCCGTGGAAAACCCCGTCAGTCCGGCGGCGCGCTACTGTCTTGCGCGCTATTTCGACGAGCTCGGGGCCCGTTTCGAAGCCGGTTTCGATCCGGCGCTCGGCATCCCGGCCACGTCCCGGCAGCTCACGCCACCGCACGGCTACTTCGTGCTGGCGACGCTCCATGGAGAGCCGGTCGGGTGCGGCGCCCTGAAGTGTCATGCGGGATTTGGCGAGATCAAGCGCATGTGGGTCGCGCCCTCCGCCCGTGGTCTCGGCATTGGGACCCGGATCCTGCATCACCTCGAGGATCTCGCGCGAGAGCGACGGCTTCCTCTGCTCCGACTCGAAACCAACAAGGCGCTGACCGAGGCCCAGTCCCTCTACCGGCGCAACGGCTTTCGCGAAGTACCGGCGTTCAACGACGAGCCCTACGCGCATCACTGGTTCGAAAAGACGCTATAATCGGCGATGCCGGCAACACGCCGATCGCGGAGTTGCGGGGCTCGTGGGCATGTTCCGCAACGTCACGGCCGCCGTAGCGCCGATCGCCGCTGTTAACAACTACCTGCTCCCGGCGTTCATGATCATTCTCGGAGTCGCGCTGGTGCGCTGGCCGGCGGCTCCCGAGTCTGCGGGCGCCTGACACGGAGCGGCGGCTCCGTCTCCTTGCGCCCGCAGCCGTTGCGCCCGCAGCTTACGCACAATCCCTACAAGGAACCTGCCATGGCAGAGAGCGTCTACAAAGTCATCGAGTTGGTCGGGACCAGCCCCGAGTCGTGGGAGAAGGCCGCCGTCGCCGCGGTCAAGCGAGCCGGAAAGACGCTGCGCGACCTGCGCGTGGCGGAGATCTCGCAACTCGACATGCAGCTGAAAGACGGCAAGGTCGAGAGCTATCGCGCGAAGATCAAGGTTTCTTTCAAGTACGAAGGCGACGGCGTGGCCCGGGGCCGCATCGTCATCCGTACGACGAAGTCCAATTCGTGAGGGAGGGTCGCGGCCTCTGGACCGTCAACGGCGAGGAATTCGAAGCCGCCGCCGGCGACATTCTCGTCATCAAGGCCGGGGAGATCCATAGCTTCCGCTGCATTGGTGACTCGCCCCTCGTCCAGGTCGACGTCCATCTCAGCCCTCGCTTCGTGCAGGAGAACCTGACGTAGGCGGCCGTCAGACCAGTCGCGTCCGGATCTTGATCTCCGAGGTCAGCGTGCGATGGACGGGACACCGCTCTGCGATCTCCCGCAGCCGGTTGCGCTGCTCTGCCGAGAGCTCACCGCGCAGTGAGATCTCGGACGCGATTTCATCGAGCATCCCCTCCTTTGTGTCACAATCGCGGCAGTCCTGCGCGTGCACCCGCGAATGGCGCAGCCGAACCGTGACGTCCTCCAGGGGCCATTGCTTCCGTCGCGCATACAGCGCGATGGTCATGGACGTTCAGGCCCCCAGGGCACCCAGTAGGAGATCGTATGGACTGGGGCCAGTATCGGTGCCGCCGTCGGCAACCGGCTCGTCCGCCGGGAAGTGATGGCGGCCGGCAACGATCTCCTGCGCAAACCCGGCTGCACTCCCACGCACCAGCACCACGCCGGCATCGAGCGTCTCGTTCACGGAAACCTCCGCGTTGAGGAAGAGTAGAGCATAACCCGTTGCGCGAGGCCCCGCCGGGTCCGGGCGCGGCTTGCCCCTTTGGCATGGCGCCCGCAGCTTGGACGCCGTGACGCAACCGGCCTCGTCCTCACCGATGGTGCGCCGTTTCGGCCTGCTGCACGCCACGGCGCTCAACATGACGAACATGATCGGGATCGGACCGTTCATCACGATCCCGCTCCTGATGTCCGCGCTGGGTGGTCCGCAGGCGATGCTCGGCTGGCTCGTTGCGCTGGTGATCGTGCTGTGCGACGGCATGGTCTGGAGCGAGCTGGGAGCGGCGCTGCCGGGTTCCGGCGGATCGTTCGGGTATCTGCGCCACGGCTATGGCGCGAACACGGTCGGCCGGCTGATGGGCTTCCTGTTCGTCTGGCAGTTCGTGCTCAGTGGCCCTCTCGAGATCGCTTCCGGCTATATCGGCTTCTCGCAGTACCTCGGCTACATCTGGAAGGGGATCACGGCGCGTCAGACCATGCTCGTGGTGACGTTGATCGGGCTTGCGAACCTGGCGCTCCTCTACCGGCGGATCACGTCCATCGCGACGATCACGGTGACGCTCTGGCTGGGAACGATCGTTACGGTCATCGTGGTGATCGTGACCGGCGCCGTGCACTTCGACCATCGAGTGGCGTTCGACTTCCCGCCGGGCGCATTCACGTTCTCCTTGGGCTTTCTCTTGGGCCTGGGCGCCGCCTCGCGGGTCGGCGTGTACGACTACCTCGGCTACTACGATGTCTGTTACATCGGCGACGAGGTCGCGAATCCCGGCCGCGTGATCCCGCGATCGATTCTCATCAGCACCGTGGCGGTCGCGCTGATCTACCTGGCCGTCAATCTCTCCATTATCGGCGTGGTCCCGTGGCGGGACTTCGTGCCCGCTGCATCACATCCCGAGGCCAACTTTGTCGTCTCGACATTCATGGAGCGGATCTACGGTCCGGGCGTCGCGACGATCTTCACCGCCATGATCCTCTGGACCGCGTTCGGGTCGGTGTTCGCCCTGCTGCTTGGGTATTCGCGCGTGCCCTACGCGGCGGCGAGGGACGGCTACTTCTTCAAGGTGTTCGCGCGCCTCCATCCGTCGAAAGGATTTCCATACGTCTCGCTCGTCGTGCTGGGCGTGCTCTCGATCGTGGCGGGGTTCGCGTCGTTGGGGATGGTCATCGACGCGTTGATCACCACACGGATTCTCGTGCAGTTCATCGGACAGATCGGGGCGGTGACGTTGCTGCGGCGGCGCGCCCCGGACATGCCCCGGCCCTATCGCATATGGCTCTATCCGGTGCCGAGCCTGATCGCGCTGCTGGGATGGATCTTCATTTTCGCCACCACGCCGCCCACGGTGGTCGTGTTCGGACTGGGCGCGCTGCTGCTGGGCGCGGTGTGTTTTGGGGTGTGGTCGTGGAACGGGCGAACCTGGCCGTTCGACGAGTCAGCGCGTCGGCTCGCGAATCTGAAGTAGGGTGTTGATCTCGGGATTGTCCAACCGCTGCAGGATCCCCCGGGGCCAGCGAATCTCGATCCGATCGACCTTGGTGTGGTCGCCGAGGCCGAAGTGTACCACCCGGCTCGAGTGGGACAGGTAACCGCCCGCCGGGTTCACTTGCCGCACCATCACGGTCTTCCCGACCCACAGCCGCACCACGGCGCCGATCGCATCGCGGTTGCTCTGGGTTCCGGTCAGCCGCAACTCCACATAGTTCCGTCGGGGAAACCGATTGGCGAAGTAGTATGGACGGTCATTGAAGTTGTTGGCTACGATCTCGAGCCGGCCGTCGCCGTCGAAATCGGCCACGACGGCGGCCCGCGAGCTGCGCGTCGCCTGCCGGCCGGCGACGCGCTCTTCTAAATAAACGCCGCCCCTCGGCGGCTCGATGCCGAAGTCAGCCGCCCGGTCGCGGAACGTTCCATCGCCGTTGCTCATCATCAGCTGGTTGGGCCAATAGTAGTAGGGATAGCCCATCCCCGACGGGATGAACACGTCCTCATGGCCGTCGTTGTCGAAATCTCCGGTGGCCACACCCCAGGGCCAGAGGGTCTCCAGGCCTGCCGCGACGGCGGTCTCCGCGAATTTGCCATGGCCGAGATTGCGGTACAGCGCGTTGCCGAAGAGCAGCGCGTCGAAGTCCTCGCCCTGCCTCGCGAACATGGCTCGTTGAATTTGGATGAGGCCCGGGGCCTCCTCGTTTATCGTCGGGCCCTTGGGCGTGCGGAACCGTCGATGTTGCACTCTCCGCGCGACATCGACGGTGACGTGCCCGGTATCCACCCCCATCCACATGTCCGAGTGCATGTCCACCACAAAGAGATCGAGCCGGCCGTCGCCGTCGTAGTCGAACACTTTGCACCCGACCGCTCCATACGGTGTGCGACCGAGCGTCTCCGCGGTGACGTCGCGGAAGGTGCCGTGACCCGTGTTCCGATACAGCTGACCCCGACCGACCATACTGGGCACGAACAGGTCGAGGAAACCGTCCTCGTCGTAGTCGAACACGGCCACGTCTCCCGCCCAACCGCGGCCGCGCAGGCCGGCGCGGTCGGTGACGTCCGTGAAGGTCCCGTCGCCGTTATTGTGATACAGGATGTTGGATTCCTTGGCACTGGTCAGCAAGCTTCCAAGGTCCGGTTTGCCCTCGAAATATCTCGCCGCGGAGTCGAAAACGTCGGTGCTCCAGTGCGCCGTGTTGGTGAGAAACAGATCGAGGTAGCCGTCGTTGTCGTAATCGAAGAACACGGCGGTCTGCGAATGGCCGACGTGGCTCAGCCCGGCGGCCGCGGTGACGTCCTCGAAGGTGCCGTCCCCCCTGTTGTGGAACAGCACGTTGCCACCCCGGGTGGTGGTCACGAACAGGTCGGCCCAGCCGTCGTTGTCGTAGTCCGCGAACGTGGCTCCGACGGAAACGCTGTTGCCGATGGCCACTCCTGCCTTGGCGGTGACGTCGACGAACGACCCGTCACCCACGTTGCGATAGAGCGCGTTCGGCCCGAGCTGGTTGAGAAAGTAGATGTCCTCGCGGCCGTCGTTGTCGTAGTCGCCGACGGCCAGACCGGAACCGTGATCATACAGGTTGATGTGGAACGGCTCGCCCTGCTCCTTCGGCAGGAAATGCATGCGAAACGCAATCCCGGCTTCCCGAGCGCGTTCCTGAAAACCCGATCCTGCGGTAGGTGCCGCGGGCTCGTGGCCCATGTGCCGGGCCAGCAGGACATACCCCGCGATCGACAACGCCACGACGACCGCGATCGCGATCGCCCGCCGGGCCACCGGAGATTTGGACTCGTCTGACATGTCGACCACGAAAGCTAGCGCTGGTTCGCTCCAGTGTCTTGCGCCACCCCGCCGTTCGCCCGCAGCTTAGCGTCATGCCAGCCACCCTGCATCACCTGCTTCTCATGGCCACCGTCCTCCCGAGCAGCCTGCTGGGCCAAGCCGAGGGGGCCATCCGCAGCTCACTCCGAACCGCGGATATTGGCTCTGGGCGGATCGAGACCATCTACACCGAGGATCGCCACTTCGAGGCGCCGAACTGGTCGCGCGACGGGCGCTTCTTTGTCGTAAACAGCGGCGGTCGACTTTATCGATTGGCTGCTCGCGGCGACAGGCACCTCACCGAGATTCCCACCGGCTTCGCCACCCGAGCCAACAACGATCACGGTATCTCCCCGGATGGCAGGTACCTCGTCCTGAGCCATCACGCCGACGAGCACATCACCGATCCGGCGCAGGACTGGCTCGCATCCAGCATCTACATCCTCCCGATCGCCGGCAGTGCGACACCGGTGAAGGTCACGACCAAGGCCCCGAGCTTCTGGCATGGATGGTCGCCCGACGGGAAGACGCTCGCGTTCGTCGGGCGTCGCGAAGGAGAGTGGGACATTTATGCCATCCCGATGGGCGGCGGCGAGGAGCGCCGGCTCACCACTTGCCACGGCCTCGACGACGGGCCCGACTACACGCCCGACGGTGCATTCATTTACTACAACTCATTCTGCAGCGGGAAGATGGAGATCTGGCGAATGCATTCGGACGGCAGCGGCGCGGAGCAGGTCACGCATGATGCCTACGCCAACTGGTTCCCGCACCCATCGCCTGACGGTCGCTGGGTGGTGTACCTCGCGTACCTGGAAAACCAAGCCGAGGAACATCCGTTCGGCAAGCAGGTCAAGCTTCGGCTCATCGATACGCGTGATGGCTCAGTACGCGATCTGACGCCACCGTTCTTCGGCGGGCAAGGCACCATCAACGTTCCGTCATGGTCGCCGGATAGTCGCCGGGTCGCGTTCGTGACGTTCGAGCGACGCTATTCCGGCGTCGGTCCCGTCGTCGCCGACACGGCCGACGTCGTGGCCGTCTTCAAGGACACCCCTCCGGTCACCCTCTCCGTTCCCGAAGCGCGAGCCTTCAACCTGCGAATCTCCGGCCAACGCGACTCCCTGCTCGCGGTGCTCAGAACGGAACGCGAGCTGTGGGAGTCCAGCGGCCCGCGGGACTATCGGTTCTTGCTCCGAGTGGCGTGTTTCTGTCCCGGACGGGGGTGGTTGTTGATCGAGGTTCGGAACAGGCACCCGATGCGAGCGTGGGACCGGGCTGGTAAAGCCGCCACTCTGAGCGATTGGAACACGTTCAGCATCGACGGACTGTTCGACAACCTGGAACGATCGGTGGAGCACGATGGCGCGGTCCAGGTCGCCTTCGATCCGCGTTGGCATTTTCCCGCGTACGCTCGCAGCGTAGCGCTACCGGGCCCGGACGCTTGGACGATCATCGAGGCGCGGGGGTTGCGGCCCTTGGGCGGCCCCCCGGACTAGCGGACTGTGGAGCGCTATCCATGTCGAAAGTGAGAATCGGCATCCTCGGCTCGCGCTTCCAGGCAGACTGCGTCGCGGCTGCCGTGCAAGCCGTACCGGAGGACGCCGAGGTCGTGGCCGTAGCCTCGCCGACCAAGGGACACGCGGCGGCCTTCGCGAAGCGGCACGGCCTGCCACACGCGTATACCGACCACCGCGAGCTGCTGCGCGATCCTGCAATCGAGCTCATCTGGATCACGACGCCGAATCGGCTGCACGCACAGATGACGATCGACGCTGCCAAGGCCGGCAAGCACGTCGTGTGTGAGAAGCCGCTGTGCCTGACGCTCGAGGAAGCCGACGCGATGATCGAAGCATGCCGCAAGGCGGGCGTGCTGCTCCTCTATGCCGAGGAGTTGTTCTTCGCGCCAAAATACCTCCTTCTGCTGGTGGTTCCTCGGGAAGCCGCCGATCAAGAGCGTCTACTCGCAGATGGCGACCCAGGTGCACCAGGAGCGTACGCTGGGCGACGACGAAGCGGTCACGATCATCGAATTCGGCAGCGGCGCCATCGGGATGGTCGAGAGCAGCTGGAACCGGCCCGGTGGGATGGACGACTGCATCGAGGTGTTCGGCGACAAGGGGCAGACGTACGCCGATATGCTGATGGGCAACGCGCTCCCGACGTACTCGGAGGTGGGGTTCGGCTATGCCGTCGAAAAGGCGGCGACGACCAAGGGCTGGACCTATCCCGTGTTCGAGGAGCATTGGAACTACGGCTTCCCCCAGGAGGCGCGACACTTCGCGCGCTGCGTGCGGGGCAAGGAGACGCCGATCGCCGACGGCGAGACCGGGCGCGTCGTGCAGGAGGTCTTGTACGCGGCGTATGCATCGGCCGGCCTGGGCCGCAAGGTCATGCTGCCTTTCCACCCTAAGGGCATTGCCAAGCCGATCGATCTCTGGAAAACGCCCGAACGCGCCAAGGCGGTGGGGTGAAGGCCGCGCTGTTAGCGCTCCTCGCGTCTGCCGCGGCCCACGCCCCGGCCCCGGCTCAAGCTCGGCCGTTCGGGCCTGATGACCTGGCGGCGCTCGTCCGGCTCTCGGAGCCGGAGATCTCTCCCGACGGCCGGGCCATCGCGTTCCTTGCGGCGCGTCCGGACTACGCGGCCAACCGCTACGACACCCAGCTTATCGTGCACGACATAGCGACCGGGGGAGAGCGCGTGCTCGTCGCCCGGCGGCCGGGGCTCGGAAGGCCGCATTGGTCGCCGCAGGGTGACGCGATCGCGTTCCTGGCGAGCGTGGACGGGCGCCCGCAGGTGCTCGTGATCAGACTCGCGAGCAATGAGCCGCAGGTCGTCACCCGAGCGCCCGCCGGCGCGCACGACTTCGCTTGGCGGCCGGACGGGGGCGCGATCGCCTACATCGCTTCGGACACGGCGCGTGCGCCCATGGAGCGCGGAAACGACGTGTTCGAGGTGGGAAACGACGATTACCTCACCACCGCGCCCCCCGCGCCGGCGCACCTCTGGCTCGTCTCGCTGGTGACGGGCGCAGCGTCCCGCCTCACGCAAGGCGACTGGAGCGTCGCGACGAGCCTCGCGACCTCGCCCATCTCCTGGTCCCCCGACGGGCGGACCATCGCGTTCGTACGGTTTGCGACGCCCCACTCGGGCGACACGGACCAGAGCGCGGTGTGGCTCGTGGACGCTGCCACGAGCGCCACGCGCGGGCTTACCGGGCGAACGGCGCGCGAGGCAGCGCCGCTGCTCTCACCCGACGGCGCGCTCGTCGCGTACACGTTCCCGCGCGACGGCGACCCCGCGAACCTCGACGAGGTGCGCGTCACTCCGGCGAGCGGCGGGGAAGGGCGAGCGGTGACGCAGGCGCTCGACCGGCACGTCACCGAGTTCGCGTGGCTGGGCGACGGGCGGGCCGTGCTCGTGCTCGGGACCGATGGCACCCGCTCGGCGCTGTGGGTGCAGCCGCTCGATGGGGCGGCGCGGCGCGTCGGGCTGGGGGATGTCGCGGAGGTCTCCGGGATCAGCGTGGATCGGCGCGGTGCGATTGCCTTGGTCGGCACGGAAGCCGGGCGGCCGCCGGAAATCTATTACCTCTCCTCGGCGGCGGCGGCGCCCCGGCGCCTGACGGACTTTCACCGGGAGATCGGAACCCGGACGATGGGTCGGTCGGAGACGGTCGAGTGGGCCGCGTCCGACGGCCTGCGGGCGAATGGCGTGCTGACGCTGCCGCCCGATTTCTCGCCGGGACGGCGCTATCCGCTCGTCCTGCTGATCCACGGGGGGCCGACGGCCAGCTCGACCGAGGGGTTCTGGGCTCGAGTGCAGCTGCTCGCGGGGCAGGGGTGGCTGGTATTCCAACCGAACTATCGCGGCAGCGACACCCTCGGGAACGCGTTCCAGCCGGCGATCG
>WNEZ01006966.1_pt1 | contig 11255 bp, 11 predicted proteins | sample 5400521 | NCBI WGS metagenome assembly WNEZ01 (sample SAMN13153339, study PRJNA577476) | soil metagenome | isolation source: 120 cm saprolite under Douglas fir tree site 2 hole 1 replicate 1 | place: USA:California | collected 2015-04-18
TCACGAAAGACCTCCCACCGTTCGCCGCGCCCACAATTACCGCATACTACGCGTCGATTCTCATCGGATTGTCTGTGGTCCTGCACCTGGTTCCCGCCCAAATTTTCGCGCGGCGCTAGCTCTCTTTTTTTATTACTATCAGTCGAAGCCCGTTGATTGGAGAGCTTTCGCATGACAAATCATTTCGAGCGACGTCATTTCCTCAAGGTATCCGCAGGCACTCTCGCCGCATCTTTGCTCTTGAGGGGAGAGGTGCCTGTGAGCCTTCCTGAAAAACTTGACCACATTCTTCTCGGCTCGCCCGATTTGCAGGCCGGCATTGAATTCGTCGAACAGCGCACGGGGGTTCGCGCCACGTTCGGCGGCGTGCACCCGGGCCGCGGCACTCAGAATGCGCTTCTTTCTCTGGGTGAGCGCCGCTATCTGGAAATCATTGCGCCGGATCCAGCACAACCCGGGGTGAAAAATCCCTTGGCCTCCAGTTTGCATTCCCTGGCAGAACCCCGTCTTGTTGGCTGGGCCGCTCATCCCGGAAGCGTCGCCGCGTTTGCTGAAACGCTCCGGGCGGCTGGAATCAAGTTCGAGGGACCCACGCCAGGTTCGCGCAAGCGCCCCGACGGTCAACTCCTGAAATGGCAGATCGTGTCGCTCGCGGATTCCGACTCTGGCCTTTTGCCGTTCTTCATCGAATGGGGCCAGGATTCCGTTCACCCGTCCGTTGACGCCCCAAAAGGCTGCGCGCTCATCAGCTTTGCGGCGGAAACCCCCGACCCCGAAAAACTCGCCGCCCAATTGAAAACGCTTGGCCTTGATCTGTCGGTTAGAAAAGGGCAACAGGCGCGTCTTCACGCCGTAATTTCCGGGCCGAAAGGCAATCTCGAGGTGTATTCCTGATTCACCCGGACACCGAAATCCTTGCCCTTCCGTTCCCCAACCGCCTCTTGCCCCATCTTCTTAGCGTGCTATAATTTGAAGTCCGTCCCTCCTTGATGTTGGCCTGTAGGGACCTGCTTCTGACACGGGGTGCGATCCGGTTCGCCGGGTGCCTTTCTATTTCCTAGGGGGTTTTATCGCTGAGAGGAATTTCCGGCAAGCGGACCGTATCCGCATCAATGAACGGATTCGAGCTCGCGAAGTCCGGGTGATTGACGAAGATGGTGGGCAGTTGGGCGTCATGCAGCCTTTCGAAGCAATGCGTCTGGCGCGTGAAAAGGGTTTGGATTTGGTGGAGATTTCGCCGACAGCGGATCCTCCCGTTTGCAAGATTACCGATTACGGCAAATTCCAATACCAGCAGAACAAAAAAGCCCACGAGCAGCGCAAGAGCAGCCGTGGCTCGCAACTCAAGGAAGTAAAGTTCCGTCCCGCCACCGCAGAGCACGATTTTCAGGTTCGCAAGAACCAGATCATCCGGTTCCTCGGCGAAGGGCACAAAGTTCGCGCCATGATTTTTCATCGCGGCCGCGAAATGGCGCACCAGGAAGTGGGCCGCGCCAAGATGACGCGCCTTCTGGGCGAAATCGGCGAGCACTGCCAGATCGAGACGATGCCGCGCATGGAAGGAAACGTTCAACAACGCACGGAGAGGATTCAAAGCAATGCCACGCAATTCCACGAAGCCCAAGTTGAAGCTCAAGACCCATCGCGGCGCAAAGAAGCGATTCAAGATCACTGCAACCGGCAAGATTCTCCGCATGCATTCCGGCAAGCGCCACCTGTTAGGCACCAAAGCCCCCAAACGCATGCGCAAGCTCAAGAAGTTGACGCTGGTCAACAAAGCCGACCTGGCCAAGACCAGGCAGATGCTTCCGTACGGCATCTAAATTTTTGCTGTAATAAATTTTGACCTGTTGGGCTTGTCTCAATTGGTCAAGAACTGCGAAGCTCCGGTTTCGCAATAACGTGCCAGGCAGTGCTACACGGGTGCCTGCCGGCCGTTCCGCTCTCTTCGGAGAGCGTGTAGGTGCCGGGCTTTAGCCCGGCCATGTAGGGGCGGCTTTACGCCGCCCGCCGCAAGGCAACTACAAACACCTCGGAAACAAACCCGTTGCGAGCGATGCATTTCCGCGTCTCTCCGCAACCCGTTTCGTTTCCCTGAAAACTAAAGGAGCAAACCCATGCCACGCGTAAAACGCGGCACAAAACGCCGGGCCCGGCGTAAGAAGTACCTCAAGCGGACCAAGGGCTTTTTCCTCACCAAGAGCAAGCTCTACCAGTCCGCGCAGGAAGCGGCCAATCGCGCGGATCGCTATGCATTCCGCGATCGCCGCGTAAAGAAGCGCCAGTATCGCCGCTTGTGGATTCAGCGCATCGGCGCCGCTGCTCGGCAGAACGGCATGACTTACGGTCAGCTCATCCATGGCTTGAAGGCTGCGGGAATTTCCCTCGACCGCAAAGTCCTGGCAGACATGGCAGTGAAGGACGCCGCCGGCTTCGCGCAGATCGCCGAAAAGGCCAAGGCGTTCGCGCCCTCGCCGAAGGCGGCCAAGGCCGCAAAGCCGGCAGCCAAGAAGGCTTAGATTCCTATCACCGGCTTCCGGCCGGCGAATAATTCCGTCGCGGGGGCACATCGAACCATGCCCCTGCGATATATTCTTATCGCCACCCATGTCGACACTGGATTCGAAGCTTTCGCAAACTCTATCTTCTCTCGGCATCAGCTCCGCTGAACGCCTGCAATCCCTCTTCGCGGAAATTCGTGCGCGATTCGACGCCGAAGCCGCCCGCGCCACCGACGAAGCATCCTTCAAAGCGTTTCGCGACGCATGGCTCGGCCGCAAGGCCGGCGTGATCACGCTGGTTACCGACAACTGGCTGAAACCGGCTTCTTCAGAGCTGAAGCGATCCGTCGGCGCGGCCTTGAACGAGTTGCGCGCACATGTGGACGCGCAAATTGAAACAAGGCGTGCTGCCGTTGAAAGCGGCGCTGAGTCCACCGCTTCCGCCAAGGATCGGATTGATCTTTCGCTTCCAGGAGTAATTCGGCCGATCGGCACTCACCACTTGGTACGGACGGTGATGCAGGAGATCGAAGACATTTTCTTTTCCATCGGCTTCTCCGTCGTCGAAGGCCCGGAAATCGAGACGCCCTATTACAACTTCGAGGCGCTGAACATTCCCGAGCATCACCCGGTCCGCGACGACATGGACACGTTTTATCTGGACCTGCCCAAGGGTGCACCCGGGCCGCTGCTTCTCCGCACGCACACCTCGCCCGTGCAGATTCGCACCATGGAAAAGCGACAGCCTCCGGTGCGCGTCATCGTGCCCGGCAAGGTCTACCGCCGTGACAATCCCGACGCCACCCACTCGTTCGTCTTCCACCAGATCGAAGGCCTTGCTGTCGACACCGACATCACCTTCTGCGATTTCACCGGCACCATCGAATACTTCGTGAAGCAGTTTTTCGGTGAAAGTGTGAAAACGCGTTTCCGCCCCAGCTATTTTCCTTTCACGGAACCCTCTGTGGAGTTCGATGTCTCCTGCATTTTTTGCGGCGGCAGCGGCACAGGCGCCTCCGGCGCAACCTGCGGCAAATGCAAGGGCTCCGGCTGGATCGAACTCTTCGGCGCAGGCATGGTCGATCCCGCCGTTTATGGCTTCGTGAACTACGACGCCAAAAAAGTTAGCGGATTCGCCTTCGGCATGGGCATGGATCGCCTGGCCATGCTCAAGTACGGCATCGACGACATCCAGGTCTTTTTCCAAAACGATGTCCGTTTCCTCCGCCAATTTCCGTAAGCAGAGGCCGGGTTGACTCAGATTCGGATCGGGTTTCACTAAGAACTGAAAACTGATTACTAAATACTGCTCATGACCTTCTCCGACGCCAAACAACGCTTCTCCAACCGCGTGGCGGATTACGTTCGCTTCCGTCCCGGCTATCCGGAGGAGATTCTGCCGTTGCTGAAAACGTGGACGAACTTTCGCGCCGAGCATGTCGTCGCCGATATCGGTTCCGGCACCGGGTTGCTGAGCAAGCTGTTCCTCGATTTCGGCAATCGTGTCCTGGGTGTCGAGCCCAACGCCGAAATGCGCGCGGCAGGCGAGGAATTCCTGGCCGGTTATCCGAACTTCACCAGCGTCGCGGGTTCCGCGGAAGCCACAACATTGCCCTCCGATTCCGTCGACTTCGTGGCGGCCGGCCAGGCGTTCCACTGGTTTCAAATGCCCGCGGCGCGCGATGAATTTCACCGTATTTTGAGATCGGGAGGCCGCGTCCTGGTTATCTGGAACGAGCGCCTTCTCGATGAAACCGCGTTTCTGCGCGAGTACGAAGCCCTGTTGAATCGCTTCGGCACGGATTACGCCAAAGTCAGCGAAAGCTACCCGCGCGCCGAGCAGATGCTCGAATTTTTCGGCGCCAATGAATTTACGTCGCACTCGCTCCCCAATTTTCAGGAATTCGATTTTGAAGGCCTGAGCGGCCGCCTGCGCAGCAGTTCCTACGCTCCTCCTCCCGGCCATCCGCAATTCGAGCCGATGATGAAAGAACTTCGCAAGCTTTACGAAGCACATCAACAGCGCGGCGTGGTCCGCATGGAGTACCGCACGCGCGTTTACGCTGGCAAACTGGATTACGACAGGACGAGCGCATGAAGGTTTCCTACAACTGGCTGAAAGAATTTGTGGACGTCGCTGCCTCGCCCGAGGAAGTCGCCTCACGCCTCGCTCTTTCCGGCACGAATATCGCTTCCATTGAAACCGGTGCGCACGGCGCGGTGATCGACGCTGAGATTACCTCCAACCGCCCCGACTGCCTCGGCATGCTCGGCATCGCCCGTGAAGTTGCCGCCATTTACCGCCTCCCGCTGAAAATCAATTCGCCGAAGCCCGCGGAATCCAAAACTGCCAGTGCGAGTGACGCGATCAAGGTTAAAATCGACGCGCAAGATCTTTGCGGGCGTTTCACGGCGAGAGTGATTCGTGGCGTGAAGATTCAGCCCTCGCCAAAATGGCTGAAAGATCGTCTGGAAGCCGCCGGCACCGCCAGCATCAACAACGTCGTGGATATTTCCAACTACGTGATGCTGGAGCTGGGGCATCCCCTGCACACGTTCGACTACGATCTCGTGCGCGTCCACAGCATCGTCGTTCGCCGCGCAAAGCCCGGCGAAAAAATGAAGACGCTCGACGGCGTCGAGCGCACTTTCGACTCCAGCATCTGCATGGTTTGCGATGGCGATGGTTCCCGCCCGGTAGGCATCGGCGGCATCATGGGCGGTGCCGAAACGGAAATTTCCTTCTCCACAAAAAATGTCTTGATCGAGTGCGCCTGGTTCGATCCCATCTCCATTCGCCGCGCGGCCCGCTCTTTGCGCCTGCACACCGAAGCCAGCACGCGATTCGGCCGGGGCGCCGATCCCGAAATGGCCGAATTCGCCTCTCGCCGCGCGGCGGAACTTATTTTGCAACTTGCCGGTGGGGAACTTCTCGCGGGCGTGGTGGACGTTTATCCAGGCAAACGCGCGCCAAAGAAAATCGTTATCACGCGCGCGGAACTTCTGCGCATCATGGGCGCCGATGTGCCGGACAAGGACGTGGAGACCATGCTTTCCGCGCTCGGCTTCGCCCCCCTGCGCGTGGATCAGACCCGTGGCGCGGCGAATTCATTGCTCGCCGCCTGGGAGTGCACGCAACCTTCGTGGCGCGCCGATGTCGAGCGCGAAATCGATCTTATTGAAGAGGTCGGACGCGTCTACGGACTCGACAAATTTCCGCCGCGGCTCCCTGCCTCTCGCGCTGGTGCAGCGCGGCTGCCGCATTATGAAGCTGAAACCCGTCTACGCGAACGGCTGATCGGTCTGGGCTATCACGAAATACTGACCATTCCGCACGTCGCCGAAGAACGCAACGAACTCTTCCGCCCACCCATCGCGGTACCGGCGAAGCTCGCGAATCCGCTCTCCGAGGAGGCCGGCGTTCTAAGATCCACCGGGGCGGTCACGATGGCTTCCGCGATCGAGTGGAACCTGAATCACGGCCAGCGCAATGCGCGCCTCTTCGAAATTGGCAGCCACTACCGCTTCGTGGAAGGCAAACCGGTTGAAACGCGCGTCCTCTCCATCGGTGCCACCGGCGCCGCGCGCCCTCAGGCACTCTACGATTCGCCGCGCGACTACACCTTCTTCGATCTCAAGGGCGATCTCGACGCCATCGGCGCTCTCTCCGGCGGCCTCCACTGGGGGCATGGCGGCCCCGACTGGCTCAATCCCGCGCGGCGGGGTGCGATTTCCCTGGGTAAAGAATCGGGACCTGCGCTAGGGGCGGCAGGGCAACTCGCCAAGCGCGTCGCCGAAAAATTCAAATTTCGTCAGGAAGTTTTTCTGGCGGAGATCAATCTCGGGCCGCTCTACTGCATGTACTACGGTGTGAAGAACAACCGCCGCTATGAGCCGCTGCCGCGTTTCCCCGGCGTCGAACGCGATTTTTCGCTTTTCCTGGCCGACGGCGTCACCTTCGCTCAGGTGCAGCAAACCATTCAGTCGCTCGCCATACAGGAAATCGTTTCCATAGAAGCCGCCGACCTTTTCCGCGGCAAGAACGTCCCCGCGGGAAAGTATTCACTTCTCGTGCGCGTAGTGTTCCAGAGCCGCGAAGCCACGTTGACCGAACCGCAGATCAACGACTTCTCCGCTCGTATCGTCGCGGCTTCGGAAAAACAACTCGGCGCCACCCTCCGCGCCAGCTAATCTTGCTCGTGTAGGTGCCGGGCTTTAGCCCGGCACGCTCGCCCTTTCCGGGGCCACCCGACTCTCTTGACCAACTCTTCTCTGCGTCCTCAGCGAACTCTGCGTTAAATCCGTTCTCCTATTCCGTCCTCCGCAGCGCACGCTCCACCAGTGTCAAGCACCGCTCCGCCTGTTCCTTCAGAATCTCCTCGCGTTCCCCGCGCTCTTCCCGCACCCGGTGCAACTCATCCGCAATCGCCAATGCCGCCAGTACCGCAACTTTCTGCGTGTCCACGGTCCTCGCCACGTCCGAAATCAGCCTCATCTTCTCGTCCACGTACGCGGCAATTTTACGGATGTAGGCCTCTTCCAGTTCGGCGTTGATCGGATAGACCTGGCCATAAATATCCACCTTGATGCTTTGGCTCATATTCACCTCGCTCACTGCGACCAGGTCGTCGGATTGCGGTCCCACCGGTGCGCGCGCAATTTCTTATGCAAGTCCGCCGGCAGGGGCCCCGCATTCCCGGCTTTTATGTTCGCTTCCACATTCTTAAGTTTCCTCATCCCCGGAATGATTGTGCCCACGTCGGGATTATTCAAAATAAATCGCAGCGCCATTTCCGCCATCGTGCTGCCAGGCGCCACCAGCGGGCGCAGTGCGTCCGCGTGTTCTACGCTGGACCTCAAATTCTCAGGCACAAAATAAGTATTTCTCCAGTCGCCCGCGGGCCACTTCGAATCGGCCGTCAATGTGCCGGTCAGCGTGCCCTCGTCAAACGGCACGCGCGCGATCACCGCGGCCTGTTTCATCCGGCAAATCGGAAACAGCGCGTCCTCCGGGTTCTGGTCGAAGATGTTGTAGATCACCTGCACCGCCTCCGCGTGCCCTTCCAGCACCGCCCGGATACCGTTCGACGGCTCCCAGCGGTTCATGCTCGGCCCAAAGGCGCGCACTTTCCCGCTCTTCTTCATGCTCTCGATCGCGCGCGGCAGCCGTTCATCGTTCAGCCAGCGGTCTTCCCAGGTGTGGAGTTGCATCAGGTCGATCGTTTCGAGTCCCAGGTTCTTCAGACTCTTCTCGATGTACTCGACGATGTATTCCGGTGGGTAGCAATCATCCAGGGTAAAATCGCGGCGGCTCGGCCAGCGGCGGTTCTTCGGCGGAATTTTTGTGGCTACGTATAGATGCTTGTCCGGCCCGCCGACCGAGGAGTTGCCCTTGAATTCGCGGACAATTTTCCCAAGGATCTGTTCGCTCTTGCCATCTCCATAGGCCCACGCGGTATCAAAAAAATTACAGCCAAGTTCAATGGAGCGGCGCAGCGACGCCATGGACTCCGCGTCGTCGGACCCCGTCCAGCCAGCAAGCCCCCACATGCCGTAACCAATTTCGCTGACGTTCCACCCCGTCCGCCCAAACCGCCGGTAATTCATCGCTATTGTCTCCTTGGTTGCGAAGCCATTGTAGCGAAGGCTCCAGTTGCGCGCGAGTCGCACGTGGCGCCGCTTTCAATTTGTCCTCAAGCGTTAGGGATGCCACAATACTTGTCTATGTCCAAAACAACATTTATTGCTACTTCTCTCGCCGCCGCGGGACTTTTCCTGGCCGCCAGCACTCCGGCACAGCAGACTCCGGCCGCGAATTCACCGTCAACCCCGCCTGCAGCGGCGAAACCCGCCACTTCGGCCAAACCCGCTCAAACGCCTGCGGCAAAAACCGGCGCGGCGGCCACCGCGAAAACTCCAGTGCCTCTCACTCTGAAGACGCCGAGTCAGAAGGCCAGCTACGCCATCGGCATGAACATCGGCAAAAACCTGAAGCGGGATTCCGTCGAGGTCGATCCTGCCGTGTTGCTCCGCGGCTTGAAAGACGCCCTCGCCGGCAACAAACTCCTGCTCACCGACGAGGAAGCCAAGGCTGCCCTCACGGCATTGCAAGCGGAAGTCCGCGCCAAGGAAGAAGCCAAGACGAAGGCTGCCGCGGTCGAAAATAAGAAAACCGGAGAAGCTTTTCTCGCCGCCAACAAAACCAAGCAGGGTGTCGTAACTCTCCCCAGTGGTTTGCAATACAAAATCATCAAGGAAGGCACCGGCCCAAAGCCAACGGCGGATGACACTGTACTCTGCCACTATCGCGGCGCGCTGGTGGACAATACCGAATTCGACAGCTCCTACAAGCGCGGCGAGCCGCTGAAGATTCCCGTCGGCGGGGTCATCAAAGGCTGGACGGAAGCGATTCAACTCATGCCCGTCGGCTCCAAGTGGCAACTTTTTATCCCCTCGGATCTGGCTTACGGCGACCGCGGCGCCCCTGGCTCTCCCATTGGCCCGAATTCCACTCTCGTTTTCGACGTCGAGCTCATCTCGATCGAGCCGAAGCCGGCAGCCAAGGAACAACCGAAGGAGCAACCGAAGGAAGCTCCGAAAGAAACCCCAAAAGTGCAGCCGGGAGAACAGCCCAAGACTCCGCCAAAAGAACAAGCTCCGGCTGCGCCTCAGCCAAAGCCCTGATCGCCTTTTTGATTGATATTCCAACTGCCGCATCTCGTCCCGGGATGCGGCAGTTGCCTTTTGATTCGCCTCCACGGCACGCGTCTCTGCTGCTATGATTTGGGCTCTTGGCACGGCTGACAAACAGCTCCGGGGAGACTCCCGCATTGCCCGCGAACATTCCTTCTGAACAGCAGCCCCGCACTTCCAGAATAGCTGCCCACGATTCGCTGTGGTTTGGAGACACCGCGCTGCTGATCTATCTCGCGCTCGTCACCGTCATTGTTCACATGCTCGTGGGCCAGCGTTATGGCATCCACCGTGATGAACTCGCCACGCTCGACGACGCGCGCCACCTGGCCTGGGGCTATGTCGCCTACCCGCCGGTCACCCCGTTCTTCGGCCGTTTATCCCTCATTCTTTTTGGACCCACGCTGCCCGGCTTTCGCCTTTTCGCGGCTCTAGCACAGGCCATCGCCCTTGTGCTCACGGGTCTCATGGCCAAGGAGATGGGCGGAGGCCGTGGCGCGCAGCTCGTCGCCGCGTTCGCCGGGGTGCCGTTTTGCCTGGGCGGCGGCGCGCTCATGCAGTACGTTTCCTTCGACTATCTCTGCTGGGTGCTCGCCGCCTATTTCATGGTGCGCCTGCTCATGTCCGGCGATCCGCGCTGGTGGCTAGCCGTTGGCGCCTCGATCGGGTTCGGCATGCTTTCGAAATACACGATGGGCGTTTTTGCCGTTGGAATTGTGGCCGGCGTTCTGTTCACCAACGCGCGGCGCTTCCTGCGCAGCAAATGGCTCTGGTATGGCGTGGCGCTTTCGATCCTGATTTTTCTGCCCAACCTGCTCTGGCAAGCGCGCAACCATTTCGTCTCACTGGACTTTCTGAAGCACATTCACGAGCGCGACGTCCGCCAGGGCAGAACAGACAATTTTCTCCCTGATCAATTGAAGATGACTCTGCTGGCCTTTCCGCTTTGCCTGGCGGGACTTTACTATTCCTTGTTCGCACCAGCCGGAAAGCGGCTCCGCGCTATCGGGTGGATGTTCATCATTCCCCTGGTACTCTTCGTGATCCTGAAGGGCCGTGTCTATTATTTCGCCGCGGCTTATCCGATGCTTTATGCCGCAGGGAGCGCGTGGGGAGAGCAGTGGCTGGCTTCGCTGAACCGCGGTTCGGCCGCCGTGCTCCGTGCGGTTGCGTTGCTCGTCTTGACCGCGGACATCGTGATCTCCGCCATGGTGGCTTTGCCCCTCGCCCCGGTTCATTCGAAATGGTGGGATGTCGCCAGCAAAGTTCAGGGCGATTTCGTCGATGAAATGGGCTGGCCGGAGCTGGTCGAAACCGTCGCTCAGGTGCGCGACACTCTTCCCCCCGACCAGCGCGCACATGTCGGAATCCTCGCCGCCAACTACGGCGAGGCAGGCGCCATCAACCTCTTCGGCCCCAAGTACGGCCTCCCTTCGGTCATCAGCGGCGTCAATTCCTTTTGGGCGCGAGGTTACGGCGATCCGCCCCCGGACACCCTGATTATTCTCGGGCACTCTGCCGGTTTCCTGGCCGAGAACTTCACTTCATGCCGGGTCGCGGCTCATTCCTGGAACCGGCTCGGCGTGGAAAATGAGGAAACTGTCGATCATCCGGATATCTTTGTCTGCCGGGGCCTGAAGAAACCCTGGCGTGAGTTCTGGGACGGCTACCGGCACTTCGGTTAGTCCGTCTGCCCCGGAACGCGCCATCTTTATCTTGGCGCCGATTGGACGGAACTTGGGCGGGAGAGGATAATGGATGCTGGAGCGGTACTTCGAAGCAGGTGTGGTTGCGAACGCCGTTTGAACCGTAACGAATCTCTGGGGTGCTGCGGATAGTCGGCTTGTGTGCACGGCCTGTCCCGCCGGCGGGTTTCAACCAACCGAAAACCCGCGGCCGGGGCAGGAAAGCCTAATGGCCGGCTCGTGGTACCCACCTATTTCAGAGGTTCACGGCCTAGCTACCCACGGCCCAGCAGTCCGCTCCATTTTACTGTTTACAGCGATCCGTTGCCGGCCTTCCGCATGTTAGGGCTTGTAGTTCTTGCTTCCTGTTCTCTGA
>WNEZ01005320.1_pt1 | contig 11253 bp, 14 predicted proteins | sample 5400521 | NCBI WGS metagenome assembly WNEZ01 (sample SAMN13153339, study PRJNA577476) | soil metagenome | isolation source: 120 cm saprolite under Douglas fir tree site 2 hole 1 replicate 1 | place: USA:California | collected 2015-04-18
GACGGATGGAACCCAGCGTGTTAAGTTCCTGGAACCTTAGAATCGAGTGTCGGTCTTCGTCATGCTCGCGTAGCTCAACTGGCAGAGCAGGGGACTCTTAATCCCAAGGTTCAGGGTTCGATTCCCTGCGCGAGCACCATCATGTAGTGCGCGGCGCACGCTTGCGATCTATATGTTGGGGTGAGTGTTGCGCAGCGCGTCATGTTTGCGACATTTCACAGCTTCGTTGACAGCTTCGCCGTACAACTGAGTCGGCGAAGCCCCGATGAGACGGACGAGAGATATAGGAAGGCGGTTCGGACGGTGGGGGGCCGCTCCGCATACCGTTTGCGAGAGCGACGGCTAGCCGGAGGCCAGTACGTCAGGGCGCCGCGCGCCAAACCGCGGTGGGCGCTGCCGCTCACCGATGTGAGAATGTTCCGCTGAATGCGTGAAAAGGCGGCGCGTAAGATCACGTCCGGTTGGTCCGCTTTCAGGCTAGGCATGAAGCGGCCCGAACTCACCTTGCTCGCCATCGGCGAGTGGGACCGGCCCGAGGCAGGATCGGAGTGGGGCGTCGTCGTTCGCGACTTACGAACAGGCAACGAGCGGGTTGTTTTCAATGAAGACGAGTGGGAACTCATAAAGCGCAAGGGCCTGCCGGCAGTGGGAGTCGAATGGGGTGAACCCGTGCCGGCGCCGCTCAAGCACGACGCACTCCGCCAGCAGGCATATATGGAGGCGAGACCGATCGACATCGAAACTGCAACACCCGCCGAAGTGGAGGCAGCCGGATCGACTGAGCAGTACGGAGAGGCTGTGTTGAACGCTGCGCTCACCTTTGCCGATTCCGTGCGGAAGGTGGGAGGCCGGCGCAAGAAGGCCGAATGGCTCGCGGAACGCGAGGTCGGCGCACTTTACTTGGGAGCTCTCGAGGCGTGGATGCACCGTCTGTCGGACGATGACATCGATTGGCTGATATCAGAGATGTGTGCGTACTTGGGCGCGGGAGCTGTCTCCGTGGAGAAGATTGACGACGAGAATTTGATGCTGCAGTCAACGGTCGACATGGAGGAAGTGCTGAAGGCGAGGGTTGCCGACTACGGCGACCTTCTGCTTGCCACTCCATTAACTGCCTCCGCTGATTTGCGCAAGGCCTTCAGTCTGCGTGTGCGAGCGGAGGTCGGTGGTGCGGCAGATGTCGAACAGGCTGCGGCCCGACTGTTTGACGAACTTCCCGACCTCAAGCCGCAGTTGGTGGCTCAACGTTTCCTCAGTAGAGACTAAGCGTTCAGCTGGATGGCCCGGCCGCAGACATCAACTTGGTTCGCGTTACGGAAACTACGGCCCACCACTTCGAAACCCCAGGTTTTGTATTCGAACTGACCCGATGACGGGCGCTCGAACGCTTGGTCGATCGACGCCACGTCGTTCGCAGGCCGCATAACTTCACTCGGGATACCGCTTCCGGCAGGGCCGCAGCGAGTTCCAGCGCCGGAGCCAGAGCCAGAGCCATAACCCGCCTCGACTGAGCACCCGCCAAGTAGCTTGTTCGTGATTCGGCGCTCGATCCGCTTCGGGAGCCACTAACTAAGGTTTCAAGTTCATCGAACTCGAGCGGTTGCATCCAATAGGCTGGTCTGGCGGGCCTACTCCACGGGAGACATCCACGATTCCGACCAGCCTAAGGATTGAGCGATACCGAAAACCTCTCGAACCAACACGTCCGGCGAGACCATACGCAGGCTAAGGCCGAACCCACGAAACGATGACCCGCGCTCTAGTACGGCGAGATGCTAATGGGCCGAATGATGTTCCAAAAAGCGTGCGCGCTGGCATCGCGCTCTGGCTTTCGATCCTGAACCCGGCTCTCGTCATACGTGCAGCGTCTTTGCTGAACTCACGATCTGAGAGGTAGGTGCGTATGACCCGTTCAGGTGGCTGCATCGGCTGCTGGGGCTGAACGGAGATCCATTGCCGACCGTCCCACCACCAGCGACCATCCTGACTGTACTGCGGTGGTGCGGGAGTAGTCGGCGGGTTCTCCTGACTCATTTCGGCTGGGTCAGCCGCTAGCGTATCGCGTCTGGGTGTGGCGCCGCTACTGAGTCATCGGGAACGAAAAGGACCGGGGTCAACGCGGCCTCGTCCTCGCTTCGTGCTTCTTCCGCTACGCCGCTCGCCGGGCGGACGTGGCATAGGCCGCACGGTCCAGCCCGGCCCGAGTAAGGGAGCGGTGCGAAAACTACTTCCGCTGAATCTGCTCTTTGTACCAGTCAGCCCACTCGGGTGCTTCCCTACCCATATGACTGGTCTCTGGCGGGGTTGGAGGGTTAAACATGTGCTGCGTACCGAACTGGTCCGCGCAAAACAGCCAGGTGCTGCCGCCCGGCTTATCCACGAGGAAGGTTGGCAGCGCCGCAGTCTGGGCAGGTGCAAAGAACTGTTGTTTGTCGGCGTACCCGAGATCAAACATGCTGGACATGCACCAGGTCGATCTGGCCGGGGAAATGAGCCGGACGAGTACGCAGTTGATGGCAGGTCCACGGCCAATATTGGTGACGGTCGCCGCGTAGTGCACGAACCCCCCAGCCAAGTTATCGCCCCCATCGGCGGGCTGGAACGTTAAGTACGGTGCCCATTCGAGCTTGCGTGAAGTCTCCATTTCTGCGACCTGCCGCTGGGCGTGCGTCCCTAGATCGCTGGTTGACTTCGCAAGACGCTTGGTTTGGTATGCAACCACCAACGTAGCCAGAGCCACGATGACTGTCGCAATGATGCCGATTACGGCGATGGTGGCCGCCTCCATCCTGCCTTAGATTCTGGCTGAATTTGCACGGCGCTACTTCCAAAGCCCGCGCCAGGAGCTCGCTCGCCCCGAGCACCCCAGGCGCACCTAGAATCCTGACCTAATGGCAGACTTCCAAATCAGCTCGAACTCCGGTCGTCAGTGGGCATCCGGCACCATAAAGCAGGTCAACGGACAGCGCGGCCTGGGCTTCTACCGCCTTACCTTCATTCTCATGCTGAACATTGATACGAGCGATGCCGTACTTGGGGATCGGCTGACTGATCTTGTCGGAGATGTCTTTGCAGCGAACACTCCTCTCGGGCGAGCGCACCCAATGCCAAATCAGTTGCCCGTCCAGCCGTACAACTTCGTTCAGGAGAAGCAGGTCAATCTGGAGCTCGAGCTGGACCGCGCTCGCCTCGAAGCCTTGGAGCATGTGCGGGGAGGCAAGGATCTTGCGTTCAACCTCAACCTATATACGACTCTGACCGACTCCAATGGAAACGTTCGCCAAGTGAATGTCGGTGGCGCGCACGTGCTGAACCAAAGCGCCTGGATCGCCCTACTGGAACAGATTGGATACCAAAAGACGATGCTGCTTGAAGTTCCAGTTCCCGATGCGCAGCAGCAACCGGAATTGGCCGCAGGGGTTCGGTCGTTGGCCTCGGCGCAACAGGCAATGGCCCGTGGCGACTATCGCGAGGCAGTTGGGTTATGCCGCGACGTATTGGAGCAAGTCAGTCTGGCGCTCAAAGATAACGACAGCATCACGTTCGTGGACGCACGAGATATGAATAAGGCAGACCGGCTGCGGCTGCTGCGACGAGCAGCGCGGGTATTCACTCACCCAGCCCGCCACCAGGACAAAGTGACCACATTGTTTGACTGGAATCGTGTTGATGCGGCATCGACTATTTCGATGGTGGCGGCGCTACTGAATGAGCTGGAAGCGCCAGGGGCACGCGACCCGTCATCGCTTCCAAAGCCCCCGCCGAAAACCAACCCGCCGTAGCAGTTCGACACAGGGGCTGATGCCCGGAACCCCCGGCCCGATAGTCTGCGGCCTATCGTCCAGAGTCAGTTCGCGTTTCGCACTAACCAAAGCAGAAAAACCGGGAAAATCCACGCGAACGGAAAGATCGCAACATAGCCGAGGGCTGCAGGCAGGCCGCCTGCCGCCAGCGCCGCGACAAACCCCACGATCAGGAACGCGACCAGAGCAACTTGCGCCCACCTCGGTGAGGCCCACGCCAGAAGAGCGCCCAGCGGCAAAACCACCGCGTAGCCCGCGATCCACTCCAATGACGAATGATTGGACGGAATGAAAGCGAGTACGGCGAGCACGATCCAAATTGACGCGATGAGCACAAGCATCCAAACAGGCAGGCCAAGCCAGCCCAGCGCCCTGTGAAGAGGACCATCGGTCGGGTCGATCGGGTGTTTTGGCTTCGCCTTGTCCTGGCGCAAGAACTTCGCCGTGAACATCCCGTCAAAGTTGTCATCGTTCGGCCAGGCGCCACCCTTGAAGTCGATCAAAAACGTAATGTACTCACGCCCAAAGTTGGCAGCAGCTAATACGACATCGACCTCGTACCGGCCAGGGGGATGCTTGGTCGGCCAGTTGCCTTGCATCTGGTTTGGAATTGGTTTGGCCGAGAACTCGAGCAAATTTGCTGCTCCCCGATCAACGAAGCAGAGGTTGCAGTATCGGAAAACGTTCGGCTGGATCATCGGCACAGTCACCTCAAGCTCCGGCCGAAGCTGCGGGCTGGTCACCATGTCCGCCCAAGACAACTGAACAGGTAAGAATGGCTGGACCCGAGTTGGTTTCTGAGCGTTACCAACGTCCCAGAGTTCCGAAAGCAGGACCTCGACATTGTTGGCGGGTATCCGTCCGCCATCATTACTCACCTTGAACCGGCAGTAGTACTGATCCGATGCTTTACGTGACGACTGAAAGACCTTCGTCTCAATATCACCGGTGGCCTGGTCAACGGTCCGGACTTGATGGTTCACCACTTCGGTCGTTTCGACCGGGCAGAAGTCAGGCATACCCGGCTCAAGGCTGACCTTGAGCCGTGGTTTGAATATCAGCCCTTGTGCGCCCAAGCCAAGTGCCAGCGCAGCGACCAGTGCAAAGAACGTGGCGATCGATCCGACAGCCACCCATCCAGACCAGGACCACCCGCCCCACATCTGGATGTCGTGGATTACCTGGCCTGGGTCCATTCGGGCCGTAGTGTAGAGACCGGACTAGCTAAAAAAGAAAGGACCGGGGCGCTATACCCCGGCCCTACCACACCGCCCCTGCGGGCGCGACTAGGTCAGCTTGCCACCCTTCGACAGGATGATGATCCAGCCGGCGATGCGCTTGTCTATGTGATAGACGCGCGCGTTCCAGTCGCGGACGACGACCGCCGGTCGGTTCGGGAACCGGTTCTGCTGGTGGCCGATCGAGCTCATGCGCCCGGCGACCTCGAGCCCTTTCATGCCGACCGCCTTTCGAAGGTCCTCGAACGGGTAGGTTGGCGCGTGCTTGGCGATCTCCGGCAGGAGCTGCTTGGCGTTGTCCCGCAGGCTCCCCCAGAACTTCGTGAAGTCCTCTGGGGTCCAGTCGATCGTCGCTGTCTTCGTCTCGACCTTCGCCTGCCCATTCGGGAACAGCACCTTAATAAGTTCGGCCCGCAGGTCCTCACCAGGCTGCCCTTCGAGGGTTATTGTGAGCTTTGCCATGACTTTTACCTCCTTTGAGACATAGATTCCTTAAAGCACCTGCCTCTGAAATCGATTATACAACTTGTAGTCTTGTTGAGTCAAGTCATATTTACATTGCCTGGCCACGCCGGGCAAATGAAGAGTGCCAGGCGAGTCGCCTGGCCCCCGGGCCGCTCGACGCCCTACGCTTCGCGCCGCGCTTTCCTGTCACGATCTTGTCGTTCGGCTCCTTCGCCAGCTTCTTCGCCGCAGGCAACAGTCGCTCAGCGCGACGCGTGCCGCCGCCGATCCCGTCCTGACGCATGAGCTTGAGCACGCCCGACCAGCTCAGGTTCGGGTCCTCGCGCAGGTAACGTGCCATCTCGGCGGTGAACTCATCGTCGTCGGTGATGCGCTTCCCGAAGTCGCAGTTCTGGTGACTGCCGGTCGCCTTAATCTTGCCGGCCTTGCCGCGCTTCGCCTTGCTCGCCGCCTTTTTTGCCTTCGACTTCGCCGCCTTCTTCTCGAACGCGAAGCTTTCCGCGTTGAAGCGTGTGGCGGGCTCCACGTCTACGCTGCCCTGTTCGCCTGATAGCGCTGGTGTCATGTCTCGCCTCCTGGCATATGCGCGTCAAACACGCGCCTTGAGGCGATCGTCTCCCGGGTGCGTGCGCGAAGGCACCAAGCAGGACTGATAACCCACTGCCACGTCGTTGCGCCCGTCGTATTCGTCGCCACGTCGTTCAGACCGAGCTATCGCGGAGGTAGGTGGTTCGAGTCCACCGCGGCCCACCACCGAAACGAACGGGCACTGCTTCAGGTGCAACCCGCCTGATCGAGCGTAAAGAGCACTGGTTATGTTGGAGAAACTTGACCAAAATGGGGTGATGAGCATTTGCAGATGAGCGCAGTTGCTGACAGCCTGGAGGCCCGCGTAATGCGAACACTTGAAGAGGTGGTCAAAGAGCGCTCTCCGGGTGGACGGCATGTGGACACGAGCATGGTGCTCGAGCGGATGCGTCTGGGAGAGCGCCGGGACGAGTTGGCCGCCTGTCTGGCGGAGCTGATCGACAAGGGCGACATTGACGGCAAGAAGCTGCTGGGCGACGACAAGATCACGCGGATCACCGAGCAGGGTTTACAGCGTCTCGAAGACGAGTAGGAGGGTCGCGCCCCTATGCCCTTCGACCTGATACCCCTGGCCATTCTTTTGGCAATTGCGCCCGGCTACGTGGCCATCTACTTCGCGACCCTGGGCCGCACCGGGAGGGCGCTTACTCCCGATCTGCAGTTTGTCCTCCAATCGCTTGTCGTCAGCGCAGCGATATTGGCCGCTGTCGGCCCGTTTGCGTTCGCCGATTTGTGGCCGCACCGCAATGACCTGCAGGACTACGCATGGTCCGTGGCCGCCTGGCTCGTCGGGATCGTGGTGATGCTGCCGTATGTCGCCGGTCGCGCCGTCCGCGGCGCAGGGCAGCTGGTCGATCGACACCGCGAAGCCTGGTGGGCTCGAGTCGTCCGCTTTGCAGTGCCCGGGTCGCCGCCGCCGACGATATGGGACTGGGCGGTGACCACTAACACGATGGAGGACCGCTTCCTGGTGATCGAGTACCGGGATGGTCATTGCATTGCTGGCGCCCACGGCACGCCCGGAGTTTCGATAAGTTCACCAGAAGAGCACGGCATCTTCTTGGCTGTCGAGTGGACGTGCGATGAATCCGGACTCATAGACCGTGTCCAGAACTCCGGCGGAGTCCTCGTTCCGATCACTGACGAGATACGCTGCATCCACCTGTATCAGCCAGGGCAAGGAGGCCCACATGAAGATCGAGACCAAGATCGCTCGTCCGGGCGAGGAGAAGGGAGTCACGCCGCACAAGAGCCCGCCTCCCAAGGACCCGCCGCCTCGGCCGGCACCGCAACCGCAGCCAAAGAGTAAGCCATAGGCCCTGGGTCAATCCGGGGGCGAAAGGGTACCTAGCGGAGTGACCGTTACCGAAGGCCTCACCGATGGAGGCGCGCTGGTTGTCATCGTCGGCGGTGTTGCGGCTGCCATCCGATGGGGCGTTCCCGCTGCACGTGCATGGCGGGCTAACCGCCGGGCGCTGGAAAAAATCTGGCCGATCAGACCCGTCGCCGCCTCATATCGCGGGCCTGGTGGCGTCAGTGTCCCGGCTGGGGAGTACCGTTGTCCGCGCGATAGTCGTGAGCTTGAGCTCGACTACCCGAAGGCTCGCGGGCACTGCCCAGCCTGCGGACGCGACTACGAATTGCAGTTCCCGACGACGTTCAACGCGACTTGGCGGTAAGGAAACAGGTTCACGGTGTGCAGTTTGCTATCCGCTCGCGGCGGCGGGGCTTAGGATCCAGTCCAGTTGGGCAGCTGGTCTTGGGCGAGAACGTGGCAAGCCTGCTGCCCGTAGTCCTGTCCGCCCGAATCCCAGACAACGACGGTGGTTCCATTGGATAGGGTGAAGGAGCAGACCTGAGAGTCAACGTTGGGCACGTAGTCGTTCGCCCAACCATGAGCGTCCAAAATGCCGCAGTCCGATGTCGCAGCGTCGCTACCCGAAACCACGAGGCGGACGTTGTGTGATTGGTCGCCAGGGCCGACAACACATTTCTGAGCTGCCGCGGCCGAGGCGCTGGCGGACGCTTGTGACTGCGCCTCGGAGACGATGCACGCGCCCAAGTCGCCGCGGCTACAACGCCCGGTGGCAGTGTCGTAGAAGCCGAAGTACCAGATCAAGCCACCGATCACAACGACGACGACCAGAGCAGCGACGACCACCGCAGTCGTGTTCGATTTTGTCGGGCTTGGCGAGCCCTGGGGCGTGGGGAGCCACCGAGCACCGTCCCAGTAGTGCTTGCCGTCCGGCGAGAGAAGAGGACCTTGCTGGTGAGGCGGGGGACCGGGAGGCTGGCTCATCCCTTCGCGACGCAATTATGGCCCTGGATAGTCCGATTCTCCACTGGCAATCAGGCCGCCTAGCCGCGGTTTCGGCCGAACGGGCTACCGCTAGATGGGTCCGGGGCAGCTCGCCGGCTTGAGCCAGGCGTGTAGGAGGGCGACTCCGAACCGGAGCGTGAACCGCTCAATGTCGCGCAGGCCAGGCTCGGCGTCGATAACCGCGTTGGCGAAGGCAACCTGTATCTGGCGGACTTCGATGACGACCGGATCTACAAGTACTCCAGCTCTGGAAAGCTGCTGGCGCGGTGGGGAGAGGCAGCTCACGGCCCGGATCGAGAAGGCGCTCGAACAGCACACGGGCATGGCGATCAAGGTGCTTGTCATGGACTACAAGACCCTGTAGAAGACGGTCGACGCGATTCCTCGTAACTGGGTCGACGACAAAACGATGCGGACCTATGTCCTGTTGCTGTGGAAGGAGCTCCACGATCGCGGGATCCTCGACCGTCTCCGGATCAAGCCCGGCGTCGATGAGCTCATGTACACGCCCGGTGCTGTCGTCTGGCGCGTCGATCGCGAGAACGTAGGCAGGAGCCAGATGAACAGAATCGTCGGCACGCCTCTCTACAAGAAGATCACCATCCGCAGCGCCAACACGATGCGAAAGCTCAACGAGCTGACCGCGACACCTGCACGCCCGCCTGCGGCAGGCTGAAGTGGTCGGAAGATTGCGTCCTCGGAGCTACGAGCCAGTGGAGCGCGGGACGAGTTTCATCGTCGTAGATCGCGCCTCAGGAGTCAGCACGCTGTTGAGAATGCTTCCGGCGTATCGGCGGTATTTGGCCCGATAGGCAGAGTCGATTTCGTCGTCGATGTCGTGGTCGGCGTCGATGAATGTGACGTCTTGGTTAACACCGCCTGCCCGTATTCGACCCTTGTGACTCTCCTGCGTACCACGGAACCAATGAGCACTGCTCCCCCTAACCGATCGGACGTATAGGTCGTCGCCATGCCGGACTGCCCACACCGTCACCGGTTTCCCCAGCGTGCCGTCGCGCCGGACTGACGCGATGTGCACTTCTTCCGCTTTCCCGAGCTTGTCGAGTTGGTCGCTCGACCACTGCGTCATCGGGTCCCCGCGATCGTGCTTTCCCTCGTGGCGGCAGGGGTCGCCGGCACGCGCAGGTACCGCTCCCACCATTCGATGACAGCGCGCATGTGGCGTACGCGGTTCCAGGGCTTGCCCACGACCGTTATCGCGTGAGGCTCGCCATGGAAAATGATGAGCTCGACCTCCCGCCCGAGCTTGAGCAGACGCGCGTAGACCTGCTCAGCCTCCTCGAGCGGGGTCCGAAGGTCACCCGTCGAGGCGATGATCCGCAGCGGTGTCGTCATCCGGTCCACATAGGTCACCGGAGACAACCGCCTGAACAGCTCAGGTTCTTCCCATGGCTCTGCGTCGAACGAGAGTGGACCGAAGTTCCAGCCAATATCGCTCGATCCGTAGAAGGCCTGCAGGTCGGTGACAGGCCGCATTGAGATGGCGGCCCGGAAGCGATCGGTGTGGCCGATCACCCAGAGTGTGGAGTAGCCGCCATAGCTGGCGCCGGTGACGCCGAGCCGCTCGGGATCCGCGATGCCCTCGGCGATCGCCTTGTCAACCAGCGCCATCCAGACGGGAAAGTCGAGCTCGCCCCACCTCCCTGTTAGGCAGACAGAGTATTCCTGCTCGTAGGTTTGGCTTCCTGGCGAATTGCAGAACAGGATCGCGTAACCCTGGCCGGCCAGCGTCTGCATCACGTGCGAGAAGGACCAACCCCACGCGGCGTGGGGGCCGCCATGGATGTTGAGGATGGCCGGTACACGACCGCCGGAGTATCCCGGTGGCAGGAGAACCCAGGCGTCGGTCCTCCGGCCTTCATGTTCGAAGTCCATGACGCGGACCTGCCCGAGGGCGCGCTCGCGGATCCAGGGATTCGGATCAAAGAGCACGCGTTCGTCGCTGCCATCCCCATTGGCGATCCGCAGCGTCAGCGGGTCGTCGAAGGATGTGCTGAGGAACGCCAGGCGGCCACCGCCAAAGCTGAAGGCCGGAATCACTCGATCGCCGCTCAACACCGGCTCGGGGGGACCGCCGCCGCACGCGACACGGTCGACATAGATGCGGCCGCGATCAGTCATGGGCGTGTACAGAAACTCGCCATCATCCGTCCAGACCAGTTCTGGCACCTCGCGCGGCGGCAGCATATCGGCCATAACCCCTGCCCACACCGATCGGTCGATGCCGGCGGTCCGGTCTTCGCCGGCAACGAAGAGACGCTGGTTGCGCGCGGAGATGGAACCTGGCCCCGGGCCGATGGCCACATATCCCAGGGTTCCACCCGGGGCGAAGGCGAAGGTCGTGACCGTCGCGCCCCCCGGCGTCAGACACTCTGGGTCACCGCCTCCGGGGTCGATCATCCAGATGTCGACCACCTCTGACTGCCACCAGTCGTCGGCGTGGTTGGCCAGGTAAGCGATGCGACCGTCAGGCGTCCACCGCGGCCGTGCCGCCGGCCATGGGCCTTCAGTGAGCTGCCGCAGCCCCTCGTTTTCACCCGAGCTGTCGACCAGCCACACCTGAGGTTCCTCGTCGTCGAGCTGCCCCAACCCGTCCATTCGGTAGCGGAAGCGGCGGACCAGATAGCGCACCCGCTCCTGGTAGCGCTTGCGAGCCTCTTCGTCATCTTTTGCTGGCGGCATGTCCGGGTCCTTGGGCCAGTCCGGACGCCCGAGCAGGGCCAGCCGGCGCCCGTCTGGCGACCAATCGAATTCAAGAATGCCGCGAGGCAGGCGGGCAGCCCTTGTCGGTTCGCCGCCGGCGAGGTCGAGGATGTAG
>WNEZ01005321.1_pt1 | contig 11253 bp, 11 predicted proteins | sample 5400521 | NCBI WGS metagenome assembly WNEZ01 (sample SAMN13153339, study PRJNA577476) | soil metagenome | isolation source: 120 cm saprolite under Douglas fir tree site 2 hole 1 replicate 1 | place: USA:California | collected 2015-04-18
AACAGCGTGAAGCCATGGCGGGTCACGTAAGCCAAAAACGTTTTCACCACGATGATCGCGGTGACGAACGACACCACGAAACCGATTGCGATGATTCCGATGTGATCCGCCGTCATGTCGGCGCGGTTCTTGTAAAGATCGTAGGCGAACGCGCCGACCATGGTCGGAATCGCGAGGAAGAACGAAAACTCCGCCGCCGCGCGCTTGTCGGCGCCGAGCAGCATCGCGGCGACGATGCTGGCGCCGGAGCGCGACACGCCGGGAATCATCGCAAGACATTGCGCGAAGCCGATCTTGAGATACATCGGCAGCGGAAATGTCGTGGCATCGTGATGGTGCGGATCGAGATCGAGCTGATCGACCCATAACAGGATCGCGCCGCCGACGATCAGCGAAAAGCACACCACCCACGGATTGAACAGAAATGCCTTGATGTAGCCGCCGGCAGCAGCCCCGATCACCGCCGCCGGCAAAAACGCCACCAGCACGCCGATGACGAATCGCCTGTCATCGGGCTTGGAGAACATGCCGAGCGCGATCCGCCACAATTTGGCGAAGTAGATCGCGAGAATAGCGAGAATCGCCCCGAGCTGAATCAACACGGTGAAACTGTTCCAGAAACTGCCTTCGCCGAGATCGAAGAATCGTTCCGCCAGCAATAGATGGCCCGTCGAGGACACGGGCAGGAATTCCGTGACACCCTCGACGATGCCGAGAATCACCGCCCTCAATGCATCAGACATCATGACCTGTTCCGTTGTGATCAACATCGACCGAAAAGTGCCGGGTTCTTCTCGCTCATTCGCCCTTCTGCCGCAATCGTAAAAAATCTCAAAACACGGGTTGCCTCGTTTGCGCGCTTCGGTAGGTTGGCGCCGTCTCGGGGGTTGATAGATTCTTAAGCATCGCGAAATATTCAAGGCCTCCATGTTCACCCTGTTCCATCATCCGTTCTGCCCGCATTCGCGCTTCATCCGCCTGGCGCTCGGCGAATACGGCCTCGATCTGCGGCTGGCCGAAGAGCGGACCTGGGAGCGCCGTGAGGCGTTTCTTGCGTTGAACCCGGCCGGCACCACGCCGGTATTGATATCGGAACGCCAGCCGGCGATTCCCGGCGCCGGAATCATCGCCGAATATCTCGATGAAACCCATGGCGCGCGGATGGATGAACGGCGGCTGCTGCCATCAGCGATGGGGGATCGCATCGAGGTGCGCCGGTTGATGGCGTGGTTCAACGAGAAGTTTTTCGAGGAGGTCTCCAACCCCCTGGTCACCGAGCGCATCTACAAGCGTTTCATGAGCGAGGAAGATGGCGGCGGCGCGCCGGCGACGGATGTGATTCGTGCGGCCAAGGCAAATGTGCGCTATCATCTGGCCTATATCGGCTGGCTGGCGCAGACGCGGAATTTTCTGGCCGGCGACCATCTGACCTATGCGGACCTCGCCGCCGCGGCGCACCTTTCGGCGATCGATTATCTGGGCGACGTGCCATGGATCGAGGACGACGCGGCAAAGGCGTGGTACGCGCGGGTGAAATCCCGCCCGTCGTTCCGCCCGCTGCTGAGCGAATGGCTGGCGGGCGTGCCGGCGTCGCCCACCTATGTGGATCTCGACTTCTGAATATGACGGGTATCGTGCCCCGGACGCTGCGCAGCGCGAAGCGATGCGCTGCTGAGCCGGGGCCCATCTTCTTATGTGGTAATAACGTGGGTCCCGGCTCTGCGGAGCAGCGTGAAGAACGCTGCACCGCGTCCGGGACACGAAGAAAGATTTACGCTTTAACGGGTTTCCAGTGAGCTCGCTTTCGATAGAGTCGCTAAAGCAGCAAGCGCTCGCGCTCGGTTTCGATTGCGTCGGCGTCGCCGATCCGGCCGCGATTGCGGATGCCGCAAAATATTTTCGCAGCTTCCTCGAGTCCGGCGCGCATGGCGACATGGACTGGCTCGCTAGCAACCCTGAACGCCGCGCCGACCCGCGGATGCTGTGGCCCGACGTGCGCTCGGTGATCATGCTCGGCCTCAATTACGGACCGGATCAGAATCCGCTGGCGATACTCGAGCAGCGCACGCGCGGCGCGATTTCGGTCTACGCCCAGGGCGATGATTATCACGACCTGGTCAAGAAGCGGCTGAAGGCGCTGGCGCGATGGCTGGTCGCGGCATCCGGCGCCGAGGTCAAGGTATTCGTCGACACCGCCGCTGTGATGGAAAAACCACTGGCGCAGGTGGCGGGACTGGGCTGGCTGGGCAAGCATACCAACCTGGTGTCGCGCGAATTCGGCTCATGGCTGTTTCTCGGCGCGATCTTCACCACGTCGGACCTTCCGCGCGACGACACCGAGGCCGACCATTGCGGCTCATGTCAGGCCTGCCTCGATATCTGCCCGACCGCGGCGTTTCCGGCACCTTACAAGCTCGATGCCAGGCGCTGCATTTCCTATCTCACCATCGAAAACAAGGGTCCGATCCCGCGGGAATTCCGCAAGGCGATCGGCAACCGCATCTATGGCTGCGACGATTGCCTCGCCGTCTGCCCTTGGAACAAGTTCGCGCAAACCGGGCGCGAAGCAAAACTCGCCGCGCGCGATGAATTGCGCGCGGCTTCGCTGACCGATCTGGCGCGGCTCGACGATACGGCGTTTCGCGCGCTGTTCGCAAAATCGCCGGTCAAGCGCATCGGCCGCAACCGGTTCATCCGCAATGTGCTGATCGCGATCGGCAACTCCAACGACAGCGCTTTGGCCATCGAAGCCGAACGCCTGTTGGATGACGCCAGCCCGCTGGTCCGGGGGGCCGCGGTGTGGGCGCTGTCGCAACTGATGGGGCAGGGGGAGTTCGAGGCGCTAGCGGCGCGTGCGATCAGCACCGAATTGGATGAAGGCGTGCAAGTGGAGTGGTCTCGCGCCTAAATATTCGGCCGTCTTGCCCCGCGAAAGCGGCGCATTCAGTATTCCAGAGCGGTTCGAGATAAACCGAGACATCACGGCGTACTGGATCGTCCGCTGGAGCCTGTCATCGGGCTTGCGAAGCGAGACCCGGTGGCGGACGATGACGGCCGGTATTGTGCTGACCGTCTTTTCCTCATCGCCCCGCCCTTGATTTAACGCTGCAAATTCCGTCATGGTCCCGCGCCATGACAAATCAGCCTTTCTTCACGACGGAACGCGACGCCTTCATTCCCACCAAGGTTGCGAACGGACCATGGGATCCCAATTCGCTGCACGGCCGTGTCATTATCGGCCTCCTGGCCTTCGTGATCGAACAGCGCCACGGCAGCGATGACTTCGTGCCGGCGCGGCTGACGGTCGATATGTTTCGCCTGCCAAATATGGCGCCGATCGAAGTCAAAACTAAACTCGTCCGCGATGGCCTGCGCATCAAGGTGGTCGAAGCCGAGTTTTTCAGCGGCGGCAGCAGCATGGCGCGGGCGTCCTGCCAGCTGCTGCGAAAGACCGAAAACCCGCCCGGCCAGGTCTGGTCGCCGCCAAATTGGGGCGTGCCTCTGCCCGCCGACATTGCGGCGCCGACCGATCCGCGCCTCAGCCTGAACGGCAAATGGACCACCCGTCCGATTACGGGTGCGATGGGCACCGTCGGCCCGCGGCGGCTGTGGATGAGCGAAGTGCGCGACCTCGTCGAGGGCGCGCCGCTGACACCGTTCGTGCGCGTCGCAGTGGCGGCAGATTTTGCCAGCCCGTTTGCCAATGCCGGCGATCAGGGCCTCGGTTACATCAACAGCGACGTCACGCTTTATCTGCACCGCTTGCCGGTGAAAGAATGGATCGGCTTCGAGGTGGTGAACCACCACGCCACCGACGGCGTCGCGATCGGCGAGTGTTTTCTCTACGACCAGCAGGGCCCGATCGGAACCGCCATCGTCGCCGCCCTGGCGCAGCGCAAGCCGATGGCAAAGCCGCCACCGCCGTCGTAGCCGTCATTCCGGGGCGACGCCAACGGGTCCGGCCGTTGGCCGACCCGATGACAGGCGTCGAGCCCGGAATCTCGAGATTCCGGGCTCGCTCGTTTCACTCGCGCCCCGGAATGACAGCGTCATGAGAATCGCAAAACACCTCACCCAATCTCCGCCACCGCCGCGATGATGCGTGCGATGTCCTGCGGCCGCGACAGGCGGTGATCGCCGTCCTGGATCATAGTCAGCACCACGTCGTCACTGGGCAGCCGATGCGCCAGCGCGAATGCGTGCCGCCACGGCACGTCCGGATCCTGCGCGCCCTGCAGGATCCGAACCGGACATCCCACGTTGATGGCACTGCCGAGCAAAAGATGGTTGCGGCCTTCCTCGATCAGGGCGCGGGTGATCGGATAGGGATCGCCGTATTGCGACGGCCGCAGCCAAACACCTTTGGTCTGGATCTCCTGCTGAATTTCAGGCGAAAAGCCGTTCCACATCAGCTGTTCGGTGAAATCCGGCGCCGGGGCGATCAGCACCAGCCCGGCCAGTGACGCGCGATTTTCCGGCCGGTTGACGATTTCGCGGGCCAATAGCAGCGCCATCCAGCCGCCCATCGATGAGCCGATCACGACCTGCGGCCCTGTGCAAAACTGCTCGAATGCCGCGACGCTCTCTTCGAGCCAGCGCCCGATGGTACCGTCGATGAAGTCACCGCCGGATTCGCCGTGGCCGGAATAGTCGAATCGCACGCACGCGCGATGATGTTCGGCTGCCCAGGCATCGAGCGCGATGGCTTTGGTGCCCTGCATGTCCGAATGGAAGCCGCCCAGCCAGAACAGCCCAGGCGCGCCACCGGGACGGGCCCGCACGGCGATGCTTCGTGCGGCGCCATCCTTGCCTACCACGAGGAAGGCGGGCTGCGGCCCGGATGCGGAATTCGTCATGAGTCGTTACCCTTGTCCGCTGCTGTTTGGGTGAGCAGGCCCAATCCGTCAACGGGAAGGCTGATACCCTATTCGGGGGCAATCGCGACGCTTGCGGAACTAGCCCTCGCCCTCTATGTGGGCAGGTCTGAACAAAACCTTCATGCCGGCGTTAGCCAGCGTGACTAAATTGCCTCGTATTTGACGGTTTTGAAGCGCAACGGTGCGAGTTCGCTTGCCCGCTGGGCCTTATTCCTTCACACTAGAGATATCGTCCACAACCTTGGAGAGCTAACCATTCGCCGTCCCAACAGAGCCCCGCCCGCTGCCACAAAAGACGGGCCGCGCACCAACGATGAAATCCGCAATCACGAAATCCAGCTGATCGATCAGACAGGCCTGAACCACGGCAATGTAGAAACGATCGCCGCCATCAAGATGGCGATGGAAGCCGGCATGGACCTTGTCGAGATTTCACCCAATACCAATCCTCCCGTTTGCAAGATTATGGATTACGGGAAGTTCAAATATTCGGCGCAGAAAAAAGCCGCCGAAGCCCGCAAGAAGCAGAAGGTCGTCGAGATCAAGGAGATCAAGCTCCGACCGATGATCGACGATCACGATTACGACGTGAAGATGCGTGCGATGCAGCGGTTCTTCGAGGAAGGCGACAAGGTCAAGGTCACCTTGCGCTATCGCGGCCGCGAAATGGCCCATCAGGAGATCGGCACCAAGCTTTTGGACAAGGTCAAGAGCGACGTCGCTGAAATCGCGAAGGTCGAGCAGGACGCGCGTTTCGAAGGCCGTCAGGTGGTGATGGTTCTGGCACCACGCTAGCTCGCAACGGCTGTTCGCGTTTGTGAATTTTGGATTACGGCCCGTCAGGCAATGTGGCGGGCCATTTTCTTTCCAAGAGATGATCAGCCCCGCGTCGCCTGCCAGCGGCCGCTGCAGTTTCCGCTCGACACTTTGGCCGTCCAGCGGCCCGAGCCGCTGCTACCGCTGAGCCTGCCGTTGCCCGACGCCACCCGGCCGCCGGCCGAAATCCTCACGGCGACAACGCCACCCGGTCCGACACTTCCAGACACATCGGCTGCCCCCGCGGTCGAAATGCGGCCGCCCGAGACCCGGAACGGATAGCTGTAGGCGGGATCGCAACTGCCGGCCTGCGTGATGATCAGGACGCTCCAGATTCCATCATAGCCGCCGCCGGCCCCGCCGGCTTTCCTAGCATTGGCGGCGCTGGGCGCGGCCACCGCGGCGAGAACGGCAGTGGCAAATATCCATGGCAAGGCGCGCGCGGGCCAAAGACCGGCAAAAAGCGCCATCGGTCGGGCTGATATCCTCATTTTCTTTCCCATTTTTGGCCGCCGCATGGGCCCGTGAGCCGATACGGCGAATCAAAGGGTTCCACGGTTCATCGTTGCCAATCTGGCTTGGCTCTGCCATAAGCGCAAACTTCATCGCCCGGCTGATCAAGGGCTGCCGTGTCGATGCCCGTGCTGGTTGTTTTGTTTGTGGAATAGCCGAGCACTTTCAACGCTCTAGCGAGCATTTTAGCCGCGAAAGCGCCCCTCTGGGCGCGTTTTTCTGCGGCCACAGGAGAGCCAAATGCCCAAGCTGAAGACCAAGTCAGGCGCCAAAAAGCGCTTCAAGGTGACTGCCACCGGCAAAGTGATGCACGCCCAGCGCGGCAAGCGCCACGGCATGATCAAGCGGACGAAGAAGCAGATTCGTCAGCTCCGCGGCACCCGCGTGCTGTTCAAGACCGACGGCGACAACATCAAGAAATATTTCTTGCCGAACGCCTGATCGTTCAGACCGGGCACGCCGTCCATCACAGCCGAGCCGCGTCCGCGCGGCGATCCGTCACCGATTTTTCATATGAAGGAGATCCGTCATGTCTCGCGTCAAACGCGGTGTGACCTCTCACGCCAAGCACAAGAAAGTCTACAAGGCCGCCAAGGGCTTTTACGGCCGCCGCAAGAACACCATCCGCACCGCAAAGGCCGCGGTCGAGAAGGCCGCGCAATACGCCTTCCGCGACCGCAAGCGCAAGAAGCGCACCTTCCGCGCGCTGTGGATTCAGCGCCTCAATGCCGCCGTGCGTCCGCTCGGCATGACTTACAGCGTCTTTATCAACGGCCTTGCCAAGTCGGGCATCACGGTCGACCGCAAGGTGCTGTCGGATCTCGCCATCCACGAGCCGGCGGCGTTCCAGGCGATCGCTGAAAAGGCCAAGGCCGCGCTGGCGGCTTAAGTTCGCAAATCGCTGCGGCGTCCTGCAACTCCGGTGTCATGCGCCGCGAAAGCGGGGCATCCAGTAACCACCGACCGACATTTTTGACCCCGGGGGTTACTGGATCATCCGCTTTCGCGGATGCTGACGGCCTTGCGTGCCGGACTGCGAGCGCGCTCCCCACAGGTGACCGTCGCCATGACCGACCTTGTTCAACTCGAGTCCCAAATCCTCAGCCAGATCGGCGCAGCGAGCGACGAAGCCGCGCTGGAGGCCGTGCGCGTTGCAACCCTCGGCAAGAAGGGTTCGATCTCCGCGCTGCTTTCGACGCTCGGCAAGATGTCGCCGGACGAACGCAAGACGCAAGGTGCTGCGATCAATCTGGCCAAGGACAAGGTTACCCAGGCGCTGACCTCGCGCCGCGACGTTTTAAAGTCCGCAGCCCTCGACGCGCGGCTGGCCTCCGAAACGCTCGACGTCACGCTGCCGCTACGTGAGACTCCGGCCGAGCAGGGACGAATCCATCCGCTCAGCCAGGTGATGGACGAACTCACGACGATCTTCGCCGACATGGGATTTGCCATCGCCGAAGGCCCGGATATCGAAACCGACGACTACAACTTCACAAAACTGAATTTTCCGGAAGGCCATCCGGCGCGGGAAATGCACGATACGTTTTTCTTTCAGCCAAAAGAAGACCCCGGGTCGGAGCCCGGGGCAGGCGGCTCGCGCATGCTGTTGCGCACCCACACTTCGCCGGTGCAGGTGCGCACCATGCTCACACAAAAGCCGCCGATCCGCATCGTCTGTCCGGGCCGCACCTATCGCATCGATTCCGACGCCACGCACACGCCGCAGTTTCACCAGGTCGAGGGTCTCGTCATCGACAAGGGTTCGCATCTCGGCCACCTCAAATGGATCCTGCACGAATTCTGCAAGGCGTTCTTCGAGGTCGATCACATCAACATGCGATTCCGGCCGTCGTTCTTTCCGTTCACCGAGCCGTCGCTGGAGGTCGATATCCAGTGCCGGCGCGACAAGGGCGAAATCCGCTTCGGCGAGGGCGAGGACTGGCTGGAGATTCTCGGCTGCGGTATGGTGCATCCGAATGTGCTGCGGGCCTGCGGCATCGACCCCGACGTCTATCAGGGCTTTGCCTGGGGCATGGGCATCGACCGCATCGCGATGCTGAAATACGGCATGTCCGACCTGCGGCAGCTGTTCGAGAACGACGTGCGCTGGCTCAATCATTACGGCTTCAAGCCGCTCGACGTCCCGACGCTGGCGGGAGGATTGAGTTCGTGAGTGATCCGATTATTCCGGAAGCCTATCGGACGCTGCGGTCTTTCGCGTTCGGCGACGGTCCTGATCTGGCCGACGAACTGCTCGAACTTGTCCTCAAGGGCGTCAAGACCGCCACCTGCAGCACCGAGGATGAGCCGAACACGTCGACGCCGGGCGAATGCTGGATCGTGCTCGACGGGCGCGGCAATCCCGGCTGCGTCATCGAATCGACCGAGGTCACCTATCGCCGTTACGGCGATGTCGATGCCGGCTTCGCGCACGACGAGGGCGAAGGCGATCGCAGTCTCGCCTATTGGCGATCAGCGCATCGCTCGTATTTTGGACGGCTGGGAAAATTCAGCGAAGACATGATGCTGATGTGCGAGCGTTTTCGCCTGGTCGAGATTTTCGCCGAGAGCAGGGTAGCATCATGAAATTCACGCTCTCCTGGCTGAAGGACCATCTCGACACCGATGAGCCCGTTGAAAAGCTCGCCGACAAGCTCACCATGATCGGGCTTGAGGTCGAGCACATCGAGGACAAGGCCAAGGCGCTCGCGCCTTTCACCATTGCGCGGGTGATCTCCGCCGAGCAGCATCCCAATGCGGACCGTCTGCGGGTCTGCATGGTCGATACCGGCGACGGCGGCGCGCCGGTGCAAGTCGTGTGCGGCGCGCCAAACGCGCGCGCTGGCCTCGTCGGCGTGTTTTCAGCGCCCGGCACTTTCATTCCCGGCAAGAACATCACGCTCGGCGTCGGCACCATCCGCGGTGTCGAAAGCCGCGGCATGCTCTGTTCGGCAGCCGAACTGCAAATCTCGGAGGATCACGACGGCATCATGGAGCTGCCGGCCGATGCGCCGATCGGCGCTGGCTATGTGCAATGGGCCGGGCTCGGCGATCCCGTGCTTGAAATCAACCTGACGCCGAACCGGCAGGATTGTGCCGGCGTGCACGGCATCGCCCGCGATCTCGCCGCCGCCGACATGGGCAAGTTCAAGGACCCGGCGATCCGCCCTATCAAGGGCCAATTTCCCTGCCCGGTGAAGGTTACGATCGAGGACGCCACGCTGTGTCCGGGCTTTGCCTTGCGGCTGGTGCGCGGCGTCAAGAACGGCCCGTCGCCGGAATGGCTGCAGAAGCGCCTGACCTCAATCGGCTTGCGGCCGATCAATGCGCTGGTCGATATCACCAACGTCATGACCTACGACCGCGCCCGGCCGCTGCATGTCTTCGACGCGGCCAAGGTGAGGGGCAATCTCGCGGTGCGCCGCGCGCGCGACGGCGAAACCCTGCTGGCGCTCGACGGCCGCAGCTACACGCTCGACAGCAATGTCTGTGTCATTGCGGACGATCACGGCGTCGAATCGCTCGCAGGCATCATGGGCGGCGAAGCCTCCGGCTGCTCGGAAGCAACCACCGACGTGCTGATCGAATCGGCGTTGTGGAACGAGATCAACATCGCGCAGACCGGCCGCAAGCTCGGCATCAATTCGGACGCGCGCTATCGTTTCGAGCGCGGCGTCGATCCCAACTTCATGGTCCCGGGGCTGGAGATGGCCACCCGGCTGGTCCTGGAACTGTGCGGCGGCACGCCATCGGAAAATATCGTGGTCGGCAGCCCTTTCGGCGACGATCGCGTGATCGATTTTCCGCTGACCGAGGTCAAGCGGCTCGCCGGGATCGACGTGCCGCCGGCGGAGATGAAACGTATCCTGGGCCATCTCGGTTTCATGATGGCAGGTCCCGGCTCGGTGGTGAAGGTCGCGGTGCCCTCCTGGCGTTCCGACGTGCACGGCAAGGCCGACCTCGTCGAGGAGATCGTCCGCATGGTCGGCGTCGACAAGGTGCCGATGACGCCGTTCGACCGTGGCGACGCGCCGCGCAAGCCGATACTCACCGCCATTCAACACCGCACCCGCCGCGCCAAGCGCGCGCTTGCCGCACGTGGCATGGTCGAGGCGGTGACGTGGTCGTTCATTGCAAAGCCCTCAGCCGAATTGTTCGGCGGCGGCCAACCTGCGCTCGCGCTCGCCAACCCGATCGCGTCCGATCTGTCCGACATGCGGCCGAGCCTGCTGCCGGGTCTGGTCGCGGCGGCACAGGCCAACAGCGATCGCGGCTTTTCGGACGTCGCATTGTTCGAGGTCGGCCAGGTGTTCAAGGGCGACAGGCCGGAGGATCAATGGATCGCGGCAGCCGGTGTGCGCCACGGCTTTGCCTCCTCCAAGGGCCTGGGCCGGCACTGGTCGGGCACAACGACGGCCGACGCGCTCGACGCCAAGGCCGATGCCTTCGCGGTGTTATCCGCCGCCGGCGTGCCGATCCAGGCGCTGCAGGTCGTGCCCGGCGGCGCGGACTGGCTGCATCCCGGGCGTTCCGGCACCATCCAGATCGGTCCGCAAAACGTACTCGGATATTTCGGCGAGCTGCATCCGCGCGCGCTAGAAGCCCTGCGCGCCGACGGCCCGATGATCGCGTTCGAGGTGATCCTGGATCGCATTCCCGACGCCAAACAGAAGCCGACCCGCGCCAAGCCGGTGCTCGAACTCTCGCCGTTCCAGCCGGTGTCGCGCGATTTTGCGTTCATCGTTGATCGCAGCATCAAGGCCGGCGACATGGTGCGCGCCGCGCAGGGCGTCGACAGGAAGCTGATCACAGCCGTCACGGTATTCGACGTCTACGAGGGCAAGGGCATCGACGAGGCCAAGAAGTCGATTGCGATTGCCGTGACGATCCAGCCACGCGAAAAGACCTTGACCGATCAGGAGATCGACGCGGTGGCCGCGAAGATCGTGGCCGAGGTGGCCAAGAAGACCGGTGGCACGTTGCGTGCCTGACATTAAGGCAAGCGGAGCAGTCTTCGGAAAGACACCATGCGCCGGATGATTAGGGG
>WNEZ01005324.1_pt1 | contig 11252 bp, 12 predicted proteins | sample 5400521 | NCBI WGS metagenome assembly WNEZ01 (sample SAMN13153339, study PRJNA577476) | soil metagenome | isolation source: 120 cm saprolite under Douglas fir tree site 2 hole 1 replicate 1 | place: USA:California | collected 2015-04-18
GCGGGTGCGGCCAGTTTTCCGCGGGGGCAATCGAAGATACTTTTTTCTCATGGCGTCGGTCAGGGCGAGCGCGCGTTGATATTTGACTTCGCTGATTCGCTGCAGCTCGCGCAGCAGTTGGCATCGTGTTCCGTGGTCGAGAATATCCTCGGCTATTTCGGTGAGCTCTTGCCAGTCGTGCCACTCGCCGATTGCATCTTTTACCTCGTCCAGCCTGGTGATGAACTCCTGTTGATCGGCGTTGTCGGCCATCTGTAGCAAGTTTCGCAATTCTTTGACCTTGAGCCGATAAGGATGCAAGTTCCGCTTGTGCAAGCGGGCGGGGCTTGCCAAGTCAGTGGAAAGCTTCACTGCCAGCGCGGCGACATGTGCCGATGCTTCGGGCAAGAGTTTTTCGAATTCGGTTGAAATCCGCTTCAAACGTTTGCCTAGCTTCGAGCCGCGCTGACGAACCGCGGCGCAAAGTTTGGCGGCGTGTTTTTGTCGTCTGGCTCCGAGATGCTCGAGCAACATGATGGAACATTCATTTTCTCCCTTAGGCCGGAGCGTGGATGCGAAGTCTGTGAGCACATCCATGTCGCGTACTTTTCCGGCTCGCTTGCGGAGGCGTGCCAGACCCTTCAATAAACGGCGGCCGCTGGGTTGCGAGGCGAGCGAGAAGGCCTTCAGGGTGGCGTCCACGCGACGGGTGTTCGTGCGAAAATCATGGACCTCTTCTGGGGTCGGCGGATTGGACATCTTCTTGAGAAGTTTCCGCAGCTTGCGCACGGGTTTTTCTGCTCGATTGAGGTCCAGTGCCATGGAGGTGCTCGGGTACATGAATTGGATGACCGGTTGGGGAATATCGTTCACTGGGATTTCAAACATTCTGGGGTGTGATGGGGCTTCGTCGGACGCGCCCGCAAACACCGCTGCCGCTGGGGCTTTGTCTAATAGAAAAAGCCCGATCGTGTTAGACCGGGCTTCTTGTTGCGCGAGCCTTTATCTTCTTAACTTGCTACTTACAGACGATGCTGGGATTGTCCTTCGCCAAGTCCAAACACGCCTTGGTTGCTTCATGCGCTTCGCCGCGTCACCTACGCTGCCATCTCCATTATCCATCGTGGCTGCAGTGGCAGGCGACGCTGTGGGCTGGGTCTGAACTGCTGAAACTGTCTTAGCCTGGCTCCCCGTGGTTGGCGCGGGTGCCGGAGCCAGCAGCCGGAGAGTCTGGAGTTGCGATCCTGCGTGCTGAGTCCAGTCAGCCACTATCAACTCTCAGCCATCCTTGGCGGCGTTGCCTACGGTATGGGTAGCGCTGGTGCCGGGGACATCGCCGAGCCGATTGGCGACCTGGATTTGACTATTGGTGCGCAGGAGTCCTCGATAGTGTTTTCGACTCACGGTTCAGCATGACGGTGTTCGTCGGCGTTGTTTTGATTGAGCGTGAGCAACACACTGGAGCAGTTTTTCCACAAATCCTTGGTAACTTCCATCGACTCATCGTGTGAGTCAAAGGTCTCGAGCCCCAGGTTCCCCAGTGGCTTGCGCCACCGCTTGAGCCGGATGTGGTCGTGTCTTCTGAGCCTTTTCCTTGTACGAATACACGTGGTTTGTCCTGTGACAGCGCCAAACCGCTTATGAACAGCGCTACAAGAAGTAACCGTTTCATCGCTCGTTTCCCCGTGAACTGATTTCGTGTAAGGGGGATTAAGGCTAAGTAACCGAAGTACTATGCAGAAACGGGCTCTAAAAATGCAGTTGCTGGCAGGCACTCAGATCCTGGGGTGACTCCGTTGAGATTTCCAGAGTCCTTGGTTGTTAGACCTCTCTGACATGACAAAGCCGCGGTACTTGTACGTCAAACGATCCTTCCGCGCCTGGAAGCCTCCTGGGCGTGACGGTTCCCTCATCTGGTTACTCATCTGGTTACATATTGACAACCTGGTAATTTGGGGCGAAACTCCGCTACAGACGCTTGAATCTGAACCGCGTCACGCTGAACTTCTTAATCTGTTTGCATGGCGCATCACCCGATATCCGATCTGGAGCCCTTGACGCCTGAGTCGTCAGCTGGGAAATTACCGGTGACGTACGTGAGAGACGCCCCTGGGGCCGAGGCGGCGCCGCGTCTGGAATCCGATGTTGCTGAATTGGCTGCCAAATTTACGGCGCACGGAGGCGGCAAGGTGTCGGCGGAGATTTCGGCCGACTTAGCGCTGGAGGTCGTGCTTAATGAAATTGTGGAGCAGGCGTGCCTGGCTACCGGTGCGACCGGGTCGGCGGTGCTCTTCGAACGGAATGGAGAAATGGTGTGCCGCGCCACTTGCGGGACGAATGCTCCGGAGTTGGGTACGCGGCTGGACAGCGACTCCGGTCTAACGGTGGAGTGCATAAGAACGCAGCAAGTTCAGCATTGCGATGATGCGCAAGCTGACCCGCGCGTCAATGTCGAGGCCTCCCATCAGTTGGGGACACGGTCGGTGATGGTGTTTCCGCTGCTGCGAAACGGAAACATAGCGGGCGTGTTGGAGGTCTTTTCGTCTCGCGCCGCAGCGTTTGGAGAGCGGGACGAGCGCACCCTGGAGGTGCTGGCGAAGCGCATACTGAAAAATGTTGAGCGAGCCGCCGATCCGTCGAGCGTTGCCGCGGCGCAGAATTCGCCTGCGCTGCGCATTCTCCCGATTCCAGGAACTGAATCGAAAGATTCCCGGGCTGAGTCCGACCACAGTCTGAACGAAGAGGTGGGGACTCCGGAAGCTCGCGTGCCAAGTCCAAAGGGCGGACGTGATGCTGTAGTCGTCGGGCTGGGTGTGGCCGTTGTGGTTTGCACGGTATTGTTTGGGACTCTGGTTGGTTGGCGACTGGGCGCATTCAGGGCCAGGGCGAGTCGCGGTCAGGTGGGGAAATCAGCCTCCGGGGCCGATGTGACCAAAAGAAATTCGGCTGCGGGCAGAAGTGTCTTACAGAGTAGGGAAGCGACCGCGGATGCGAAGGCTGGAACCTACACAGCTCCGGCACCTCTCTGGTCTGCAGTAGGGAACTCAACGACGGCGGCCGCCGGCGGTAAGAAAAATGCGATTCCGCGGTCGAGGACGCCCGCCGCTAGCGGTTCGAATGATCCGTTTCCCCCGGAAGGCAGTTTGCTGGTTTATGAAAATGGGAGGGAAGTTTTCCGCATGCCTCCGACGCTGGGCCAGCGAGAGTCGGCTGCGAGCCCGAGAAGCGCAAACGGAAGCGAGGTAAACGGAAGCCAAGTAACCGGAAGCCAATTAACCGGAAGCGAGGTGCAGCGAGCTTCCTCGGTTGAGCCGGCGGGAGTTCTTGAGCTGTCGCCGGAAGTGGCGGAAGGCAGGCTGCTTTATCGTGTTGAACCGGAATATCCGGAGGAAGCGCGGCAGCGGCAGATGCAAGGGTCGGTGGTTTTGGATGTGCGCGTGGGGCGCGACGGAACGGTGCAGACGGTGAACCCGGTCAGCGGCCAGGGACTGCTGGCTGACGCGGCCATTGCCGCGGTGAAACAGTGGCGATTCAAACCGCGCATGGTCAAAGGCCAGCCGGCGGAGATGCAGACAAAGGTTATCCTTAACTTCAGGCTGCCCAAATGACGCCAGGCTGCGTCAAAAGAAGCGTGGAAAGAGCTGCGCTCTCTACCCTTGCGAAGCTTTTCTTGGCCATCACTTTAATTAGCCGTCTTGCGGATCGCCACTGGCGCCTTGGCTCCCGCTCCCGGCGAGGCTGCAACCGATTGTGAGAGCCGGCGGGGAGAAGGAATCGGAGAGGTTTGTGGTGCGTTCCCCTGCCTGAAGGCGTAAAGCACTACCTCGACGCGGCTGGAAACTCCCAGCTTGTCGAAAATCCGAAACAAGTAGTTTTTGACGGTGTGCTCAGTGAGCTTCAGGCGCTGGGCAATCTCGCGATTGCTGAGTCCTTCAGTCACGCAGCGGACCACATCAGTTTCCCGCGCCGAAAGCAACCCACCATTTACGTTCAGACACCCGGCAAGCGGTGGCTGGGAGAGAGCCCCCAGCACGAAGTGCAGTTGGCTGCTGCTCGCCCAGATCTGTCCGTTGTCCACGCACTGAATACACTTGGCTAGCAGGCGGAATGGTTCGGTGCGGCAGAATACTCCTTGAGCACCGGCTCGAAATGCCTCAGTGACCGAGGTGCGCTCGGATGAGTCGAGCAGCACGATGACGCGCGTGCCTGGCGATTGGACGCGAATCTCGCGAACCAGGTCAAATCCTCTCGGAGTGGGTTCTCCGAGATTGGCGCTGATCACCGCAACTTGAGGCTTTTCCTTCTTGACCAAAGCTAGGATGGCAGCAGCGTCGGAAGGCGACTCGATCATCTGGAATTGAGCATCCCGCCCCAGAGCGTCCACCAGCAACTGCGTCGTCATGGAAGTACTGTCCGCGGCCAGAACGCGAATGCGAGCTTGGTTCGAAAGAGACGTAAGATGTGCCATAGATAATTTTTGTCGACGTTTCAGTTTCCCTAACTTCGAAAATGGGAAGAAATAAATTAAAGATGTTTGCCAGAGATGTCGCGCCCCACGCCGCCCCCGACGACCGTTATGCAGCAGCTGGACGTAGTCGGGATCTGCCTTTGCAAGGCACAAATTCTTCAAAGAGAGTAGGGGAAGTTCGACCATGGGTAAATAGCACTACTGGGCGATACCGGGTGCGGTAGCTGCCCGGGAGCAGATTGCCCGCGGACAGCCCTGATGCGAGTCGAGTTGGCGATCGGCGATCCTACACACGTCGCAAAAACTTAATAGCTCAGGAGATAAGGGTCGGTGGGATGATGTGCTACTCGAGTTCGGCGCGTTATCTAGCGTAATTTCAATCGCTTAGATATGGTGCGAACGACCACTTCTGAAGGCGCTAGGGACTTTTGGCTCTTTAACTTTCTGCCTCTTGCAGCAATTTGCATTCGCCTCATAGAATGCTGACAAGAAGTGGGGGTTCTGCCCCTAAGTTGGTCTTCAAGCACTAAAGTTCTTCCCCCCGGTTTTTAGGCACCGTTCCCCTTCATTGGGTTTTATACCCAGCGAGGGAGTGGACTTTTCTTTATTCAGATTCGCAGAATGTGACTCAGAGGGCGAAGCTATGAGCAGCATACAACTCGGGGTGGAATTCGACGGCGTCAGAACGTTTCCCCAGCAACCCCAGTGGTACGCGATCCGCACCCGTTCGCGCCACGAGAAGATAGTGTCTGAACAGTTGGAGGAGCAAGGGATTGAGAATTTTCTTCCTTTGGTAAAAAAGACCCACAAGTGGAGCGACCGGGTGAAGGAAGTCGAGTTGCCACTTTTCTCCGGTTACAACTTTGTGCGCTTGGTTCTATCTTCGCCGGAACGCCTACGAGTGTTGAAAGCGCGTGGGGTTGCGGGGTTCGTGGGAATCAACGGTTCAGGAATAGCGATTCCTGAAAGCCAGATTCAAGACGTTCGGACGGTGCTAGCGAGCAAGGTTCCCTTCGAGGAACATAGATTTCTAAAAGTGGGCCAACGGGTAAGAATCCGGGGAGGATCGCTAGATGGAGTTGAAGGCATTCTCGCCGTGCAAAATGGGGATCAAAGCCTAACGATTTCACTAGGTCCCATTCAGCGTTCGCTGTCCATCAAAATTCAAGGTTATACCGTCGAAGCTGTTTAGATCTTTCCCTGTGACCCTCCCTCCCGCACGAGTCCAGGGCCGACATTTCTGCCGCGGTGTACCGTCGTCCTTGCAAAGGTGACGCGGCATTTTGCGGGCAGTAGTCAGCGGCGCATGTGCGACCCAACAAGGGCGCAGAGAGGGTTTTTTATGAGTGAAGTCAGCCCGAAAGTGACGGGTAATGAAAAGATCGAGCAGAATCAGGATTGGGAGACAGGAACCGGCCTGAGCACTGCGCTCAAGTATGGCCCGTCATGGCCAGAATTGTCGCTGCGGAGCTTCCGCGACGAAGCGGAGATCCATGCGATCAGCAGCGCTCTCAAACAGACAGGATGGAATCGCAAAAGGGCGGCGCAACTGTTGAACATCAGCTATCGAGGACTCCTGTACAAGATTCGCCGCCATAATCTTGCGCCTCCGGTCAAACACAGGTAGCCGTCGTGCAGTGACCATTTTTTTTTGGCAGCCTCGATCCGGCAGTCCGCGTTTTGAGTGTTGATAGAGACTGAATACCGGCCCGGCCGTCAGCGGACTGAAGTTGGGCGTCGGCAAGTACAATATCGATGACAGTGCGATAGCAAAGCGGAAATGGCAGCGTACGCGGAAACGAGCCGGAGCGGAAGCGAAATTCGTTTTGCTTCTTTCCGGCAGCAACCACGGTAAGGGCTCAAACAAATGTTTCTAAAATTCTATGGATTACGGGAACAGCCATTCGGGGTTACGCCCGATCCTCGTTTCCTGTATTTGTGTCCCTCGCATCGCGAGGCTCTCGCCTCTCTCTTTTACGGCATCGAGTCTGGGTGTGGTTTTCTGGCATTGATTGCCAAGCCTGGCATGGGAAAGACCACCCTGCTTTTCCACTTGCTGGAGAAATTCCGCGGCAATGCGCGCACGGCGTTTCTGTTTCAAACGCAATGTAGTTCGCGGGAATTCATGCGTTTTCTGCTCGCCGAACTGGGATCCGAGACCGACGAACAGGATTTTGTTCGCATGCACGATGAATTCAATCAGCTGCTGTTACAGGAAGCTCGTGCCGGCAAGCGGTTGATTATCGTGGTGGACGAGGCGCAAAATCTGGATTCGTCCGTGTTGGAGACGATCCGATTGCTTTCGGATTTCGAAACTCCCCGGGCCAAGCTCTTGCAGATTATTCTCGCAGGACAACCGCAACTGGCCGACAAGCTGGCCAGCCGACAACTTTCGCAGCTCCGGCAGCGGATATCCCTGCTCAACGGACTCTCGCCGCTCTCGATCGAGCAGAGCCGCGCTTACATTGATCATCGACTTCGCGTCGCTGGTTATTCAGGCGGTCCGTTGTTTGATCATGCAGCGATAAATGTCATCGCCCAGTTTACCGAAGGAATTCCGCGTAATATCAACAACTTTTGTTTCGGCGCTCTTTCGTTGGGCTGCGCTTTGGGCCAAAGAGTCATCGGCCTCTCAGTGGTGGAGGAAGTGATCTCCGATCTGGATATCACCAAACACGTAACTGAAGTGGCCTCGGTTCCACCTCTGGACTATGAGACTGCAGCGGCGGCCGGCAACGGAAATTTCGCGCCGTTTCCACCGCAGGCGAGTGAACCCCGCAGCACCCTGACTCCGGCCGAGGCGAAGGCTTACATGCAGCAACTCGCCGAGCAATTGAGAGATTGGAAGCGGAACGTAGATCGGACAGAGCTCTTGCGACATGGTATTAGGGTTCGACACCACTAGTTGCGAATCCACTGACATTGCGGGTTTGGGCCGGTCCGCGTCGAGAGGGTCGCAATAAACTCAGGACTTAACCATTAAACGCCAACTCCTTTGCCCGCTGTGTTGCCCTTACGACAGCCTTGATGAGTGTCACTCGCAACTTGCCTTCTTCCAGCTCCATGATTCCGTCTATTGTGCAGCCGGCAGGCGTGGTTACGGCATCTTTGAGCAGCGCGGGGTGATGGCCGGTCTCCAAAACGACTTTGGCAGCTCCGAGAGTGGTTTGGGCAGCCAAAAGGGTCGCCACGTCGCGGGGCAGGCCGACTTTCACGCCAGCTTCGGCCAACGATTCCAAGATGATGTAGATGTAAGCTGGCCCGCTCGCTGAAAGGGCTGTGACCGCGTCCATGTGCTTCTCGTCGAGTACCAGAGTTCGGCCAACAACGTCGAACATCCGGCTGGTTAGAGCGACGTGGGTCGCGTCCGCGTACTTGCCTTTGCACACAACCGTCATGCCGGCTCCCACAGAACACGGTGTATTGGGCATGGCACGCACGACGGGAACGTTTTCGGGCAGACTTCGCTCGATCAACGAGGTCGGCATGGAAGCGGCGATAGAGATGATCAACTTCTTGGGAGTGACGTGCTCCCGAATCTCATTGACGACTTCTTCTACGACTTGCGGTTTCACACCGATCAAAATGACGTCGGCTCCCTTGACGGCAGCGACGTTGTCGGTTCCGACGTTCACCTTGAGCTTCGCACCGAGTGCCTTCGCTCGATCGTCATGTTGCACGGTCGCAGAAGTAAGCTGGGTCGAAAGCAGGCCGTTCTTCAGCAATGCTTCGAGCAGGATCCCACCCATCTTGCCGGCACCCAAAACCGCGACACGTTTCTTTAGGAGATCATTCCCCATAACTTTGCTTCTGCCTCAATCAGGAGTGATTTGCTTTCTAATGGCTGGCTGTACGGACATCTTACAGGACGCCGGTAGTGTGTTGACGACGGCGATCCATCCAATTCCAGGCTGTCGAGACAGTCTCTCGTAGCGTCCGCTTGGCCTTCCAGTGTAAAAGAGTCTCGGCCCGGCGCGGGTCAGCAACCAACGCAGGTGGATCGCCCGGACGCCTAGGCCCCACGCGGCGGGGAACTGGACTGCCAGTGACTTCCTCAACGGTTGAGATCACTTCTTTGACGGAATGGCCCCGGCCCGTACCCAGATTCGCCGCGAAAGAAGGGTTGCCACCCTCAAGGTGCTCAATCGCTTTCACGTGTGCGTCGGCAAGATCGTTGACGTGAATATAATCTCGAATGCAGGTGCCGTCGGGTGTTGGATAGTCTGATCCGAATACCTGCAACTCCGGACCAATACCCGCCGCGGCTTGAAGAGCAAGGGGAATGAGATGAGTCTCGGGATCGTGCAGTTCCCCGATGTCTTCGCTCTCATCTGCCCCGGCCGCGTTGAAGTAGCGGAGGCTCGCAAAGCGTAACCCGTAGGCCCGATCGAACGCTTCCAATGCCTGCTCCAAGAACATCTTGGAAACACCGTAAGGATTCACCGGTTGCCTGCTTGTGTTCTCAGTGATAGGAACGTGTGATGGCTCCCCATAAACCGCGCAGGTCGAGGAAAAGACAATCTTTTTCACTCCCACATCGATTGCCGCATTCAGGAGGGAAAGTCCTCCCTCCACGTTATTGCGGAAGTATTTTCGTGGGTTCGTGACTGACTCGCCGACATAGGCGTGGGCAGCGAAATGCATCACGGCATCAACTCGCCGCAGGACCGAGGCGAGGTTTGGTTGGTCCAAGATATCGCCTCTTACCAGCTCAAACCCGTTAGCCAAGAAGGAATGACCAGTTGAGAGATTGTCGTAGATGAGTGGTGTGTGGCCCGAGCGCTGCAATGCCCGGGCAACATGACTACCGATATAACCAGCACCTCCAATTACCAGCGCGACCACGTTGATTTACCTCCTTGCAGATTGCAGTTGTGTTGCTGGACGATTCCGAAGCGCGCAAATTTGTGGCTGGTACAGGCGGTTTCGAACCTAGACGGCATTGCATCCTTGAGAATCATGATCTTAGAGGGTGCTGACAACGGACACAGAAAAAGCCCGGGAGTTCATTTTACATGCAGTTGGAATGAGCAATCTGAAAAGCGGGCAGGCGGAGCGGCAAACAGATTCGCAAGGGCCAGGCTGCGATAGCGGTAACGGCTGCTGCGAACCGCAATCCGGAACCGCTTTCCGGATCCCAACCGCTTCGACACTTCAGGCGTCCCCTCCGTCGGCACGAGCCGAGGGTCAGATTGCTCTCGAAGTCATGCTGAAAAATATTCGTCTTGAGCCCCAATCGCTTGTGTGGCGGAGAATAATCTCGGCCTGCGTGGGCTCATGTCAGTGCGCGTCGCTTTCGGACAAGAGGGCGGCTCAGGTGGCGCAGATTCAGGCCGCACGCAGACTTAAGCATCGCCGGCCATCGTCGGGGCTGAAGTTGGTGGAGAGCAGAATCGCACTCCTGCGACCCGACTTGGAAGGGAAATGCAGAGTACCCTAATGGTCCACATTGTCCTTTATTTACAATTACTTAGAATAACTAACTCTTGTGAAAACTCAGGCCGGCAGGGACTTTGTTCTCCTTACTTTTCGGCACTTGTGGCATTTTGCACAGGTCGCTAGAATGCACTCAAGCTGCTGTTCGTAGGTACTCCGGTACTCTCCCCTTTTGGTGAAATCTACAGCCGCGCTGGCTGCTCCAGCCCGGAGCGGCGATGCTTTTCTGTTTGTGGATTTCCCGTAATGGGACTCAAAGGGCGGAGCTGTGAATAGGGGTAAGCAAGCGAGTGGTGTATCGCACCGTTAGGAATCGGATTCCTGCTCATTACGCAGGTTCTGCCCGAAATACTAAATAAATGAGGTGACGAAAGTGGACGTTCATGGCCGGGTGGTTAATCCTGCATCGGTGTCGACTGGGGAGGAACCGGTTGTTGAAGACGCCGTTTTCCCACTGCGTTATTTGCGGGAACAAGCCGAGATTAAGGCGATACAATCAGCGCTAAAGCTGGCGGGGTGGAATCGGAAGCAGGCCTCGCGTTTGTTGAAGATCAGCTACCGTGGATTACTGTACAAGATCCGTCGGCACGATATACGCCCGGCATAGAAGGCGGGACCAGGAGACGAGATGCAGACTTGGACGAAGATGCTTACCGTAGCCACAATCATGATGGTGGCGGTGGTGACCGGAATGGCGCAACAAGAAACGCCGGAGGCTGGACCTGACATTCCCGCAGGTCGCACTGCGAATGTGGAAGCAGCTTCATCGGCAGCGGTGGCTAGTCAGCCCAGTTTTCAGCCTCGCTACCCGCGCTACAAGCTGCGTCCCGGTGATGCTTTCGACATTTCCTTTGAGCTCAGCCCGGAATTCAACCAGACCGTAACGGTGCAACCCGACGGTTACGTCACTTTACGGGGCATGGGTGACGTGCATGTTGCTGAGCAGACTGTGCCTCAACTAACGGCCACACTGCGCATCGCGTATAGCAAGATTCTGAATGACCCACTCATCAGCATCGTCCTTAAGGATTTTGAGAAGCCGTACTTCATTGCAGATGGCCAGATCGGGCACCCCGGCAAGTACGAAATGCGCGGCGCGACAACCCTAACTGAGGCGATTGCCATAGCCGGAGGATTCACGGACAACGCCAAGCACTCCCAAGTGTTGTTGTTCCGTCGCGTCAATGACGACTGGGTCTCAGCCAAGATTATCAATGTGAAAAAAATGGAGGGGAAGGGGGACTTGCACGAAGACCCCGCCTTGCATCCAGGAGATATGTTGTTTGTACCCAAGAACCGCTTGTCCAAGATCAAATCGTTCCTGCCCAGTCAGTCGATGGGCGCCATCGCGAAAACCTACTAGAGAAGC
>WNEZ01009680.1_pt1 | contig 11251 bp, 9 predicted proteins | sample 5400521 | NCBI WGS metagenome assembly WNEZ01 (sample SAMN13153339, study PRJNA577476) | soil metagenome | isolation source: 120 cm saprolite under Douglas fir tree site 2 hole 1 replicate 1 | place: USA:California | collected 2015-04-18
ACACCGGAACCGGGCGCATCTGGATCAAAGAGCACATGGGCTGGGAGGTGGAAGTGGTGAGCCATCCCCGTCGCCCACGCGGTATGTGGCTCTTCCCTGGCGAAGAGATCGATTATAGCTTGTTTGAACGGCCCAAGGGCTTTCGTCATTTACCTCGCCGTTGGGTGGTGGAGAACACCCAATCACAATACCCCTGAGACGCTTCGGTTGACAGAACCTCCTCCCCGTCCTATACTTGGCATCAGTGGGCTGCTGCAGTTGCTCACCTGGGTTGAGCACAGACGGGTGGTCCAAGCCTCACAGTATGAGGAAGGCGGTGTCCCATGTCCAATCCCTCACCCAACACGGTTCCCCCCCGCCCGCTTCCAGGCAAGCAATCAGCTTGTGGGAGGATCTGCCCCCGGCCAATCGTCAGCGACTCCTCTGGCTGCTGAGTCACCTGCTCGAACGCCAACTGGAACGGAGCAGCGCACCAGGCAAGGAGGACGGCGATGAACTCGACGAGAATGAAGAGTAAGTCCTCCCTGGCTGCGCTAGACGACCTGCGTGCAGAGAAACTCCATCCCTGGCATCGTGAGCGGCTCGCGGTCGTCTATGTGCGTCAATCCACCCCTCAACAAGTCCTTGACCATCAGGAGTCCACGCGGCTCCAATATGGACTGGTTGGTCGAGCCCAGGCACTGGGGTGGGCCACCGACCGCGTCCTGGTGATCGATGATGATCAGGGCAAGTCGGGGGTCAGTGCGGTGGGGCGGATGGGATTCCAACAGCTGGTCTCGGAGGTGAGCTTGGATCACGTCGGGATTATCTTCGGGGTGGAGATGTCGCGCCTGGCGCGCTCCAACAAGGACTGGCATCAACTGTTGGAGCTGTGCGCGCTCTTTCATACATTGATTGCTGACCTGGATGGAATTTATGATCCGGCGCAGTACAATGATCGTCTACTACTTGGTTTGAAGGGAACGATGTCCGAAGCAGAACTGCATATCTTGAAGCAACGTATGTATCAAGGCCGGTTGAGCAAAGCCCAGCGTGGCGCACTGCAGTTTGCCCTGCCGATCGGCTACGTCTGGAGCTCTACTGGAGACATTCAGTTCGACCCAGATGAACAAGTGCAACAGGTCGTCCGGCTCATCTTTCGCACCTTTGAAGACCTGGGCACTCTGGGCGGGCTGGTCCGCTACCTGGCCCACCACCAGATCCAGCTCGGAGTGCGCGTGCGGGAGGGGCCTGGCAAAGGGGAACTGGTCTGGCGCCGCCCCAATCGGGCGACGTTACAGACCATGCTCAAACATCCCCTCTATGCAGGCTCCTACGTCTACGGGCGGCGACAGGAGGACCCGCGTCGCAAACAGCCGGAGCGACCACGCAGCGGTCGCGTGGTAATGACGACAGATGAGTGGCTGGTCCTTCTGCCCAACCACTGCCCGGCCTACCTTTCCCCGGAGCAGTATGAACGCAACCAGGCACGGCTGCAGGCCAACCGTGCTCGCGCTGATGCCATGGGAGCGGTGCGCACCGGGCCAGCCCTCTTAGCGGGGCTGGTCGTGTGCGCCCGCTGTGGCTGTCGGCTGAACGTCCATTACGATGGTGGCACCGACCTTCACACCTATGAATGTGTGGAGCGCTGGACTCACTACGGGGAACCGAGGTGCCAACACCTGGCAGGCCCATGCCTGGACGCCTTTGTCAGCCAGCAGGTTCTCACCGCCTTGGAGCCAGCCGCCTTGGAGTTGTCGCTCACCGCCACCGAACGTCTGGAGCAGGAGCGCGCCGAGTTGGATCGGCTCTGGCAACAACGGCGCGAACGAGCCGCCTATGAAGTCGAGCGGGCCGCTCGTCAATACCAGGCGGTCGAACCTGAGCATCGGCTCGTGGCCCGCACGCTGGAACGCGCCTGGGAAGAGAAACTGGTGGCCCAGCAACACCTCGATGAGGAGTATCATCGCTTTGTCCAGCACAAGCCACGCCTCCTTTCGGAAGCCGAACGGGAGGCTATTCGCCACCTGGCAACGGATATTCCCGCGCTGTGGGTCGCTCCAACCACCACGGCAGCCGACCGCAAAGAGATCATTCGCCAGGTCGTCGAACGGGTCGTGGTCGACGTGCAAGGCAGCAGCGAGCGCGTGAGGGTGCGCATCGAGTGGATCGGGGGAGGCCACACCGAGGGCGACGTGATCCGACCGGTTGGCAAGCTGAGCGAGCTGAGTACCTATCCGCAGATCTGCCAGCAGGTTCAGACGTTGACTGAGGCAGGCTGGGCCGCCACCGCTATTGCCCAGGCGCTCTCCGACGCCGGATATCACCCTGCCCACGCCACTGCCCGCTTTGGGGAGCAGACGATCAGGCAGTTACAACGACGGTTGGGGGTGAGAGCGCCGCGCCCGCGTGGCAGGTCTCGCGATGGACTCCTGCCCGATGAATGGTGGAAAGCCTCGCTAGCCCATATGCTGGACATCCCACGCGCAAGTCTCTACCATTGGATCCGTCAAGGTCTGATGCGGGCACGCCAACTCGATGAGCCCTTGCACCGTTGGGTCGTGTGGGCCGACGAAGCGGAGCAGGAACGCCTTCGGCAGTACCACCAGCGCGCGATTGGAGACGATTTCCGCCACCGCTGGACCGATGCACCACTTGCCGAATAACCCTGATGCGGATATCATACAAGCGAATCAAGAAAGGATGGAACAATGGCAAGCATTCAGAGACAGCAAACTACTTCCAAGGGTAGTGTGGCTGGGTTATTGAGCGTACCTTCGCCTGGCTTTCAACCTGGCGTCGGCTTTCCAAAGACTATGAGGTGCTCCCCAGCAGCGAAGAAGCCTGGATTTACCTCGCCATGATCCGCATCATGGTGAGACGCTTGGCTCAAACCCAGACCTGAGTGTGATACGCAACGGGCCACATCATGCGCTCTAATCCCAGCGGGCTGGTACTTGGATTATGGCGGGCACTATTCTGGGCACCAGCCGCTACTACATTGATAGCAATGTCGTCAATGTGGCGCTGCCTGCTTTAAACGGAACTCACCTTTACGAAGTGCTAGCGATGGCCGATGTTATGACTCTAAAGTGGTAGTAGTCTCTCATATACAATACCTTTTTCAGGTCCTGACACCACTCATACTAAGCTGTATACTGACATCTAGAAAAAGGAGGACCAGATGATTTGTATGACAGTGACTTTTACAGTCACCCCAGGTCATGAGCAGGTAGCCTAGAAACTGCTGAGGAAGCTGGCGCACCATGCACGAACTGAGCCAGGTATTCTGGGGGTCATTTCTTCGCTTATCTACAGTTCACTAATCAGGCTGCGCTTGATGCTCATCGAGGCACCTCGTACTATGGTGAATACGTGATGACGAACTTGTATGGCGTTCTGGAGGGCAAGGGTCCAACCATCGAGACATACGAGCCTCTGTTCGAGCAGGAGACGGTCAACCGGTGAGGTGACCTTAGCCACCTCTAAAGTTTGATACAAACAAGCGAAAGGGAGAGGAGACAGACGATGGAGAATCAAGCGATTCGAGCAGCCCTGGACCAACACTGGACGGCCTCCGCGGCGGGTGACCTGGATGCAGAACACGAGATCTACCACGATGACGTCGTGGTTGAGTACCCACAGTCGGGCAAGCGGATCTGCGGCCGGCGCAACATCCAGGCCCTGCGCGGGCACCACCCTTCTAAGTTGGGCTTCACCATCCGGCGTGTGCTCGGAAGCGGCGACCTGTGGGTCACCCAGTACGTGATCAGCTACGATGGGCGGCCAGTCTACACGGTCTGCATCATGGAGTTCCGCGATGGCAAGGTTGCCCGCGAGACGCAGTACTTCGCGGATCCGTTCGAGCCGCCTGCCTGGCGGGCTCAGTGGGTCGAGCGGATGCAGTGAGAGATAAACGTTCATAATGATTCTTCCTCAAACATTTTATGAGCAAGAGACGATTACCGTCGCCAAAAAACTGCTGGGATGTTACCTTCTGCATCTCGAAGGAGAGGGAACAACGCTCGGCAGGATTGTCGAAACGGAAGCCTACCTCGTGAATGATCCAGCCGCTCATTCCTTTATCGGGAAAACAAAAAGAAATAGCGTACTTTTTGGTCCGGTCGGGCATGCGTATGTGTATTTTATTTACGGCATGCATTACTGCGTTAACGTGGTAACTGGACAAGAAGGAGCGGGAGAGGCGGTATTGATACGAGCGTTAGAACCTCTCCGGGGAATTGCTGTGATGCAACAAAGGCGCAAGACTGAAAAGCTGACGCTCTTATGTAATGGTCCAGCAAGGCTGACAGAAGCTCTTGCCATTACGCTTGCTTTGAATGGAATTTCTCTTTTTGATGGGCCTTTACAAATTTGGTCTGCTGACAGTCTTCCCTCCTCTCCTATGATCGGAAATGCTGAAATTGTACAAACGGCCCGAATTGGGGTTGTGAAAGCCAAAGAACTGCCTTTGCGCTTTTATCTAAAGGGGAATAGATATGTTTCACGGAAATATTGAATAAACCGGATGTACCAGTTATCGACTTAAGCTACCAGGCAAATTCCTCAAAGCGTTACTGTTGCTCGTAGCGGCCTACACAATCTCGTCGTAGCGGCTTTGGACAGCAAACTTGACAGCTAAGCCGATGATAATCGACACAACTCAGTGAATGTCGGTGATACAACATCATACTAGAGGGCTAGGATCCAGGCTCTCAGAGGTGGCTCCTACAACCGTCTTGAATCTTAGATGGGAAACAGCCGTTCCCATCACGAACACGACCGTGAGTCTTTCAGTTCCGATGATTCTATGGGGCAGTGCTCTGGGAGATTAAAAACGTTGCCACTCTACCCGCTTGAGTATTGAAAACTATCTCTGAGAGATTACTTCATGCACGTCTACAATGTCGTTTCCCCGGTCGACAACCTCACTTATCAAGAGCGCTCAGGGGTTCGAGTCGCTGCGAGCAATGACTGTTTATGATCTGTACGGTTCTGAATAAATGTGAATGATTCTGAACAGTGAAGACAGCGTGCCATATTCGTGAAGGAAGAAAAGAAGGGCCGTCAGCTCGGTTAAGTGAGTGCTGGCGGCCATCGAACTTTGGTTAAAAACCTGATAAGGAATGGGGATGCCGAAAGGGGACTCGAACTCTATGAGGCAATATTCTACTTTCGTACTACACTTTGCATTGTGTAAACAAGCAGGGTACACGCTTCATGAGTGTGAAACCTCATGACAACCTGTCTTCGCAGGAAAGCGACAACTTTTGTCCTGAGTGCGTAAAATCGAGGGAGTACTGCTCCACCAGTCTGTAGCGGATGTTCGTGCCAAGCATGTGTGATGATTGTTTGACAACCGGTCTTTCAAGCAGGCCATCGGGGGTTCGCATCCCGAGTACTGGCTACTTGGATTATCCTTTGGAGGGAGAAGCGGGCCGATGGTGCCTGGTTTGCACTCCGGGCTGCTTCCCAGCTAGTTACCGCCTTTTTTCGACGCGTCCCACCCAGATCCGACCTTACCATCTCTTGCTGGAAAGCACACAGCTGACTCGTGCGGGCTGTCCACGAAGAGGATGGTTCACTTGTCACGGTATGCGGGCACACGTGTTGTTCCTGGCAATGGGAACCCACCCCGCTTCTGCCTGGAGTGCTGGCTCATGGCCTTCGCTAACCCAAGATCTGTCCTGCTTGCTGCTTTTCCCGTCCTCTGTCCAGGTGCTACCCGTTGTAGTACTGCCTTCCTATGCTATGCTTGTTTTGTGCCGATGGGACCGGCAGCGCACAGCGGACCAGCTCCGTCATGTCCCTGTACCTGCAGATCCTGCACAGGGAAGAGGCAAGGGAAGGAGGCAGAACAATGCGCAACCCATGCACCAGGGAGGAACTGCTGGAAGAGGAGAGCGTCACAGCGCTGACGGGAGTTGCCAGGGAGCAGGCCACTCATGGGGCTTGCTCTCCCTGTGAGAGCCATCACGCTATTCACGTCACTGCGCTTCTACATGTGACGGCAACATAGGGGCAGACCGAGCAAGGGGACAGTCGCTTCCCTGCATAAGCATACAGAAGAGAGCCTGCTGCTCTGAGGGACTGATACCAGCTTGTGTACCGTTACGCTTCTTGCTGTATACTCTGTTGATGAGTATGAAGAATGATACGACGGATCGTTTCATGAGAGACACTATACGCTGCTGCCACTGTGCGAAGCGGTTCCTTCTGCTCCACAACGCGATGCACCACTATCGGCCATTGGGAAGCGGGAATACCGTATGCAGGGTTGTACTGGCTACTTGGCACATCCGTTCAAAAAAGACGGACTTGGCCTCCCCGATCGCTCTTTTCCCTTGGCACGTAACTCGATGGAGGGACAAACGGAACCTGTTCTGCTCGCTGGATGGCGAGAGGAGGACTCCATCAGGCAAGAACAACGGATCCTTTCTGGCAGCATGCGCGGTGGGAAATCATCTGGTTGCAGGGCGAGAGGCCTTCTTTCGAAGACCTCTTGACCAACGGCGATGACACTCGGGCGCACCTCGACTCTCTCATGAAGGGTCGACCCGGTTCATTCCTCTTTAAGCAACCTTTCGATAATCATGGTGCAGACCGGCTAAGATCGGAACAGCAACCACCTTGGTTCCTTCTTGCGGAGTGGGACGAGATGCTCCAGAGGAGTCGGGAATTTGCTGCTGGATGCCTTGATGCGGTCGTGCCTGGTTGAAGTATGCCACATACGCATTGAGCACGCGCTGTAGCTGCTTCTCCTGAAGGATCAACAGGTGGTCGAGGCATTCTTGCCGCGCACTCCTGGGGAAGCGTTCGCAGATCGCATTGGCTCGTGGTGCATGAACGGGCGTTGTGAGAATCTCAATCGCACTCGTGGTCGCTACCCGAGCAAAGCAAGACCCAAATTTGACATCATGATCACATATTAGATACTTCGGGGCCACTCCATAAGGAGTGGCTTCCCGAAGCTGTTGCGCCACCCAGGCATCAGTCGGGGATCGGGTGACTCCAACATGGATCACCCTGCGGGACTGGAGCTCAATGATGAAGAACACAAAGAGCGAGCGAAAGAAGAGGTCGCTCACCTGCAAGAAATCACAGGCCCAGATAGCTGCCTCATGATTGCGCAAAAAGGTAGCCCATCGCTGTCCTCTTGGCTGGGGTGTTCGAACTCGTCTCATGTACTTCTGGATAGATCGCTTGCACACATGAATGCCGAGTTTCAGCAGTTCCCCACGAATTCGCTCAGCACCCCAGAGTCGATTCTTCGCTGCCATCTCCCTGATCAAGACAACGGTTTCTGCAGCTATCTTCGGCTGATGAGAAGCGGCCTTTGACCTGCGTTTCCAGACGAGGCGAAAGAGTTCACGATGCCAACGCAGGAGTGTGTTTGGTTGAACAATGAAGAGGGCTTGCTTCCAACTTCGAACCAATCTTGCCAATACGACGAGAAATATTCGGTCCGCCTTGCGATAGACTGGTCGTTTCACCTGTCGACTGAGAATGATGAGCTGCTGGCGTAAAAGGGCGTTTTCCGCTATGAGCTGTGACTTGCTTCTGCTAAGATCTGCGAGCGATCCGAGCAGCAATGAGTGTGCGAACGGTTTCGTCCAGCGGACAAAGCGAGAGTGAAGCCCATCCAAACAGCAACCCTTCAACCACAGGAGATGTGTAAGAATACGACCCATACAATAACATCCTCCATCACTTGAGATGATCGTCGTAAGAGCATGAGAAGATTGTGACGACTCCCGATTTTACTTTCGCCGTCCTGTATTTACAAGCGGTCAAGGAAGGGTATACCGTTCCTCTCAGTGCTTATTACTCGAACGGATGTCCGAAGTAGCCAGTACAGGGAGATGGGTAGGGGAATCAGTGAGCACACCTTGACAACCTCATTACCTGCTCAGTATGCTTATTGTAGCAACACATTCACTCTTCTCTCCACGAGCATATAGATAAGGACCTCTCTGTCATGCAAACAATAGCCGTTACAGGATGCGCCAGCCGTTTTGCAAGAGTGCTGTTACCACTCCTGGAAGCAGACCCCAACATTGAGCAGATCATTGGTATTGATCTTGTGCCGCCCACCGACACCCACAGCAAATTGGTGTTCCACCAGCAGGATATTCGCGATCCCGGCCTGAAAGAAACGCTTGCTGGCTGTGATACGCTCATACATCTGGCCTTTATTGTGGGACGCCCCTGCAGCATGCCTCTTGCTGAGGCAGCCAGTATCAACCTGGGAGGAACGTGGAATACATGCAGGGCAGCAGCAGAGGCGGGCGTATGTAAGCTTGTGGTCAGCAGCTCTGTTGCCGCCTATAGTACGTTACCTGATAACCCTGAGCCAGTCCTTGAAGACACCCCTCTGCGAGGACTCTACACCGCTTTTTACTACAACCAGCACAAACATGCTAACGAAATCTGGTTAGATGGGTTACAACTGGCTTTTCCTCACCTGATCATCTCGCGTGCTCGACCATGCATCGTGATCGGACCTCATCAATCAGCAGCAACCTCCTACATTCAGCCCAACAAAACGCACTTCACAACGCCGGGTGCACGCAAGATTCGCTTGCAACTAGTTCACGAAGATGACCTTGCAGCCGCTTTTTACGCCATGGTGCAGCATGACTTGCCAGGTGCGTATAACGTTGTAGGTGATGATCCAGCTTCTCTGCCTGATGTCGCTGCTGCTGCAGGCTTACTGGCCATTGAGATTCCAGACGAAATGCTGGTGCAAGCTGTTAAAACAGCATGGGAAGAGGGCAAAAGCGTCTTTGGGCCTGAATGGCTAGGGGAGGGCACACTCATCTGTTCCAATGCAAAACTGAAAGCCACTGGAACCTGGATGCCCCGCTATACGACCACACAAGCCTTCGCTGCTACCGTCAACGCTCTAGCTTGATTTTACCTGACTGCTTGTGAAAAAAGGTACTCCCTGTTGTATTGGCTACTTGGTCTATCTGTCCCAACAATCAGGAAGGAAACCATCTTACCAGAACCATATCATCAACTGTCTGATGAGTAGATAGCAAAGAACTGGAAATGTGAGAGCTATAATTGATGCTCTTTTTGGAACGGATGCTCCATGTAGCCAGTACAGGTGTTCTGCTGTGCTGGTTACTCGACTTTCAACATCCGTTCCTCAACCAGGAAGAAAACACGACGCGCGTCTTTATCATGATCGATGGTACAGTTGAGTGCGCGGTGAGACGCACCTGCTTCCCGACTGGCTTCCGTTCCTGAGCCAGGCGCTTTCCATGTGTGCTGCACCCTGCTATGGTAAACTGCTGGTGTGCCACTGGCACCGGGAGCAGACGACGGATCTGCTGCGTCAGTTGTCTGCCCATGCAGACGCTGGGTGCTACACTAGAGACTTGGGTGATCCGTGCTCACACGTCCCCCTTAGGACGCGCAGCACGCAGCACTCGCCGGACCGCCTCATACGACACGCCATAAGTACGCGCGATGTGACGGAGCGGTTCCCCTTTCTCAACCCGCTGGAGCACGGTTGCCCACGCAGAAGGCGGGATCTTCCAGCGAGGATCAGGGACGGCTTGAGGGTGGCCAGACAGGGATAAAAGCCTCGGATGGTCGAGGGCAGAGGTGAACGGATCATCCTGGTGTGAGGAAGTGGCAGCGTGTTCCCGGTAGACAAGCAGATCACCTCTGCTCTGGCAGAGGTGTTCCAGTGGGATGCGTGCCAGGGGCGAGCGATGGTTCGATGCCCGTTGGTTCCGGTTAGATTATTTATGTATTTTTCTAGCATTAATAGAATATATGTTCTATTACCTTGACCCTTTCCTCTCAACACATGCTCCTCATTGATACCTGACTGGTACGTCCTCAGTTTCCGTGTCCCTCTTCGCCGGGCTATCTCAACCTGGTTGCTTATGAACAATTGATGGGTTAGCCTGAATGTTTCAGGTCTCCACAAAAGCGGGTGAATCTCAGGGCAAACATCAGGTAGAAAGTGGCCGGGAATCCGTTTTGTGGGGTATGATTGAGTGAGAGGAAGAGACCTGCCAAAAAGCTTTTATAGGATAGAGACCTATTTCTGTCCTCTTCAGGCAAAGGATCGACAACCGGAGGTGCTCATTGACTACTTGGTTAGCGGACGTACAAGCTGTCCTCTCCACCACTCCAGAGCGTTGGCAGCGGCTGGTCAGCACGCTTCCTATTGATCTGCTGACTCGTCCACCAGCAGCAGGAGAGTGGTCAGCGCTCCATTGCTTACAGCATTTACTGGACGCTGAGCGCCTGGTTTTTCCTGTCCGCTTCCACGCTTTTTTGGCAGGACAGGAGTTCGTCGATTTCGATCCAAACGAACCGCATGCAGGCACTGAGTCACTGACACCTTCGCAGCTGGTGGCGGCGTTCGCACGCGCTCGGCAAGAAAGCCTTATCCTGTTCAAACAGGTGACGGATGAAGACCTGGGACGGACGAAACAGCATCCCACGCTGGGTACCGTCACTCTGGCAGAGATGTTGCACACCTGGGCAGCCCACGACTTGAACCACACCGTCCAAGCCGAACGAGCGCTCATGCAACCTTTCATGCTTGGCTGTGGCCCCTGGCGTACATTTTTTCGGGATCACGAGATTGGTGGTCAGAAGGAATAAAGCGCGTCTGCATAGGCTCAATGTCGAATGCCGCGACAAGTTGGGTCGCAAGTTCCTCCGCTGTGTTGGTGATGCTTTTCCCTGGGTTTTCTTTGATCTCGGTTGCAATAAAATCGCTCGCCGCAGCGGAGGCTGCTTGTGCGTGAAGGAGTAATCAGCATGCCTATCATCCGTGTGAATGGGGCGGCGCTCTATTATGAGGAGCATGGCACAGGGCCTGAAACCATCGTCTTTGCGCATGGCTTGTTGTGGAGTTGTCGCATGTTCGATGCCCAGGTCGCGCTGTTCAAGGAGCGTTACCGCTGCGTGGCCTTCGACTTCCGCGGCCAGGGTCAGAGCGAGGTGACACGCAGTGGCTACGACATGGAGACCCTCTACGAGGATGCAGTAGCGCTCATCGAACAACTCGGCTGTGCGCCCTGTCACTTTCTCGGCCTTTCGATGGGAGGCTTTATTGGCTTGCGTCTCGCCGCCAGGCACCCCGAGCTGCTACGGTCGTTAATCCTGCTGGAGACTTCCGCTGATCCAGAGCCGAGCGAGCATGTTGCAAAGTACAGGCAACTCACGTTCGTTGCTCGCTGGTTTGGACTGGGCCTGGTGGTCGACCGGGTGATGCCCGTCATGTTCGGGCGGACCTTTC
>WNEZ01012392.1_pt1 | contig 11250 bp, 9 predicted proteins | sample 5400521 | NCBI WGS metagenome assembly WNEZ01 (sample SAMN13153339, study PRJNA577476) | soil metagenome | isolation source: 120 cm saprolite under Douglas fir tree site 2 hole 1 replicate 1 | place: USA:California | collected 2015-04-18
TGGGCGCGCAGATGGTCCGCGAAGTCGCTTCCAAGACTTCTGACGTTGCCGGTGACGGCACGACCACCGCGACCGTGCTCGCTCAGGCCATCTTCCGCGAGGGCGTCAAGACTGTCGCCGCCGGCGCCAGCCCCACCGCTCTCAAGCGCGGCATCGAGAAGGCCGTCGAAGTGGCCGTCGAAGAGATCAAGAAGCTCCACAAAGACGTCAAGGGCGACATGATCGCCCAGGTTGGCACTATTTCCGCCAACAATGACAAGCAAATCGGCGGTATCATCGCCGAAGCCATGAAAAAGGTCGGCAAGGATGGTGTCATCACCGTCGAGGAATCCAAGACGATGGAGACCACCCTCGAAGTAGTCGAAGGCATGCAGTTTGACCGCGGCTACCTCTCCCCCTACTTCATCACTGACCCGGACCGCATGGAGTGCGTGCTGGAAGACGTCCGCATCCTCATCCACGAAAAGAAAATCAGCTCGATGAAGGACCTGCTCCCGCTGCTCGAGCAGACCGCCAAGATGGGCAAGCCCCTCTTGATCGTCGCTGAGGACGTCGAAGGCGAAGCGCTGGCCACCCTCGTGGTCAACAAGCTCCGCGGCACGCTGCAGTGCGCCGCCGTCAAGGCCCCGGGCTTTGGCGACCGCCGCAAGGCCATGCTCGAAGACATCGCCACCCTCACCGGCGGCAAGGCCATCACCGAAGACCTCGGCATCAAGCTGGAAAACGTCAAGCTTGAGGACCTCGGCCGCGCCAAGAAGATCACCATCGACAAGGACAACACCACGATCATCGAAGGCGCCGGCAAGTCCGCGGACATCGAAGGCCGTGTGAAGCAGATCCGCTCGCAAGTCGAAAACACCACCAGCGACTACGACAAGGAAAAGCTCCAGGAGCGCCTTGCCAAGCTGGTTGGCGGCGTCGCCGTCATCAAGGTCGGCGCAGCCACCGAAACCGAACTGAAGGAAAAGAAGGCGCGTGTCGAAGACGCCATGCACGCCACCCGCGCGGCTGTCGAGGAAGGCATCGTCCCCGGCGGCGGCTCGGCGCTGCTCCGCTGCATCTCGGCCATCGAGAAGCTCAAGCTGCATGATGACGAAGCCGTTGGCGTCGGCATCGTGAAGCGCGCCCTCGAAGAGCCTTCCCGCCAGCTCGCCCTCAACGCCGGCCATGAAGGCGCCGTTGTGGTCGGCAGGGTTCGCGAATCCAAGGACGAAAACTTCGGCTTCAATGCCGAGACCGGCGAGTACGGCGACATGATCAAGATGGGCATCATCGACCCGGCCAAGGTCACGCGGCTCGCGCTGCAGAACGCTGCGTCCATCGCGGGCCTCATGCTCACCACCGAAGCCCTCATCGCCGAGATCAAGGAAGATACCAAGGCAGCCGCCGCCGGAGCCCCCGGCGCAGGTGGCATGGGCGGCATGTACTAAGACCTGTGGCACAGGCATTCCTGCCTGCGCATGTAGGGGCGGGGCGCTTGTGGTAAGCGCAGTTGAACCATGCCCCGCCCGATCCGGATAAATCCAAAAAGGGCGGTCCTCACGGGCCGCCCTTTTTCCTTTCAGCATTTCCTAACCCCTATCCCCTTACTTGCCTACGCTTAATCGACCGGATCTACGGCGACCAACCCCGGCTCGCCTTTCTCGCCTGGGGCACCCAGCACCCGGAAGCATCGTACTCAAGCGCCATAACATTACGCGCATGCTAACTTTTCCTGGTGCTCCAAGGACGCGAGGAAAATCGCAACCTCGCAACAGTCCCCGGGCCTCCCGCCACGCCGTAGCTGCCCCAAGAGCGATCCTGGGTGTGTTAGTCTCTCTGCCAGCTCCAATGTTGGCCGATTCCCTATTATCGATTGTCGATCGCCTCATCGAACTCGCGCAGGTGCGGAGTAAACAGCGAGCCAGTGTATTTAATAGATTGGTGCAGCCGACATTCGACGATCTTCTTGCCGTTCACAACGACTACATCACCACGTTGGAGCACGCGGAAGGGCTTTTGTCCAAAGCGATTTCCGATGATGGTAAGGTGAGGGCCAAGCGGCTGGCCGAAGCGGGCGCTTATCTTTCCGAGAAACGCCTAGCTTTGGAACCAGCGCGGCAAAAGCTGATAGCACTAGCGCGGATCATTGAGTCAGAGAAGACCGGAGTCAGCGCGGAGATCCAGGCGTTCTTGCACAGCGTGGGACAATACTTGTGTTTAGGAGCCGATGTCCAGGCCAGGCCTTCGACCGCCGCGACGAGTATTCTGGATCACATTCAATCGAATCCGGCGCGCTCGCTCGACTACATTCGCGAAGTTCTCGATGCTCTGCGCATGAATTGGGCGAAAGTGTGTGAGGCGTTTATGCGGCTCAAAATCCAAGTATCGTCTGAAGTCTGAATGGCAACACTCGGTTTAGGCCGCGATATGAGACGCAGCTGTCCTGCTGGCGCTGGACGAGAGGACTTGCGTTATGAGCGATCGCCGCGACTGCAATGATCGATAGAACTCGATTTGATGCCATCAGGCAGCAACACGGGCGCTACGCAAGCTGGGCCGTGTGGGCCGAGGCGTCCGAGACACCAAAGTCCAATATCGGAGACATGAGCATATTTGACGTGGAGGCGAACGGTTCACTGCTAGAGACAATCAAAGGCAACGCCGTCATGGTCGGTCTCAACATATCAAGGTCATTCTCCGCACCGTTTCGGAACTTTCATGACCCAAGCCCGAAGGCGAATGATTTCAAGATTCGATATGCCTTCACGAATACCAAGTATTACGGCGCATACATGACCGATATTATCAAAAACGTTGAAATGGTTGATTCAAACGATTTGCTCGAACATTTGAAGGCGTCTCCCTCCCTGGTTCGACAAAACGTCGATGCGTTTCGTGAAGAACTTCAAGGCCTCAACTCAGGCAAGCCGACCATCTTGGCGTTCGGAGCTACTGCGCACAGACTCCTAGGGGAGCACATTTCCGGCCGCGAGTATTCTAGACTGATCAAGGTGACCCACTACAGCCATCGAATAAGCAAAGAGAATTACAGACAGTCCGTATTGGCGCAAATCGACTCAATAGCTAATGTTGGTTGATGGGCCGCCCCAGCGACGGCGGGTGGCACAGCCCAAATGAGCGATCAAGGTCGGGGTGGCCCATGCTTTCGGTTTTTGAAAGCGTGGGCTCCTGATTTTTCCTCGACCGACTTCCTCCAACCTCTTTTCTCGCCATTTTCCGCGTTCCCGCCCTACATCCCCATCCCTGTAACTCCGCTCATCAATCTCTTAACCCCCGTTCTTTCAACACCTTCCCGCTCCATTCGAATGATATCCAAATAATTAGTTGACATTCGTTTGAGGTTCATGGTACCCTTCCATGTGTTTGCCACGCTACATTTTCGATCTGCTTCCTCTCCTCCAAATCTCCGTGTCCTCAGAGAACTCTGTGTTGAGATCCCCACGTACTTTGGCTCACAAGATTACACTTCGCTCAAACCTTCCACGAAACCTGACCCAAAAAACTCCTTTCAAATCAGTACCTTCCGCACTCTTTCATTTTCCGTATCCTCTAAGTCCTTTGTTTGCCACTCTTACGAAAACTGCCGGGTGTATACCAACAATTCCCATTCTGGAACTCATCCCTCGCCACTCATCACTCTCCACAGCATTCAAGTTCTTTCTTTTCATGCTCTTCCGCACTCTTTTGCACGCACCAAAAACTCAACTCCTTTCTTTTCAAGCGATTCCACACTCTTTGCGAAAAACACCCGGGGTGGGGGGAGGGGTCACTCTTCCGGTTCCACAGGACATTGGCCACGGAACACCAGTCACGAGTCACGATTCACCAGTCACTGCCATCCCCGCCGCCAGTGCTATCATCATCTGCAACGAGGGATATTCTGCTATGACTGATGCACGCCCGCGGCCTGATCTGCTTGCCGATCACCGAAGAGCGTTGCGACGAGCTTCGCCTCCCGCTCATGTCGCCCATCAACACTTCTGTGCACGGCACCGCTTTCTGTGAAGCCATCGACGCGCGGCTCGGCGTCACCACCGGCATCAGCGCTTCGGACCGCGCCATCACCATCCTTGCGGCCATCGATCCAAAAACGAAGCCGCAGGACCTCGCGCGCCCCGGTCACGTATTTCCGCTGCGCGCGCGCAATGGCGGCGTGCTCGTCCGCGCCGGCCAGACAGAAGCGTCCGTGGACCTCGCGCGCATCGCCGGGCTCAGCGCCGCGGGCGTGATCTGCGAAATCATGAACGAAGACGGCACCATGTCCCGCGTGCCGCAACTCACCGAGTTTTGCAAGGAACACAACCTGAAGATGCTCACAGTGGCGGACCTCATTCGCTACCGCATGCAGCACGAGCGCTATGTCCGCCGCGTGGCCGAGGCCGTCCTGCCCACCCGCTTCGGCGACTTCCGCATGATTGCGTACGCCAGCGACGTGGACCACGATCACCACGTCGCGCTCGTGCGCGGCGATCTGGAAGGCCCGGCGCCGGCGCTGGTGCGCGTCCATTCGCACTGCCTTACCGGCGACGTTTTCGGTTCCACGGCTTGCGACTGCAGCGAACTTGTCTCGCGTTCACTAGAAACTATCGCCAAGGAAAACCGCGGCGTTTTTCTCTACCTGCACCACACTGGCCGCGGATTTTCCGTGGATCCCGCTGGAGAACCCGGCACCCTTCCGCAGATTCATTTCCACAAGCGCGGCCAGCTCGATCGCGAGCCTGCCCGCCAGCGCATGGTCCAGCACGAAAGCGGCATCGGCGCGCAAATCCTGATTGACCTCGGCCTCAAGGACATTCGCGTTCTCACCAATCACCCCAAAAAAGTTGTCGCCCTCGAAGGCTACGGCATCCGCATCGCCGACCAGGTGCCCCTGCGCCTCGACCAACCCAAGCCCACACACCAAACCTTATGATCCACCACACAACATCCACCTCGATAATTGCGGACGCCGCCAGGCCTCTGTCTCGTCCCGTGCCTTCACCATCTGTCATTCCGAACGCAGCGACCGAAGGCTCCGACCCTGTCGGAAGGAATCTCTCTTATGGTTTGTCCGGTTGCTTTTCAACAGGAGGAGCGGACTTAGCCGATGGCGTCGTGGGCTTTGCCGCAGCCGGCTTCCCAACGGTCAAATACTTGCGCATTTTTTCGAGCCGCTTCGGGCCGATGCCGCGGATCGCCAGCAAATCGTCCACGCTCTTGAATGCGCCGTACGACTTGCGCATTTGCAAAATTTTATCCGCCGTCGCTGGGCCGATTCCCGGCACTTGCTGCAATTCTTGCGACGTCGCCGTATTGAGGTTCACCGGCTTCGCCGGCGGCTTCTTTTTCGCTGGAAGAATTGCCGCACAAAAAATGAGGTTCAGGAAAAGGAAGCAGAAGAAAAGCCGGACTGGCAGTGATCGCGGCGTCATGGCCAAATTATAATGCATCCGGCACTTCCATTAATCAATAACTAACAAATTGCAGGCTCAATCCACTTGCTTTCCCTGCGCGTCGTAAACTTCGACTTCGCCGAAGAGCGCAGCTTGTGATTCGATTTGCGGGCGGTCGCCGACAACGACGATTTGCATATTCGCTGAATCTAAATATTTTCTTGCAGTCACGAGCAAATCTTCCGGCGTGAGGGCGCGAACTTTCTGGCGATAGGTTTCGAGGTAATCGTCCGGCAATTCGTTCAGTGCCACCGTTGAGAGTTGCGACAGCAGCCCGTCCTGCGTCGCTAGCCCCATGGAAAAAACGCCGCTCAGATAATTCTGCGCGTCGGCCAATTCCGGATCCGGCACCGGCACCGACCGCAATTTGTCCATCTCATAAAAAATCTCCGTCAGCGACGCGGCCACAACATCATTGCGCACCGCGGCGGAAACGGAGAAATATCCATGCTGCCGAAGCGCATTCACGCCGCTGCGAGGACTATAGGTATAACCCTTATCCTCGCGGATATTCATTACCAATCGCGAATTAAATGCTCCACCGTACAGGCTGTTCGTGAGACCCAGCTTCACCCAGTCCGGATGCTTCCGCGTGATCGCGTGGCATCCCGCAAGGATTTGTGTCTGGACCGCTCCCGACACGTGCACCAGATACACACGGCGCCCGCGCGGATTCGCTGGGGCCGCAACCACATTCGTCTCTGGTTTTTTTCCGGCCCATCCGCCAAACACTTTTTCGGCCGTCTTCAACATCTCCTGCGCGTCGAAATCTCCGACCAGCAGCAACAACCCATTTTCCGGCGTGTAAAATTCGCGATAGACGGCCTGCAAATCTTCGCGCTTGTACGCGGCCACTTGCGCTTCGCTCGGCGAAACTTGCCCGTAGGGGTGCGCGCCAAACAAAACTTTGCGCAATCGCTCGCTCGCCAGGAATCCCGGCTGCGTGCGCTCCAACTTTACTTCTTCCAGCTTCTGCCGCCGCTCGCGTTCGAATTCGCCTTCCGGAAATGCCGCTTCCCGCGCCAGCTCATTCACCAATCCCAGCAGCGGTTCCGCGAATTCCGAAAGCCCGGCAAACGAAATCGCGCTGGTATCCGCTCCGGCGCCGGAAGAAAGATCCGCGCCGATGCGCCGCAAATCTTCTTCGATCTGGCGGCTCGCGCGATTCGTAGTTCCCGTGCGCACCACCGTCGCGGTCATTTCCGCCAGCCCCGGAGCTCGATGCATCGCCGCCGCATTTCCTGAACCGAAAAACAGTTCGCCATGAAACTTCGGAATCGAGTGGGCCTCCGCGAGAATGACTTCGAGGCCGTTGGAAAGCCGCGCCTTGGTCCGTTTCGGCCACGTCACCGCGCGCTCCGCCGCGAGCGCGGGAACGCCGACTGCAATTTCTACAGCGCGGGTGGCCATTATGCTGCCTCCTTTGCGCTGGCCTTGACCGGCGTGCGAAAGACGATGGCGCGTTTTTCATTTCGCAGATATTTTTTTGCCACTGCCTGAATCTCTTCACGCGTAACCGCAAGAAATCCATCCAGAATGGTGTTCACAAGTTGCGGCTGGTTATCGAAGAGCGTGAAGCAAGCGAGGAGATGCATCAATCCATACTTCGGCATGTGCCCGCCGTGTCCGCCCTCCAGCGTGGCGTAATAATCCGAGCGCCACTTCACCTTCAATTGTTCCAGTTCGTCGGCGCTGATGCCGTTTTCGCGCACCTCGCGAATCACGGCATCAAACGCATCCAGTGTCACTTCGCTCGAATACTCCGGCTTGTGCAGAATGCGCGTGGTCATTTGCGTCGGCCCGTTGTAACCGAAGAGGTCGTCGATTCCGCCGCTGGCCTCGACGGCAATCTGCTTCTCCAGCACCAACTCACGATGCATTCTTCCCGCGCGTCCGCCGTGCAGCGCCTGATCCAGCAGCGCCATCGCGCACCAATCGGCCGTGCGTCTCTGTGGCATCACGTATCCAATAGCGATGGCGGGCAGCGTCCCGAATTTTTCTTCCACGTTGCCGCGCCGCTCCTCAGCTTGTTCCGGCTCGCTGGGATCGGCGAACGGCGGCGGCGCTCCCGACGGAATCTCGCCAAAATGTTTTTTTGCCAGCGCGATGCCTTCCTCCGCTTTTACATCGCCCAGCATCAGCAACACGGCATTGTTCGGCAGGTAGTATGTTTTGAAAAACGCCTGCACGCCGGCCAGGTCCGCGGCATCGAGATCGGCAAAATCACCGTAAAAATTGTGCGCGTTCGCCCAATTGCGAAACGCCACCGGCGGCATATCTAGCCACGGGAAACCGCCGTAGGGCTGGTTCATTACGTTGACGCGAACTTCTTCTTTCACGACGTCGCGCTGGTTTTTCAGATTTTCATCATCCACTTTCAACGCGCGCATGCGGTCCGCCTCGAGCCACAGCACGCGCTCCAGCGCATTCGATGGCACCGCTTCGTAATAATTCGTCACGTCGTAGCTCGTCGAGCCGTTCAGCACGCCGCCGCTGGAATTGACGAGCTTGATGTGCTGCGTCTTCGGCGCATTCGCGGAGCCTTGGAACATCATATGTTCAAAGAGGTGCGCAAACCCGCTGCGCCCTTGCGGCTCGAGCCGGAATCCGATCTTGTAGTAGACGCCCACGGTAACCACCGGCGCCGTGGCATCCGGCGCAACCACCACGTTTAGCCCATTTGCCAGTTTGGTACTTTCAATCCCAATCTGGAGTCGTTTCACGCGTTGCCCCCTGTCGCTTTTACTTTTGATTTCTCTCCCACAAAACTCTTTTTCAATTCGGCCAACATGCCGGCAGTATCTTGTGCAAGCACACGCGCGGCCAGACGGTTCAGCGCTTCATACGCTTGCGCAAATTCTTCCGGCGATTCTCGAAGTGCGCCCAAATGCGCCCGCACCACTTTGTAATCGCCGCGCGAGAGCGGCCCCGTCCACGCCGCTCGCGGCCCCAGCCGTTCGAAATTCTCCAAAACCTGGCGCGTCAGTGGCAACAACGCGCGCACGGCTTCGCTGCGCCTCATCCCGAGCGAGACGAGTAACTGCGTGGCGGCTTCCTCCACCGCGAGCACGTGGCCGGCGGCCATCGCCGCTGCCGCGTGATACAAGAGTTTCTTGCTTCCCAGGATGCGCACGGGCGATCCGCCGAGTGCCCGTGCGATCCGCCGCGCCATTCGCGCGGCCTGCGTTTCCCCTTCGATCGTAAAAACCTTACCTTCCAAGGATGGCACCGCGACTCCGCTGAAAGATTGCAGAGGATGGATCGATCCGACCGCCGCGCCGCGCTCCTGCACGGCTTCCAGGACAGCAGAGTCCATCGCACCGCTGGTGTGCAGGACGATTTTCCCACGCAGCTCTTCTCCGCCAATCCGCGCCAGCTCTTGCGCAACAACCGCAATTTCGTCATCAGGTGTGGCGATCAGGACCACGCGCGACGCCAGGATTTGCCGCGTCATTCCCGCGCAGGCCTTCCCTGCCCCAATAAACCGGACGGCCCGCCGCGCGCTTGCCTCACTGCGGGTAACAACCGCTCCAATCTTCCACGCCAGTTCATGCAACCGGCGTCCCAGCGCGCGGCCCACACGTCCCGCACCGATGATGGCCAGGCTATTCGGCATCCCGTGTTAGCATAACCTGAGGGCAACGCTGACACCAATTTCCATGCATCTTTTCGGACTCGCGCTATTTGGTTTCATTGCGTTTTTCTGGCTCACCCACGGCCTCCGCGTTGCGTACGGCGCTATTTGCATCCCCTGGATCAAGGATTTCGCGCCTGCCTCCGACGCCGATTGCCCGCGCATCTCGATTCTCTTCGCGGCGCGCGACGAAGAAGAGAAACTACCCGCAGCGCTCGCCACGCTGATGGAAATCGACTACCCGAACCTGGAAGTCATCGCCGTGGACGACCGTTCGCAGGATTCTACAGGACGCATCCTGGACGAGTTCGCGGCCGCGCATCCGCGGCTTCGCGTTGTTCACATCACAAAACTATCGGCCGGCTGGCTCGGCAAACCTCACGCTCTGCAGAAAGCCTACGAAGCCTCCACGGGCGATTGGTTGCTGTTCACCGACGCTGATGTGCGCTTCAAACCCGATATTCTGCGCCGCGCCATTGCTCTTGCGAAAGCTCGCAATTCTGACCACCTCACGCTCATGGGCGATGTCGAAATGGTCGGCTTCTGGGAGACCGTGCTGATTACATTTTTTGGCATGGCATTTCACATGGCCATCGATCCTTATCGCGTGGCCAATCCCAATTCGCGCGCCTATATCGGGGTTGGCGCCTTCCAACTCCTCAAGCGCGCCGCCTACGAAGCCAGCGGAACGCACCGGCGCCTGGCCATGGAAGTTGTGGACGACATGAAGTTGGGAAAGATCGTCAAGCAAGCGGGTTTTCGCTCGGGCGCGGGCATTGCGCAGGATTTCGTCGTCGTCCGGTGGCACGCCGGCATTGGCAACCTAATCCGCGGCGTCACGAAAAATTTCTTTGCCAGTGTAGGCTACAGCGTGCCGCTCGTGGCGATTGCCGTCACCGGACTTTTGCTCATAAACGTCGCGCCAATCTTAGGTATCATTTTCGGGCACGGGTGGATTCGAATTCTCGCCGCCATCGCCTTGTTCATCGCGCTCTGCTTTCATGCCGGTGTGGACATCGGCATGCGCGCTTCGCCGTTGTACGCGTTCACGCATCCTCTCGGCGCGCTTCTCTTCAGCTATATGCTTCTCCGCTCGACCGTTGTTACGCTCAAGCAGGGTGGCATCATTTGGCGCGACACTTTCTATCCGCTGGATGAATTGAAGCGCGGCGTTGTTTAGTTGGCTGGCTCCGCTGGGACGGGAGTGGCTTCGACTGAAAACAGGCCCGCCACATCCTTTTGCTTCAACGCGCGGAGGCGGTCGCGGAGCTGGGCTGCTTTTTCGAATTCAAATTTTTTGGCGGCTTCGCGCATCTGCGTTTCAAGCTGCAGCAGCATCTCCGCGAGCTGCTGTTCGCTCTTGATATTTGCCGTTGCGGCATCGAGGCTGGCGTCGTCCACCGGCACGGTCACGTAATCCGCCTCTACGATTCTCGCCAGCTCCATATCCACGGATTTAATGATCGACATCGGGGTGATGTTGTTCTCTTTGTTGTAGGCGACTTGCTTGGCGCGCCGCCGGTTGGTTTCGTCAATGGCTTGATTCATCGAGTCGGTCCGGCGGTCCGCGTACAAAATCGCTCGTCCCTCGATGTGCCGGGCGCAGCGTCCGATGGTCTGGACCAGGGACGTGGCGCTTCGCAAAAATCCCTCTTTGTCCGCATCCAAGACGGCCACCAGCGACACTTCCGGCAAATCCAAACCCTCGCGCAGCAAATTGATTCCGATGAGCACGTCAAATTGCCCGCGCCGCAAGTCGCGCAAGATTTTAATGCGGTCCAGCGTCTCCACTTCCGAGTGCAGATAGCGGCACTTGACGCCGATCTCTGAAAAATATTCGGACAAATCCTCGGCCATGCGTTTCGTCAGCGTGGTCACCAACACGCGCTCGTCCTTCTCCGCGCGCACGCGAATCTCTTCCAGAAGATCATCCACCTGGCCTTTCACCGGACGAATTTCCACCTGCGGGTCCACCAGCCCCGTCGGCCGAATCACCTGCTCGACGACCACGCCGCCGGCCTTGGTCAGCTCGTACGGCCCGGGAGTTGCGGACACGTACACCACCTGATTGATGCGGTGCTCGAATTCCTCGAACGTCAGCGGCCGGTTATCCAGCGCCGAAGGCATTCGAAAGCCGTAATCCACCAGCGTCTGCTTGCGCGAGCGGTCACCGTTGAACAT
>WNEZ01014164.1_pt1 | contig 11250 bp, 13 predicted proteins | sample 5400521 | NCBI WGS metagenome assembly WNEZ01 (sample SAMN13153339, study PRJNA577476) | soil metagenome | isolation source: 120 cm saprolite under Douglas fir tree site 2 hole 1 replicate 1 | place: USA:California | collected 2015-04-18
GAGCTGGCTGATCCGATAGGAACGATCGGCAAGCAGCGGTGAAATGGCAATGAGATACGGCCGTCGGACAGCTATCTCGGCAATCAGCGCATCCACCGACCACAGTCCGGCGAGTGCTGCGCCCAGCAGGTCGCGGTAGAGCAGGCCGACCCGGTTGGTTTGGTCGACGGCGGGAAATATCTGGTCATTGCCCAGGCCGTCGCTGAGATACGGACCGATGCGCCGGCTGAAATTGGGTCTCGAACCCTTGATCTCGAAAAAGCGCGACCATCGCACGATCCATGTCGCATCCAGCGGCATGTTGACGGGATCGTTCGCCGAGGTCTTTTCCAGGGTCTTGTTCAGATCATGGGTGGCGAGATCATTGATGACGTATTCAGGCCGGACCATGGCGTGGCCGAAGCGGAATGCGCCGTGGGAGAATTCAAGGGGAATTTGCCAGCCATCTTCGTCTTGCTTCCGCATGCCACGAGCGACGGAATCGCCTTTCAAATGCGCGGGCCGATCGATGAAGTTGGGCGCCGGGCCGGAATAGGCCATGTAGATGGCCGGATGCATCACCCGTCGCATCAAGTCCTTGCGGATAATGTTGTGATAGATCAACGTCAGCGCGCCGCGGGCGCACAGAAATCGGTTGTAGGCGGCACCAAGATTGGCGTTGGGACCGGCGGTGGGCTCGCCACGGCGAACAACGTCGATCAATCCATTGTGCAGCAGCGCGAATAGCGCTGTCAGCTGCGACATAATGGCATGATCGTCGTTGCGGGGATCGGCGATCAGCGCTTCCGTCAGGGCAACGCGCTTTCCTGCGATGCTGCGATCGATCCCGGTGACATTCTCCGCCGGGGTCCGCGCGATGTCGCGGAACGGACAGCCGGCCTCGACGGCTTTGTCTTTCCAGCGCATGCGACCAAGCCGCAGCTTGGTGCGTCGCTCGTCATTTGGTGCATCCAGCGCATACACAAAGGGGGAACCGACGGGACCGCTTCCGAACAGTGTTTCAAGCTTGAGAGCGGTGCGACGCGCATTCGCGGTGCCGGCGCCAACGCCCCCCGCGACCGAAAGCGGCATGGCGGAGTGAACGAGATCATGAGCTACAAATTGCAACAGGTAGGTGTAGCCCGAGGGGATGTTGGGGTTTTCCCAGCGTTCGACCGATGCATCGCCATGAACCGGCCAGGGCAATTCGGCATCCATCCGCCGCGACAAGCGGTTCATCAACCCCCGAACTTTTGGCAGATGCGCCGGCGCAGCCAACGGGTCGAGCCCATAAGCCGTGAAGCGCTGCGAAGAACGGGGGCTGCCGAGAAAATGTCGAAACCCGGGAGTTCTTTCCTGATCGGGAACAGGGCCATGGACCGGAGCGGTTTCCCGAATCGCGAAGGCGGATGCCTTCGTTCCTTTCTGCACCGCCATTGAAAGATCTCCCCGTCGTTAGATGTGAGACTGCCGAGCCAGCCGTGAAATCATCGTGATCTGGTAATCGAGCAGAGCGCCGCTTGTTGCCAGAGCGATGTGCGACATGGCTGAGAAATCGCCTGACGCGCCAAGTGTGCCATGGCGCTGCGGCTATGGCGCTCACGACTCGCGCGAAGCGGGAATTGATCTGCGCGAATGCCAAATGACGGCGAAAAATTATCGACCCTTGATCAGGAAACAAGCAGCAAATATCCGGTATCGAACTGATTACACAAACCTTATCGTCTGCGCTTGTCAGCTCGCCGGGGCAGGGAGGCTGGGTGATCAACAGTGTCGCCTCCATTTAGGGGTGACACGTATCGAGTATGGACACGCCCCGCACTATCGCGAGCTTGCCGCCCGAAGTTGCACAAACCGACGCGCTGCACGTTGTGCGCGCGATCCAGGGGGCCCCCGTCAGGATGACTTCCTGATCTTGAAACTAGCGACATATTCGTCGGGCTTCGCCGGGTCGAATGGCTTTCCCATCACAGAGAACGATTTGTACGACGTCGCCGGTGGCGTCATTAATTTCGGCAGCGAGGCGCGAGCCGGTAAGCGCGGAAGATTTACTTTCAGACTGCCGTTTGGTGGCAGCACAGGGCGATCTTCTAAAGAGATTGCGGAGCATCTCTGCGGCTGTCGCCCGGCCTGTCCGCCTTCTGGGGCACATTGTTCCTGATTTTCATCATGGTCACCCAGCGTCCGCTGGTCGCGGTGTTTCGCGGCGAGCACGCCTTCATGGCGCGGCTGCACGAAGGCTTCGATGATCTCATTGCCGCCTTGCAGAGCGCCTCGCGCAATATGACCTCGGTCGGCATCGCCACGGCGGCCGCCGGCATCATCGTCGGCGCGGTGTCGCTGACCGGCATTGGCCTGGTGATGACGGAAATCGTCGAGACCGCATGCCGACGACCGCGAACTATGTCGTGGTGGCGACGCTGATGGCTCCGGTTCTGGTCGAGGTCGCCCAGCAGAACGACCTCGCGGTGCCGCTGGTCGCGGTGCACTTGTTCGTATTCTATTTCGGATTGATGGCGGACGTGCATCCACCGGCCGGCCTGGCCGCTTATGCCGCGGCGGCGATCTCGGGCGCCGATCCCATCAAGACCGGGCTGCAGGGATTCTGGTATGAAATCCGCACCGGCTTGCTTCCCTTCATCTTCATCTTCAATACCGAACTGCTGCTGATAGACATCGGCGACGCCGCGCATTTCGCGCTGATCGTCGGCTGTTCGATCGTCGCGATGGGCTGTTTCGTATCGGCCACGCAAAACTGGCTGGTGACGCGGAACCGGTGGTACGAAACACTGGCGCTGCTGTTGATCTGTTTCACGCTATTCCGGCCGGGCTACTGGCTGGATCGGCTGCAAGCGCCGTTCGATACGCGGCCGGCCTCGGACATCGTCAGCGTCGCTGACACCATACCGCGCGGTTCGACCTTGCGGTTCCGGGTCTTGAGCCAGTCGCGCGCCGGCGAAGACGTCGAAAAGCTGGTGCGGCTGACCATGCGGTCAGGCAACACCGCAACCGAGCGCCTGCAACGGTCCGGGCTGTCGTTGTCAATCCTTGGCGACAAGGTCACGATCAGTCTGGTCAGCTTCGGCAGCGAGGCGGCCAAATACGGTCTTGCTCCCGGCGACGAGATCAAGGCGGTGCTTGTGCCGGCGCACCGGGCAAGCCGCTATTGGTTTGCCATTCCCGCCTTGCTGCTGCTGGCAGGCATCATTCTGCTGCAGCGCCGAAGGCACCAGTTCAAGCCGATCGCCATTTCAACAGCCGTTTCTCGACAACGGACATCGCGAGCGCGGTCAGATAGCCGATAGCGCCTAGCAGCATCACGCCGGCGAACAGGTCCGCTGACCGGAAAGCCCGCGCCGACAGCAGCACCCAGTGGCCGAGGCCATCGAGTCCGGCGAGAATTTCGCAGACAACCGACAGGATCAGCGCGACGGTCAGGCTGAGGCGCATGCCTGAAAGGATATCGGGACTTGCCGAAGGCAACGCGATCTTGAAGATCACGGCCGCTCGCGACATGTGCAGCGAGCGCGCGACCTCGTAAAGCCGCGGTTCGACCACCGCAAAGCCGTGGATGGTTGCCAGCAGCATCGGCCAGATCGCGCCGAATGCGATCACGAACAGCGCCATGCTCTGCGTCAGACCGAGCATCGCGATGGCGACGGGAATGATCGCGGACACCGGCAGCGGCCTTAGGAATTCGAGCGACGGCGCGACATAGCTGCGCATCGTGCGCGATGAACCGATCATCGCGCCAAGCGCGATGCCTGCGATGGAGGCGACGAACCAGCCATAGGCCATGTGCCCCAGGGTTCCCTCAAGCTTGCCCCAGAGGTCGCCGCTGGCAAATCCGCGTAGCAGCGATGCCCACGCGCGGTCCGGCCCCGGCAGGAAGACGGGCGATACCAGCCGCAGGTTGGCAATTATTTGCCACAACCCGACAAAGCCTGCTGCGACGATGAAGCTGGCAGCGCGCCAGTACAGCACTGAGCGGTTCACGCGGCATCTCCCACCAGTGCCGCGCGTCCGAACAGATGTCGTTGCGCGACCACAAGGCCGGTGTTCAGCAGATATCCGACGATGCCGATCCACAACAGATAGGCCAGCATCAGGTCAGGCCTCAATGCCTGCTGCGCGGTCATGATCGCAGCGCCAAGCCCGATCGGATTTATCGCAATCTCGACCGTGACGGCCACGATCAGGGCGATCCCGGCTGCCAGGCGGAACGCCAGAAAAATCCGTGGCAGCGCCGCGGGAATGATGATCTTGCGGACCCGCTCCACGGGGGACAGGCGCAGCGCGCGCGATACTTCGATCAGCCGCGGCTCGATTCCCCCGACGGCTGCGCGGCTCAGGATCAGAATGGGCCAGATACAGGCGAACGCGACGATCACGATCTCCATGCGATAGCCGAAACCCAACGCGATCAGCGCGATCGGCAACAGCGCAATGGAGGGGATGGGGCGGATCGCCTCGATGGTTACTTCCATCAGCCGGTCGAAGATGTGGAAAATTCCCAACGCGATGCCGAAGGCAAGGCCGACGGCGCCGCCGATCAGTAGCCCGGTAAATGCCGACACCAGCGTGTCGCGGGTTGCGATCAGGACCGAACCGTCCGCGAAAGCCCCGACAAGTGCTCCGGCAATGGCGCTTGGCGGCGCGAGCGAATCGCTTTGCAGATCAATCGCGCGCGCCCAGATCTCGAGCGCCACAGGGGCTGCGACCGGAAGCAGCAACGCCTTGACGCGCTCCGGGATCATCGCTCGGAGGCCTTGATGAAATCGAACAATTCGCGACGCAGTCTCAAGAATTCCGGATTTTCCCGCGTCGTCAGCTGATCGCGCGGCCGCGGCAGATCGATCGTGAGTTCGATGCCGATGCGGCCGGGATGCGCCAAGAGACCGATGACGCGGTCGCCGAGATAGATCGCCTCTTCCAGATCGTGGGTGACAAAGATGACGGTCGCATCGCTGGCGCGCACCAGCGACAGCACCTCGTCCTGCAATCCCTGACGCGTCATCGCATCGAGCGCGCCGAACGGCTCATCCATCAATAGCGCCTTGGGCTCCTGCGCCAGGCAGCGCGCAATCTGCAGGCGCTGCTGCATGCCGCCAGACATTTCCGCCGGATATTTTCCGGCGTGGCCGGGCAGTCCGACCTTTTTCAGCAATTCATCGATGCGGGCGGCCCTCCGGGAAGAGGCGATGTGCGAGGCCTCCAGCGCCAGCGAGACGTTGCCGGCGGCGGTCCGCCATGGCAGCAGCGCCTTGCCGTAGTCCTGAAACACGATGGCGATATCGCGCCGCGGCATCAGCATCGGCTTGCTGTCGAAGGCCACGGTACCGCCGGTTGGCTGATATAATCCGGCCGCAAGCCGCAGCGCGGTGGTCTTGCCGCAACCCGATGCGCCGACAATACAGAGGAATTCGCCCGGCTTTACGTCGAGGCTGATATCTTCGAGGATTGTCTTGCCGCCGAGATCGAGCGTGACATTGGAAAATGCGATCCGCGGTCGCGCGGATTCCGAGAGTTTTACTTGTTGCTTTGCTGCAGCCGCTGGATTCACGATCTATCTCCTTTGGCCGGCGGATAGACGAAATCGAGCGTCGAATGCAGATGCGCCTCGAGCATGGCCGGGGCGTCCTTGACATCCCGCGCGAGAACCACATCAGCGAGGCTCTGATGCGCCGCGACGAATTTCTTGCCGCTGTCAAAACCGCGCATCATCACCCGGCGATAGCGGTAGGCCTGATCGTACAGATCGGAATGCGCCGTCAGCAGCCGCTTTGATCCGCATGCCGCCAGCAGCGAAGTGTGGAAAGCCTTGTGCAGCCGGTCGAAATCCGGCGCGCCCTCGCGAAACTCGTTGCCGGTTCGCTGAATGTGCCGGCGCATCTGATGCAGCGCGCTGAGAATTCCCGCCTCCCAGGCATCGTCGCCCTGCGCCATGGCGAGCCGCAGCGCCTCGATCTCGACCACGGTGCGCATCCGCGTGATATCCAGCAGGTCCTCGCGACTGATGTCGGCGACCCGAAAGCCGCGCTGGCCGATACCGACAATCAATCCCCTCGACACCAGCCGCGACAGGCCTTCGCGCAGCGGCGTTGCGCCGATCTCGTAGCGCCGTGCAAGGTCGACGATGCCGAGGCGTGCGCCGGGCGCGTGAAGGCCGGCGATGATATCGCGTTCGACGAGGCTCGCCGCGCGTTCGCTCAGCGTATCGGTCCCCGGCATTTCAGCTATATCGGTTTGCGCCAATGTCGGCATCTCCGGCTGCGGCTATTTCAGCATGAGTTTATTGAGATCGAGCTTGGTCTGCAGCATTTTTTGCGACGACATCACGTCGATCCACCAGGAGAGTTGTTCGGCCTTCAGGGCGGGTTCAGACCGGTTCGGTGGCGTCGCCTTCACGAGTTCGATCGGTTGCTTGGTGAATTTCGAGATCGACGCCGAGGCCTTGTTACGATCGGTATTGACGATAGCCGCCGCCTCGGCAATTGCATCGCGGAATTTCTTGACGGTGTCAGGATTCTTCTCGGCCCAGTCGCGCGCCGCCGCATAGAAGATGATCGGCTCGGTTCGCGCCAGTTCGGCGCCGTAACGTGCGCCGACGGTACCGAGGCCGGCATTGCTCATCCGCGTCACAAACGGCTCCGCCGTCAGCACCACGTCGACACCGCCCGATTTGATGATGTCGGCCATGGTCGGAAACGTCACCTCGACGAAATTCACAGCTTTCGGATCGACGCCCTTCTCCACCAGCCATTTGACGAACAGCACATGAAGGAACGCGCCCAGCCCCGGCGCGCCCACTTTCCTGCCGACGAAATCCTTTGGCTCCTTGATGGTGACGCCATTTCGCACGAAGGCGGCGATGTTGCCGTTGGAGGCAGGATTCATGATCGATGCTCCGCTGACCGCGACCAGGTCGAGCCCGCCGTCCGCAGCCTGCAAAAACACCGTCGATGTCGGACCGCCGATCTGGATCGAATTGGAAAGGATAGCGGCCGGGATATTCGAATTGATGCCGATCAGAACCATCTCCGCATCGAGGCCGTGCTTCTTGAAGATGCCCTCATCGACCGCCACCATCGCCGAGGCGCAGTCGCTGGTCGCGGTGCAGCCGATCTGGAGCTTGGTCTGCGCATGAGCGGGGCCGGTGGCCAGAATCGCAGCAAAACCCGCGACGACTAGGAATTTAGTCATTGATCGCCTCTCGATTGCGATATCTCTTGACAGCCTCTTTTTTATCGATATTTCTATTGATCATATATTTTATCAAAACACAAGAGGAGGCGATCGTGAAACTTGCGACATTTCGATCCGGCGGCCGGGAGAAGATCGGCCTGGTTCATCGCAACGACTCGCGGCTGTTCGATCTGGCGACGGCTGCGGATCGCGACGGTAAAGGCAATCCGGCCTTCGCATCGATGTTGTCACTGATCGATGCCGGTCCCTCGGCGCTGGATCAGGCCCGGAAATTGTTCGACAAGGGCGGCAAGGACGAAACCTTGTCGGTTGAGGTCGCCGCCGCCGAAATCCTCGCGCCGATCCCCGAGCCCCGGCAAATGCGCGACGGCATGTCGTTTCCGCTGCATATCCTGCAGGCGCCGCGCGGCCAGCTCAAGCTTGCCGCCCGCGCAAAGAACGACATGGCGGAGCTGGCGCGGCTGAACGCCGAGCCGCTCGGCGAGTTGCCCGAGGTCTATCGCAAGCAACCGATCTATTATATCACCAACCGCTTCAGCGTGCGCGGCACCAACACCACGGTCAAGTGGCCGCGCTACAGCAAGGTGATGGATTACGAACTCGAATTCGGCATCATCACCAAGAACAAGGGCGCGAATATCCCGGCGTCGAAGGCCGGGGATCACATCTTCGGTTTCACCATCTTCAACGATTTCTCGGCGCGGGACGCCCAGCGCATCGAAATGGAAGGCCGCCTCGGCCCCGCCAAAGGCAAGAGCTTTGACGGCGGCAACGTCATCGGTCCCTGGATCGTGACACCGGACGAGATCGGCGATCCCTACAAGCTCAAGATGGAAGTGCGCGTCAACGGCAAGATGCGTTCGCAAGGCGTTTCCGAGGGCATGCTGTTTTCGTTCGAGGAGATCATCGCGCATGTGACCAAGGACGAAACCCTGATGCCCGGCGAATTTATCGGATCCGGAACGGTCGGCAACGGCTGCGGAGTTGAGCTCGGCTGGTTTCTTGAACATGGCGATACCATCGAGCTTGACGTCGAAAAAATCGGCGTTTTGAAAAACAAGGTCGAGCGCCAGGACGCCTGAGGCCCGACACGCCGGAACAATGCGAGGAAACGCCTATGGCCAGACGACTGATCGATATTTCCGTGCCGCTGCAAAACGACGTGCCGGCCGATCCGCCGGGAGGGCATCCCACGATCCAGTACATCGATCACCAGCAGGGCCTGCCGCGTATGCTGCAGTTCTTCGAGGGACTGAAGGCCGAGGATTTGCCGGACGGCCAGGGCTGGGCGGTCGAGCAGGTGCAGCTCTCGACCCACAACGGAACCCATCTCGATGCGCCCTGGCACTTTCACCCCACCATGAACCGCGGCGAGCGCTCATGGACCATCGACGAAGTGCCGCTGGAATGGTGCCTGCAGCCCGCCGTGAAACTGGATTTCCGGCATTTGCCGGACGGCTATGTGGCGACCGCCAGGGATGTCGAAAACGAACTCAAGCGCATCGGCCATACGCTGTCGCCGCTGGAGATCGTCGTGGTCAATACCAGCGCGGGCGCCAAATACGGCCGGCCAGATTACGTCAATTCCGGCTGCGGCATGGGCTATGAGGCGACGATGTACCTGCTCGAGCGCGGCGTGCGGCTGACCGGCATCGACGGCTGGAGCTGGGATGCGCCATTCGTCTATACCGCGAAGAAATACGCTGAAACCAAGGACGCCAGTCTGATCTGGGAAGGGCACAAGGCCGGACGCCACATCGGCTATTGCCACATCGAAAAGCTGCACAATCTCGAGCAATTGCCGTCCACCGGTTTCACCGTGTCGTGTTTCCCGGTCAAGATCGAACGCGCGTCTGCGGGCTGGACCCGGGCGGTGGCCATTCTCAACCCGTGAAGCTGCAGTTTGCCGAGCCAGATCATAATCCCGAAGGGACCGACAGGGAGGATGTCATGAAAGACGGACACCGCTGGTTGTATCGCGGATGTGCATGCTGCGACGGAAGCGCGCTTTCGCTGTCAGGCGCGGCGCTAAATCGGCGCAATTTCATGACAGGCGTCGCGGCGATGGCGGCGGTCGGTGTGAGCAAATCGCAGCGCGCGGCCGCGCGGACGGCCGAGGGGGCGAAACCCTACCGGATCGATGTCCACCATCATTTGTCGCCGCCGACCTACATCGCAGCGTCGAATGCGAACAATTTCGGCGATCTCCTGATGAAGAACTGGACGCCAGAAAAATCCCTCCAGGACATGGAAAGAGCGGGAGTCGCCGTCGCGATGCTCTCGGTGACCTCACCAGGTCTTAATTTCACGTCCGGGGATTCCGCACGCAAGCTTGCGCGCGAGTGCAACGACTATGGCGCCAGGCTGGTAGCGGACCATCCCGGCCGTTTCGGTAGTTTCGCAACGGTTCCGCTGACGGACGTCGACGGAAGCCTGCAAGAGATCGCGTATGCGCTGGACACGCTCAAGGCTGACGGTATCGGCCTGATGACGAACTACGGCGACAAATGGCTCGGCGATCCCTCGTTCCTGCCTGTCATGGAAGAACTCAATCGGCGCAAGACGCTTGTGTATACCCATCCGACCACAGCCAATTGCTGCGTCAATCTGGTCAGGACGCAGCAGCCCCAGATGATCGAATGGGGCACCGACACAACGCGTACCATCGCCGACATCATCTTCAGCGGCAATGCGCAGAAGTTTCGCGATATCCGCTGGATATTCTCGCATGCCGGCGGCACCATGCCGTTTCTGATCGAGCGCTTCGTCCGCAACCCGTTGCTGAACCCAAACGCAAAGGCGACGGTGCCGGAAGGGACCTTGGCCGAACTCAGGCGCTTCTACTACGACACCGCACAGACATCGAACAAGGGCTCGATGTCGGCGCTCTCCGCCATCATTCCGGTCTCGCAGATCGTGTTCGGCACAGACTTCCCGTACCGAACGGGCATCGACCACGTCAAAGGACTGCGGGACAGCGGCGTCTTCACCGACGCGCAACTCATGGACATCGAACGGGGCAACGCGCTGAAGCTGCTGCCGCGGCTCGCCGCCTAGCAAAAGCCGGTCGCGGCGTGCGACCGGCTTTTATGTTCAACCTCGCGTTCAGTGACCGGTTCCGCGGCCGCGGCGATCTGGACGGTCGAGGCAGCGAGCAAGGCCGAACCGAGAATTGTCAGGATTGACTTTCGCATCTTAAATCTCCTTGTTCAGGCGCCTGGTTGCGAGGCAAAAGGCATCTCTGTCCGGCGCCTTGTTCGTTAAATAGCGACGGGTCATGCGGATTATTACGTTTCCGCCCATCACGAAACGGCGAGCAGATTTGTTGGTCAAAAAAATTTGCGGCTAATTATTCGGCAGGCAAATAGGCTGACGAAGCCAACGACGCCGGTAGACTTCTGCTGGACGATCCGCTTCAATGGGGACCAAACGGCGCAGGTCTCGCGAGAGAAACCGATGAAGAAGCTTGTATTTGCCATTCTCTTGATAGCATCGCCGGCGTGGGCGCAAACGAAATTGTTACCCAAGGGCGCGACTGCCCGTGTCGACAATTGCGCCCCGATCGGCCGGACGGAAGACGGCAAGCTGGTGTATTCGATGAAGTGCGAGAATTTGCCGGCGCCGCCGCCACCGCCGCCACAAGCTGAAACCAGGGACGTGCCGGCTCCGGAGCCGGAAGTACAACGAAGCGGGATTTTCGGCTGGTCCTATGAAAGAAAGCGACCGGGCGAGTAGGCCTTGAGCTTTTTCCAGAGCGACGAACGCCCATGCCGGTAGCCGCGACCGGACGGCCTTTGCCGGGCGTTGCAAAAGGCCCTAGAATTTGTCCGCCGATAGGAATGTTCCTTGCTTCCGGGTGCTTCCGCTGCAATCTGCTTCGTCAAACCCCTTCTTGGCACGCCATCACGAGAAATTTTGCATGAGCCAACTCATTGTCCGCGCCGGCGACTTCACATTCCCCGCCCGTTTCGAGGAACAGCTGGCGCCCAAGACCTGCGCGGCTTTCCGTAAGGCAATGCCGTTCGAGAGCCAGGCCATTCACGTGCGCTGGAGCGGCGAGGGGGT
>WNEZ01017763.1_pt1 | contig 11250 bp, 12 predicted proteins | sample 5400521 | NCBI WGS metagenome assembly WNEZ01 (sample SAMN13153339, study PRJNA577476) | soil metagenome | isolation source: 120 cm saprolite under Douglas fir tree site 2 hole 1 replicate 1 | place: USA:California | collected 2015-04-18
GGCCCGGGTTGCTCATCGCCTTCACCGCCACATTTTGCTGGGCGCTTTACGCCGTCCTCGTGAAACGTCCTTCCGCCCAACTGGGCGCGATTCGCAGTTTCGGCGTGATCAGTTTCATTACCTCCGCGCTTTCATTCCCGCTGACCTTGCTCTTCGGCAGAATCGACGCCCCTCTTCATGCCGGTACACATGTAAATCTCATTCTCATCGTCTCCGCCATTACCTGTATCACCATGGCGCACGTTTTGTATTACGTTGCGATTCAGGAAGTCGGCGTCGCGCTCGCGCAAACACTGCAACTCCTCTGCCCGCTCGGTGCGCTGGCGCTCTCCGCTTGGATTTTCCACGAACGTCTCACCTCGGCCCAATTAATCAGCGCCGCCATCTTGTTAATCGGCGCATTCCTCGCCATGCGCACCAAACCCGCAGCTGTCGTCGAGACCGCAGAAAATATCTAGCGCATCCGTTGAATCGACGGTTCTGTGCAGCAGCGCAGTGAATCTAAGAACTTATCTCCAATCGCGGCAGAAGAGAATCGACCGGGCACTGGATCGATATCTGCCGAAGGAGAACGTCAGGCCCGCCACGATTCACAAGGCGATGCGCTACAGTTTGTTCGCCGGCGGGAAACGGTTGCGGCCGATTCTTTGTATCGCCGCGGCTGAAGCATGCGGCGTCCGACTTGCCACAAAGTTTTCGGCGACGGCATCGCGGTGCTCGCGGGCGATGCGTTGCTTACAATCGCCTTTGAAATCGTCTCACGCGCGAAGCCGACCTTGGGCTACAATATGTCGATCTTGTTGCGCGAGGTCGCCGTCGCCGCGGGCAGCCAAAAGCTAATCGCTGGACAAGTGGCCGATCTCGAAGGCGAAGGAAAGCAGATTGGCATGGCAGGGCTGCGTTACATTCACGAAAACAAAACCGCCGCAATCCTGACAACTTCGGTCCGACTCGGCGCGATGAGCGCCAATGCGAACCCAAAACAATTGAATGCGATCACCAAATTTGGACGCGCGCTCGGTCTCGCATTTCAAGTGATCGACGACATTCTCGATGTGACCCAAACGAGTGAAAAGCTCGGCAAAAGCGCCGGCAAAGACGTCGCCGCGCAAAAAGCGACTTATCCCGCGATCATCGGTTTGGACAAATCGCGCGCCGAGGCGAAGAGACTCACCAAGCAAGCGCACGCTGCACTGTCGACTTTCGGTGCAAAAGGCGACGCTCTGCACGCGCTCGCAAATTATCTCCTCCAGCGCGAATATTAAACAGCGAGCGCGAGGTTCGGGTCGATCTCTTCAGTAACGTTTGAGCTGGCGCCGTTCTCCAATTTGAGCATCGCGGTAAACGCGATCATCGCGGCGTTATCGGTGCATAACCACGCTTCGGCGGTCTTGAATTCCACGCGTTGGCCTTTGCACGCTTCGCTCAATTGCTTTCGCAGTTCGCGATTGCAACTGACGCCACCACTGACCGTGACAAGATCGACATCGAACTTTTTTGCGGCCGCGATCGTTTTCCAAACTAGAACATCGACAATCGCTTGTTGGACCGACGCGCAAACGTCGGCAAGAAAATCGCCGCCCAACGTCGGCAACAAATAGCGCACCGCCGTTTTCAAACCGCTGAAGCTGAAGTTTTCCGATTCTGGCATGCTCCGCGGCAAATCGAACCGCTTCGAGTCGCCTTTCGCGGCGCATCTCTCAATCTCCGGTCCGCCGGGATAACCAAGTCCTAACAACTTCGCGATTTTGTCGAACGCTTCGCCGGCAGCATCATCAACGGTTCGACCAATGACTTCATATTCGCCGACGCCACGCACAAAGATCGACATCGTGTGTCCGCCGCTGACGACCAGCGAAACGTTGGGCTTGATTTCTGTTTCGCCAAAAAATGGCGAGAGCAAATGCCCTTCGAGATGATTGATCGCGAGATATGGTTTGCCGAAACCGATCGCGAGCCCTTTCGCGATTGACGCTCCGATCATCAACGAACTGGCCAAACCCGGTCCGCTCGTCGCCGCGAAGGCGTCGATTTGCGAGATGCCGATCATCGCTTCGCGCGTGACGCGCTCAAGCAAGCGCGGCGCGTGCACAAGGTGATTACGCGACGCGACTTCTGGCACAACGCCGCCGAATTTTTCGTGCTCCGCAATCTGCGACGCGACTTCACTAGCCAACAGCTGCGAGCCGGAGTGGCCATTGCGACCACGCAAAATCGCAACCGCTGTTTCGTCGCAGGAAGTTTCGAGCGCGAGTATTATTTTTGAATTCAGCACAGAGTTCGCAGAGAACGCAGAGCAAAACTAAACCAAAATAAAACCTCTGCGACCTCAGCGGTGAGATCGGCTACTTCTTGATCGGTTCGCCTTTGGGTGCGTTTTCCTGAGCGTAAATCATTACGCCCTTGAGCGCGTCGATCGCTCGCAGCATCTGCGGATCCGTGCTCTTGATGAAATTCTTGTCCTCCTCCGGCTTGATCGTGTTGCCACTGCTACGCGCGGCAAAAAGTTGGCGTTCCAGCTCCACGCTCATCGGGACACGGATGTTGGGCGCGACCCCGTTGCCATGAATGACTTGTTTACTCGGGGTGTAATACTTCGCGGTCGTGAAACGCAACGCCGACACCCGTCCGGCAACTGCATCACATTTTGGACCGACCCTTTTCCGAAGGTTGTTTCGCCCACCACGATTGCGCGGTGCAAATCCTTGAGTGCGCCGCAGACAATCTCCGCGCCGCTGGCGCTCCCTTCGTTCACCAAGACTGCCATCGGAAAATTCGGCCGCTGTTTTGCGACGCCGGAAGTTGTGTAGTCGCGCTGCTGCGAAGCGACGCGACCCTGGGTGGAAACGACCTTGGTATTCGGCGGCAGAAATTGCGCGCAAACGTCGACCGCGCTGTTCAGCAGACCGCCGGGATTGTTGCGAAGATCGAGAATCAGCGCCTGCATCCCTTGCTTTTGCATTTCATCGAGCGCTTTCGACAACTCATCGGCGGTCGGCTCGTTGAATTGAATCAGCCGCACGTAAGCAATCTTGAAAGAGCCGGTCAGATCGGGATCGAGCAGTCGCGCCCCCTTGACGCTTTGCACTTTGATCTCGGCACGCTCGAGCGCGTAATCCTTGACCTCCTTAGTGGATGGCCGAATCAACGTCAGCGAAATTTTCTGGCCGGGCGCACCGCGCAAATGGTTGATCACGTCCTGCAAATCCATTCGCTCGGTCGAAGTCCCGTTGATTTTTAAAATCTGATCGCCCGAGAGAATGCCAGCCCTGGCCGCGGGTGTGTCCTCCATCGGCGTCACGACAGTTGGCAGGCCGTTTTTGATTGCCACTTCAATGCCCAAACCGTTGAACCGGCTGCGCGTGTCTTCCTGCATGTCGCGGAAATCGTTTGGGTCCATGAACTGACTGTGCGGATCGAGCGAGCCGAGCATGCCCTTGAGCGCAGCCGTGATCAGGTCGTGGTAGCTGGTTTTGTTTCCATCGACATAATCCTGGCGGATTAACTGAACCGCCTTGGCGAAAATGGCGATCTGGGAGTAACCGCTGTCCTCGTCTTGATCAGCGGCGCACAAGCTGTGAAAGCCGATGCTGAAGAGCAGAGCGAGAGCCAACAAACCGAATGCTCCGATAAGGATACGGCGCTTCATCTTAGATTGAGCCTGGAAACGGTCGGACACTCGCTCATCCAAAATTTTTGGCAACGTGCAAAGCGTCGTCTAAAGTTGCGCCGCCGTGGTAATTCGCTTGAGGAAATTTCTCGCCTGCGTTGTTGTCGCAGCCGCGACGTGTTTGCCATTGACCAACGCGGTCGCACTCCAAACACCCGATTCGGAATATGAGGCGGTAGCGGAGGAATTCATCAAGGGCTACTTCGCCGCGCGACCCCTTCTCGGCACCGCCATTGGCCTGCATGAATACGATGGGAAGATCACGGATTACAGCCGGCTCGCGCTCGATGCCGAACTTTCCCGGTTGAAACGGTTCGATGACCGGCTCCAAAAATTCGAGCTCAATAAACTCAGCCAGCGGCAATCGATCGACCTGCGAATTCTGCAAGCCGCCATTCGCAACGAAATCTTCCAGCGTGAAGCGATGGCGATCTACGAGCGCAACCCGATTGTCTACGCCCGCGCGGCCGACGTGAACATACTTCGCGCCGTTGGAAGACCGCGTGCACAGCATTGTCGCGATCGAATCGCAAGTGCCGAACATTCTGATCGCGGCCAGAACGAATCTCGATGCGATATTGCCAAAGCCGTACGTCGAGCTTGCGATTCGCGTCGCGAAAGGCTCGGCCGATTTTCTGCGAAAAAATCTTGTCGCAGCAGTCGCCGACCTTAAGGACGAACGCATTCGGACGGAATTTTTGGAGGCGAACCGGAGAGCAGCGGCTGCGCTAACCGATTATGCCGCTTGGCTCGAACGCGACAAATTGCCGAAAGCGACCGCCGATTTCGCTCTCGGTGAAGAAAAGTTTCAACGGCTGTTGAAAGAGACCGAACTTGTCGATCTTGCGCCCGAGAAAATTCTCGAGATCGGACTGACTCAATTGCGCAAAGAGCAAAAAGCATTCGCCGAAACTGCCGAGAGGATCGATTCGAACAAATCGGCGGTTGAAGTTTTCGAACAAATGCAAAGCGAGCATCCTACCCCGGAAAGTCTGCTGGCCGATATCGGAAAAGACCTCGAGCAGATCCGAAAGTTTGTTGTCACCCGAAAGCTGGTCACGATCCCATCCGAAGTCCGGGCACGCGTGAAAGAGACGCCGCAATATCGCCGCGCGACTTCTTTTGCGTCAATGGACACGCCGGGCGCATTCGAGAAGCGCGCGACCGAAGCCTATTATTATGTGACGCCGCCGGAGAGCGAGTGGCCGCCGCTGCAAAAAGATGAATGGCTAACCGCATTCAACTTTTACAGCACCGACGTTGTTTCCATTCATGAGGTTTATCCCGGACATTACGTTCAGTTCCTGCGCCTGAACGCATCGCCCGCCAGCAAGGTGGAAAAGATTTTTGGCAGCTACGCGTTCATCGAAGGCTGGGCGCATTACTGCGAAAAACTGATGATCGATGAAGGCTACGGGACGGTCGCCAATCCGAGCGAAGCCGACGCCAAACGGGCGGCAAAATATCGACTCGCCCAAGCCGACGAAGCGATGTTGCGATTATGCCGGCTTTGCGTCTCGATCAAAATGCACACTCAAAACATGTCGGTCGAGGAAGCGACCAGGTTTTTTCGAGAAAACTGTTACTACGAAGAAAAACCGGCCCGGGCTGAGGCGATGCGCGGCACGTTCGATCCGGGCTATCTCAATTACACGCTCGGCAAATTGCAGATTCTAAAATTGCGCGACGATTACCAAGCACAAGAGGGCGCGAATTTCTCCGCTCAGAAATTTCACAACGAGCTTCTCAATCATGGCATGCCGCCGATTCGTCTGCTTCGCGAGCTCATGCTCAAGGACAAATCGAAGTGGGACGAAGTGCTTTAATCTTCGTCCGAATCGCCTAACAAATCTTTCAACAGCGGCTGCGGATTACTCGGCAGTTCTTCCACATCGCGTAATTTCTTGGTAATCGCGCGTGATCGCACCGCTACGGTGTCGACGTGGCGCGCGGCTTGATCGAGCTTGTCTTTCACCGCCGAGAGCGCTTCGCCAAATTTTCCGAATTCAGTTTTGACCGCCGCCAGTAAATTCCACACTTCGCTGGAACGTTTTTGGATCGCAAGCGTCCGAAATCCCATCTGTAAACTATTGAGCAGTGCCGCCAGCGTCGTTGGTCCGGCAAAAATCACCCGGCAATCGCGTTGCACTTGCTCCACCAGTCCAACGCGGCGGATCGCTTCCGCGTAGAGTCCTTCAGTCGGCAAGAACATCAGCGCAAAATCAGTCGTGCGTGGCGGATTGATGTATTTTTGGCAAATGTCTTTCGCGCTCTTTTTCAGCTGGGTCTCCAAACTCTTCATCGCATCATCGATCCCGACCACGTCGCCTTTGTCCTGCGCTGCAAGCAAACGCTGGTAATCTTCCGTGGGAAATTTTGCGTCGATCGGCAGCCAGACCGGCGCGCCGTTCTCGTCGCCGGGCAATTTAATTGCGAACTCAACACGCTCGGCGCTTTCGTCCCGCGTTTTCACATTTCGCGCAAACTGATCGGCTGTGAGCACCTGCTCGAGCAACGAGCCGAGCTGGACCTCGCCCCAACCACCGCGCATTTTTACATTGCTCAACACCTTTTGTAAGCCGCCGACGTCGCTGGCCAACTGCTGCATCGCGCCAAGCCCCTTATGCACCTGCTCCAGACGATCGCTCACGAGCTTGAAGGATTCGCCGAGACGCTTCTCCAGCGTCCCTTGCAGTTTTTCATCCACCGTCGCCCGCATTTTGTCGATCTGCTTGGCATTGTCCTGCTGCAGCTCTTTCAAGCGAAGATCGACAATCGCCCGAACACCCTCGAGCGATTTGCCCAACTCTTCGCGGTGGCTCTTCGCCGCCGAAGCGCCTTCTTCGCGATTCCGCGAAAATTCATCGCGCAAACCGCGGTCCAGGATTTCCAAACGCTTGACGAGCTCCGTTTGCACGTCAGATCCGCTGCCAACGCGCCGTCTCAGCGAGAAAATGATGGCGGCGAACAACCCGCCAGCGATCAAGCCAAGGCCGAGATAAAGCAGCGGGCTCATTTTACCAAGGACAGGTTCCTCGACTTCGCTAGGAATGACAAGAGCGGTTGAGTCGCACGCTCACGCCGCCATAGATGCCGCACGCCTGTAACGTTGCCATGCGCGCCCTTCCCAACTCTGTCCGGATCGCAAGCTATGCAGAATTTCGGCGATGATCTCCCCTGTCTCGACAATCGTTGTTCCCGAGCGATTAAAGAATTTGTTTCCATCAGCGAAAAAGACTCGACCGCTTTTCACCGCACGGAGTTCAAACCAGCCCGGCAACGCCTCGAGGACGGAGACTTCGAGCAGAGTTCTCTGCAAACTGAAACCGCACGGCGCGACGATCAGATAATCTGGATTTGCCTCGCAGACGCTTTCCCACGAAATCGCAGCGGAATGTTCGCCTTTGTTGCCCAGCAGCAAACTTCCGTTCGCCGCCTCGACCAGCTCCGACGCCCAATTGCTCGCGGGAAAAATTGGATCGGTCCATTCCAAAATCACGAGGGACGATGTCGATCTTTGTTGAACACGTTTGTGAATTTCGTTCAGCCGCCTCCGCATCTCTGCCACCAGGCCCTCGGCTGCATCTCCGCGGTTTATGTTGCACCCGATCCGGCGAATATCTTCATAAATTCCGCCGACCGTGCCGGCGCGTAGCGCCAGAACTTGTTTCGCCAAACCATCGCAGCCGCTTTTAGCAATGTCGCCTGGTGTCACCGCGCACACTTCGCAATGTTCCTGCGCGATGAGAAGGTCTGGATGAAGTCGCGCGATGAGCTCCGTGTCGATGTAATAAAGCGGCGCACTTTCTTTGACTCGCCGCCTCACTTCGCCGTCGATTGCGCGACTCGACATTTCCACATCAAATGCCGGACGGGTACAAGCCGGCAGCTTTCGTACCCAATCAGGGTTGTCGCATTCATGCGACCGTCCAATTAATTGATCACCGGCGCCAAGCTCGCAGACGATCTCAGTGCCGCTGGCGAGTAAGGAAACAATCCGCATTGGCTTTCAATCTCATACAGTCAGCGGCTCTCGGGCTTCGCGCAACGAAACCCAAAATCTTTCTAAAACCGCAAACCCTCCGAACAGAACCGCCGCGAAAAATATGTCGCCAATCAGACTGTTGCGGAAAAATGGAATTGCAGCGGCGTAGCAGGCGATCAGTCCGTCCCAAGTCTTCGGATACAACGAATCAAACGTCCACACCGCGAAGTTGGTGACCAAATAAAACATCAAAGAACTCGCCAACGTCGCGAACGCGATTTTTGGGACGGATCGCCTAGCTTGGATACTTCGGCCAATCGCAACTGTTAGCAGCATACACAGATACACGACCGGCTGGGATTTCATCGCCGCCATGCCGTAGACTCCGAACCCCAGTGCCAAGTCGCCCAAAAACATCGCCGCCAGCGGCAGCAAAAAAGCAATTTTCCGATCTCGAAAATACGCACCACCAAAAAGAGCTATCGCAGCAATCGGCGTCACGTTAGGCGGATGCGGTGCCAACCGCGTCAAAGCAGCAAGCACTACCATCGCGCTCAGGGTCATTAAGCGTTTATTCATAAAACATGTTTTCTCCTGGTTACACGGGCGGGATAGATTCCGCCACGCATTTGTCTGATCGTTGAAATTTCGGCAGCAAGTCCGCATAAAATCTTCCGTCGCGCGTCACTAGCTCACCAACTTCGACAGCGACAGGCGTCCGAAAAATCGGCCCGTCAAAGACGAACGAGTGAAATTCTCCATTCTCTCCGCACGGATCGATCGTCGAAGGAAGCTCATTCAAGAATTTCTCGTCGTACAATCTACCAACGAAGCCCGGGCCGACATGTGCTTCGACGCACGAGACATAAGCCTTGTAACCGAGCCGGATCACTTCGTGCGCCACCTCCGTCGTGTTGCGTTTCCAGATTGGAAAAAGGCCGCGCATTCCAGCTTTCGCCAGATTCGCCTCGCGCCACGCCCGCAAATCCTCCAAAAACAAATCGCCAAATGCCACGGCGTTTACGTCTCTGGTTTTGTAACCATCCATCACACGGTTCATGATCGCTTCGTAAACTTCATTGGAGCATCCGCCTCCCTCCCCAGATGGTAGGTAAACTTTGTGCAGCGGAATTCCAATGGCCGCAGCTTGCGCGTCGAGTAATTCTTCTCGTACGCCGTGGTGGCTGACACGCCGATATTCCTCCGAGACGGTCGCCATTAATTCGATGACTTCGTAGTCGTCGGCGCCCAACAACTCATGCAAGGCCATCACGCTATCCTTTCCGCCGCTCCAAGACATCACCACCGGTGTTCGCATTGCGTCCTCCACTCTAAAACCGCAATTTCATCCCGCCATATAAAGCCTGGCCGAGATTCGGAAATCCAGAATCCACCGTTCTTGAGCCAACAAACACCAGCTGGTGCACTTCCGAGTAGTGCTCATTCGTCAAATTGTCGATCCGGCCAAAGATCGAGAAATGCGAATTAATCTCGTACTCGGCGGCGAAGTTGACGAAATTATAATCTTCGATGTCGAAATTCGGCGCGCCGAAATTAATCTCTTCACGCGCGTTGACCCACTTCGCTGCAACAGTGGTGCGCAATTTTTTGCACCAGAGATAGGACCCGGAAACGTAAACTTCGTTACGTGGCCGGCGCGGCAGACGCGCGCCTTGCGGCTGTGAAATATCGGCGGCGGAGGTTTTTTCCGCCTCGAGATAAGTATAGCTGGCGGTGAGCGTGAGATTGGTAATCGGCATAGCGCGCAATTCAGTTTCTACGCCTTGGGTTTCGGCCGCCCCGAGATTAAGCGTTTGAAACTGACCGTTGAACCCAATGACGTTTGACAAGTCATTGTGAAAATAAGTCGCATCAATCGTCACGCGCCTGTCCCAAACCCTTTGTTCGAAACCAACGTCCCAACCGAGATCCTTTTCCGGTCGCAATCCGAAATTCATTCCAAAAATCTTGTCCTGACTACTCGGCGGGCTGAATCCGGTCGCGATACTCGAGTGCAGTGTCGTGTCCGTTTTGTCAATCTTGTAACTGCCGGCGATCCGATAGGTCCAGACGTCGCCGAATTGATTGAAGTGATCGATCCGGCCCCCGGCGACCAAGATGAAATTGTCGATGTTCGCAGTCGCTTGTAAGAATCCCGCCGTTTCTTGGGTGTGATCGCTAACAAATGTGGGCTGCGGACCGAAAATTTGAAGGATAAATGGCCGTTCCTGTCCGGCGTTCAAGCGGCTGTAAAAAAGCCCGCTCGTCAGCGTAAGCCAGGAAGTTGGCCGCAAATCGTTCTGATAATCTACCGTCGTCCGCTCGAACAATGCGCGCGTCGGTCCAACGAATCCGTCCTGATTCGGATCGTTCACCTGCCGCTCGTGATCGTAATCGAGAATGAATTTATGCGTCCACCAATCGAACGGTTGATAACCAATGTGCGGCGCGATGAACCATTTTTCCGTCAACAAATTGTCCAGCGGCCTCGGATCAGCGAGGACGTTAGGATCGCCCGTATCGCTTAATGCATACGCGAACATGCCGCCGATGCGCAATTGCTCGTTGGGCGACCAGCCGACGTCGGCAATCCCTGCGGTGTTGCGGTATTGATTATTTGGCCGCGCGTTATCGGTGTCGAGCCGGCTTGCTCCGATTGAATAATCAAACTGGCCAATCTTACCGTCGCTGGCCAGGGTTTCGCGAAATGTGTCGTACGTTCCGCCTTCTTCGCTCAACGTCACTCCCGGTGTTCCTGTTCCTTGCTTGGTGAAAATCTGAACCTGTTCCTTGCTTGGTGAAAATCTGAACCACCCCGGCAAGCGCGCGCGGTCCGTAAATTGTACTCTGCGGCCCGCGCGCGACTTCGATTCGATCGATGTTGTCCGTCGTCAGGTTGGCAAAATCGAATTGACCGGCGAGTCCCTGGTTGATCGGGATTCCATCGAGCAAGACCTGCATGTCTTGACTGGGCAATCCGCGCATAAAGACGGAGGTGAGCTGGCCGGGTGTGCCGGTTTGAACCACAGCCAGTCCCGGCACTTCTCGAAGCGCATCTGAAACGCGTTCGATTTGTTTATGATCGATATCTTCCGAATCGATCACGCTCACGCTGGCGGGCGATTGATCGAGCGGAATGTCGAAACGCGTCGCCGAGACAATGACAGGTTCGGCCTCCGGCAACTGATCGCCATCGGCCGATGTCGATCTAAACGTGCCCTGGGCGCGGACTGAAAGTGTCGCGCTCATCAAACTCACTAACACAAAACATAATGGGCGATTTCGCATAACAAGTTTCCTCCAACTCGAGAGTCGGACTTGTTTGCCCTCCGCTGCCGCGAAGAGCGCATCGCCCAGCTCTCATTCTTCTTTTTGCGAAGAAGTTTTTTCGCGGTCCGAGCCGGACTGGCGGATTCCGGAATCGGTTTGCAGCGATAACCGAACCCAAATCGTTCAAAACTGGGTCCAGCGTCACGCTGGCGAATGAGGTGGAGCGGTCGAATATTCTGGCTCCTGGCTTGTGGTTCCGCGTTCGCGGAACGCCCCTTCTTCCCGCCTTCACCCTCCCGCGTCTGCGGGACGATTGGCCTTGGGA
>WNEZ01005326.1_pt1 | contig 11249 bp, 6 predicted proteins | sample 5400521 | NCBI WGS metagenome assembly WNEZ01 (sample SAMN13153339, study PRJNA577476) | soil metagenome | isolation source: 120 cm saprolite under Douglas fir tree site 2 hole 1 replicate 1 | place: USA:California | collected 2015-04-18
GGCGTGGACGGGCGGCATCGCCTCGTCGCGGACGGCCGCCCGCCGGGCCGGCTCCAGGCGGACCCGGCGCAGGAGCGGGAGCAGGAGCAGGCAGCCGCAGAACAGCACGAAGATCAGCCAGAAGTCGTCGGCATAGGCCAGGAGCTGGGCCTGCCGGGTCACCTCCTGGTAGAGCTGGCCGAGCGCTTGCCTCTCGGCCGTGAAGGGATCGGCGCCGCGTGCGGCGAAGTGGGCGCCCCAGACGCGCAGGCGCTCCGTCGTCTCCACGTCCCAGGCATTGACGTTGCCGACGAGCGTCGTCTGGTGCGACTGGGCCCGCCGCGCCAGCATCATCGTCATCAGGGCCACGCCGATGCCGCCTCCGAGGTTGCGCACCACGTTGAGGCCGGCGGTGGCGTTGCTCATCTTCTCGCGTGAGACGGTGGCGAGGGCTACCGTGTTGAGGGGCACGAAGACGAAGCCGGTGCCGATGCCCTGGACGAGGCGCGGCCAAGCGAGCGCCCAGTAGTCCGCGCCGAGCGTCACCGTCGACATGCTGTAGGTCGCGTAGGCGTTGAGCAGGCAGCCCAGGGCGAGCAAGGCCCGCTGGTCGACCTTCATGAAGAGGCGGCCGGCGATGAGCAGCGACAGCATATTGCCCACGCCCCCCGGGGCCAGGACCATTCCGGACGTCATCGCATCGTACCCGAGCAGCTTCTGGGTGAAGAGGGCGAGCAGCACCATGCTCGAGTAGAAGCCGATCATGAGCACGAGCATGATGAGGCTGCCCGCGGCGAAGTTGCGGTCGGCGTACACGCTCAGGTCGAAGATGGGGTCGAGCGTCGTCAGCTCGCGGAGCACGAAGCCGAGGAGCGCGCCGGCGGCGAGGAGCCCCAGGGCCGTCACGAACGACGACGCGAGCCACTCGTGTCGCTCGCCCTGGTCCAGGAAGAGCTGGAGGGAGAGGAAGCCCACGGCCATGAGGAGCAGGCCGGGCAGGTCCACGCGCGCGGGCTTGCGCAGGTACGGCGGGTCGAACAGGACGGCGCCCGTGGCGAGGAACCCCACGAAGCCGATGGGCACGTTGATGTAGAAGATCCAGCGCCACGACCAGTTGTCCGCGATGAAGCCGCCCAGGAGGGGGCCGAAGATGGGCGCCATCATGATGCCCATCCCCCACGTCGCCATGGCCATCCCGCGCTGGCGGAGCGGGAAGATCTCCCACATGATCGCCTGGGACAGCGGCATCAGCGGCCCGCCCCCCAGGCCCTGCAGGATCCGCGCGACGATGAGCGTCTCGATGTTGGGCGCCAGCCCGCACAGCGCGGAGGCCATCGTGAACATCACCGTGCAGATGAGGAACAGGCGCTTGCGCCCCAGCACGCTGGCCAGCCAGCCCGTGGCGGGCAGCACGACGGCGTTGGCGGCGAGGTAGGACGTGAGGACCCACGACACCTCGTCCACGGCGGCGGAGAGCGCGCCCTGGATGTGGGGCAGGGCGACGTTGGTCACGGTGGTGTCGAGGACCTGCGTCACCGTGACGATCATCACCGCGGCAGTGATCATCCACCGCCGCGCCGCCGTGAGGGGCGCCTCCGGATCGGCGGTCATCGAGGTCATGGAGCGTAGATACCATACGGCCGTTCTCGATCCGGCGCGAGGCCTGACCCCAGATGACTGTCGAGAGCGGGCTCGGCGCCGGCCCGGGTCACCGGGCGAGGGTCGCCCTCCGGCCCTTGACAGCCGCCGCGCCATCCCTCATGTTTCCCCAACCTCGACCGGGAGCCCGCCCCGGCCCTGATGCCCGGCGGCCGGGGCAGCGGCGAGGCCGTGCGGAGGCCACTTCGACCAGCTCACCGACGAGCAACCAGGGAGTGACCCATGGCCCCAGACGATGACTCTTTCCGGCTGCCACTGTACTGCCCCCTGATCGTCAACGGTGAAGAGGGCAAGGCCGCGAGCGGGAGACAGTTCAAGAGAGAGAATCCGGCGGACGTCCGCGAGGTCGCCACCATCGCCGAGCAAGGGACCCTGGAGGACGCTCGCGCCGCCATCGACGCCGCTCGCGCCGCGTTCGACGGCAACGTCGACAACTGGATCTACAACTACAAGCTCAGAGAGCAGGCGCTGTTTCGCACCGCGCGCTTGATCCGCGACAACGCCGACCGCCTGGCCCGCGTGGTGAGCCTGGAAGTGGGGATGCCGATGCGACAGGCGGTGCCGCATATCGCCGCCGCGGCCGACATCTTCGATTTCTACGGCGGGCTGGCGGGCAAGCTGTACGGAGAAAGTTTCACCCTGCCCAGCGGCTCTATGATCAACCTGGTCAAGGAGCCGGTCGGCGTCGTGGGGATGATCACCCCCTGGAACTTCCCGTTGACGCAGACGGCCCGGAAAGTGGCCCCCGCCGTTGCCGCCGGCTGCACCATCGTGATCAAGCCCGCGAGCTATACTCCGGCTGCCACCTACGAGCTGGTCAAGCTCATGCACCAGACCGGTCTGCCCAAGGGGGTGCTCAACCTGGTGCCGGGGCCGGGGAACATCGTCGGATCGGAGATCATCACCAACAAGAAGGTGGACAAGATCTCCTTCACCGGCGAGACGAGCACCGGCAAGATGATCGGTGCCCAGGCGGGCATGGAAGTGAAGCGGGTGAGCCTGGAGCTCGGCGGCAAGGCCCCGTACGTGATCTTCGACGACGCCGACGTGGAGGCGGCCGCCCGCGCCGCGATCTTCGGGATGTTCCGCAATGCCGGCCAGGCCTGCGGCGCCACCACGCGGCTGCTGATTCATGAGGGGATCCACGACCGGTTCCTGGGCCGCGTGGTGGAGTTGACCCGGAAGATCGAGGTCGGGCACCCATCCAAGCCGTCCACCGACATGGGGCCGCTGATCTCCAGCAGCCAGGAGCGGGTCGTCCAGGACTACATCAAGATCGGACTGGACGCAGGATTCGATCTGGTCACCGGCGGCCACAAGCTCTCGGGCGACGGCTACGACCACGGCTATTACGTGGAGCCCACCATCTTCGATCGAGTGGACAATGCGTCCAAGCTCGGTCAGGAGGAGATCTTCGGCCCGGTGGTGGCCGTGACCACCTTCAGGGACGAAGACGAAGCGGTCGAGCTGGCGAACGCCGTGGATTTCGGGCTAGTGGCCGGGGTCTGGAGCGCCGACTACCCACGCGCCATGCGGGTGGCGCGCCGGATTCGCGCCGGGACCGTCTGGATCTGGGACAACTACGCCCAGCCCGTGGAGGGCATCTGGGGCGGGTACAAGCAGAGTGGCATGGGGCGAGAGCTCGGCTACCACGGGCTGAACGACTTTCTCGAGGTCAAACAGATCTTCACTGATGGCACGGGCCTCGCGATGAAGCCGCCGTACCGGCAGGTGATCAAGGAGTAGCGGGAGCCTACAGCGTCTTGACGAGCTCGGCCGGCCAGGCGCGCGCGTCGACCCGCGCGTGCCACTCCTTGATCTTGCCCTCGCGGTCGATCACCACGCCGACGCGCGCCGCGCCCTTCTGCGGATCGGTGTTGGCGCCGTAGGCGGTGCCGATCGTCCGGTCGGTGTCGCAGATCAGCGGGAAGTTGAAGCTGAACTTCTCGGCGAACTTCTTGTTGTCGGCGGCGCTATCGAAGGACGCGCCGAGGATGACGGCGTTCTTTCGATCGTAGTCGGCTTTCAGGTCGCGGAACCCGCAACCCTCGGCCGTTCAGCCCGGAGTGTCGGCCTTCGGGTAGAACCACAGCACGACCGTCTTGCCCTTGAAGTCCGACAACTTCACGGGGTTGCCGTTGTGGTCGCGCCCCGTAAAATCGGGCGCCTTGTCTCCAGGGTTGAGCATGAGTCCTCCTTGTCAGTTCGCTGACCGGGCGATGCCGGAGTGCGGGTCCCGCCGCTACTGGGATGCGGCCGGCGGGGCGTCCGGGGCGCCGAGTGGCGGCGAGGAAATCGTCTGGTTCGAAATCCACACCCACTGGTATGCGGTCGCGATGCCGTCGCCCCGGAGTTCGTATCGCCCGCCCGGATACTGGATGACCGACGGCTGCGCCGGAGCTGGCGCCGCATAGGTCTGGCGAACGTAAGCCGGCGCCGCAGAGTAGGCGGGCGGCGGCGCAGAGTAGGCGGGGGGCGGCGCATAGTAGGCCGGCGGCGGTGCGACGACGACCGCGGGCGCCCGATATGGCGGAACGGCGAGGGAGAGGATCTCGCCTACGATGATGAACGGTGCGAAGATCGCGAACGTGGCCAGACCGATGGCGACCCTCGCCGCCCCATGACCTCCGGCGTGAGCCGCGGGCGGGGCGAGGGCGACGACACAGGTGACAACGAGCAGAACCGCCAGCATTCGACGCATGGTTACCTCTCCACTCGGCACCTGGCCTGAAAATGGGCCCGTCTTGCACCTTGATTTACGCACCCCGGAGGAAGGCCCGTCAAGTCCTGTCGCGTCGCGCGCGTAGGAGGCAGTCGCGGCCCTGCCGGGGCCAGGGGTAACTTAGGTCTTGCGGACAGCAGGAGCGCTTAGCGCGCGTTACCTCACGAGCAGCCCGTGGTGGTGCCGCAAGTGAGGCACTTCAGGCACGTGCCGTTACGGACCATGGTGAACTGACCGCAGTCGCCGCAGGCATCGCCCTCATAGCCCTTGAGCCGGGCGATCTCGGAGGCGGAGAGTAGCTTGGCTTCGGCCAGCCCGCCGCTGCCCCCGCTCACCGGGCGCGCGGCCCTCGCGGAGGCGATGTCGCCGCTCGGCATGGGCGGCCGCGCGCGAATGACCGGCTCCGGCACGCCGCCCATGTCGGAAGGCGGCTCGATCTTCGAGCCGACGGAGTCGCTGCGCAGATCCTCGTCGGGGACGTGCGAGAGATCGGTCCGGCCGAGGTAGTTGATGGCCAGCTCGCGGAAGACGTAGTCGATGACCGAGGTCGACATCCTGATCCGGTCGTTGCCCTGGACCATGCCGTTGGGCTCGAAGCGCGTGAAGACGAAAGCGTGCACGAACTCCTCGAGGGGGACGCCGTGCTGGAGTCCGAGGGAGATGGCGATGGCGAAGCAGGCCATGAGGGAGCGGAAGGCCGCCCCTTCCTTGTGCATGTCGATGAAGATCTCGCCGAGGGAGCCGTCCTCGTACTCCCCGGTGTGGAGATAGACCTTGTGCCCACCCACCACCGCCTTCTGGGTATAGCCGGTGCGCCGGCCGGGCAGGCGGTGACGCTCGCGCAGGTACTTGGTGACCACGCGCTCCGTCATGCGCTCGGCCACCTTCTCGATGTCCGCCGCAGCCGCCTCCTCCTCGTCGTCGCTCACGGCATTCAGCGGCTGGGAGAGCTTCGAGCCGTCGCGATAGAGGGCCACCGCCTTGAGCATGCTCTTCCAGGAGGCGCGGTAGGCGTCCTTGACGTCGGCGATGGTGGCGTCCTGCGGCATGTTGATGGTCTTGCTGATCGCCCCCGAGAGGAAGGGCTGGGCGGCGGCCATCATCCGGATATGGGCGGCCACGGGAATGAAGCGCTGCCCCCGGCGTCCGCACCGGTTGGCGCAGTCGAACACGGCCAGGTGCTCGGGCCGAAGGAAAGGCGCGCCCTCCACCGTCATGGTGCCGCAGCAGTAGTCGTTGGCCGCCTCGATCTCGGCGGGCGTGAAGCCCAGGGCCCGGAGGAGATTGCCGTTCCACTCGGCGAGCTGGGCGTCGTTGAGACCGAGCTGCTGGGAGACATAGCCGTCGCCGAGCGTCCACGAGTTGAACACGAACTGGATCTCGAAGGCGGCCTCCAGGGCTGCCTCGATCCGGGCGAGCCCGGCCTCGTCGAAGCCCTTGGCCCGCAGCGTCTCGTGGTTGATGAAGGGGGCGCCCTGTAGCGTCTTCCGTCCCACGCAGTAGGACACGATCTCGGCGATCTGGTGGGGCGGATAGCCGAGCGTGCCCAGGGCCACGGGAATGCTCTGGTTGATGATCTTGAAGTAGCCGCCGCCCGCCAGCTTCTTGAACTTGACGAGGGAGAAGTCGGGCTCGATGCCCGTGGTGTCGCAGTCCATGACGAGGCCGATGGTGCCCGTGGGCGCCAGCACGGTCACCTGGGCGTTGCGATAGCCGTACTTCTCTCCGAGCTCGAGGGCCCGGTCCCAGGTCGCCCGCGCGGCCTCGAGAAGCGCCTGCGGGCAGTGCTCGGGGTCGATGCCGAGCGGGGTGATGGTCAGCCCTTCGTAGTCGCGGGCGGGGGCATTGTAGGCCGCGCGCCGGTGGTTGCGGATCACCCGCAGCATGGGCAGCCGGTTCTTCTCGAAGCCGGGGAAGGGTCCGAGGTCCTTGGCCATCCTGGCCGAGGTCGCGTAGGCCTCGCCGTGCATGATCGCCGTCAACGCCCCGCAGATGGCCACGCCCTCGGGCGAGTCATAGGGGATGCCACTGCGCATGAGCACGGTGCCCATGTTGGCGTAGCCGAGCCCCAGGGTCCGGAAGTCCCAGCTCTTCTGGGCGATGATCGGGCTCGGGTAGGCGCCCATGAGGACGCTGATCTCGAGCACTATCGTCCACAGCCGGCAGGCGTGGCGGAAGCCCTCGATGTCGAAGCTGCCGTCCTCGCGCAGGAACTTGACCAGGTTGATCGAGGCGAGGTTGCAGGCGGTGTCGTCGAGGAACATGTACTCCGAGCACGGATTCGAGGCATTGATCCGTCCGTCCTCGGGGCAGGTGTGCCACTCGTTGATGGTCGTGTCGTACTGCACGCCGGGATCGGCGCAGGCCCAGGCCGCGTAGGCAATCTCGTTCCACATGTCCTCGGCCGGGATCTTCTTTGCAATCTTCCCGTCCGTCCGGCGCCGGAGGTCCCAGCTGCCGCCCCGGTCGAGAACCTCGAAGAAGCTGTTGGGGACGCGGACCGAGTTGTTCGAGTTCTGGCCGGAGACCGTGAGATAGGCCTCGCTGTCCCAGTCGGTGTCGTATTCGGGGAACACAAGCTCGGTCACGCCGCCGGCGGCCAACTGGAGCGTCTTCTGGATGTAGGCCTCGGGAACGAAGGCGGCCCGCGCCTCGCGCATGGCCGCCCGCAAGCCCGGGTTCTGCTTGGGATCGGCTTCGATGCGATCGCCGATATGGCAGGCCTGCAGCACTGCCTGGAGCCGCCGCTTCCCGAGCCGCGACCCGGCCACCAGGGCCGCCACCTTTTGCTCCTCAACCACCTTCCAGCGAATGAACTGCATGACATCGGGGTGATCGAGGTCAAGGCACACCATCTTGGCCGCCCGCCGTGTCGTGCCACCTGACTTGATGGCCCCCGCGGCCCGGTCTCCAATCTTGAGGAAGGACATGAGCCCGGAGGACTTGCCGCCGCCCGACAGCGGCTCGTTCTCACCGCGAAGACCTGAGAAATTGGAGCCGCTGCCCGAGCCGTACTTGAAGATGCGGGCCTCGCGAGTCCAGAGGTCCATGATCCCGCCGTCGTTGACGAGATCATCGGACACGGATTGGATGAAACACGCAGAAGGTTGTGGACGCTCGTAGGCGCTGCTCGCCCGCGTCAGCGCTCCCGTGTCGGGATCGACGTAGTAGTGCCCCTGGGCGGGTCCGCTGAGGTTGTAGGCGTGGTGCAAGCCCGTGTTAAACCATTGTGGCGAGTTGGGCGCCGCGACCTGGCGCGCCAGCATGTGGCAGATCTCTTCGTAGAAGGCCCGGGCATCGGCTGGTCCATCGAAGTAGCCGTACTTCTCCCCCCACTGGGTCCAGCAGCCGGCCATCCGGTGGAAGACCTGCCGGGCATCCCGCTCGCCCCCGAGCACCGGCTGGCCGTCTCCGTCCAGGAGCGGCCGGCCATCAGGGCCGAGCTGGGGTACCCCTGACTTCCGGAAGTACTTCTGGGCCAGGATGTCTACGGCCACCGATGACCACTCGGCCGGCACCGCGATGCCCTCCTGGCGGAAGACCGTGGTCCCATCCGGGTTCCTGATCTCGGAATTTCGCTCGACGAACTCGATCCCGGCGTAGGGGCTCTGGTCTTCCGTGGTGAACCGGCGCGAGATTCTCATGCGTGCCTCCTCTTCTAACCGCCGACTCTAACCGCCGACTCTGAATCGCCGACACTTGCGATGACGACTCCTCGTCTGCCGCGAACGGCCCTCGCGCGGGGAGCGCGAAGGCCGCGAGTTATCAGTGTCTACGTGGGCCCTATCGTCGGGAGCATTGGGTAAGCTCGACAGCGCGTGACGCACAACATATTGTGGTCGGCCGGCCAAGTCAATCTTTATTTGGTGGTTTCTCCCGCCGGGGTGTTAGCGCGCCGCGTTGTGACTGGCCAACCGTACAATCAGGGCGTCATGCGATGGCTCATCGACGGCTACAACGTCATCCGACGCTCGCCAGAGCTCAGCTCGCGAGAGATGGTCAGCCTGGAAGCGGGCCGCCAGGCGCTCTGCGAGCTCCTGAGCGCGACCGCGCGCGCTTCGGGTGATGCGTTCACGGTGGTCTTCGATGGCGCGGGCGCAGGTGGCACGGGCTCCGGCAGGGTCGGAGTCAATGTGGTCTTCTCGAGCGCCCGCGAGAACGCCGATCGCGTGCTGATTCGCCTCGCCCGCCAGGGGGGCGCCGTCGTCTCCAACGACCGCGAGGTGCGCCAGAGGGTCGCGCGCGCGGGGGCCGTGGTCGTCACCGCCGACGAATTCCTGGCCCGTCTCGGCGGGCAGAAGCGCGCGCCCGAGGTTCCCGACGCGAACGCGCCCGACGCGAACCTGCCCGACGCGAACCTGCCCGACGCGAACCTGCCCGACGCGAGCCTGAAGGATGAAGAGGAAGCGCCACGCGGGCCCCGCAAGGGCAATCCCAGGCGGCTCGGAAAGAAGGCGCGGGCTGCCCGGCGCGCCCTGGGACGTCTAGGCCCGGGTCGCTTACCTTAGTCGCCTACCTAAAGGAGTGTGACCGACGCTCTACGAGCGGACGGAAAGAACGAGGGCGGGATGGACCGGGCTCCGCGACGAGCCCAGGAAGTGCGACTCGGCTACTCGTCTCCCTTGATCAGCCGCTCGCGACGCTGGAGGTAGCCGTTGCGGACCGAGCTGTACAGGTCGATCGTCGTGTCCTCGAATCCCTGGAAGAGGTCGAGGTTCAATGAGCGCTGGTTGAGCTGGTCCCCGGCACCCATGGCGAATCGATCGGGGAAGAAGGGGATGTAGTAGTTCAGGGGGCTCATTGCCCCATCGACAGCAAAGCCGATGCCGTCACGCACGGTGAGGGGCGGCAGGAACGGGAGCACCAGATACGGACCGGGCCCTGCTCCCCACTTGCCGAGCGTCTGCCCGAAATCCGCCTTCTGCGGCTCAAGCTTGAATTCCTGCTTGGCCACGTCGAAGAGACCTCCAATGCCCAGGGTCGAGTTGATCAGGAAGCGGCCCATCTCGATGGACGCGTCCTTGAGCTTCCACTGCAAGACCTTGTTCACGAACCGGCGGGGCATGTTCAGGTTGGTGAAGGCATTGTCGATCATCTGCTGGACGATGTCCGGCGTGATCGCGTTATAGCCCTTCGCGGCCGGCTTGAAGATGTACTTGTCGAAGTTGTAGTTGAAGCTGAACATCTTCTCGTTGAACTTCTCCCACGGATCGTACTCTTCGACGTCGTAGTCGGGCGGGGTCGGCTCGGGTGTGCCGCGCAGCGCCGCGTCCACCGGTCCGGCGAGGGCCACGACCCACGAGGGGGCGTTGTCGGAATTCATCGCCTCGACCGTGATCGACGAGGGCGAGAGCGCAGCGGTGGGCGCGGGCCCCGAGAACTCGTCGATGACCTGCGCGGCGGTTTGATCGGAGGTCTGCTCGGGCGCGGGCTCCACCGCGGCGGTGCTCTGCGCCCGCGCGGCCAGGATCGCGGATTCCGTGCGCAGGCTCGGCGACAGCGAGCCGCAGCCCCCCAGCACCAGGGCCAGAGTCCCGAACACGAGCAGCGCCGACCACGTCCCCGTTCTCGAGCCCACCGTGCCTCCTTGCCTCATGTCAGCGGTTCCGGCCGTGCGCGGCGCTTGCGCCCGAATGCACACGGTCGAAAGACTAGCTTGAAATCCTGCATTGCGCCAGACTTTTTTGAGCTTTCCCCTCGTTCCGACGGGCCCCGCGTCGAGGCACCCGCGGCGTCCTGGAAACCGCCACGGCGCTCCCGCACGTCGAGAGCGCGCCACGCGCTAGCAAGAGCAAGGCGGGTGCCATGGAGATCGTCGCGGGAGCATATCCCGGCAAATACGTGTTCGTAAAGAAAATTTCACGAGAGCTCGCGGGCGGTGGACCCGGAAAGTGGGCGGCGGTCAAGCGCAAATTGTCAAATTCTCGGAGAACGAATACCCAAAGTCGGTGGTGTGCGGTCTCCCCCAGACACGCGAACGGGGGTGGGCAGCAGTCGCCTGCTCCCCGAGCCCCCGTGATGTGTGCGCAACCTCGGTTGCGCGTCCCGGCAAGAGTCGGGACCTTGATCCTGCGCGCCGGCGCCGCGCGAGCGGTGCTGCGTCGTGCCTGTCACTCGGCGGCGCCTATGGCTGGTCCGGTGGCGTATCCACCATGGGGCAATCTGAATCCCGATGAGGGCGGCTGTCAAGCCGCCCTGCGGCGCCGCAGCGAGCCAAGTCCGTCCTCGAAGCGTAGTATCTCCGGGAGCGATGAGTCGACGCGATCCGCGGGCGTTTCTCCAGGTGATCCTGACGGGCGGCTCCCTCCCGGGAGCAGGCGTGTGACGCCCGCCGCTCTCAAGCACCTCGCGCTCAGGGATCCGATCATGCGACGGGTCATCCGGACCATCGGGCCCTGCACACTCGAGCCGCAGGCGCGCCGCTCACCTTACGAGGCCCTCGTGCGCGCCGTTGTGTACCAGCAACTGCACGGCCGCGCGGCCGCGGCCATCCTCGGCCGCTTCATCGCTCTCTTCGGCGGCAAGACCTTCCCGCGGCCGCGGGCCGTACTCGCCATGAGCACGCGCAAGATGCGCGGGGCGGGGCTCTCGCGCGCCAAGGTGCGGGCGATCAAGGACATCGCCAAGCGCGCGGCGGCACGACAGATTCCGTCACGCGCGGCCGCGCTCCGCATGGCCGATGACGAGCTTGTCATCAAGCTGACCGCAGCGCGAGGGGTGGGACGGTGGACGGTCGAGATGCTGCTCATCGGCACCCTCGGCCGCGAGGACATCCTGCCCGTGGACGATTTCGGGATCCGCGAGGGTTTTCGCCTGGCCTATGGACTGCGCAAGCACCCGCGGCCCAAGGCCGTCCATGCGCACGGCGAGCGGTGGCGGCCCCATCGGA
>WNEZ01005752.1_pt1 | contig 11248 bp, 11 predicted proteins | sample 5400521 | NCBI WGS metagenome assembly WNEZ01 (sample SAMN13153339, study PRJNA577476) | soil metagenome | isolation source: 120 cm saprolite under Douglas fir tree site 2 hole 1 replicate 1 | place: USA:California | collected 2015-04-18
CATCTTCATGGGGATTGGCGTCTCGCTCCTGCTGCGCGCCCGCACCTGATAAGGCAGGGTCCAGCTGGCTGGCGAGAAGGTCGCGAGAGCGGACTGGGTTGAGTGGAGGAGCGCGGCCGCGAGCCGTGAGAGATCGCGGGGACGGGATCGGCCTCGGATCTGATCGACGAGCGGTGTGAACATCACTAGAGCGTCTTCAGAGCGTCTTCATATGAGGGTATGATGAGCAACGAGCAACTGTGGATGGCGGTCGGGTTGGTGGGGCAGGCGTTCTTCTCCATGCGCTTCCTGGTCCAGTGGATCGCCTCCGAGAAGCGAAAAGAGAGCGTAATCCCCCTATCGTTCTGGTTCTTCTCCATTGGTGGAGGGCTGACGCTGTTCACCTATGCTCTCCACCGCCTCGATCCCGTCTTCATCCTCGGCGAGGGGGCGGGCATCTTCATCTACTCTCGAAACCTCTATCTGATCTGGCGCAAACAACGCCGTCTCGCCGGAGCCCATGCCTAGCCTCTCAACCGTCGTGATGGCGAAGCCATGAGGAACGGCCCGTAGGACCACTCCGGGGGCCATCGTCCCGCTTGGTGAGGATCGCGCTGAGGGATGGCGTCTGCCGGCACGGCCAAATCGGGCGAGAGGCGGAACTTGGCCCCGATCCCCTCCCGCCGCGTGCGCTACAATACATAGTACGCGCTTGCCGCTTACACGACGAGGGCGAGGCCAGTAACGAAGGGCCTGTAAGTCCGCGATCTGACGCGGCCTGGCCCGCGAGGACTGTTACCCCGACTCACAGGCCTTCTCTGGCGCTCTAATTTTTCAGGAGCTTTTGGCGCATTTCGGAGCCGCGTTTCCGAGCCTTTTCTCCTTTGAGTATCCGCCAGCCCCCGGCACACTAGGAGAAAGCGACGGAACTCTGCCGTTGGGCTCGCCTTTGGAGGATCGAAAGTCGGTGACCGTTCAGTGAGGCTTCGCGAAGCGGCGAGCACCATCTTCGCGCTGACCGCCATCCTGCCGCTGCTGGTCTTCGTGTACTTCATGTGGCGGTTCCGGCTCCTGGAGTCGACCGAGGCCCAGCTCGGTATCTTCTTCGCTCTCGCCGTCGCCCTCCTCGGTTACGCCCTCTTTCGCCGACTGACGCAGCGAGTCGCCGACCTCGGGCGTGCCCTCGGGCAGGCCGTCATCGCGCCGCCCGTCGCGGCCGACAAGAGCGCGGCGCCCGCGCAGAAGCCGGTGGCGGCCAAGGGATCGGCGACGGCAGCGGTGCCCGGACTCGGCCAGGTGAACGAGATCGGGGAGATCGCCCAGGCCTTCGGGCGCATGCTCGTCGAGCTGCGCGCCTCGACCGAGCGCCTCGAGGACCTCGTGTTCAAGCTCGGCGCGCTCAACGACATGGTCGAGATGGCCGCTCGAATTCCTCGAATCGAGGACCTTCTCTCGCACGTCCTCGAGCGCACCATGCGCGCGGTGAGCGCGGGCATCGGGTCGATCATGCTCCTCGATCGCGAGCGCCGAACCCTGCGCATCGCCGTCGGGCGCGGGCTCCAGGAGGCCGGCCGCGGGCCGGTGGAAGTGAAGGTCGGTGAGGGCATCGCCGGGAAGGTCGTCGAGATGGGCGAGGCGGTCGTCGTCGAGGACATCGAGAAGGATCCGCGCTTCGGTCAGGCGAGCGACCCGCGCTACGGCGGCGGATCATTCATCTGCATGCCCCTGCGCGTCGCCGAGCGGATCGTCGGCGTGGTCAACCTCGCGAAGAAGGAAGTCGCGCCCGGCACGACCGGCGTCTTCAGTCAGACCGACTTGCAGTTCCTCAACGCGCTGGCCACCTACACCGCCTACGCCGTCGACAACGCGCGCCTCTTCGAGGAGGCGCAGCAGGCGGCACAGCGGCTGCAGGAGGTCGTCGAGGACCAGAAGCTCCGCCTCTCGCTCGCCCAGCAACAGATGATCCAGGCCGCGAAGCTCTCCGCCCTCGGCGAGCTGGTCGCCGGCGTGGCCCACGAGCTCAACAACCCGCTGACCGTGCTCGTCGGCGCGAGCGACATCCTCGAGCAGCAGGCGCCCGAGGACCTCAAGGAATACGCTCAGATGATCCGCGAGGCGACCGACGCGGCCCGCCACATCGTGCGCGGCCTCCTGACGTTTGGCCGCCAGATGCCGCTCGAGCGGCGCCACGTGATGGTGGACGAGCTCATCGAGAAGGTCCTGGCGCTCACCTCCGCCGACCTTCGGATCGAGAGCGTGAAAGTAGACCGGGACATGGCGGCGGACCTGCCTCCGGTGTGGGCCGACGGTAACCAGCTCCAGCAGGTCCTCGTCAACCTGGTGACGAACGCCAAGCAGGCGATGGCCGAGCTGCCGGAGGCGGAACGGCGCCTGAAGGTCGCCACCCGGGCGCTCGGCTCGGATCGCGTCCGGATCTCGGTGGAGGACACCGGCCCGGGGATCCCGGCCGACGTCCTGCCGAAGATCTTCGATCCCTTCGTCACCACGAAGGGGTCGGCGGGCACCGGCCTCGGGCTCAGCATCTCCTACGGGATCATCCGCGAGCACGGCGGTCAGATCACGGCCGATAGCCGGCCGGGCCACGGCGCGACGTTCACGATCGACCTGCCCGTCGGCAGCGCCGGCGGCTCGGCGCTCGACGAGGCCGGTCCCTCGGTTCATCTCGACGGCAAGCGCATCCTCATCGTGGAGCACGACCAGGCCGTGCAGAAGATCTTGCTCGAGCATCTCGAGCCGACGGGCTGCACGGCCCTCACCGTGGCCCGCGCCGACGAGGCCCGCCAGCACCTCCGCGACGGGATCGACCTCGTGGTCGCCGACTTCCACCTGGACGGGGTCGACTGGCTCGAGCTCCTGGGACAGGTCGCGGCCCGCGGCACTGCCGTCGGCCATCGGTTCATCTTCATCACGGCCGGCCCCGTCGGCGAAGCGGCGGACAAGGCCCTCCGCGCCGCCGGGGCGGCGCTCCTCTACAAGCCGTTCACCGGAGCTCAGTTCCTCGACGCCGTACGTGCCACCGCGGGCTGACCCCGGCTCGCGGACCGACCGCCGCCCGTAGAAATTTCTTCCGGATGTCCAGGCCCCCCACTACCCTGTTGGCGAATCTGCTGCGTCGCGTTTTCGCGGCTCTGGCCGAGAGGGGCCTGATGTTTTTGCAAAAGTTCTCGAGGGACGTCGCGATCGACCTGGGCACGTCGAACACGCTCGTGTTCGTCCAGGGCGAAGGCATCGTCGTCAATGAGCCCTCCATCGTCTCGATTCACGAGGACGACCGCTCGATCCTGGCCGTGGGGAACGAGGCAAAGGCGATGATCGGGCGCACCCCGCCCGAGATCCGCGTCATCCAGCCGCTGAAAGACGGGGTCATCGCGGACTTCGAGATGACCGAGCGGATGCTGAGCTACTTCATCTCCCGAACTCAGCGGTGGCTCCGCACGGTCCTCAAGCCGCGCGTCGTGGTCGGGGTGCCCGCCGGAATCACGCAGGTCGAGCGGCGGGCGGTCCGCGATTCCGCGCGCCACGCCGGAGCCCGCGAGGTGTATCTCGTCGAGGAGCCGGTGGCGGCGGCGATCGGCGCGGGCCTGCCCGTCAACGAGCCGACCGGGAACATGGTGGTGGACATCGGCGGCGGCACCACCGAGGTCGCGGTGATCTCGCTGGCGGGCGTCATCTTCTGCACGTCGGTCAGGGTGGCCGGCGACGAGATGGACGAGGCGGTCCTGCAGCACATCAAGAAGCACTACAACCTCCTGATCGGTGCGCGGCACGCCGAGGAGCTCAAGCTCACGCTCGGCTCCGCCTGCCCCGGGGAGGGTCCCGCGCGCTCGGTGGAGGTGAAGGGACGGGATCTGGCGGACGGCATCCCGAAGACGATCACCCTCGGCGAGGAGGAGATCCGCGAGGCGCTCCGCGAGCCCGTCATGACGATCGTCGAGACGGTCCGCACCTGCCTCGAGCGGACGCCGCCCGAGCTGGCAGCCGACATCGTCGACTCGGGAATCGCCCTCACCGGCGGGGGCTGCCTCCTGAGGGGGCTGGACCGCCTGCTCGTCCAGGAGACGCAGCTTCCCGTGAAGATCGCCCCCGACCCGATGTCCTGCGTTGTCCTGGGGCTCGGGCGGATCCTCGACGAGATCGAGCTCTTGAAACGGGTCGCCGGACCGGCGTGATGGGGTGGCCGGCGGGCCTCAGGCCCATCTCAATTCTTGGGACCTTCGGCGGTCTCGGTCTATGCTTGGAGCGATGACAGTCCTCATTCCGTCGCGACCCGCGTACCGCTCGATCCTGGCCCCGAGCCGGCCGGCCCTGTTCATCGTGTCGCGGGATCTTCCCGAGCGCTACAACTCACTGGCTTTCGCGTTCGATGGCGACCGCGGCGTGCGAGTGATCTTCGATCGCCGCCGTAGTGATCGTCGTCGGCAGGAGCGGACGCCTCTGGTGGAGCGCCGCAAGGAAGATCGCAGGTCGACCGACCGCGACTCGACGATGCGCTCGACCGGCTGGGTCCAGGTCGACCCCGAATAGCCGGCCGGCAGTCGGCGCGTCGGGCTGTGGCTCGGCGAGCCTAGTTGTTGATCCACTCCTTCATGAAGCGTCCGTAGCAATCGCGCTCGCCCGGCATCTTCGGCCAGCCCGCCAGCAGTCGCGCCGACGCGAGGAGCAGCCTATCTCGAAGATGGGTTGAGTTGTGGCCGTACTCCTCGAACGTCGAATGCGTGATCTTCTGATTGTGCGGGTCGTCCTGGAACTTGCAGGCCGTGACGGCGACCGCGGCGAGATAGGCGGACCGATCCGCTCCCGATTTCAGGTACGCGTCGGCCAGCGCGGTCGTGCGCGGGATGTCGAACGCCAGGATGGCCTCGTCCAGCTCCTGCAAGAGCTCTTGCGGCGACCGGCCCGTCCTGTCGAACCCGGCGCGCTCGCGCTCGAGCAGCGACGTGTAGAGCTTGTTCGAGCGCGCGACGTCGTTCACGAAGTTCGCCATCAGATAGAGCACGCGCGGCTGATAGGGGTTCTGGCTCGTCCGCATCCAGTAGTTCGCGACGTTGCAGTAGTCGAAGGGGTGCTGGCCGTCGGTGAACTGCCGCGGCACCGTGGTGCGAAGGATGAGCTCGGCCGCACCGATCTGGATGGTGTCCCCGAGACTCGTAAGCGACTTGCCGTTGCGCAGGTGCGTCGTGATCAGATTCCAGACCGTCTGGCCGTCGGCCTCCATGAGAAGCTGGACCATCGCCTCGACCTCGGCCGGCGTGAGCGGCGTGGTGTTCGTCTGCTTGAGACCCTTTCCCGCGTCCGGAAACTCAGCGCTCACCGTCACGCACACCGCGTCGTAGAGCGAGTAGTACAGCGGGCCGACGGCCATGTCCGGCACGCAGATGTAGTAGACCCCGCGAGCCCGGTCCCAGCCGATGAAGTCGGCCAGGTCGATCGTCGCGCGGGCCCGCAATGCCTTGTGCCCGGTGTTGCGCGCCTTTCGCCCGACGACGGTGTCTTGCAGGTCGATCAGGCCCAGGAAAAGCATCTGATCGCGGAGGAGCGATCGGGCGCTCTCGTCTTCGGCCAGACCGAGGAAGAGACCGTAGGACTGCCGCGCGTCACCGCTGATCGTCGCCACCATGTGCGCGTGCAGCCGCTCCTCCACGGGGCCCTCTTGCACGATCGGCGGCTGCTGCTGGTGCCACACGACCGGCCCGTAGCTCGGCGGCGGGACGTTCATGCCCTTCATGGTCGCGTAGCGACCGGGATACCGGCCGAGGAGCTGGTTCCAGATATCGAGGCCCGCCGGGATATACCAGACACCCTGCAGGAACGGCAGCAGACGATACTGCTCGGGCAGGTACGGCGCCAGGCTCGCGGCGGTCCGGAGGCCAAGAATCGTGTGGTCATTGTTGATGAGCGTGATCTGGCCGTCGCGGACGTTAATGTGGCTGGGCACCTGCACGAACGGCGCCTCCGCCGTGGTCACGACGTCCAGTGCGTCGCCCAGCGACTGTCCGTCCCGCTTCACCATCCGGAAAAAGAGATCGGCCGTTCGGGGCTGATCGCGCTGCAGGATGGCCTCCGTCAGCAGACCCAAGGACTTGGTCATGGCTCTCTCCCGCGCCATCCTGCCCCCGGCCCGGGCTCACAGTCAAGGGGCCTAGCGGCCGCGTTGGAGCTTCGGCGCGACCTCGTCGGCGAAGAGCCGCATCGACCGCAACGCCAGGTCGGTCGAGAGGCCCGGCAACGCCATGAGCAACAGAACCCGCTCGTATCCGGTGGCGTCGAGGTACCGGCCCAGACCGTCTCTCACCTCGGCCGGCGTGCCGATGAGCGCCCAGCCGTCGGCCAGATAATCCTGGAAGGCCCGCAAGCGAAGCAGCGAGCGATCGAACGAGCTCGGCACGGAGCCGCCGGTGGCGTCGGAGCGCAGGACCGACATGCGCCGCTGATAGCCCATGAACGGCGCCTCGGTCGCCCGTAGCGCCTCGTCGTGATCGCGCGCCACGTGGACCACGCGCATGCCCCACGCCTGGCGTTCGAGCGCGGCAACCTCCGACTCCGCGCGTCCGGCGGCGAGCGCGGTCTCTCGATAGAGCTTGTGTCGCCGCTGGAGGTCCGCGACCGGCACGAAGAACGACGAGAGCGTGGGCAGGCCCAGGCGCGCCGCGGAGAGCACGCTGTCCTCGCTGTTGGACGCGATGTAGAGCGGCGGATGCGGCCGCTGCGCAGTGGCCGGGCGCACGTGCAGCCGCTCCGCGGAGTGGAAGCGGCCCTTGAAATCGAACGGCGCGCCGCTCCACGCCTGTCGCATGAGGGCGATGCCCTCTTCGACGCGCTCCCGGCTGTCGGCGCGGTCGGACTGGAACGTCTGGTAGTCCTGCAAGGTGCCGCCGCGGCCGATGCCAATTTCAAGACGTCCGTCGCTCACCACGTCGAGCACCGCCAGCTCCTCTGCGAGATCCACCGGATGGTGTAGGGGCAGAAGGCTCACTCCCATACCAAGTCGCAGTGTCGTCGTACGGGCAGCAACGAACGACGCCAGGACCTGTGGGGCCGGGCAGAGACCGTAGTCGTTGAAGTGATGCTCGGCGATCCACACGGAGGAATACCCGAGTGACTCGGCGGCCAGCATTTGCGCGAGGTCGGAATCGTACACGCCCCGCTCGCTCCACGCCTCGTCACGCTGCATCAGAAAGAACAGCCCGAATTCCATTCGTGCCCTCCGTCCCCGGCTACGGCGACTCGATTCTGATGGGGGAGCTCACCGAAGTGTACGACACGAGGACTTTGCCGATCTTGGTGTCGGTGCTGAAGAGCCCCATGGCCGCGATCCGCCGGTGCTCGGCCTCCGCGACCTTGCCGACACCTTCAGCATAGAACGTATACAGGGTGTCCCGGACCGAGACCACCGCCAGGATGTCGATCTGGTACTCCGTCTTGATCAGGGTCGCGCGGAAGAGGCCGGCCGGCGTCGTGATGCGATAGACGCCCGCGTACACGGTCGTCGCTCGAATTCGCCCGGTGTACCACTTCAGCGCCGGGTTGTTGACGCTGTAGACGTCCATCCGGCCGTCGAACACCCGTGACTCCCCCGGTCCCAGCCCCGCGATCAAATAGCTCAGCGGGGGTTCGAAGTACACGAGTGCCTGGTACGAGTGCGTGATCTGGCTGGGCAGGACGAGGCTGCCCCCGGTAACCTCGCGCAGGAACAACGTGGACTCCTGCCCGATCGTCCGCTTCCAGGTCTCGCCTCGCGCCGTGGCACCGATCAGCGCCAGGTTCTCCACCTCCGTCTGGCCGCGGCGCGGGCCCGACGTGATCCGGTACCGCCACTCGCCCGTCTCCCACCGGGCGATCCCCGAGGGGTCACTCAATGTCCGCGCCGACTCCGGGCTTCCCACGACGCCATCGCCCAGAACCTGAAGCAGCTCGGTCCCCGCCAGGCTCGGGGAGGTCACCTGAGCGCTCACCCTCGCCGGCGAGACCCCGGCCATCGACCCGGCGGCGAGGGTGATCGCGGCCAGCGCGCACACGATCCGAGCTCTGAACATGGCGGATGCGAATGATACCGCCGCTTACGAAAGAGGCAAAAATGCCGATTGCCGGTTGATTGAGCGGCGCACCAGGGAGTCGATTGGGTCTCGAAAAACGAGGGCACTCCGTAAGTCTCGCCGGTACCAGACAAATCGTTCGGATCTCGATGTTTCCCGATTGGCACAGTCACTGCTCTCCAGGGTCGACGAGTCCTGAACGCTGACCGCAACAGAGCCGTTGCGACGATCGCAGCGGACCACGTCGAGGTAGAGCGAGTGAGAGCGTTTGCAGCCAACCGGCTGGCCATGAAGACGGAGAAGTGATGGCGAAGCGGATTCTCGTCCCGGTGGAACGAACGAAGGAAATGGAGTTTGCCCTGCGCGTCGTACGGATGATCGCGCGTGAGTAGCGGAGGCGTCGTCCGCTTGCTCGCGGTCGTCCCGATTCCCGAGCCCCTACGTGACCGCCGCGATCACGTCATCCTCACGACCGATCAGCAGCTCGAGCGACTGGCAAGCTCCACCGCCGACGAATTGCGGCGGATGGCAACGCCGATCTCGTCGTGATGCCGCCCTCGCGCCGACGCGGCCCGCTGGCGTGGATCTCCGAGATCGCGAACCGTTTGTCCGCCGGCCGGCCGGCGATCGAGATCGACGTCTTGCGCGTCTGGGCGCTCCCGGTCGAGCCGACGGTCTGACCTTCGCGCTCAGCCCAGGGTCGAGTCGACGATGGCCAGGGGATGCCTGCCCTGGACGAGCGTCACCTCGGTCACACCGATCATGCGCCGCGCGTCCGCCTCCGGGATCTTCATAGGCCCGGGGGCCGGCGCGGCGCCGGGCGCCGGCTGGGGAAACGCGGTCGACATCGCGGTGTGGAACCTCACGTTGCCTTCGACCTTCGTCACCACCTGGTGGATGTGGCCGTTGAGCACGGTGACGGAGCCGAAGCGCTTCAGATACGTCAGGGCACGCTCGGCGTCTTCGGTGACCCAGCCCCACTGGGGATAGACCGCCCACAGCGGAACGTGCGCGAAGACGACGACCGGCGTGCTGCTCGCGAGCGGAGCCAGGTCTTTCTCGAGCCATTCGATCTGGTCCTGGCCGAGCGAGCCCATCCCCTCGCCCTTGTACTTGAGCACGTTGACGAGGCCGACGAAGTGGGTGCCCTTGTAGTCGAAGCTCTGCCAGCCGTGCTCGCCGACGGTTCCCTTACCGTAGCGGGTGAGATATTCCTTGCCGCCGTCGAGGAACACGTCGTGCTCGCCGGGCACGTAGAAGATTCGCTCGGCCCTGACACCCTTGAGCATCTCGGCGACGGTATCGAAGGCGCCCGGCTTCTGGCCGTGCGTCTGATCGCCGGTATGCAGGACGAACGCCGGTGCCGGTCGTAGCGCGTTGACACGATCGAGCAGCTGCTGGAGCGTCGCCGCCGCGTCGCTGTTCGCCTGGCCCTTGAAGCCGATGTGGGTGTCGCTGATCTGGACGAAGCTGAAGCCGCCGGATGCCTCGTCCGCGGCCTCCGCCGGCCCGATCATGCGTGAAGATAGCACCCCGCCGGTCGAGGTCCAGACGAGCGCCGAGCCGGTCCACGCCATGCATTGGAGAAATCCGCGACGATCCAGCTGATCCATGTCCGCCTCCGAGTGGTTGGTGGTTGGTTGAACGCCTTACTTCACGATCACGGTCGCGCGCATCTTCGGGTGGAGCGCGCAGAAGTACTCGTACGTGCCGGGACGGGTGAACGTCTGCGCGAACGTCTCGTCGTTGCCGAGGCCGGCCGAGCCGAACACCCCGGTGGCGGACGTGATCGTATGGGTCTCCTCGTCGTGATTGGTCCACGTCACGGTCGTCCCCGGCCGGACCGCGAGCGCCGCCGGGGCAAACTTGAACTCCTTGATCCCGACGGCGGCCGAGCTCGCCCCGAGCGCGTGAACGGCCGTCGAGGCGGCCAGCGCAAGCCCGACCAGGAGTGCGATTCGCTTCCTCATTGCGACCTCCCCTTCCTTCCTCACTCCTGCCAACGCCGACGGGCTGCGATCGTTCCCATGGAACGATTCGTGGCCTCGTGCGTTGCGGAAGATGAAAGGCCTTCATCCCGGTGCTATCGTGGGCGCGTGGCGAACGGGAGCCGGTCGAGATGAGTGCGCTGGCGAACCAGGCGCTGGCCTACGTCGACGCCCTGCACAACCTGGCGCGGTATCTCACCGGCAACGAGACGGACGCCGAGGACCTCGTGCAGGAGACCTACGCCAGGGCGCTCAGGGCCGAGCACCAGTTCACGCCGGGCACAAATCTGAAGGCCTGGCTGTTCCGGATTTTGCGCAACACGTTCCTGAGCTTGTACCGGCGCCGGCGCAACGATCCGACGGTGGGCGGGCTCGACACGGTGGGCACGGAAGCCGAGGCGGCGGCGCCCTCAGACTGGATGCTCGGCGATGTGGAGCTCGATCGCCTGCGCAAGGTCGTGGGCGACGAGATCGAGGCGGCGCTGATGACGCTCTCGGAGGAATCGCGCGCGGTGATCCTGCTGGATCTGGAAGGCCTGACGGAAGGCGAAGTCGCCGACGTCGTCGGCTGCGCCGTCGGCACGGTGAAGTCGAGGCTCGCCCGCGCGCGGGCGGCTCTCCGGCAGAAGCTCAAGGACTACGCGCGCTGAGCGACGGATGAATTGCGACGAAGTCCGGCTGCACTTGCTCGACTACCAGGAAGGCCGCCTGCGGCTGGAGGCGCAGAGCGCCGTGCGCGCCCACCTCGACGGTTGCCCCGGCTGCACTCGTGCCGAGGCGGTCGAGCAAGAGCTGACGCGGCTCCTCGAGCATCGCCTGCCCCTGCACCCCGCTTCGCTCGCGCTCAAGCGTCGGCTCGCCCGGTGTTCGTCTACGCGCGGCGCCTGCACCCGATCACGCTGCTCGTGTTTCGAGCCGACGGCTTCGCGTGGCCGTCGCGGGACCTCACGCGCATCGACGGCATCGAGGCGTCCGTGACGGCCGAGCGCGGCTTCAACGTGATCGTGTGGCGGCGCGGCGAGCTCGGCTACGCGCTGGTCTCCGACGTCGACGCCGGCGAGCTGAGAGCGCTCGCCGCGCGGATCACCCGCACACCCTAGCACCTCCGCTCACGACAGGCTGCCAATCGCCGTCTGGAGGTTTAACCGTCCGCGCGCGATGCACTCGAGATAGGGACTCGGGTCCCACCAACGCCATGGGTGCTCACGACCTGCCGCCATCCGCTAC
>WNEZ01027758.1_pt1 | contig 11248 bp, 6 predicted proteins | sample 5400521 | NCBI WGS metagenome assembly WNEZ01 (sample SAMN13153339, study PRJNA577476) | soil metagenome | isolation source: 120 cm saprolite under Douglas fir tree site 2 hole 1 replicate 1 | place: USA:California | collected 2015-04-18
CGCTCGATGCCGCCGTCCAAGCTCGGCCTGCCCCCCGGCCAGACCATCACGGTGGAGCAGGGACTGTTGGCGCTGGTCGCGCGCTCGGCCAACGACGTCGCGGCGGCGTGCGGCGAGTTGATTTCGGGCTCGACGCCCGCCTTCGCCCAGCGCACGACCGAGACGGCGGCACGCATCGGCATGAACGCCACGCAATTCCGCAACGCCCACGGCCTGCCCGACCAGGGCCAGATCACCACGGCGCGCGACATGGCGATTCTCGCCATGGCGCTGGCGAAGGAATTTCCGCAGTACTATGGCTACTTCCACACCCAGGAATTCATGCTCGGCAAGATGCGGGTGGGGCCGGGCATAAAATTCCTCGATCTCTATGCGCCCTATGCCGACGGCCTGAAGACCGGCTTCATCTGCGCCTCCGGCTTCAACATCGTCGGCAGCGCGGTGCGCGACGGCCGGCGGTTGATCGCCGTCGCGTTCGGTTTCCGCCGTGCCGATCTGCGCGACGAATTCATCATCCGCATACTCGACGAAGCCTATCTGCTGAAGACCGGCGGCAGCCGGCCCAAGGTCTGGCAGTTGCGCAACGGCGCCGGCGGGCCGGGGACGGTGTTCGCGCCAGGCGAGTGCGGCGCGATCCACTACGACATGCCCGGAGAGGCCGCCTGGCTCGGCACCTACGGCGACTGGAAGACGGCGCGAGTTGCTTTCGACACCGGCCAGGCCGACCTCGCCCGGCTCGGCGTCACGCGGCTCGGCAAGGAGTACATCCTGCCGGTCACGTCCAACAAGGTGACCAAACAGGCCGCCATCATCGCCGACCTCGAACCCGGCGCCGCGCAGAGAATTTGCGCCGACTACGGGCAGCGAAAATTGTTCTGCCAAGTGAAGAAACCCGAGGAGTTCGTGCCGCCGTTCGGCGTCTTCTGGCGCTGAAGTTTTAGCCGCCGAGGCGTCGAGCGTCCGGCGCTGTCTTGGCCGGCTCGGTCTTTCATGCGATACCGCCGCCATGAACTGGCTGACCAATTTCGTCCGGCCCAAGCTCAGGGCGCTGGTCTCGCGCAAGGAGGCGCCCGACAATCTCTGGCTGAAGTGCGTCAAGTGCGAACAGATGCTGTTCATGCGCGACTGGGAGGCCAACCAGGAAGTCTGCACCCATTGCGGCCACCACATGCGGATCGCTCCGCTAAAGCGCCTGCCCTACCTTTTCGACGAGGGCAAATACGAGCTTCATCCGCTGCCCCGCGTCACCGTCGATCCGCTGAAGTTCCGCGACACCAAGCGCTACGATGCGCGCCTGAAGGAAGCCCAGGCCAAGGCCGAGGGCACGACCGATGCGCTGGTGGTGGCGAGCGGCCTGATGGGCGGTCGCATGACCATGATGGCGCTGCTCGATTTCGGCTTCATGGGCGGCTCGATGGGCACCGCCGTGGGCGAGGGCCTGGTGATGGCGTCCGACCTCGCCGTGGCGCGCAAGGCGCCGCTGATCGTCTTCTCCGCCTCGGGCGGGGCGCGCATGCAGGAGGGCATCCTGTCGCTGATCCAGCTCACCCGCACCACCATCGCCGTGCGCAAGGTGAAGGAGGCGGGCCTGCCTTACATCGTCGTGCTGACCGATCCCACGACGGGCGGCGTATCGGCGTCGTTCGCCATGCTGGGCGACGTGCACATCGCCGAGCCTGACGCCATCATCGGCTTCGCCGGCCCGCGCGTCATCCAGGACACGATCCGCCAGGAACTGCCGCCCGGCTTCCAGCGCTCGGAATATCTACTCGAGCACGGCATGGTCGATGCCGTCGTGCACCGCCATAAGCTGCGCGAGACGCTGATCCGGCTGGTCTCGCTGTTCATGGATCCCGTTACCTCCGAAAGCCGCGGCCTCGCTGTCGCGGCCGGTTGAGCTCATTGCCATGGCGCCGGCCATGATCGATCCGCTGCTCGAACGCCTGACGCGGCTGCATCCCAAGCTGATCGACTTTGAGTTGGGGCGCACCGAGCGCCTCCTGGCCGCTGTCGGATCGCCGCATCTGAAGCTGCCGCCGGTGGTCCATGTCGCCGGCACCAACGGCAAGGGCTCGCTGGTCGCCTACCTGCGTGCCATGGCCGAGGCGGCCGGCTATCGCGTGCATGTCTACACCTCGCCGCATCTGGTGCGCTTCAACGAGCGCATCAGGGTCGCCGGCCGCCTGATCGACGATGACATGCTCGATGCCGTCCTGACGGAGTGCGAGCAGGCCAACCAGGAACAGCCCATCACCTTCTTCGAGATCACCACGGTCGCGGCCTTTCTCGCCTTCGCCCGCGTGCCGGCCGATCTCGCCGTGATCGAGGTCGGCATGGGCGGCCGCCTGGATTCGACCAACGTGGCCACCCCGGTCGTCTCGGCCATCACGCCGATCGGCTACGACCACACCGGTTTCCTGGGCGACAAGCTCGAAGGGATCGCGGCCGAGAAGGCTGGCATCCTGAAGCACGCCGTGCCGGCGGTGATCGGCCGCCAGCGCGAGGTGAGCAGCAAGGTGATCGCCGACGAGGCGGCCAAGCTCGCCGCGCCGCTCTTTCGCATGGGCCGCGAATGGCAGGTGACGCCGACGCCCGGCGGTTTCCGCTACGACAGCGACTTTTTGGGCCTCGACCTGCCGGCGCCGGCGCTGGTCGGCGCGCACCAGATCGACAATGCCGCGACGGCGGTCGCCTGCATCGAGCGGCTGCGGGCGGCCCAGTTCCGCATCGGCGACGCCGCGATCGCCAAGGGGCTCGCCTCGGTCGACTGGCCGGCCCGGCTGCAGAAACTGTCGCATGGCCCGCTGGTCGAGGCCCTGCCGCCCGGCGGCGAACTGTGGCTCGACGGCGGCCACAACGAGGATTGCGGCATTGCGCTGGCGCGCCAGGCCGCCGAATGGGCCAAGGAGCCGGCAGCCCTGCCGCTCTATTTGATCTACGGCATGCTCACGACCAAGGACGCGGTGGGCTTCCTGCGGCCGCTGGCGCGGCATGCTGCTTTTGGCCAGCCAGCCCGCGCCGATGCGCATCCTGATCTGTGGCTCGCTCTACGTTGCCGGCGAGGTGCTGGCCCGCAACGGCTGAGCGCGCTAACTGATGATCAGCTAGCTAACGACGGTGTTGATCCAGCTCACCAGCTTCTGCTTGGGCTCGGCGCCAATCTTGGTCGCGGCGACCTGGCCGTTCTTGAACAGCAGCAGCGTCGGAATCGAGCGGACGTTGTAGCGCGACGGCGTCGTCGGGTTCTCGTCGATATTGACCTTCACCACCTTGAGCTTGCCGTCCATCTCCTTGGCGATGTCCTCCAATGAGGGACCGATCATGCGGCAGGGGCCGCACCACTCCGCCCAGAAGTCGACGAGGACGGGCGTGTCGGACTTCAGGACTTCCTGCTCGAAGGAGACATCGGTCGCTTTGATCGTCATGTGGGTTTCTCCCAAAAACACTGAAGGCCGGTCGATGGACCGGCGCCGCCCTTGGCCTCAAAGCTAGGAACGGCAGCCGGGCGAGTCAAGGTGCGCCAGCATAAGGCATTGATCTGTCGAGCGTTTCCGCATCGATTTCCATCAGCAACGGAGCCGCTGTCCACAGCAGGAAAGCCCGTACCGTGCGGCCGGGCCAGATGCCGCCGAGCAGCGCGCGATAAAGCGCGAGCTGGCGGCGATAGGCGAGCGGCACCTCCGCTGCCAAGAGCGGCGGCGGCCGGTTGGTCTTGTAATCGACGATCAGGACCTCGCGCTCGCTGACCGCGAGTCGGTCGACCTGGCCGCTGACGGTGAAGCTGCCGCGCGGTGTGCGCACCGTGCCGATCAGCGGCACCTCAGCGCGCGAGCTTTCGGCAAACAGCGCGGCATGATGAGCCGCCTCGGTGACGGCGAGCGCTTCGTCGGTCAACGCCGCGATCTCTTCCTCCGTCAAACCATGCGCCGGCTGGGCGAGGAAGCGTCGGGCCGCTGGTGGGCGCTCGCCCGCTGCCAGCGACGGCAGGTGGCGCAGCAGATCGTGCATCAGCCGGCCGCGTTGCCAGCGTCGCGAGCCCGCGGGCGCGAGCGGGCTGAAAGCGCGCGGGCGGGCCAGCGCTTCGTCCGGCAAGGGTTGCGACGGCGCGAGCGGCGTCGGCGGCTCAGGCTCGGGTGGGGCGGGCTGATGGATCCACGGTTCCAGCCGGGCGGCGAGGTCGAGGGGCAGCTCGGCCTGGTCGGGCAGCTCGATTTGGCCGATATTGGTGAGTTCATAGCCGTCCCCCGTCCAGCCTTCGTCGGCCAGCAGCCTCGTGAAGTCGAAGGCGCGCGGCACCGCGCGGCCACGCGGTGGCGGCGCTTCGGGAAAGATCTCGGCCTCGCTGCTCGCCCTGAGGCCGGCTTCGATGCGTTCGTACCAGCAGCCGCGATCCGGCTTCTTCGCGCCGACCCAGCCGCCGATATAAAGCCGGTCCTCGGCCCGGGTCATGGCGACGTAGAGCAGGCGGTTCTGCTCCTCGAGCGCGCGCTCGCGCGCCTGGGCGCGCCAGGCGCGGGCGGCCTCGTTGGCGTCGTCGACGCGCGGCAGCCATAGCCGGGCCTCGCCGTCGGCGCCGGCGATCAGCCGCTCGTCGTTGTGCGGCACGCGCGTGGTGTCGGGCAGGTAGACGATGGGAGCCTGCAGGCCCTTGGAGGCGTGCACGGTGAGGATGCGCACCTCGCGGCGGCGGTTCTGGTCGAGGTCGCGCTTGATCTCGCCGCCGCCCGTCTCGAACCAATGCAGGAAGCCCTGCAGCGATCCGCCCTCGACGCGCTGATGTTGCAGCGCGCGCGCCAGCAACTCATCGATCGGGTCGGCCGCCTCGCGGCCCAACCGCTCCAGCAGGCGCGCGCGACCGCCTTCGGGACCGAGCGCCTCGGCAAAGAAATCGAACGGCGTGATGTAGTCCGCGCGCTTCAGCCAGCCGGCGAGCCGCGCATGGGCCGCGGCGAACGGCTTCTCGCCGGCGCGCTCGCGCAGCGCGCGCCATAGATGGCCGGTCCGCTTCCACGCCAACGTGAAAAGCTGTTCTTCGTCGAGGCCGATCAACGGCGACTTCAGCAGGCAGGCGACGTTGAGATCGTCCTGCGGCAACAGCACGAAGCGCGCCAGCGCCAGCAGATCCTGGATCGCCAGCTCCTCGCCCAGGTTCAGGCGGTCGACGCCCGCCACCTCGATACCCTCGCGCTTCAGCGCCTGCACCAGTGCATTGACGAACGCGTTGCGCCGCCGCACCAACACCATGAAATGACCGGCATGCAGCAGCTCGCCCTTGCGGGCGCGGCGTTCCTTGCCGATCAGGCCCTTGGCATGCGCCGCGATCAGCCGCGCCAGGCGCTGGTGCGGCAGCGCCAGCGCGCTTTGCCTGCCCTCGATGTCGGTCGTGTCGATTTCGGCCTCGGGTGCGCTCACCAGCGGCCATAGCTCGACCCGGCCGGGCTCCTCCTTGCGGCTGGGGAGGTGGCTCAAGAGGCCCGGCTCGGCCACGCCGCGTGCAGAGTCGGGCTGGCCGAACACCCAGTCGACGGCGTCGAGCACGGCAGGCGTCGAACGGAACGAGACATTGAGGGCGACGGGCACGAAGCGCTGCTCGGCGATGCGGCTCTTGCCCTCGAACCACTCGCGCATTTCCTTGAGCTTGCGCGGATCGGCCCGCTGGAAGCCGAAGATCGACTGCTTGGTGTCGCCGACGGCGAACACCGTGCGGCTGCGCTCGACCGCGCCTTGGCCTACAAAGAATTCCTCGGTCAGACGGCGGATCACCTCCCACTGGTCGGGATTGGTGTCCTGCGCTTCGTCGACCAGCACATGGTCGATGCCGCCGTCGAGCTTGTAGAGCACCCAGGCCGCACTCGAAGCACTTTCCAAAAGGCGGCGCGTCGCGACGATCAGGTCGTCATAGTCAAGCGTGGCCCGCCGCCGCTTGGCGCGGCTGTAGCGCTCGGCGATGTCGAGGCCGAGCCGCAGCAGCGCCAGGGTGCGTTCGACCAATTCAGCGCCGTTGATGTGATCGAGCACCTCGGCCAGCCGCTCGGCCTCGGCGCGCAGCACGCCTTCGATGCCGGGCATCGCCGAGATGGCGGCTTTGGTGGCGAGCCGCTCGCGAATCTTGCCGCTTTCGGTGAAGAAGGCTTTGGCGTAGGCGGACAGAAGCGCCGGCCGGTCGTCGGCCGCCAACCAAGCGGCGAGCAGTTCCGCGCGCTCGGCATCCTGCGGACTACCTTTGGCGAGCGCTTGCAACGCCGCGCGAAGGCCGGGCGCGTCGAACGCCGCTTCGAGGCAGGCATTACTCCTCAGGCCGTCCGCCGTGTCGTCCGGCGCGCAGCCCATCTCCCGGGCCAGGCGGTCGCGCACCCCGCGAAGTCCCGCGTCATTGCCGACGCGCGCCAACAGCCAGGCGCGTTCGCCCAAAAGCTTCAGCATGAGGTCGGCATACTCGGTGACTGAAATCCGGCCGGCGACCGAGGCCAGCGCGTCGACCAAGACGGTCGGCGCGTCGGGCCGGGCCAGCGCCTCCATCTGCTCGTCCTGGGCATGACGCAGCAGGGCCTGGGCCTCTGTTTCGTCGAGCACCTCGAAACCCGGCGCCACGCCTGCTTCCAGGGGAAAGCGTTTCAACAACGCCTGGCAGAAGGCATGGATGGTGAGGATGTTGATGCCGCCGGGCGCGTCGAGCACCCGGGCGAACAGCCGGCGCGCCACGATCCGCTCCGCAGGCCCCGGCGGGCGGTCGATCAGAAGCTCGATTTCCTGGTCGAGCCTGTGCTCGTCTGCCAGCGCCCAGCGGCCGAGCTGGCTCGCCAGTCGATTGCGCATCTCGGCAGCGGCCGCCTTGGTGAAGGTGAGGCAGAGGATGCGCTCGGGTTTCACGCCATCCAGCAGCAGCCTGGTCACGCGATCGGTCAGCACCTTGGTCTTGCCGGTGCCGGCATTGGCCTCGACCCAGGCCGAGTGACCCGGTGTCGTGGCGCGCCGTTGCGCCTCGGTCGCCAGCACCAGCGCGTCCACCGCGCTCACTCCTCGCCTCCGCCCGCCGTCGACCATTCGGCGATGCGCTCGAGATGAGCGTAGTCGTTGAAGTGCGGGATGAATTCGGGCCATGGCAGGGCGGCATAGGGCGTCGAGGGATTGGCGAAGTGCTCGGCCATTCTGGCGACCAGCGCTAGCATTGCCGGCACCAGTTGCTCGCCGTCCTTGATCTCCTTGACCTCGCCGCCATTGCCCAGGCCGTTGGCCTGCCAATAGGAGAGGTGCACGGCGCGCGCCTTACCCTTGATTCCCTCGAAGCCGCCCTGCTCGGCCATCGCCGCTTCGAGCAGCAACTGTGGAGCGAACAGGCCGTCGAGCTCCTTGGGCGAGGGCACGCGGCCGGTCTTGTAGTCGATAATCTCCCAGCCGCCCGGTTCGATCTCGTCGATGCGGTCGGCCCGCGCCTCGATGCGCAACGGTCGACCGGTCGGGCCGACGGTGATGGCGCCGTTCGTCTCGCTCGCCAGCAGCCTGGTGCCCGCCGCGCGGCGGGCGTTCTCGGTGCCCACGAACCAACGCGCCAGACGCTGAAACCGCGGCCACCAGAAGGCGCGTTCCGCCGGCGCGATCAAAAGCTTGGCGAGATGTCTCTCCCCCAGCTCCTCGAATTCGGCGATCGCCTCGGCCGGCAAAAGACCCGACGGATACGCGCGCAGGAACTCGTCGAGTGCATCGTGCAGCGCCAAGCCGCGGTCGGCCGCGCCGAGTTCGGCTTCCAGCGGATCGAGCGCCTCCAGCCCCAGGATGCGCCGCGCATAGAGTCCGTACGGATCGCGCCGCCACTGTTCGATGCTCGAGACCGAGAGCCGCGTCGGCCGCGCTTCGAGCGGCGGCCGGGGCTCGGGGCGCGGCCATGGCCGATAGCTTTCAGGCCGATCGAGCGCGTCGGCCCAGGCAAGGTAGCTGCGGCGCCCGCGCTGGATATATTCCGGCGGCGGCGCGGTACTGCCGGGCTCGTAGCCGAACAGCGCGTCGAGGCGCGCCAGCCAGCGCGACGGCACGGTCGGCGCGCCGCCTTCGCGCCGGTTGCGGCAGGCCGAGTGCGGTGCGCATCGGCCGGTTGATCCAGGGGCCCGTCTCGACGGCCGGCGGCCAGGTGCCCTCGTTCAGCCCGCCCAGTACCAGAAGATCGGCCCGCTGGAGGCGCGCCTCCAGCGGTCCCCAGATGGCGAGGCGCGGATGGCGGCCGAAGGTCGGGCGAATGATCTCGGGCTCCAGCATGGCGGTGAACAGCGCCGGCCATTCGCCGCCGGCTATCGCCTCCTTACCCGTCCACGCCGCGCGCAGGCGGGCGAGGGCATCGGCCAGCGCTTCCCCGGCATCGCCTGCCCACAAAATTTCAGTCGACGCAATTCGCTCTGCAGCGAGAACCGTCGCGTCGAGCAAGGCGTCGGGCGCGGCACCGCTTTCCATCAGTCCGGCAAGGTCGGTTGTTGCGGCCTCGAGCCGGTCGATCAGGCTCTGCACGGCGCGGCGGTCGGCAGAGTCGCCAAACTTGGCAGCTTCGATCCGGGCGTGGATCGCTGCCATACCCGACGTCGGCTTCAGTCCGCGCAGGCATTTGCGATCGAGGCGCCGCGTCGCATCCAGCAGTGCCGCGCGGTCGCCGCCCAAGGTGCAGAGTGGATGTTTTAGCAAGCCGAGCAGCGCGACCGGCGCGAAGCCGTCATCGACTGCGCCAATCAGCGCGCGCAACAGCGCGGCCGGCGGCGCGTCGGCAAGCGGCGCGCCCGCCGAATCGTCGATGTCGATGTTCCAGCGCCTGAGCTCCGCGGCGACGCGGCGGGCGAGCGCACGGTCGGGCGTGACCAAGGCGGCGGTCCGGCCTTCGTCTTTCAGCGATTCGCGCAGCGCCAAAGCGACGACCAGCGCCTCCTGATGCGGGGTCGCGCAATCGGCGCGCGTCACATGCTCCAAAGACGAGACCGGCGGCCGCGACCACGCCTCGCTGGTTTCCGCCGGCCGCATCAGCTCGCTCATCAGGAGAGGACGCGCCGATCCGCCGCCGCCCGGCCAGTCGGCAACGTCGCCTCGTTCGCGGCCCAGCGCCGACAAAAGCTCACGCAGCCCGAACTGGGGGTGCGACTGGCCGAGCTCGCGCCAGCTCGCGTCGTCCATGTCGCGATCCAGCCCGGGCAGCACGACCGCGCCCTGCGGCAGCTGGGCGATGGCGGCCAGCAGCTCGCGCGTGGCGGGCTGCGAGCCGGTCGACCCGGCGGCGATCACCGGTGTCGCGGGCGGTTGGTCGCGCCACCGCGCAGCCTGGGCGCGGATCGCCTGGGTTCGCCGCTCGATGGCGTCGATCTGGCCGCGTTCGGCCAGCACCTTGGGCCACGCCTCGCCGACGATGGCGAGGAATTTTAGCGTGCGCTGCCAGTGGCTGGCGAAGTTGCCCTCGACCAGACCCTCGAGCTGGCTGAACGACACGCCTTCGATGGCCAGCTCATCGAGCAGTCGGCCAAGCTCACGCGCGAGCTTCAGCGCCTGCGCCGCCGACTGGGCGATCGGATGGCCCTGATTATCGATGAAGGCCGCGACCAGTTGCGCCAGCAGCGCCTCTCGTTCGGCGGGCTCGATGGCGGGCGGCAGGGCAAGCGCGCAGGCGTCGCCGGCGGCGACCTCCCATTCGCTTTCGTCGAGATCGCCCAACGGGGCCAGCCTCGGCAGCAAGGTCGGTTTGCCGCTCGCGGCCCGCAGAAAGGCCTCCCGCAGCGCCCGCACCGAGCGCCGCGTCGGCACGAGGATCAGCACGTCGGCCATTGCCAGCGGATCGCCGCCGTGTTCGGCCAGGACGCCACGGGCCAGCTCGTCGGCGAAACGGCGGTCGATGCCGATGGTGAATACGCCTTTCATGCCAATACGCGCTCGGCCTCGGCCAGCGCCCACGGCGTGCCGACATGGAACCAGTCGCCGTCGTGAATGAGCCCGTACAGCCGCTTCATCGCCTCGGCGCGGTTCCATAGCCTCAGAAGCGAGAACGGCCCTTCGGGCGAGTCCCGGAACAGGCGCGCATCGCAGACCGAGATGCTGGCGAAGAGATAGGGGGTGAGCTGTGCCGTCCCGCGATGGCGCAGAAGGCCGCCGGGCTCGAGAAAATAATCGCCACGTTCGCCCTCGTCGCGGCCGATGACCTTGTGGATGGGATGGACCAGCAGCAAGGCGTCCATGTCCGCCGGATCCCATCGGAATTGCAGGCGCTCCAGGAGGGGGTACCGCCCATCGCGCCATAAACCGTCGCCGTTCAGCACGAAAAAGGGACCATCGCCCAGAAGAGGCAGCGCGTTCTTCACGCTGCCGCCGGTCTCCAGCAAGCGCTCCTCGTGCACGATGCGCGCGCGGCCTTTCAGACGGTCGGCGATCTGCTGGCCGAGATGGTGGACGTTCACCACGATATTGGTGACCCCATGCGCGATCAGGCGATCCATCGAGCGTTCCAGCAGGGAGCGGCCGGCCACGGGGATGAGCGGCTTGGGGACGGTGTCGGTCAAAGGGCGCAGACGCTCGCCGCGGCCGGCCGCCAAGATCATGGCGGTGTCGATCTTGGTGTCCTTCATGGCGCCCCGATCCGACGCAAGTCTGGCGGCAGCAGGCGGTCGACCCAGGCGCGCAACGGTTCCAGCGCCTCGTGCTGGAGCGCGCGTTCGAACAGGCGCCAGACGCGCGGCAGATGCGGCAGGTATTCGGGCTTGCCGTCGCGCTTCAAGAGCCGGATGAACAACCCGATGACGCGGGCGTGGCGCTGCGCCGCCATCAGGGCGAAGCCGGTGCCGAAGTCGTTCTTGTCGACGCCGGTTTCGCCAAGGTAGCGGGCCAGGCAGGCGGCGTGGACGGCAGGCGATACGTCACGGCGCGCGTCCTCGATCAGCGAGACGAGATCGTACGAGCAGTGGCCCTGCTGGGCATCCTGGAAGTCGAGCAGACCGCAGGCCTTCATGCCGGGCCGCGCCGGCAGCCACACCAGATTGTCCTTGTGGTAGTCGCGCAGGAGCAGCGTGTCGGGCATCGCCGGCAGGTTGGCGAGGCAGGCGCGCCACGCCGCGCGATAGGCGGCGGTATCTTCTTCGGGGGTCGGCCGGCCGGCGGCGGCGGGCAGATACCATTCCGGCAGCAGCATTGCCGCATCGATCAGGGCCTCGCCGGCATAGGCGCCGAGACCGGCCAGCAGGGCGCGTTCGCCGGCGTCATGCAGGGCCACCAGCACGTCGGTCGCCCGGCCATA
>WNEZ01018978.1_pt1 | contig 11242 bp, 12 predicted proteins | sample 5400521 | NCBI WGS metagenome assembly WNEZ01 (sample SAMN13153339, study PRJNA577476) | soil metagenome | isolation source: 120 cm saprolite under Douglas fir tree site 2 hole 1 replicate 1 | place: USA:California | collected 2015-04-18
TGTCCCTTCCGAAAACCTCATCCGTTGGGATTCGCGCAGTCGCGGAGAATCAGCGCATGATCGAATGCGATGTTTGGGATCCGGCGGTTGCTGCCGATCGTCGTCATCAATCGCTTCAAGTCGCGCTCGCGCCTTGAAGCCGAGAACCTCGTCCTTCGCCATCAGCTTAATGTGACGTTGAGGCGGGGACCTGCGCGTGTCCGGCTCCACGGCGGTGACCGGGCGTTGTTGGTCTGGCTTACTCGGCTCTGGCCATGCCTTCTCGGCACGATCCAGATTGTTCGACCCGAGACGGTTCTGCGCTGGCATCGGTCCCGGGTTCGGCGTATTGGCGCTGGAAATCGCGAAATCGGGGCGGGCGACCCAAGATCGAGCGGGAACTGCGGGATCTCATCCGCCGCATGAGCAAGGAGAATCCGCTCTGGGGCGCGCCCCGGATCCATGGCGAACTTCGCAAACTCGGGTTCGAATTGGCCCAGTCGACGGTCTCGAAGTACATGGTCCGACGTCGAACGCCACCCTCCCAGAGCTGGAAGACATTTTTGCGCAACCAGGCCGATGGCATCGCCGCGATCGATCTCTGCGTCGTCCCGACCCTGACCTTTGAGCGGCTGTTTGCGTTTGTGGTTCTCGGCCACGCCCGCCGCCGGCTGCTTTGGTTCGCGGTGACGCGGCAGCCGACGGCGGAGTGGCTGGCGCAACAGATTACCGAGGCATTTCCATGGGATTCGGCGCCAGCCTATCTGGTGCGCGATAATGATGGCGCGTATGGAGAAGTCCTGGAGAAGTCTTCCGGCGTCGCGTCAGATCGATGGGGATCCGCGACCGACCGATCTCGCCGGGCTCACCGTGGCAAAATGGCCATGCAGAGCGTCTGATCGGCTCGCTACGCCGCGAATGCCTGGACCGAGTGCTCATCTTCGGCGTGCGGCACCTGCAATGCACTCTTGCCGCCTACGCCGCGTACTACAACCGGGCGCGAACGCACGTGTCACTCGGCAAAGATGCGCCGCTGCACCGGCCAATTCAGCGGTCTGGCACCATCATCGCCATGCCGGTCTTATCTGGATTGCATCACCGATATGCACGGATATAGTTTGCGGAAGGCACAACCTTGACCCTCGCTAAGGCAGTTTCACGGTCTTGCGAGAGGGAGAAGTTCCGCTACTCCGTTTCAGCGCGTGCCGGACACCCAAGCTGGTCCGCGACGTCTGCGGCGCGGTCGTGCCCAGCAGGGGCGCCGGCCCGGGCAAGCGGCGCCACCGCGGGTAAGGTGTTGCAGGGAACGGAGGAGCTAGCGCGCTGCCGCTGCGTACGCTTGGTACATGCTTGATGGATGGCAATTTGTCGGGTTCGAGATCGATGTGCGGACGCTATGGAGGGTGAAATGGCAAAGCCGGTAGGTCAGGCGGGAATCTACGAAATGTTATCGGGCCGCCGGCTTGACCCAGCGCTCAAGCGTGCGATGTCATTGCTCGAATCAATCAAGGATACTGAGCGCGAACAACTTGAAATGGGCATCGACTATCCCGAGCAGCATGTTCGATTATCGGTCGTCCATACGCGGCAAGATGTCGTGCTAATCTTCTCGTATCTGAACAGCATAGCAGAGACAACAAGGATCATGGTAAATTGGATTGCTTTTATCGGTTGGCTGGTCCTGGCTATGTTCATCTTCAACACTGCCGTTCCGTTTCTCAAATCGATGCACTGGTGGCCGTTCTAGAAGGAGCGGCTTCGATAACGGCTTCCTTACTCATTGGACGGTATTTTGGGGGTCAACGCGACGCGCAAAACCCTTATTCCATGCAGTTTTCCGGCCTCAGTCTGGAGGGAGAGCTGTGCCGGGTCCATTCCTCCACAACACGCAATACACTGCAGGGGGCGCTGTGTTACCCCTGTCGGAGGCCGATGAAAATAAGGGCGCCACGCGGGCAATAGAAGCCCGGACATTGATGCGAGCCCATCTGCGTAAAGGGCGGAGTTCTATGGACGCTTGATTGGCGCCCAGCGAGATACGCCAATTGATGTTGAATCATGTTTATTTTATCGCCATTCCGACCTCTGGCGTCAACTCGCCGGGCCCCGCGCAGGATAACCAAGCGCCGGATGGGCAAGGCCGCTCCTGGCAACCCGGGCGACCTTTTCCGCGCAGGCCAAGCCGGCAACTTTGTCTCGTTTACCACTTGTTAACTATAATGCGAAAGCTTGAGGCTAATCGGAAACAGTCTGCTGGAGCAATGATGCACAGCCTCACCTTCACTTGCCCGCAAACAGGTCGGGCGATTGAGACTGGAATCAACACCGACGCGCACAGCCTGTCTTTAGTTCAGGCCTCCATCATTCATTTGAAGTGCTTCCATTGCGGAATGGCCCATCAGCTTCTAATCAAGAGCGGATACTTGACGCATCCATTTTATTGGTCTTCTTCCATAAGGGTCATGCGGCGCGTCCTGCGCACAACTGTTACGCCGCAGCCTGAAATCCGCGCGCCGCGATAGCGCCAATGGAGCAGCTCGCCAGCCTAATCCCTTGCAAAATCGTAACGTTGCGAAGTTTACCGTGCCATTATTGACGATTATTCTGATTCGCCCGAAGGACTGGAATCAGTGTGGAACCAATACAAGCTGAAGAAGAGTCCCGGTGAGCTGGAGCGTGAGCGCAGGCGCATGCTGGCCAAACTCCATCCCTCATCGATTGACGAGCTCGTCCGAGTCGCGGCGGAGTCCAAACTTCAGCCGAGCAGACCGTCCCCCGATGATCGAGCCACAGGTGAGAACGAATGAGCACAATTCTGATTATAATCCTCATCATTCTTCTGTTGGGTGGCGGGGGTGGCTATTACGGGTACAACAGATATGGACACCGGGGGCTAGGTGGCGTTCTCGGATTGGTGCTGGTCATCATCCTGATATTGTGGCTGCTTGGCGGCGTGCATTGACCAGTGCGGGATTTTGCAGCGTCTGCCCTGTTGTTCTTTAGAGGCGTCCAGCATCTCCTTCATTAGTGAATGGGTGATCGCGGCCGACGACCCTTTCGGTCTCGGATCGCTACCTTGCGGATCTGATCGGAGAAATGCCTGATCCGGCCAGTGAACAAGAGGGCGCCTGAAACGGGGTGGAGCCACCCAGGTCAATTTAGTCTACCAGGGGCGAACCTTCTATAAGAGAATGTTACCGAGAGCTGTGCCCCGCTCGCGTTCTCCTGCCCACCTAGCGATCACTCCCTAGGAGCCGCGATGCCCAAGGTCCTTCCGAGCCAGGTTGTTGAAGCGATCGACAGCCTATTCGGCGCGAACCGGAACGGACTCGATGGGCGCGCCGTCAAGCATATCTTCCGCGCTGAGGTATATGCGTTGCTCGCTCTGCTCGATGAAGTTCCGAGAGAACTGATCGATCTTGGCGCGAGAGATTATCTCGAATTCAGTCGCTGCCGGGCTGTCCTCGCTACGTCGCTCGCAACATGGAATCTCGGAGACATCACGCCGGCTAGAGATGTAGGCGGCAAGGACGCAATCGAGCGCCTTCGCCGCTTAATGAAGCAATGCCACGACGAACTGCCGCCTGCCGAGCCTGAGTTGCCATTTATCACCGACGCAGACATCCGCCTCGGAATCGAAGACCGCATTCACGCGGCGTGGACCGATTTCAACGCGCGCGAATGGTTGGGAGCGACCGTTTTCGCGGGCGCGGCCTTGGAGGCGCTGCTCCTATGGGCGTTGAAGCGAGTGACGCTTGCCGAGATGCCTAAGCGGCCACTGGATGAGCTGCGCCTTGCCGACCTGATCCGCGTAGCGGTGAAGAACGGGGTGATCGACGAAGCGTCCGAGCGGCAGGCAGGCTTGGCGAAGGACGCGCGCAACCTCATTCATCCAGGCAAAGCGCTACGCTCGGGTGAAGCGTGCAACAAAACGACGGCGCTGACCGCGCTCACCGCCGTCTACCGCGTGATCGACGCATTGAAGGAGACGAGCTGATCTCAGGATTTGGCTTGTCCCAAAAACCTGTGCCTACCAAAAACCTCATCCAGCGCAATTTGAGGCGGCCCGCCTTCCGTTCGTCGCCTCGTTTCAGGCCGTTTCGGGGCCATGCCAAAGCGCTGCAATGAGCCCTTAGCGAAGCAGAAATCTGTGATGCCCTGTTCAGCCCAGACGATTCCCTGTTCCGACGAAGGAATTCCCTGCTCCGGCAAAAAATTCCCTGTTCCAATGCGTAGGGACGTTGAAATAAATTTGCTGTTCACGCTTGGCGGGAACGGAGAAATTCGTCGTTCCTGGTCTATGACCTTATTCCGGCCGTTGTGGCGCTGTTCTGAACGAGAAGCGGGAATATATTTCCCGCGCCCAGCTGCCCTAAAGCGACCGATATCTGCTAGATTCAACGACTCAAAGCCGCCGTTGGCTGCGACAGGCTCTAATGCGGGCCGCCTGCAAGGAGGAAGGTGGAGCGCAGAGGCTCTGATTTGAAGCTTCCGGTTCTACTGCGCTTCGTTGGTGGCTGCTCGTGAGCCAGCTGATCGGGGAATTGGGCGGGCATCGGTGTGCGGCAACCAGAACGATGGAGGCCCGTATGACGACGCACCGGTTTCGAATCGGCCAGAAGGTTCAATTCAGTGGGGCAGCCCAGGGGACTTACGAGATTATTCGCCAGCTTCCGGATAGCGCTGGTGAGTTCCACTACCGCATCAAAAGCTCCCGCGAGCCCCATGAGCGGGTGGTAAAGGAGAGTGACCTGGAGAAGGCATAAGTCCGTGCAAATATCCGCTTTGCCAGCGCATTCCGAGCAATACTGTCAATCGGCGCCCAAATCGTGACCCCGTCTTTTTCCTAAAAACCGCCTGTCGTTCAAAGACTTGCGACCGTATCGGCGGGGGTCAAAGTTGGACTCCGATTCACAATAAGGGCTTTGTGCCGTCAATCCCCTCGGCACACTCAGTAATTACATGCCCACTGATCTGGTACGCCACGAGTGACGATGATGGGCGCGCATATCACCGGCGTGATGTACTGCTCGTTGTCGGAGAACCAATCCAGGAACAACAGAAGCGCGTCGACCTGGTCGTCATAACGGCCGTTGGGGAAGGCGAGGAGCTCGGTTTCAAAGTCAGCAAGCCAGGGGGCTTCGCTCGGCAACAGAACACGGCCTGCTTCGAAACGGCCTTGGTGCCGGCTCATTCGCGTTTCCTTGTTGTCCTTGGGATGGCGACCGATGATACTCAGCTTCGATTGTTCCTTGAGGAGCTGGATCAAGCCCATCCCGCTGCTCGTATCCTCGACGATGACCAGATCTCCCTTCCATTCTGCGGCGAGGGCGGCGATCTGGTCCCGCATCTGCAGGACCGTCCAATGTCCGCGCGTTGCATGGAGAAGGTGAAGCGCCTTTTCATGCACCCCGATGATCGTGATGGCCGTATAGTCGTTGCGGATATCTGCTTTCCCGGCGGGGTCGCAGGACAGGATGACACGGCGATATCTCTTCCTCTCCAAAGCAGTCTGGTATCGCCCGAGCCAAGCGGCCTTGATCATGTTACCGTCCGGCGGCGTTGGATTTTGCTGGTACTGAGCGGCGAAGATACGGCTTCCGACTCCCCGCCTGATCTCTTCCAGAGTCTCGGCGCGATCACGATCCGGCTGGAGCAATTGGCCGGCCGGTCGGTGGTAGGCCTCGTCGTCGGCAACGAGATAGTCAGCATCCTCGGTAGCAATTGCTGAAAGCACAAGATTGGGCCACCCGCTCTCCATCAATATCCCCGATAGGTCATTCGTGTGGAGCCGCTGCATGGTGACGAGGACGAGACTTCTTGCCGGATCGTCAAGCCTACTCAGCGCCGTGTTGCGAAACCAGTCATTGGCGCCCCCGAGGGCGACCTGTGAATTGGCATCATTGGCCTTGATGGGATCATCGATGATCAGAATATCGCCGCCGCGGCCGGTCAGGGTGCCGCCGACGGACGTGGCCAGACGATACCCTCGACGCGTGGTCTCGAATTCACCTTCGGTGCTCTTCTTCGGGTTGAGCCTAGTTCGGGGAAAGACCCCCTTGTAGAACCGGCTCTCCATGAGTGCCCGGCAGTCCCGAGAGAACTTGTTGGCCAAATCCTCAGCGTAGCTCGCGCAGATGATTCGTGAACCGGGATTGCGGCCCAGGAGCCACGCCGGCAGGCTGACCGACACGATGAACGATTTCAAGGAACGGGGCGGCAGATTGACGACCAGGCGATTGGTGCTATCGCTGGTCACCATTCTTTCCAATTGATAACAGAGGCAGTCGATATGCCAGTTGGGGATGAGGCTCTGGCCTGGATTGACCGCCTCGAAAGCCGCGTAGGCGAACGCGCCAAGATGGTTGCGGTAGAGGGCGTCGGCTATTTTCCGATCGATCGTCATGCCGCTGCGCGATTATTTCGGCTCAAGGGATTTCAGTAATCGGGGCGCAAAGCGACGCAGGATCTGCAGTTCATCATTGTCGATCGCTTGATTCTGGTCCTCCGGCGTCTCGGTGATGACCCGCGCATAAAGCGCGAGAAGCGCAGCGGACGCGCGGATGTCCCCCTGCAGGGCCTTGGCCAACAGCGACTTGATCAAGGCGCGCTGCTTACTCACACGGCGTGAACGCCCATCCTCGCGGACGGAAATCTGCTCGCTGAGCTCGGCCGTGAGATCGGTCGCGAGATTAAGGCTGCCTTTCGGACGCCCCTTTGGATTGCCAGATCGCCCTTTCTTGAACTGTTTCGCCTTCGGCGGCTTGCTGTAGCCGACCTTGTAATTGCTCATGTCGACCTCCGTCTGACGCGACTTGGCGCACGAGGGGACGACTCATGGGGAATGTTGCTGTTTCGTCGGGCTTCGATTTCGCCAAAGGCCAGCCCTGTCGCGGCATGCCGGACCTGCATGCCCGTGGTTTGTTCCCAACGGCTAATGGCGACGTCGATATAGAGCGGGTCAAGCTCGATGACGCGGGCAACCCGGCCGGTCCGCTCGGCCGCGAGGATTGTCGTTCCGCTGCCGCCGAAGGGGTCCAGAATGATGCCGTGCCGGCGGCTGCAGTCGCGGATCAAGTCCGCGATCAAAGCAACGGGCTTCACCGTGGGGTGCAATTCAAGGTCGCCGCGGCGCGCAGGGTGAAGACTGTTGACGCTGGGGTAATCCAGGACATTCGTCCGGTACCGGCCGTGGGCACCAAGCCCGAAGTTGTTGATGTGGGCCGCCGTGCCGTTCTTGAAGACGGCGATCAGCTCATGCTTGGAGCGGTAAAAGCTGCCCTGGCCGCCGTTGCTCTTGTTCCACACCAAGACATTCTTCAGTTCAGCGTAAAGCGGATGAGCTGCGTTCAGCAGTTCTCGCAAATGCCGCCAGTCCATGAACACAAAGTGTAACGACCCGTTGCGGCTGAATGTGACGGCCAAGCGCATGAATTTGTCGAGGAACACGGTGTACGCAGCTTCGGACATTTCACCCGCTGCCATCGCAAATTCCCGGTGGCGCACCTTGCCGCGACCCATCGCATGGCCATCAATTTTCACGTTGTAAGGTGGATCGGTGACGACCATCTGCGCGAGTTCGCCCGGCAGTAGCCGCTCGTAGTCATCACCGTGAAGCGCGTCGCCGCAGATCAGACGATGCCGACCGAGTTCCCACACGTCACCCAACCTGCTGACGGCAGACCCATCGACTGCAAAGCCTGCTAGATCATCGGTTGGATCGGCTGTCGCAGGTGCGGATGTACCGCCGTCCATGACGAGATCAATCTCGCCGGTCGAGAAACCCGTTAATTCGACGTCGAAGTCGAGGTCGATCAGGTTATTGAAGTGCTCCCGCAAAAGATCAAAATCCCACACCGCTCGCTCGGGCAAGCGGTTGTCGGCGATGACGACCGCACGCTTCTCGCTGTTACTGAGGCCGGCGATGGTGACCGTCGGCACGTCAGTCAGGCCGAGCCTCTTGGCTGCCTCGAGGCGGGCATGGCCTGCGAGAATCGTTCCTATTTCGTCGGTCAAGATCGGGGCGGTCCAGATCCGATCAATGTTTTTCATCAGGCTGACGATCTGGCTTTCGGGATGGCGCCTCGGGTTGCCCGGAAAAGGCTTCAGGTCGCCGATCGCGCGCCAGGTTATCTTGTCGACTAGCCCGCGCGGTGCAGGTGCAATGGAAGCACGACGCCCGGTCGATTGATGATGCAGCCTGATGCTTGATACTGGTTTGAATTGCCGGCGGGTGCCGCGGCCGGTCGCGGGATTTCGGCGGTGTCTCATGGCCCCGCACATACACCCAGGCGGGGCAAACCGAATTTACAAAGTTACCGCACGACCTTCCGGCGGCCTCGCCGGATGCCGATTGGCGGGTGACCGGTGACGTAATCTCGCATCGCGGAGTATACGGATCGGGCCTGCCCGTCAGACGACGCAGCAAATTTCCGAGCACGCACGGATGCATCTCGAGGCAGTTTCTCCGCGATCCAACATCCAGGCGGCAGCAAGGCTTCAACAACGGCCAGCACAAATTGGCCAGCCGGCGATTGCGGTCTGCTGGTATAGCCGCCTTCTCTTATGGCACTGTTGGTGACTGGTTGCCCGGTCTCGCGCGTCCAAAGATCGCAAGTTTCCCAGACGAGCCACGATAAGGAAATCTGTCGTTCCGGCCCGCCTTTTTGTTCGAGGCGATCCAAAGTCAGGCCAATTTGAACCTTCAGTGCATACAGCGGCGCCTCGATGATGGAAAACACATCGACGCCACGGGCATTCTTTACGATCAGCAGTCCCGTGCTGACGGTGTCAACAAACAGCTCGCCGTCCGTGCTGGTATCAAGAAGGCACATTACTTCGATTGTAGCGCTAGCCCGTGTGCAGATTTCCTCCAACAAGTACAAGTCATCTGCTGAATAAAGCGAGTGTCGGACTGCCAGCTCTGTGTTCGCAGCTCGATGGATCTCCCCAATAGTCCAACCACGCAGAATGGTCCAACTGCGCAATATCCGGAAAGACGGAGATGGGTCTGGCTCCGTAGATCGATACGACAATTCGAGAGCAAGATGCTGCGGCAGACCGACGATGAGCGAGTCAAGCAGCTCGACGCGGATCAGCATCGTTCGCAACGCGGACATGCGGTCGGCGCGCGTCGGGCCAAATTCGTCTTGGTGCAGATTGCGGTGATATCGTGCGCCAAATTCTATAATCGTAAATCCGATTTCCTCTACTGTTGAAACTCGGGCCGGCAGCAAACTGACGATCCGTTGCAAGATTTCATCGGAAACCCACGGTAATCGCAGTTCCTCAACGCCGCTCCAGCCCCACCGGGCGACGCCAGTACCTCGATATGTGTTTCTTTCCGCACGGATTTCCATAGAAGAACCTTGTATGCCCTGATTCGTTTAGCACGATATTCGGCCGGCGGCGCGCCCACGCTCGCGGTCGCGCATGGCGAGCATCCCCTCGGGCATGTTCAGCGGCCCGCGCGCTAATGAGGCTGTGGTACCATTTCGCCACGCTGTTCTAGGCGCTGTTCGTTCTCACCACGGTCGCCGCCGGCATCCGCGTCGCCCGCTTCATGACTGCGGTGGGTTAGAGTTGGCAGACGATACGCTCAATAGCTCGGTCTCCCCGCTTGTAGCCCTGCCGGGGAGCGGCCGACAACTCTTTGAGCAAGACGAGGCCAACTGTCTCGTCGAGCCTGAGAAGCTTCCAGCCGACAGGTTCGTTACTGACGCTACCGCCGCGAACCTGCCAAACGCGCATGACGGCATTGCCTTCCTTGGTCCAGCCACAAGCGTGGACCTCCACAATACGCACGTACCCGTCGTATCGGACCTCAAGGCAGTGGCCGCTCTGGAGAGCTTGGCAAGCGACGGCAGTATTGCATCCAGTATCCCGCTACGCGCGTCGAAAATCTGATTATATAATTCCCGCTGCCTACCAAAAATCTCATCCAGCGCAATTGGGACGGCCCGCCTTCCGTTCGTCGCCTCGTTTCAAGGCCGTTTCGGGGCCATGCCAAAGCGCCACAATGAGCGCTTAGCGAAGCAGAAATCTGTGATGCCTGTTCAGCCCAGAAGATTCCCTGTTCCGACGAAGGAATTCCCTGCTTCGGCAAAAAAATTCCCTGTTCCGATGCGTGGGGAATTTGGCTATAAGCCATTGAAGTTGCCGCTTGAATTGGCGCCAGAATCACAGAATTGGGCGCGAATCCGCGAAATTCCCTGTTAATTTCCCTGTTAGTAGGGAATTTGAGGCCCGAGACGGGTGCGATCAGGACTGCGTCGTCAGCCACCCAGTCCGGTCTCTGCGGTGTGAGCTCCGCGTGTGGAAGAACCCTCGACATTTACGTTGGTTAGGCGGGTACGTCCGAGTCTCTGGCCATGGATTTCGAGACTCTCGGCGTCGGACTGGCGGTTTTCGGGCGCCAGTCTCTGCTCGGCAATTTTCAATATCCGTGTGGGAACGCGAGAGACTGGTTCGACAGCGAGCAGAGACCGGTTCGATAGGCCTCATGCCCCGACGCCGTGGGAGTCACCGTCCCCTCCTCACCAGCAATTTATGATGCTTGCGCCGCCGGCATCTCAACCTTATTCCTCCGCAGCATCGTAAGCATCTTCAATTTTTCGCCGCACTGCAGTGGCACGGACCAGGCCGGTTCGGCCTCTCGCTCGTGCCGAACGACATGATGTGCGGCCCGCAGGCGGCGCTCATCGCCGAATCCTTCAGGCCGAGCGGCCGTGACTTGCCTTTGCGCTTCGGCGAGGCATCCTTGGCCACAATGCGATAGACCCGCTCCTCGCCGGGCTTTTTCGGATACAAGTGTTAGGCCGAACTTGTTGCGCACGACCTCGGCGAAGAAGCCGCGGACCGAGTGGGCCTGCCAGCCGGTTGCCTTCGTGATCGTCGCGATGGGTGCCCTGCCGGCGGAGACTGGTTCGACAGCGAGCAGAGATCGGTTTGTTAGGACCTCATGCCCCGAGCAGAAGCCGGTAACACGATGAGTCGTCGCGCATGACGCCGTGGTTCACGGAGCGGAAAGTCCGATCAGCCGTTCCTGCTCGGTCCAGGAGTAGGGCAACGTTCTGGCGAGACCGGTCACGGTGAGGTCGGCAGTGGCGGTGCCGTCGATGAGCGCCGCGATGATCCTCGGCGAGACGAAAGCGAGCGGCGCGAGCAGGCGGATGTGGCGTTCGGCCTTGCCCTCGCGCGCGGCGATGTCCGCAAAGGAGGCCACGCGGTGCTCGATGAGATCGTCGATCCAGGCCCGCGCCTT